>Ga0181520_10004370_pt1 | contig 23704 bp, 13 predicted proteins | sample PEATcosm2014_Bin_29_FD_132451 | JGI IMG/M metagenome (GOLD analysis project Ga0181520, IMG submission 132451) | Peatland microbial communities from MTU Mesocosm Facility, Houghton, MI, USA - PEATcosm2014_Bin02_30_metaG | ecosystem: Environmental > Terrestrial > Soil > Wetlands > Peat | place...
GATCCTGCTCGCCTATGGCGCCCACGCGAAGTCGGCCATTCCGGAACTGACACGGATCGCCGACTACTTCGCAAAGGGCGAAAAGGACTTCCCAAAGGAACTGAGTCTCACAAAGGCCAAGTGCGTCCGCGAAACGATCCGAGCGATCAAAGCCTCGAACGAGTTTCCCGAGTTGATCCGCATCAAGTGAGAATCGCCAGGGCCTGTAGGCCATTCACCCGCGTTGGGTCGTGTCGGAAGCAACAATCCAAGCAACCAACCACAGGAGGGACAGTGAAACCTTTCGAGACTAGCGTGACGATCATCCTTGGCGTTCTATGCCTTATTATCGGAACGGCCGGCCGGCTGTCCGCGGCGGCGCCGGCACCCGCGCCGCCGGACCTTACCCAGGGGGGTAAGCGGGACGACAGCCACGATTGGCTGCTGGGTCCCACTGGGGCGCGTGGCTGGATCAGCCTTCGGCACGAGGATCTGACGGCCGCGTCTCGGCAGATCCTGATTACCGCGGTCGACGCGGGATCGCCGGCGGACAGCGTCCTGCGCGTCAACGACGTGATCCTGGGCGTGAACGGCAGACCGTTCGCGGACGATGCCCGCAAGAGCTTCGGCCGCGCCATCGCGGCGGCCGAAGAAAAGACAGGCGTGCTGCGGCTGATCCGCTGGCGGGACGGGCAGAGTACGAATGTGGAACTGAAGCTGGCGGTGTTGGGCGCGTACAGCGACACCGCGCCATACGACTGTCCGAAGTCGAAGAAGATCTTCGAGCAAGGCTGCCGGCTCATCGCAAAGGCAGGTCTTCCAGAGGCCGACATACCCATAGACCTCAACGCGTTGGCGCTGCTGGCCAGCGGCAAGGAGGAATACCGCCCCATGCTGGCCCACTATGCCAGGAAGGTGGCGGCATCGCTCAAACCGGACACGTGGAACTGGTATTACGCGTACGGGAACCTGTTCTTGGCCGAGTATGTCCTGGCCACCGGCGATCGATCGATCATGCCGGAACTCAAACGCACCACGATGGAAGCGGTGAAGGCCCAGTGCATGAACGGGATGTGGGGGCATGCCGCGGCCCTGCCGGACGGCCATTCGGAAGGCTACGGCGGCATGAACCAGATCGGGCTGCCAATGACCATCTCACTGGTGCTGGCGCGCCAGGCGGGCGTACACGATCCGGCCCTCGACGGGGCGATTGACCGGTCGATCCGCTTGCTGCGCTGGTATGTCGACAAGGGCGCCATTCCTTACGGGGATCACGCGCCGTGGAACGCGCATGACGACAACGGCAAATGCTCCTGCGCGGCCGTGCTTTTCGACTTGCTCGGCGATCGCGAGGCGACGTCCTTCTTTGCCCGCATGGCCACCGCGGCCTACGATGAGCGCGAACACGGGCACTGCGGCAACTTCTGGAACATGATCTGGGCGCTGCCCGGCGCATCGCACGGCGGTCCCTTGGCCACGGGCGCTTACCTCAAGGAACAGGACTGGTACTATGAACTGGCCCGAAACTGGAAAGGCGGCTTCGTTTACCAGAAGATCGAGCCCGGCGACGAGAACGACAATTATACGAACTGGGACTTGACCGGGGCCTATCTCCTCTCCTACGGGCTGCCGCTGAAGAGCCTTTATGTGATGGGCAAGAAGCCCTGTGTCGTGCCGCCGCTGAATGCCGGCGAGGTCAAGGAGGTCATTGCCGCTGGACGCGACTGGTACCCATTAAGCGGCAAGAACGGGTACGACCAGCGCACAAACGACGAGTTGCTGGCCGGCCTGTCGAACTGGTCGCCGGCGATGCGGATGCGTTCCGCGCAGGCGTTGGGCCGGCGCGAGGGCGATTTCGTGCCAACGCTGAGGAGATTGCTGGCCGGTCCTGACCGCTACGGCCGCTACGGCGCCTGCCTGGCGATTGTTGATCTCGGTTCCCGCGCCGATGCTGCCGCGCCGCAACTGCGAGCGCTGCTCAACGATCCGGACCCCTGGATGCGGAGTCTGGCCTGCAATGCCCTTGCGGGCCTCGGCCCGCAGGCCCGCAAGGCAAGCGTGAACGATCTGTTGGCGCTGGCGGCGAGCAAGAATTCGTTGGACCCGCGGGGGATGGCGCATCGTGCTGCCGCCGCCGCGCTTTTTGACCCGAATCCCGACTTGCGGCAACCAGGCGTCCTGAACCATTCGCTGGAAGGGGTGGATCGCCGCCTGCTGTATCCGGCCATGAAGTCGTTGCTGCAGAACGACGATGCGCTTGCCCGTTACGGCCTTGCACCCTACCTGAACCAGTTGACTGACCGTGACCTGGCAGTAATGTTGCCGCTGATCGTCACGGCGATCGAGAAAATGGCGCCCAGCGATGAGATGTTTGCCGACGGCATCCGCACAGCCGGTCTTGATCTTCTCTCGCGCCTGCACATCCGCGAGGGCCTGGACCTGTGTGTATCGACGATCGAATTCCGCTGGGGGAATGATGTTCAGAAGCGGTTGGAATACCTCAAGCGCTACGGCGTCCACGCCAAGGAGGTCTTGCCGCAGTTGCGAAAGAAGCGTCCGGAATCGGCGGACGGGGCGAAGGCATTCGACAAGTGCATCGTCGACATCGAAGCGAGTAAGTATGCGCCGACAGTGGTGTCCCTGAAGGATTTCATTGCAAGAGCATCCGCGAGCGGCGCTGTTTCGAAAGACAATAGCACGAAGAAAGGAAAGCCATGAGAAGCAAAGCACAGTTTGTCACGTTCACGATCGTTGCAGCGGTTCTCGGCCTGATGCCGGGGATTGCCAGTCAAGCGGCGGCCAAGCCGTTGAAGGTATTCATCCTGGCCGGGCAGTCGAACATGCAGGGCCATGTGAACGTATCGACGTTCGATTCCCTGGCCGATGACCCGAAGACGGCGCCGATCCTCAAGGAGATGCGCAATGCCGACGGCAAGCCGCACGTGTGCCAGAAGGTCTGGATTTCGTCGGTCGGCTGCGCCGGCGACGGCTGGAAAGACGTCATCGAGCAGAAAGGCAAGCTGACAGCGGGCTTCGGCGCTTCGACATCCGAAATCGGTCCGGAATTCACGTTTGGGATTTACATGGAAAAGCAGCTCAACGAACCGATCCTGATCATCAAGACCGCTTGGGGCGGCAGGAATCTGGTCGGCGATTTCCGTCCACCCAGCGCCGGAAAGCGGGTGTTCAACGACACCATTGTGAAAGGATGGAAAGGGATGGGCGTTGATCCAGTTCGGGAAGCGGTTAGGCATAATAGTGAGTTAAACGGCGTGTTCTACCGCCACATGACCGAGCATGTGCGCAAGGTGCTGGCGGACATCAAGCGGGTGGTACCAGGGTACGATCCGAATCGGGGCTACGAGTTGGCCGGTTTCGTCTGGTTCCAGGGGTTCAACGATCTGGTCGACGGCTGGTCGTATCCCAACCAGAATCAGCCCGGCGGGTATGACGAGTACAGCCAACTGCTGGCGAATTTCATTCGCGATGTGCGCAAGGATCTTTCGGCGCCGCAAATGCCCTTCGTGATTGGTGTCATGGGGATTGATGGCATGAAGGATGTGAAGCCGTCTATGGCACACTTCCGCCAGGCCATGGCCGCGCCGGCGTCGCTTTCTGAGTTCAAAGGCAACGTGGTGGCGGTGCCGACGGCGCCCTACTGGGACGACGATCTGGCCGCACTGCAAGCGCGGGCGGGGAAGAATGAGAAGCTCACGCCGGAGGAGGAGAAACGCCTGAAGGCTGGCGTATCGAATGGAGGCTACCATTATCTCGGCGCCGCTAAGATCATGGCGCCGATCGGCAAGGCATTTGCCGAGGCGATGGTGAAATTGCAGATGCCCCAGCCGCAGGAGAAACAGTGAAACATTCCAAGCATCCGCGAGCGGGGACGCTTCAGACAACAAGAAGAAAGGTGGTACGCCATGAGAAAGAAAGTGCAGAATACTAAATGTGTGATGATCGCAGTAGTTGTCGGCCTGATGCCGGGGATCGCCAGTCAGGCGGCGGCCAAGCCGCTGAAAGTGTTTATTCTGGCAGGGCAGTCGAACATGCAGGGGCATGTGAACGTATCGACGTTCGATTCCCTGGCAGACGATCCGAAGACGGCGCCGATCCTCAAGGAGATGCGCAATGCCGATGGCAGGCCGCGGGTGTGCAAGAAAGTCTGGATCTCATCGATTGGTTGCGCCGGGGACGACACGACCGAGCAGAAAGGTAAACTGACCGCAGGCTTCGGCGCCTCGACCGAGGAGATAGGTCCGGAATTCACGTTTGGCATTTACATCGAGAAGCTGCTCAACGAACCGATCCTGATCATCAAGACCTCCTGGGGTGGCAAGAGCCTGCACACTGACTTCCGTCCGCCCAGCGCCAAGCCATACGAGTTCTGTGCCACCGAGTTGCAAGGGCACAAGAATCGAGGTGACGACATGGAGAAGGAGAGGGCCAACGTGATCAAAGCCACCGGCGTGTACTACCGCCTGATGATCGAGCATGTGCGGAAGGTATTGGCGGACGTCAAAAGGGTAGTGCCGGAGTACGATCCGGCGCAGGGCTATGAGCTGGCTGGTTTCGCCTGGTTCCAAGGGTTTAACGATCTGGTCTCCGACTGGACGTATGAAAACCGGATGAAACCCGGCGGATTTGACATGTACGGCCAACTGCTGGCGGATTTCATTCGTGATGTGCGCAAGGATCTGTCGGCGCCGAAGATGCCTTTCGTGGTTGGAGTCATGGGGATTGGTGGCGTGAAGGAAGATAAGAAGCCGCCCCAGATGTACTTTCGCCAGGCTCAGGTCGCACCGACGTTGCTTCCTGAGTTCAAGGGCAACGTGGTGGCGGTGCAGACGGCACCCTATTGGGATGATGCTTTGGAATCGCTGCAAGCGCGGATGGATGCATGCTGGCCGAAGGTGGACACGAGGGTCGCTGCGGAGAAGAACACCTCATGGGAGAACAAGATGAAGGTCATGGCTGAGAACTTCAAGCCGGAAGAATGGAAACGCCTGCGGGCTGGCGCTTCCAACGGGGGCTACCATTATCTCGGTGCCGCCAAGATCATGGTGCCGATCGGCAAGGCATTTGCCGAGGCGATGGCGAATTTCCAGAAGCCCCAGCGACAGGATAAACAATAAAACATTCCATGCATCCGCAAATAAGGATGCTTCAAAGAACATAAACAAAGACCGAGGAACGCCATGAGAAAAAGAGGACTGAGTATGAAGTTTATGACGATCGCGGTAGTTGTCGGCCTGATGTCCGGTGTTGCTAGTCAGGCGGCATCCCAACCGTTGAAGGTATTCATCCTGGCCGGGCAATCAAACATGGTGGGGCACGGCAAGGTCGAGGAGGGACGGGATCCCGCCGGGGGCAAGAAAGAGGTGGAGGGCGGTCTGGGCAGCCTGCGCTATTTTGTCCGTCAGCACGAGCAGCAGTATGGAGCCAGGGGAAAGACGCCCCTGGTGGACAGCGCAGGCAAGTGGCTTGCGCGCGACAACGTCTACATCCACTGCACGGCGGACGCGGCAAAGATGAAAGGTCTCCTGACCGTCGGGTTCGGAGCTGGCGGATGGATTGGCCCGGAGTTCGGTTTCGGGCATGTGGTCGGCAATGCGAGCAGGGATCCCGTGCTGATCATCAAGACTTCTTGGGGCGGAAAATCGCTAGGCTTCGACTTCCGCCCGCCTTCTTCCGGCAAATCGAAATTCGAAGGCAATCCGGAAGACGAAGGCAAGTACTATCGTGAGACGATCCGGATCGTGAAGGATGTGTGCGTCAACCTTGGGACGTACTTTCCACTACTGGCCGGTAGCAAAATCGAGCTTGCCGGTTTCGGGTGGCATCAGGGATGGAACGATAGCTGTGAACCGAAGATGGTGGCCGAATACGACAGGAACATGGCGAACTTTATCAAAGATGTGCGCAAGGATCTCGGCGCTCCGAATCTGCCATTTGTTATCGCGGACACAGGTATGGAGGGCGAGAGAACCAAGGGCGATAGGGCTAAGCTGTGCGAGATCCAGATGAGCTTCGGCGATCCGAAGAAACATCCGGAATTTGCTGGCACAGTGGCTTCGGTCGAGTCGCGCGGCTTCGCTCGGCCCGTGGAACAATCGCCGTCGGGTTTTGGATATCACTGGAACCACAACGGCGAAAGTCACTACTTGATCGGTGAAGCGATGGGCCAAGCCATGGTGAAGCTACTAAAATAAAGAGAAGGAAAAGACATTGAGCAAAGTTAAGAACATACTGTGCTTGGAACGATGGCGCCTGCTCTGCTGCTTGCCGAGGCAACGGCAGCGTTGATCAAGTAATGGAACCGTCAACCATGCGGACAGCCAATCCGGGAAGACACGAAGGCAAACCAAGATCGTGAGAAGCCGCCACAGCCAATTCCTGTCTTCGTCTGTCGCCGTCGCAATGGCGCTGCTGTTGCTTCGCGCCGACGCAGCCGAAATCCCCAAGCAGTTGCCCCCTCGTGACGGCCTTTCCGATGTGGATTTGATCGCCAAGGCCACGAAAGGCGACATCCGCGCTCAACTCTCCCTGGCCTATCGCTATCGCGATGGCAAAGGCGTTCGGAAGGACTACGCCGAGGCGATGCGATGGGCTCACCTCGCCGCCGATCGCGGAGATGCGGCGGCGATGGATTTCGTCGGCTGGATGTTCTTTCAAGGACTCGGCGTGAAGCACAATCCGACGGTCGCAGCAGGCTACTTCAAAGCAGCCGCCGGAGAATCTGCCGCCGCCGCCTTGAACCTGGGGCAATGCTACTTCGGTGCGCAAGGTGTAGAGCGCGATGTTCCCAAGGCGCTGGAGGTCTGGAAGAAGGCGTCGGCCATGGGCCACGGGCGCGCAGCCTCCACGGCGGCGATGGTCTATCTCGCAGGGGAAGGCGAGGCGCCGGATCTGGCGGAAGCACACCGTCTTGCCACGCGCGCAGCCGAGTTGAACGATCCCTCGGGCCTCGTCTTACTAGGCGAGATTCACTTTCAGGCCGGCGAGATCGAACAGGCCCGTGAAAACTGGACGAAGGTCTCGCAGATGAAGCCCACGGGCCGTACCGGCCATCCGGAGCAACCCTCAGACAGCATGGCCGCGCAACAGGGGGCGGACCTGCTGAAGCTGATGGATTACCGCCGCCGCAAGCCCGAGCCGGGCAAGTTCGCGCTCGTGGCCATGCCGCATATCCATCAGGGCTGGAACAACTGCGGCGCTACGAGCTGCGCGATGCTCGCCCGCTGGCAGGGAAAGAAGCTCGGCGGCTGGGATTTCAAACGGCTCTGCCCGTCGCCCCTCGGCACCGGCACAGACTGGGGCGACCTCCTCAAAGCGTCAGAGAAAATCGGGCTGCACTGGAATCTCATTACGTTCACGCCCGACGACGCGGGATTCGACAAAGCCACAGCCGTCGTGCGCGGCGAACTCGATGCCGGTCGCCCCATCGTCATCGATTTCAAGTTTTCCGGCCCCGACTACCCCAACGGCGAGGCGGGCCATACACTGGCCATCGTCGGATACCTCGCTGATGAGAACCTCTATATTCTCTGCAATCCCGCCATCGCCTCGCCCGGTCTGCAGTTGATGACCGCCGCGGACCTGAAATACTTCTGGCGATCCGACCATTATGGCAAACTCTCGAAGGGAGTCCTGTCGAGACCGGCCATCGTCATTGACAAGCCAAAGCTTCGGGAGATGAACATCGGTGGTTATTTAAGCGTAAGCCACAGTCAAGCACCCGCGTCGTTCAACGCCGGCTATTCCATCTACACGGCGGCCTGGCCGCTGGTGGAGAAGTACCAGGGGCATAAGTTTCAAAGCGGGCTCTACGGCACGTGGATGTTCGCTCAGTATGACGGTCGTGGACCCGACAAACTCTATTCCGACATCGAAGGCGGTCTCGGCTGGTGGACGGACACGCGTTTTCCCACCGAGACACCGAAGTTCATCATGGGTGGCGTGGGGCCGAACTTCAGCGATATCGCAAACGGTCCCGCACACGGTGCCGGGAATTGGAACAATCCACGCGGTCTCTATGGCGTGGCCCAGCTCAGCCCGTGGCTGCTTTTCCCGATCGACGGACTGAACGTTCGCCAAGGCGCTTGCGGCCAGCTCTTCGGCTACGGCTATTTCGCGCTGCCGCTCACGCCGGCGAAGGCCACGACGGACGGCGCGGCTGTCCCCACCGGCGATCATTCTTGGACGCTGCTTCTGAACACGAAGAACTTCAAAGGCCCCGTCGCGTTCTTCACGCCTTACTTCTGGTCGCGCGCGACGGTGAAGAAACCGGAGTGGGCCGGCCTGTTACTGGACTCGCGCCCGAGCCAGCCGAACAAGCCGTTCTCGATGGAGACGGCGTATATCCCCGTCAGTGTTTTCGAGGATGCAGAGAGGGAGTCGTACTTCCGCGCCGCTTCCACGCTGTTCCCCGTTGATGCGGATGGCAACACCGTGGTGATGCACCGCGCCACCGTCTACAACAAGGACGCGCTCTGGAACGATGTAAGACGATGGTTCGACGGCGGCACGGAGGCCAGCGGCTCGATCAACCCCCAGGGCGCTGTGGTGCAGAAAGTTAGCGACGGCGGTGCGGGCTGGAAGATTTGGCCGCCGAAAAAGGGGGAGGAACCGGTGCCGCTGGCATGGAGGATATTCGCCAAACCGTTCACGCCGGATGCGCTCACCTTCGGATACCGATGGAACGATCAACTGACTCGCATCAAGACCGCTAATGGTTCACTCGTCAAGCTGCCGGAGTATTTTCATCTCACCGCCAACGCAAAGCAAAAACCGGAGTGGACCCCGGTCTCACCGAAGGCTGTGCCCGCGGACACGAAGCTCGCGACATTGAGTTTCGATCGTCCCTCCGAGCCGGTGGCCGAGCCCTACACGACACCCGAGGAAGCGAATAGTTGCTGGAAGAAGCCGGGGCCCGTTGCCGGCCCGTTCCAGGCGCGGCTTGGCGACGGCAGCGTGGTCACTTATTACTGGTATCGTTTTGCCGATCAACCTGCGCTGTTCAATGCGGGTCTCACCGAAGACGAGCGCGAGCAGCTCCAGAAGCGAGTGGAGAAGATTCATCGCTCCTGGCCGAAGGATCGCGATTACCTCGCCCCGCCCACGGTAGGAACGCTATGCGATCTTGACCCAGCACTGCTGGTCACGCCGCCCAAGGGTAAGGAGGTCGGCTACGTGCCCATCGCGACCCGTCAGGAATGGAGTGGCTCGGCGACTCATCCGTGCGGCCATTGAAAGAGGACGGAACCAGAACCGGAGGGTATTTCGAAATGAATGGCAACCTAGCAGTCTCGATTCGCGGCGGGGCCTTGGCTGTGCTCGTGTGCGGCGGCCTCGCGATGGCTGCGGATACTGGTCCGGTCGAAATGCGGATCGACTGGCCGGCCTTCATGCGGCGGCAGGACATGACCTTCGATAATCTGCCGCGAAACTGGAAAGGGGCCCCGCATTTCGGCAATGCCATGGTTGGCTCAATGCTCTACCGGGACGGAAGCACCCTCACGCTCCAGGTTTTCCGGGCCGACGTTCACGATCACCGCGACGACACCTGGGGCTGGACCGCCTACAGCCGGCCCCGCTTCCAGATCGGCCATTTTTCGCTCCACCCCGTCGGCAAGCTCACCGGCTGTAAGTGGCGGAAGGACCTGTGGAACGCCGAGCTTACCGGGACCATCACGACCGACCGAGGCGAGATCGGGATCCGTCATTTCACCCATGCAGTGGACATGGCAATCGTCACCGAATTGACCCCGACCGCCGGCGAGCATGGTTTCCGCTGGACCTGGCATCCATCCGAGGCCAAGACCACGCGGCCCGGTTATCCGACGACCGAGTCAGAGATCGCGGAGTTCGCGGGCCAATACGGCGCGCATTATCGGGGGACGCTCATACTCTACAAACCCAATCCCGACGGCCGATTGGAGAAAGACGGCCAAACTTCGGTTTGGATCCAGGACCTTCTGGGCGGCGGCCAATACGCCACCGCCTGGGCCGAACAAGTTCGCGGTGAGACATGTACGCACATCGTCAGCATCGCCAACAGCTACCCTGAGTCAGCCGCCGCCCAGACCGCGGTGTCCGAAGTCCAACGCTTTGCAACGCTCGACCGGTTGCGCTGGGTACAGGCCCATCGCGATTGGTGGCATGCCTATTATCCCCGCAGCTTCGTCACCATACCCGACAAAAGCCTGGAATCGCTATACTGGCAGACGATCTATCGCATCGGCTGCACCAGCCGGGCGGGCCGATGTTTCGTCGATACGCCGGGCATCTGGTTCCAAGGCAAATCGTGGCCCTACTTCACCACCGACTGGAACATCCAGAGTGCGCACTGGCCGGTCTACGCGGCCAACCGGCTTGAGCAGGGGCAGGCGCTGGTGGACCGGCTCTATGACCGACGAGAAGAGTTGATCAAGGCGGTGCGCCCGGTGGAGTGGCAGAAGGACTCGGCATACCTGCCGATCGAGGTGGCATGGGACATGATCGGCAATCGCGAACAGGACATGCGCTACTACCAGCTCGTGGGTGATCTACCTTGGGCCTTGAACAACTGCTGGAGCCAATACCGCTTCTCGATGGACGATGCGATGTTGCGCGTGAAGATCTATCCTCTCCTGCGCCGCGCCGTCAATCTGTACCTCCATTTTGTTGACAAAGGCGAGGACGGCATATTGTACCTGCCGCCGACCTACTCGCCGGAAACGGGCGTCTACAAGGACGCCAACTTCGACCTGGCGCTGTTCAAGTGGGGATGCCTCGCGCTGCTCAAGGCCAGCAAGCGCCTGGGGATCGACGACCGGCTGATCCCGCGGTGGAAGGAGGTCTCGCAAGAGCTTACGGCCTTTCCCGCCGACGAACATGGCTTCCGGCTCGGCAGCGAGCAGTCGTCCTGGTCCCAGCACCGGCACTTTTCCAACCTGCTAATGATCTATCCGCTCTACCTTGTGAACATCGACCAGGCGGATGCGATGGACGTGCTGCGGAGGTCTTACGACCGGGCCCACTCGACGAAGGGCCTGCCGGCCATGGTTGAGGCCCATGCCGGGCCCATCGGCGCAGTCATCGGCCGGGGGGACGATGCGTTGGATGGCTTGAAGCGACTGCAGCGTGACCTCTACCCCAACGGCCTGTGGTTTGATAGCCCCTGTATCGAATCCACGCTGGCCGCCGCCAACATCATCCAGAATATGCTGATCCAGAGTTGGAGCGATCCGGCGAAGGAGGAGTCTGGGCCGATCCGTATCTTCCCCGCCGTCCCCACTGCCTGGCAGGACGTCGAGTTCCATGACCTGCGGGCCGAGGGTGCGTTCCTCGTCTCGGCGAAACGCAGTGCCGGCCGGACCCTATGGGTGCGGATCAAGAGCCTCGCTGGCGAGCCCTGCCTTGTGCGGCCGGGCATGTTCGGCGAGATCCGCATCAAGGGTGACGGGCAGTTCGGTTTCAAACCGGTTGCCCCCGGACTGTACGAGATCGACCTGAGAAAAGGCGAGGAAGTGTCGCTTTTCGGGGGACCGAATCCAACCTGCCAGCCGAACACAGTTTTGCAACGCGAATGATGGCAACTTTAAGAGCATGGAGGACCGTGCTGATAACCTTTTTCGGTCTGCGAGGCAAGGAGCCGCGCGCAGACGGCAGTCTGGAGTAATTTCACGCATGAAAAAGACCGTTCATCCGATCTCAGTATTCCTCCTGCTCGCCATCGCCGCGGCCCCATCCGACACGGCCGCCACGGAACCGGTGCGAGTCTTCATCCTCGCCGGCCAATCGAACATGGAAGGACATGGCATCGTTGCCGCAGATCCGAAGCACAATGGCGGCAAAGGCTCGCTGGAATTTCTGGCGAAAGACGCGGCGACTGCGAAACGTTTCGCGCCGCTCCAGGACGTCGCCGGGCAATGGCGCAAGCGCGATGACGTTTCGATCGCTTACCTCGACCGCAAGGGGCCGCTCACCGCCGGCTATGGCGCCCGCCCGGGGATGATTGGCCCCGAACTCGGCTTCGGTTGGGTGATGGGCGACGCGTTGAAGGAACACGTATTGCTCGTCAAGTGCGCCTGGGGAGGCAAGAGCCTGGCTGTGGATTTTCGACCGCCCAGCGCGGGCAAGCTGTCCTATTCGCTCGGTGAGAAGGCCGACACCGCCATCGCGAAGGACCCGGCCATCGTCGGAAAATACTATCGCGAGACGGTGGCGCTTGCGAAGGACGCGCTCGCCCATGTCAAGGAGCTTGTGCCGGGTTCCGACGGGCGGTATGTGCTCTCCGGCTTTTGCTGGCATCAGGGCTGGAACGACCGCATCAACGACAAGTTCACCGCTGAATACGAGAACAACATGGCCCACTTCATCCGCGACATGCGTAAAGACCTTGCCGCGCCCGAGCTGCCGTTCGTCATCGCCGAAACCGGCATGGGCGGCCCCGAGGAGAAGCATCCTCGCGCCCTTGCACTCATGAAAGCCCAGGCCGCCGTTGCGGAGCGCCCGGAATTCAAAGGCAACGTGGCGTTCGTTGGCACCACGGCCTTCTGGCGTCCGAAGGAGCAGTCGCCCAACGGGCAGGGTTACCACTGGAACTCCAATGCCGAGACCCATTATTTGATCGGCGAGGCAATGGGTGAGGCGATGAAGCGGCTGATCGCCGTCAAGTGATGTGGACGAGGAGACAAGGCTATGACCAAGCAAGTGTTTTGTGGCACGGTGTGCTTGCTGGCAGCGATCATTACAGGCGCTAGCCATGCACCAGCGGCCGAGGCGATTCATGCTCAGCCGAGCAAGCCGCTTCCGCGTGTGTTGTTGATCGGTGACTCGATCTGCGGCGGGTATTACAAGGTGGTGCAAAGGGAACTCGAGGGCAAGGCCATGGTGGTCAAGAACGAGGGCAACGCCGAATACACCGGTACCGGCCTGAAGAAGCTCGATGAGTGGCTCGGTGACGGGAAGTGGGATGTCATCCATTTCAACTGGGGTCTTTGGGACATGTATGGCTGGCAATATGCCAAAGTGGACCGTTCCCCCACCGTCTATCAAGAGAGGCTCAATACACTCGTTTCCCGCCTCGAAAAGACGGGGGCACGGCTGATCTGGGCCACGACGACGCCCGCCTGTCCTGGACCGGAGAAAACGATTCGCAATCGCTTCAAGACGGAACTCCGGATCACGCCTGCCGTCGAACACCAGTACCTCGACGCCGCCATGCGGGTCATGAAGCAGCACGACATCCAGATCAACGACCTTCATGCGCTGATTAAGCACAGGTGGGAGACAAATCCCCCGCCTCCCGATCATGACAATGTGCATTTTGACGGCAGTACGAACAATGCACTCGGAAAGCAGGTCGCCGCAGCGATCGTCCAGGCGCTCGGATCGTCGGCCGAGAGCGGCCCGCAGGCGGGAACGAAGAAATCGGTCAAGGAGTTCCTTGTTAGCGGAACGGCCACGGCTGTTTCGTTCAACTGGCAGACCACCGACACGAGTCTGGCGCTGCGCAACGGCAACAAGATCGTTTGGCGACTCGTCATTGATCCCAAGCAGCAAAAGACCTACTTCCATCCCCTGGCGACCGTGAACGGCGAAGTGCTGACCGCTCTCCACCCCGCCGATCACCCCTGGCACTGCGGCCTCTGGTGGTCGTGGAAGTACATCAACGGCCTGAACTATTGGGACTGGGACTGGGCCAAGGGAAATAACGGCAAGACCGAAGGCGTCAACGAACTCACCGGCAAGGCGGTCACCACGAACCGGGACTTCTCTGCCCAAGTCGTGTTGAACTTCAGCTACCACCCGACGGACATGCCGCCCGTATTGACCGAGACCCGCACGCTGTCGATTGCCAGCCCCGACAAGAACGGCAACTATCGAATTGACTGGACGAGCGTCTTTATCGCTGGCGCTAAGCCGGTCAAGCTCGATCGCACGCCACCCAGCAAGACAATGGGTGGTTATGCCGGGCTCTCGCTACGGTTTCCGAAGGGACTGAAAGGCTGGCGGTTTCTGACCAGCGAAAACGCCGCCACCGCCGCGCAAGGCAACGGCAAGAAAGCGCAGTGGGCCGACTTCTCCGGCCCCGCGGCCGGGATCGCAGTCTTCGATCATCCCGAGAACCTGCGGCACCCTTCCCTCTGGTATCTCAACGAGGATTTGCCCTTCCTCAGCCCCGCAGTGTTGTATAAGGGGCCGCTGGAACTGGCGCCGAAACAAGAGTTGAAATTGCGTTACTACGTCCTGGTGCATTCCGGCGCCGCGCAAAAGGCGCTACTCGACAAAGAATGGAAAGCATTCGCCCAGTAAGAACGACTGTGAAAATGGAAAGTCGATCTGCCCCTGCATCGTGGTGAAGGTCCAACTCGATTCTGCTGTGAACCTATGAAGGCCATATTCATTCCTTTCGCCGCTGTCTGGTTGCTCGCATCTCCGCTGGGAGCGGCCCTCACTTCAGCGCCAAGCCCGACGGCCACCTTGCTTTACGTCGCCCCCGGTGGTAGCGACGACAATCCCGGAACGCTGCAGCAGCCTTTCGCCACTCTGGAGAAAGCACAACATGCCGTTCGAGAAAGGATAAAGGCGTCGAGAAGGGCGGTCCGTGTCCTGTTGCGCGGGGGGACCTACCATCTCGACCGGCCGCTGATTTTGACTCCCGAAGATTCCACGGCGGAATCACCGGTCACCTACACCGCCTCTCCCGGCGAGCGAGTCACGCTGAGCGGGGGCCGCAGACTCGACTGCAAGTGGCGACCATACCAGGGCGGTATCGTGATGTGCGATTTGCTTGAAGCGAAGGCGGGCAAACTCGCGTTCACGCAACTCTTCATCAATGGCAAGCGGCAAATACGTGCGCGGTATCCAAACTATAACAATTCGCATCCTGGCAAGAGCGGCTACATTCATCCGGCGGACGTCATACCGCCAGGCATGGTCGATCCTCGGCCGGGTCCAAACGACGACATGAGGTATACGGGGGCAGGCGCTCGCGGCATCCTTTTTGATCCTACGAATTTCACGAAGAAACGCTGGGCGCGGCCGCAAGAGGCCGTCGTTCATATCTTCCAAGGAGGCTATTGGGGCAACCTTCAGTGGAGGGTGAAAGCCATCGACTACGATCGCCGTGCGATTTGGTTTGGCGAGGGCGGGCAACAGATGGGCGCCAAGTGGGACGAAGACCCGGCGGCCATCGACCGCGGCAGCCGCTTCTTCGTCGAGAACGTTTTTGAGGAACTCGACGCGCCGGGCGAATGGTACTTGGACACAGCCGCGGGGACACTCTACTACATGCCGGCGCCAGGCGTGGATATCTCGAGGGCTGTCGTGGAAGTCCCGTTGCTGGAATCGGTCATCCGGATCGTTGGCGACCAGGACAAGCCGGTCTCACACGTAGCATTCGACGACTTTCGCATTGCCCATACGACTTCAACTTACCTGTCCACCTACGAGGTCCCTTCGCTTTCGGACTGGTCCATTCACCGCGGCGCGGCGGTGTTCTTGCAAGGCACTCGCGATTGCGCCGTCAGGAACTGCTGGTTCGACGCCGTGGGCGGCAATGGGGTCTTCGTCAACCAGTACAATCGCAACGCCACGGTCAGCGGTTGCAAGTTCACCGAGGTGGGCGACAGCGCCATCGCTTTTGTCGGCTCGCTGGAACTCACCAGTGGCAGCCAACGGGCGTTTCCCTACGAATGCAAGGCGGAGAACAACCTGATCCACGACTGCGGCGTGTTCGGAAAACAGACCGCGGGAGTCTATATCTCGCGGGCGAAGCGGATCACCGCCGCACACAATCTGATCTACAACATGCCGCGGGCTGCCGTCTGTATCGGTGACGGCACATGGGGCGGGCACGTCGTCGAATTCAACCATATCCACGATACGGTGCGGGAAACCGGCGATCACGGGCCGTTCAACGCTTGGGGCCGCGACAAGTACTGGTCCCTCACGCAGTCTCACGCGTCCTACACGGCAAATCACAGCCTGGAAGCGGGCCAGGTCGAGGTGGACACGATGGAGCCCGTGATTATCCGCAACAACCTCTTCGAGGAGAGGCCAGAGAGTATCGAAGGCATGCACGGCCCCGTGTTCGGCATCGACCTGGATGACGGCGCCTCGAATTACGACATCTACAACAATATCACCAAGAACGTCAGCATGAAGCTCCGCGAGGGCGCCAAGCGGACGATTCACAACAACATCTGGTACAATAGCGTAATTGCACCCTGTTTCCATGTCGGCAACGAATACAATCACGACCGGTACTTCGGCAACATCACGGTAATGAGCCGTAGCGACGTATACTCGATCATCGCGCCTCCCGCCCGCGGGCCGTGGCTGGAGGAAATTGACAACAACTGTTTCTTTGTACGCTCGGGGGCCTTCAGGGCGAGCGTCCACGCGTTGCGCTGCGAAAAACGCCCTGGCCCATCGCAAACGTACGATCTCGAGGGATGGCGGCGGCTCGGATTCGATGCGCATTCGGTGTTTGCAGACCCGCTCTTCGTCGATCCCGAGCGGAACGACTTCCGCGTGCGCCCCGATTCTCCGGCTTTGAAGCTTGGTTTCAAGAACTTCGAGATGGGAACCTGGGGCTTGACGCAGGAATTCGCGGCTGCGTGGCGCGAAGGAACCGAATCCGACAACAAGGGACCGTGACGCGAGACCAAGATGAGGAAAACACTATGAGAACCATGAACGCTTTCTATGCTCTACCAAGAATCGCTAGCTTCGTTTTGCTGTTGTCCGTGCTGCTGATTGGGAACACCTGTGTTCCGGCCGCCGAACAGCCGCTCGCCCCCCTTTCCCCGGGAATTATCGGCACGAGCGGACAGTACAGGGTGCCCGCGAGCTCTGGAATGTTGGGCAAGCCGTACACCACCGACTGGGCCTCGCTGAGAACGCACTCAGTGCCGCAATGGCTGCGTGAGGGCAAGTTCGGCATTTACACGCATTGGGGAGTCTACTCGGTGCCAGCCCAGGGGCCGAACGCCACCTGGTATGCCAACATCGTCTATTGGGAACCCGGTTCCCCCGAGCGAAAACACTGGGAGCAGACCTATGGCCCGCTGGAACAGTTCGGCTACAAGGATCTCATCCCCATGTTTACCGGTGAGAAGTTCAATGCCGAAGAATGGGCCGACCTGTTCCAAAAGGCCGGGGCCCGATTTGCCGGCCCAGTGGCCGAGCACCACGACGGCTTCGCCATGTGGGACACGAAGTACTCGCCGTGGAACGCCGCCAAGATGGGCCCCAAGCGGGATGTGGTGGGTGAATTGGCCAAGGCGATCAAGAAACGCGACATGAAATTCCTCGCCGCTTTTCACCATGCGGAAAGCTGGCTATACTTCCCAACGTTCGACAAACGCTACGATTGCGGCGACCCGCGCTACTCCGGCCTGTACGGCTTTGTCCATGAGAAGGACGCCCTGCCCAGCAAGGCGTTCCTCGACCTTTGGAAGGGCAAGATCATCGAAGTCATCGACAAGTACGATCCGGATCTGGTGTGGTTCGACAACGGCCTGGAACTGATCACCGACTCCTATAAACAGGACATGCTTGCCTATTACTACAACCACGCGGCAGCGAGTAAGAAAGAGGTGGTGGTAACCTACAAGCGCAACACCCTGCCGCCGGGCACCGGCCTGCTCGACCTGGAGCGGGGACAGGAGACCGAATTGACCTACCACGAGTGGATCACCGACTCGACCGTGGACGTGGGAAGAGGCTGGGGATACGTCAAGGGCCTGGGGTTCAAGACGGTCGATAACCTTGTCGTCAACCTGGTGGACCGCGTCAGCAAGAATGGTTACTTGTTGCTCAACGTCGGTCCGAAGCCCGACGGCACCATCCCGGACGAGGCCAAGAAGTTGTTGCTGGGCATGGGAAAGTGGCTCCGTATCAACGGCGAGGCGATTTACGGCACGACTCCCTGGGTAATGGCCGGCGAGGGGCCGACGCGGTTGACGACGCACGGCGATTTCAACGAACAAAACAACCTCCGCTACACCGGCCGCGACATCCGCTTTTCGGTAAAGGGCAACAACCTCTACGCGATAGCCTTGGACTGGCCCGGCGAGCGCCTACTCATCACGAGCCTCACTCCCCGCTGGGAGTCGTGGACCGGCTGGTGCGGGCTCTATCCGTCGGAAATCGTCGCAATCACGATGCTCGGCGACGGCAAGCCGCTTAAGTGGGAGATGACCGCCCGCGGGCTTTCCATCGAGACGCCCAGCAAGAAGCCCTGCGAGCACGCCTTTGTCTTCAAAATCGAGCGGCGGAAACCCTTTTGAGCAGATCCTCCGCCGCAAACCGCAAGAATGTGCGATCGTAGTAACCAAACGCCATGTAAAAGGAGATGTGAGAGATGAAACGCAATATGAAATGGGCCGGCGCGCTAGCCATCCTGGTCGTCGCTTCCTTCCTGTTGGGGGCTGCCACGCAGAAACCCAAGCCAATCAAGCGCGTGGGCATGGTCGTGGGCATCAAGGCCGAGAAGATCGAGGAGTATAAACGCCTGCATGCCGATTCCAACGCCGGGGTCCGCGACCTGCTGGTCAAGTACCACATGCACAACTTCTCGATCTACCTCCAGCAGATCGAGGGCAAGTGGTACGAGTTCGGCTACTACGAATACACGGGCGACGATTTCGACGGCGACATGGCTAAGCTGGCCAAGGAACCGCGGAACATCGAGTGGCTCAAGGTCTGCGACCCCATACAGGTGCCGCTGCCGGGCGAAAAGAGCTGGACAAAAATGGAACGCGTGTACTACAACCCGTAAATTGACATTATGTGGCGGAATACATTGTCGAGTGTACTGCTGGTTGCGGCCATCTGCTGTCAGGCTCGCGCCGCAGACCTGTATGCCTACTGCACCCGTATCGATTCCGGGCAACCGTTCGAGCGGTTCGAGCGGGTTGACGATTACGCTGATATCGTCGTCAAGCTAGGCAAGCCCGATGGACGGCTCATTTTCTGTCGCGCAACCAGCTATCTGCCATGCTGGCAAACCGAAAAGGGGAAGTGGCCGCTGGAGGAGATCGTGCGGCGGAACGGCGACGGCACGGTCGCGAGGCCCGACCGAGTGAACCTCTTTTCCCACGCCAAAATCATCGAGAGCGGCGGGGCCAAGGTGATCGTCCATTGGCGGTACTTGTCGAAGTTCTCGGCCGGTAATCCCTGCGGCAACCTGGATCCAAACAACTTCGTAGAGGAAACTTTCACGATCACACCCGACGCACGGATCGTGCGGGTCGTCAAACAAGGGACGAAGACCATCGATGAGTGGAACGATCCTTCGAACCAAACCACGCAAGTTTTGAAACTCGGCGATTCCGGTATCGGCGAAGTGAGCCGGACAAATCCTACCCGCTCGGTTGTCGCATCAGCGGCAAAAGGCAACCCAGAGAAGGGGTCGGTGGTGTCGCCACCCTGCGTGTGGTTCAAGTTCAATGAAGCCAAGGGCGACGTGACGACGGAGGCTGTGTCCGGCGTGGAACTACCCGTTGCCGGGCATAAGACCCTCTGGAAGCAAGGCGTTTCAGGTACGGCACTGCAATTCGACGGCTATCACTCGCTCGTTGCGCTGCCGGCGGCCAAGGCCCCGGTAATCCGCGGCGATCTGACGCTCGAGGGATGGTTTGCCCTGGGTGCGTACCCGTGGAATTGGGCTCCCTTGGTGCAGCAGGGCGACAACGACGGTTACTTCCTCGGCGTCGATAGCCACGGCTACCCAGGTTTCATGGCGAAGATCGGCGGCGTCTGGCAGCAGCTTTCCGTGCCTTCCCGTCCCCCGTACGCGGACGAGAACCATCTGGCGCTTTTCCGCTGGTACCACATTGCGGGCACGTACGACAAGGCCGAGGGCGCGATGCGTCTATATATCGATGGAAAGGAGATCGCCAGGAAAATTGTCGGCAACGATGGTGTGGAATCGGTCAACGCAGACATCCGCGTTGGAAAGGCCGGCATCTTGAGACTGCCGACCGAAGCCCTCCATGACACCTTTCCGAGCGAATTCGGCCTCGACGGCCTGATCGACGAAGTCCGGATCTATAAGGCTGCCTTGAGCGGAAGCCAAGTGGCCGAGTCCTACAAGATTCTCCACCCCGCTCCGGCGATCGCCATCTCGCCCGACATGCAAAAACGGGCGTTTTCCTTTCCAACGACCGGTGGAGAGTTCAAAGCCTTTTACACGCACCTGCCCTACTACGAAACCTGGGAGAACTTGTGGCGGTTTGGCGAGTATCCCGATGTCGTCGTCGGTTTCGAGCGGCTGCCCGTAAAGTATGTCTTCTGGCGGGGCGTCAGCTACATCCCGATGATCGTCAACGAGAAGAACCAGTGGTACACTAACGAGTTCAACGAGACCGGCTTTACTACGAATGCGCCGGGTGACTGCGAACCGATGTCCGACAAAGGCTGCTGGAACTCTCACGCCCGCATCATCGAGAACTCGCCCGCGCGGGTGGTCGTTCACTGGCGGTGTTGGCTATCGAACCCCGACCATCATTGGGCAAACTACAACCCGGCTACAGGCTGGGGTGACATTTCCGACTGGTATTACTACATCTATCCCGACGGCGTTGCGGTAAAACGCATGCGGTGCTACACGTCTCAGCCCAATAGTTGGTACGAATGGCAGGAAACGATTGCCGTTCTGGGCGAGGGTCAGCATCCGGAAAGCGTATTCGCGAAGTCGCCCGTCATGACGTTGGTCAACGCGGCCGGCAAGTCCGTGGACTACAATTGGAATCCCGAACCGCCCAAGCCGGATTTTCGCGACAAGATCATCCACTTCATCCACTATACGGGCCCCTACAGTCCGTTCACGATCCAGCGATTTACCGGCGGCGATATTTATAATGGCGAACGAAATTGGTACTCCGTATTCCCCTCGTGGAACCACTGGCCGACTGCGCAGGTGAATTCCTCCGGGCGCAACGCGTGCTTTCCCGACCGGGCGGCACACAGTTCCGTTTCCCATCTCTTTTGGCAGTTGAGCGGACAACAACGGGGCGACGTGACGTACCTGGAAAAGACGCTGATGGAAGGCATGACGGACCAGAGCGCAGTTTCGCTAGTTGGGCTGGCAAAGTCGTGGTTGCAGCCGCCACCGCTGGAAACCGTTTCAGATTGCCACAGTCTGGGCTACGATGAATCGCAACGGGCTTACGTGCTTTCCGCCACCGGCGCCGCGCCAGCCGTTCGCATCGCCGCGTCCGCCGACCATCCGATTGTCAATCTCTGCTTCGTAGTGAAGAACTGGAATTGCGATGATCGGGCGATGCTGGAAATCGATTCGCAGCCGCAGCCCGAAGGGACCAAGTTCCGGCAGGGCATCGTGCGCGATCCGAATGGGCGGCAATCGCTGGTCGTGTGGATCGAGCTGCGTTGCACGGATACCAAGGCGTTCACGCTGCACGGCGCCCATCTGGCGGCGGCGCCGGCCCGTAAGCCCGCCGCTTCGATAGAAACTTCGCGGCCGGATCGTGATTGTGCTGCAATTCGCTGAAAAGTTAAGGAGTCATGTCATGCGAGAAACGGGGATCATTAACCGCGACATTGACACGAGGAAGAACTGATGCATCTGAATTCGATTGACTTCGCTGTCATCGTTGTATACCTGGTCGGCATCACCACCTTCGGGATCTGGGTGGGATTCCGCCGGCATGCCTCCACGAATCAGTATTTCCTCGCCAACAAGTCGCTGGGTTGGTTTACCGTAGGGGCGGCGGTTTTCACCTCGAACATATCGACCATTCACCTTGTAGGGCTTGCCGCAGGAGGCGCCAAGGACGGCATGGTCATCGGTAATTTCGAATGGATGGCGTGCTTTACGCTGATTCTGCTGGCGTTGCTGTTCACGCCCTTCTACATCAATTCCCGCGTCTCCACCCTGCCGGAATTCATGGAACGGCGATACTGCCCGCAGGCGCGCACGATTTTGGCGTTCATAGGGATAATCGGCGCACTGCTGATCCATATCGGCATCAGCCTCTTTGCCGCCGCGAAGCTATTCGAGAGTTTCTTGGGCGTGCCGATGCTGTATACCATTGTTGTGCTTTCGGCCTTTACCGTGACCTATACGGCACTCGGCGGTCTAAAAGCCGTCGTGATGACCGAGAACATCCAGATCTGCCTGCTGCTGGGCGGAGCCGTTCTGATTACGGTGCTGGGCCTGCAGGCATTGCCGGCGGTCGGCGTGCATGACGTGGCCGCGTTCAAGGAGGCGCTCAAGCCCGAGCAACTGAACATGCTGCACCCCGTGATCAACGCCAACGGGCATCTGAGCGAGTATTCCTGGCTGGCGGTGCTGCTGGGCTATCCGATTCTCGGCATCTGGTATTGGTGCGCCGATCAAACCCACGTGCAGCGCGTGTTGGGCGCCAGGAGCCTGCGAGACGGCCAGAACGGCGCCATCTTCGCCGGCTTCCTCAAAATCACCCCCGTGTTCCTCATGGTCTTTCCGGGAGTGATCGGGTACGTGCTTTGGCAAAAAGGGGCGTTCCAACTTCTCAATGTGGAAGGCGCCAACCGAGTCGACTATAACACGATGCTGCCGTCGCTGATCAACTACCTGGTCCCCGTGGGCCTCAAGGGGTTGCTCGCCGCCAGCATGGCCGCGGCGCTGATGAGTTGCATGGCCGCCGCGTTGAACAGTTGTGCTACGCTGATCTCGATGGATATCGTCAAACGATGGAAGCCCAGTATGGCCGATACCCGGGTGGTGACCATCGGCCGGATCACAACGGGCGCGATCATGGTGCTAGCCATGCTCTGGTCGACCCAAGGCGATCAATTTGGCACGATTTTCGAGGCCATTAACAAGATTCCCATGACCTTCGCGCCGGCGGTGACGACGGTCTTTGTGCTGGGAGTGATGTGGAAACGGGGCACCAAGGAAGCGGCGATGACTACCTTGTATCTGGGCTCGCTGATCGGCATCGTTTACTTCGTGCTCGACCTGCCGAGTATCGGCAAGTTGATCCTCGGCGCCACGCATACCTCCGCCGATTTTTCCGGCCTGGTCACCGATCCCGCGCAGGGGTTGGGTATTCCCTTCATGCTGGTCGGCCCAATCCTGGCGGGCGTTTGCGCCGTAATCTACGTCGTCACCAGTCTCGCCACTCCCGCCATGGACCCGGCCGAGGTCGAAAAGGTCTGCTGGGACCATCCCTTGGCTTTCATGCGAGGCCCTATCCAGGGATGGAGCGATCCGCGACTGGTGGCCTGTCTTCTGCTGGCAACGGTGGTGATTCTGTATTGCGTCAACCACCACTATTCCACGTAAACCGCAATAAACATCGAGTACAGGAAAATACAATGACTTTAACCCTTTCCTCCGAGTCAATCGCCGCATCTGCTGCAAAACTCAGTTTTCGAACCGAGGCGTTCATCGACGGCAAATTCCAGCCAGCCCGAAATGGCCGGACATTTCCCACGGACAATCCGGCCAACGGCAAGACGATCACTCACCTGGCGGCCTGCGAGGCCGAGGATGTCGATCTGGCCGTTCGTTCGGCCCGCAAGGCATTTGAGAGCGGAGTGTGGTCCAAGATGCGTCCCGTCGATCGCAAGAAAACGCTTCTGGCCTTTGCCGATCGGTTGGAGGCCCACGCCGACGAGATCGCACTGCTCGACAGCCTCGAGGCTGGAAAGCCGATTAGCGATTGTGTCAATGGCGATATCCCCGATACGATTCACTGCATCCGTTGGCATGCCGAGTTGA
>Ga0181520_10004371_pt1 | contig 23702 bp, 25 predicted proteins | sample PEATcosm2014_Bin_29_FD_132451 | JGI IMG/M metagenome (GOLD analysis project Ga0181520, IMG submission 132451) | Peatland microbial communities from MTU Mesocosm Facility, Houghton, MI, USA - PEATcosm2014_Bin02_30_metaG | ecosystem: Environmental > Terrestrial > Soil > Wetlands > Peat | place...
ACGCGCACGAACGGGGAGTCCGCATCCGTGTTATACGAGACCTGAGCCAGACGGCCAACAAAAACGATGAGAACGTCTTCCTAGAGCATCACGGGATTGCTGTAAAGGTTTTGTCTGGCCGACCACCCCACGGCGTCATGCATGATAAATTCGCCGTATTTGACGACAACTTGGTAGAGACTGGCTCCTTTAATTGGACCGTCAACGCTGAAAAGTACAGCCACGAAAATGCGCTTTTCTTTGACGATCCGAAATTGATACAGGCTTTCGGTCAGGAATTTGAAAAGCTCTGGAAGGAAGCTGACGGCCAACCGTAGCCATATTCTGCACCCCTCTGGGCGCGTTGCAAAAACCTTAAAATTTCACCGTCGGGAAAAATCTCTGTTTTGGCCCGTTGCAAAGACATTTGATTTTGCAACGCTTACGCCACTGCCGCCAGCGTTGCCGTCTCGTGCTTGAGAAATCGGCTAATCGTGCTTTTGTGCGTTCCCATAGCTTGGGCTATTTCCGCCAGTGATCGCCCTTCCTGACGCATTCTGTGCGCCGTGGCGGGGTCTATAGAGGCCTTCGGGCGGCCTAACTGCTTTCCTTGCGCCTGTGCTCGCCTAAGTCCAAGACTGACACGCTCCCGGATCAATTCCCTTTCAAACTCGGCAAGGCTAGCGAATATCCCAAAGACTAGCCGACCGTTGGCGGTACTGGTGTCGATTCCTTCCCGTAACGAGATGAAGGACACACCCCACGCCCGGAAAAGGTCCAAGGCTTCGACAAGTTGCCGCATGGACCGGGCGAAGCGTGAAAAATCCCAGACAATCACGGTGTCAACCTTCCGTTTTCGGGCGGCGTCCATGGTCGCCTTGAGTGCGGGGCGTTTATCTTCGCCAAGGGCTCCGCTGAATCCGTTATCAATAAACTCGATGGCCTGCCATCCTCTGGCCTCGCAATAACGGCGAAGTTCAATCAATTGGTTTTGGGTATCTTGTTGATTGGTGCTGACGCGGGCATAAACGGCGGCTTTCTTAATCCCCATATTCATCTCCATTCGTTGCTTATTTACTAGTAACATTATAGGTACTAGTAGCGGGGAACTCAAGGTATTTGGTAGGCTTTGGATTATGAAAAAGAAACGAAAGACAGGGGCCAGCCACTACCGGGAGAATTTGGGATTAAAGCCCATCCTAGTTTACGTCGATAAGAAGGCTCATGCTAAATTGCTCAAGATGGCCGAGAAGGAAGGGTCACTTCAAAAACTGGTCCGAAAAATCTTGGAGGGCTATACCGACCGAGATTGATCGGGCAGGGCTACTTCCAGTTTATTTTTTCTCTTGAACGCCACTATGAAGTACGCAACGACAACCCATAACGGAATAAACATGTAAGTTACTGGATACCGATACCAATTATCGTTATGAAACATAGCGGAGCTATATAAAAGGACCAAGATCAAAGAAGGTATTTCAGCGACAAGCCACATCTTGCTTGCACCTAATTTTTGTTTCTTCCTAGCCAAATATGCCAGCCCGCCAAATAGTGGAAGAATTCCTTCAACAAACCTTTCGGTATCTCCATGACAGAAGACGGCATTTGTTATTAGAAACATTCCAAGTACGATAGCGACATAAGCTCCTTTGAAATTCTTTTCATTTGAAAAGGGCTTGGCAATAATATTCTCGTGTGGTTTCATTTTTCTTCCTCTCTTTGCGTTTTTGAACCATTGCCCCTATGGAGAGACGAAAGCAGTCCCATTTCTTAGTCCTGACCTTTCCCCCAAGAACTGGGTCATTTCCTCATTGTGCCAATAACTCATCTGGACTAGACGAGTGCACGTCATACACCTATTTCGGATATAGATTTCAGTTGCTTCAAAAATGGAAGCAACTTACCAAACGCTCGGTATTTTTCTACTGATTCTTTAAAATTCTTTGCGTCAATGTCTCCATTCTGCATAGCAGCTCTTTCGGCTAACAGTCGCAATTTATTTTGAGTTACTGCATCCCCTGTGTAGAAGGGAAATGGATTGAGTTTTAACAACCCCTCAATGTGTGTCCAGAGATAAACATCCTCGATGGTTGGGAAAAACTTATGGTCGAAATGTAGTTCCAATATTTCCTTGAGTGCATCACGTAAGAAAGGACAGGAAACCTCATTGCTCTCAATTTGTCCGGTCCAAAGCTTCTGCATCTCAAGACACTTTGCTTTTTCTTTCTCTTTATAATCTTTCGCACAGGAACCTGTAGCCACAATAACAAGCCCAAGCAACTCGTTCTTCGCAGTTTCTTGAGATTTTTCTAGATCTCTTTGTTTTTTGCTTTTAAAGCCAAAAATCTCAAACACTCTCATAGCCTGTCCTCCTCTTGTCGCGTCCTTCTTTGTTCTTTTCTCCGCGCCCGAAGTTCTCTATAGGCCTCTGCTGTGCGTATTCTTTCAGCTTTTTCTTCCAAGTATATCTGGCATTTTTGATCGTCACTAACGGTGAGTATTTTTATCCAGTCGGGCTGTTTCTTTACTAGGTCGGGATGCTTTTCGATGTCTATCATCAGTTTCTGAGCGTTGGAAAGTCCTAATGGACGTTTGTTGATGGCCGCCATCAATTTAGCTCTCTCGTCCCGATATATTGACAGCTTCTGATCATTAGTAAGTCTTGGCGGCTGTTTCCCTTTGGTAGCCTTCACTATTTCGGCCCCCACATAAAATATTGCCCAAAGGATCAACAATAATGAGAGATCAAATACGATATTCATCAGATGTTAATATGTCGGATCGTACTTCATCATTCTGTTAAGTCTTCTTCTGTGGTTTCTTCAAGTTCGGCCCTGCGCTTCTCAAAACGCGCTCTCTTTTCTAAAAGGTTATTTTTTAATTCTGGCGGGAGTTCTTTATACGCCAATAAATGGCCGATCTCATCTTCTATTGATTCAGTCCACTCGAATAGGAAATCTATTTTCGAGTTTATTCGTCTATTTTTTTTAATCTGATCAAAGGCTGCTGCACAGCCATAGGCAGCAATCAGAGTAACGATGATTAGTCCCATTTCCTTCGCCTCCCAAAGATGCGTTATAACCCAGTTGTGCCCAATAAATAAGGGGGCACATACCACCGCCCGGTAACCTACTAGGAAAACCGAGAGTAGCTGCCGCCCCCGATGGAGCAGCAACCTTGACTCCCGTACTAGTAGGTTAGAGGCCCGATGTCCTCTCTACGGAAAAGGCTGCAAAGTATTTAGATGACCGACTGCGAAATTGTATCAAGCTCGGTCGGCTTTTACGATAGCTTGTATGGACGGATGAGATGCGGTTTGAATAATTGGCCGATTGGTCTGTTCTCAGGCCCTGTTGGATTGCTCAATTTCATCGAGTAATCGTTGAGCATATAACGCATCTTGGGCGGATTCTTCGGGTGAGGGAGGGCTCTCCTCTTTCTCAACTGGTGTGATGGTCGGCTTCGCAACCAGAAAGGGTAAAGCAATGGACCAATAATCTTTGCGTCTATCATTACCAGTTTTAAAATCATTGATGAACTCAGTAACCCAATCAAACTTAGTTTTTTGGGCCACCTCATCCAAGATAGCCGCGAGTAAAAGAGTTCTTTTATTCAGAACCCCTTTTACTCTACCTCCATATCTCGGATGCCCTTTAGGTGCGGCCATAAACAATCTCCATACTACTTAGTTACATCGAACAAGCTCACCTCGTTATAACTGCTTTTCACTGTAGCGATTTTGTAGCAGTGCTCGGTAGAAAATGGGCAGAAACGGGCTATAATGAACAAAATCGTTAGTTTGCATTAGGGTCGTATTTCCGTCGAGAAATGGGTTTTTCGGTCGATTCGGCGGGTTGTGCTTCGTGCATTCGCAACGATGAGGTCGAGGGTTCGAGCCCCTTCACCTCCAGCAACGTGCTTCCTTGCAAGAGCGGTCGCCAGACATATGGCGACAGGTCGAGGGTTCGAGCCCCTTCACCTCCACCAAATTTCCTTCAGACAACCTTATGAGCTATCGGGTTCTTGCAAGAAAATACCGTCCGCAATCCTTTAATCAGATTATCGGACAGGCCCACGTGGCCACGACTCTTGTCAACGCTCTGCGCGGAGGCAAGGTGGCGCATGCGTATCTTTTCTCCGGCCCCCGGGGAGTGGGGAAAACCACTACGGCGCGCATACTTGCAAAGGCTTTGAACTGCGCGAAAGGGCCTACGTCTGATCCCTGCAATTCCTGCGATTCCTGCCGACGGATAGCCGAGGGACAGGAACTGGTGGATGTCCTGGAGATCGACGCCGCATCCAACCGCGGCATAGAAGAAATCCGGGAACTGCGCGAGAACGTTCGCTACGCACCCGCCCGCAGCCGTTACAAGGTCTACATCGTTGACGAAGCCCATCAGATCACGCATGACGCCTTTAACGCTTTCCTGAAAACCCTGGAAGAGCCTCCGGAGCACGCTGTTTTTATCCTGGCAACCACGGAATATCAAAAGATACCGCCAACAATTCTTTCGCGCTGCCAGCTGTTCCGGTTCAAGCCGGTTTCAACTGAGGAAATTGCGGCGCATCTTGAACGCCTGTTGAAAGAGGAAAAAATTGAAGCGGAACGCCAGGCTTTGGACCGCCTGGCCCGAGCCGCGGGCGGATCTGTCCGGGACGCGCTCAGCCTGCTTGATCAGGCTCTGGCCTATTCTCCGCAGACGCTTACTGTTCAGCAGGTGGAAACGCTCCTGGGATTTCTGCCTGAGGAATTTCTCAAAGGTTTTGCGGCAGCTCTGCTCAGCCGGGAGCCTGCCGTCGTGCTGCAGTGGATTAAAAGATTGTCAGATGAGGGATGGGAGCTGCCGCAGTTTGTGCGGGACTTCCGCGAATTTATCAGGCTTTCGATCATGGACCAGTTAGGCGCAGGGGGAAAACCTTCCGAACTCGTTCTGGCGGAACGAAAACTTTCCCTTGCGGAAGCCCTTCAGATGGTCAGAGTATTTGGGCAGTGTCTTGACGAAATGCGCTGGAACGACAGCCCACGCCTGGTTCTGGAATTGTTCAGCCTGCGTCTCACTCAGCCTTTCATCGACGCAGGCATGCTGCTGCGGAAAATTGAGGAACTGGAAAAACAGCTAGGCGCAAACAAGGGGAAAACGGAACAGCCGTTTATTCCGTCGCCCCGGCAATCTCCGCCAGACGTCCGGCGGGATCTCGCCAGCGGTGTGGCGGACGTAAGCCGGGGCCCATCCGATAGAGAGCCCACTTTGATGGATCCCGGTTTGCGGCCTGCCGGGAAGACGGCTGAAGGGAGTACCGGCCAGCCATCAGGGGCAAAAGTCATGCCACCTCCGCCTCCCTCGCTGGAAACCCCAAAGCCGCGGAGCCCCGAAGCCGTGCCTTCGTCGCCCGAGCCAGAGGCAGTAGCCGAACAATGGCGCAAGCTGATCAAGGAACTATGGAAAAAGCCCATGGTCGCTTCCCAACTGGAGCACGCCCGCGTGAAATCGGCGGGAGGAGGGGGCTGGGTTATTTCTTTCCCGGATAAATTCGGCATGGAAATTGCGCAGCGCTCCATCGCTTTGATTCAGGAGACGCTCGCTGCAATAACCGGCGGCCCTGCCCGCATCAGTTTCGTCCATGAACCGCGCGAAAATAATGATGAAGCCGAAATTGAGACGATCCCCGCAGAAGTTGAAGAGGCTGTTTCCGAAGCCGCCAAGGACGAACGCGTCAAGAAACTTCTGAAGACGTTTAAAGGAAAAATCAGGCCGCGGGAATGAATAGTCTCGAAAATCTACGGCAGCGCCTGGCGCTTTTGCCCGGTGTGGGGCCGAAGATGGCGGAACGCCTGGCCCTTCACCTGTTGCGCGCCACCGATCAGGAAGTGCAGTTGCTGATCCATGGCCTGGAGGAGGCGCGTCGCCAGGTGGTTTATTGCCCGGTCTGCTTCAACTGCACCGAAGATGTTCCCTGCCGCATTTGTTCCGACCAGAGCCGTGATCCCGGGATTATTTGTGTAGTTGAGCAGCCGCCGGACGTGGAAGCTCTGGAGAAAACAAAAGCGTTCAAGGGGCGCTACCATGTGCTTCATGGCGCGCTTTCACCCATTGACGGTATAGGTCCCCAGGATCTGAAAATTGCTGAACTGCTGAAAAGGATTGCAAACGAAGAAATCCGTGAAGTGATCATTTCTACGGATCCGACCCTGCCGGGGGAAACCACTGCCACCTACCTCGCCGAAAAAATAAAAAACCTTGGAGTGAAAGCCTACCGCATCGGCTATGGTCTGCCCATGGGCGGAGATATCGAATACACCGATGAGCTTACCCTGACCCGCGCTCTGGAAGGGCGCCGGGAAATCTAACATCAAGGAAGTATTTCCACCTCCTTCGCCCGGCCAAAGTGTCGGGAGAATACTGACGTCAGTCTTTTTTGAGGAAACGGTGAACCCGTGCGGCAAGTTCTACGGGAGAGAAGGGCTTTAGCATGTAATCGTCTGCCCCCAGTTCGAATCCACGTACAATATCGCTTTCATTGCCAAGCGCGCTCAGTATTAGAATCGGGACCTGTACAAGGGTGGGAATTTTCCGGAAACGCTCGATAACCTCGAAACCGTCCATCCCGGGCAGTTTCAAATCAAGAATGATCAGGGAAATTGAGGGATCGTTTGCATAAGCCAGCGCCTTGTCTCCATCAGAAGAATGGATGATTTCAAATCCCTCCAAGATAAGACGATCCTTGATAACGGTGGCGATGAAACGATCGTCTTCAACGAGAAGTATTTTTTTCTTAGGCCTTTTTACGTCGGCCGCTTCCGACAGCACGCGTGACCGCCCGGCGCTTTTTGCCATGTAGAGGTAGTGGTCCGCTTCGGCCACAGCTTTGTCGGCAGACATGTCTTCGCTGATCTGAATCACTCCTGCGGAAAATGAAACGTGGAATGTGCGGCCGTTGTCTCCTTCGAAAATGCTTTTGCGCACCGCTGTCAGAGCTTTTTTCACCGCCAGGTGCGCCTTTGCCAAGGCAGTATTGGGAAAAAAGACCACGAATTCCTCTCCGCCCCAGCGCGCCAGAAAATCCGAAAGCCGAAGGTTCTGAGCAATAAGCTGTGAAACTTTACGCAGAGCGGCGTCGCCGGCCTCATGGCCATAGATGTCGTTGATGGCTTTGAAACGGTCGATGTCGATGATCGCCAGTGAAAAAGGCTGTTCCGTACGGAATGACTGCATGCTGGCGCGGGCATAAGCTTCGTAAAATGCAACCCGGTTTGGAAGGCTTGTGAGCGAGTCCTGGCGCGATTGCCGTGCCAGTTCGGCTGACTGTTGAATTTTCGCCGCAACCGCCGCGGACAACATATCCGGTTCAAAAGGTTTTTCGAAGTATGCGTCCGCTCCCAGCGCGAAGCATTCGGTTTTTGTCTGCGGCGATCCTTTCCCGGAGACAACGATAATCGGAATAAGCGAACAGTCCGGGCGGGAGCGCAGACGGACAAGCAGGTTGCGCCCGTCTGTGTCGGGAAGTTTCAGGTCAAGCAGGATAAGGGAAATTTTTGTATCCGCCAGAATTTTTTCCGCTTCTTCCGCGGAAGAAGCGACGTGAATCTGGCGGTTGGGCGCGGAAAGCCGTTGAGAAAGGACGGAAGTGGTAACGAGATCGTCGTCTATGACAAGCACTCCCAGGCGCTCAAATTCCTGTTCCGGGAAATGCTCGCGGAAGCGATTTAGAAACCGATCAAGGCGCGTGGCGATGTGTTCGTCATCGGCCTCTTCCACGGCGGTCGCTTCTTCGGCGATGTCTGTCAATCCGTAAATTCTGCTGGAAGTGCGCAGGGAGTGGGTAATGCGTCGGACGGTGGCTATCGCTTCGGGAGAATTTGCTTCCAGATCCTTTTTCGTCGCGGATAGTGCATCCATCCGCGCAGAAAAGCCTTCCCAATACCAGTTTCGAAGATTGTCCATGACTAAACGACGTAAACCTCAGGTTATCTGTAGAAGAAAGCGGCTGCAAACCATTTTAACATTGAGTTTCAGTGATGAAACAAAAAAATGAATAGAAGCGTAGGAATGTTCCTACGTTGTGCTCCACACGGATTAAGGCGGGCGTGTTGCGCCGCTGCTTCTTGAAAGTGCCGCGATCAAAGACCTCATAATGAAGTAATTTCTTTTGGTTTTCTCCGGATGCGTCCGGATACGGATGAGTGTTCAAGAACTGACGCCACAAGGCGCAGATCGCCGGTCTCCGCCGCCAGATCCCCTACGGAGACAATGCCAGCCAGCTTTTTTTCCTTGTTAAGAATCAGAAGTCGGCGAATTTCCTTGTCCGCCATGATTTGCGCTCCGTCTTCGATTCGGTCGTCTTCATAAGCGAAAACCAGGTCGGGCGTCATCACATCCCGAACCGGTGTCGCACGCGGGTCCGAGCCGTCGGCGGTGGCCATCACAGTGATATCGCGGTCCGTTACAATGCCTATAAGCTGGCCCTGATCAGTTACAGGAAGCATTCCGATTTCAGCGCCTTTCATTATTGAGGCGGCATCTTTGACGGATGCGCCGGCTTCGATCGTTTCTACATCGGGCGTCATAATTTCTTTCAAGAGCATAAAATATCTTTTACAGGAATCCAGTGCGACCGCTTAACAGCCGGATCAGGACGATAACAAAGGCGATGATCAGCAACACGTGAATGTGGCCGCCAAATGTGTGGGAGCTGAATGTTCCGGTCAGCCACAGGATCAGCAGAATAATGAACGTTACCCATCCCAAGTTATTCATAGGACACTCCGCAAAAGGCGGCGGTTGCCGGTAGTGAATTCGCCACGTGTAACCATCCTAGGATGTTATGTGTCTCAACTTGTGCGCACAGTTTGTGCAGACATGGAGGAGCAGATGGAACAGCGCAAAGAAGCCGCTTTCGAGAATGCAAAGGAACAGATTTCAGATGCAGCGGACCGTCTTAAGGCAAAAAGTCGCGAAGCCTGGGAATATGCAAAAGAAAAATCTCATGAAAAATGGGAAGATGCCCGGGCGCAGGGCGAACAATTCTGGGACGATACGCAGCGCATTGTTCAGAAACATCCCGGCAGGGCTTTAGCGATTTCATTTCTGGCTGGAGCTGTGATCGGAGCGTTGCTGTTTTCCAGGGAGAACGACTGATCAGATAGATTTGCCCGATGATGGGCGAATAAAACGATGGCGTCCGGTCTGTGGGGTAGGGATCGGCGCCATCTTTTTGTTCCCCGTAAATTTGATCTCAACGGCCCATGCTTCAGCGAACCGCTCTTACAGCAATCCTCGTCGGCGCCATATGCGGCGCAGGCATCGCGCAAAAAAGAATTGAATTACAGGAAGATCTGGGCATTGGTCTGGCGGTGGGACAGCCCTCCGGTGTCAATATCAAGTATTGGCTCTCCGCTACTGAAGCGCTGGATTTGGCGGCCGGATATCACTTCAACAGAAATGCTGATCTCCATTCTGATTTCATGGTCCATTCCTACCTCGTTTCAGTTCCGGAAGGATGGATGCTTGCATACGTCGGGCTGGGCGGTCGCGTTACCGCTGGCGATGGCTATACTGTAGGTCTTCGCTGGCCGATAGGTTTAACCTATCTTCCCTTTGCGTATCCCATTGATATTTACGTTGAATTCGCGCCTGTATTAAACGTGGCTCCTGAACTAGGCCTGGACAGCGATGGATTTGTCGGTGTTCGCTACTATTTCGCGCGCTTCATGTAACCCGCTTAGAAAGAAACCTGTCAAATTGTTGGGAGGATTCAATCATGATGCGGTGGGCAATAGTATTTTTCCTGATCTCAATCGTTGCCGGACTTTTCGGTTTCACAGGGATAGCTGTTGGCGCTGCGGCGATCGCAAAAACGCTGTTTTTCGTCTCTTTAGCGCTTTTTGTGATCTTTTTAATTGCGGCGGTTTCAGTCGGCCGGTCAATAACCCGGCTTTAGGGTAACTAAGGAGGGAACCTGAGGATATGAAAAAGATCATGTTGGGTATTGTTGTGATTTCTGCCTGCTATGCGGGGATGGCTGGTGCGGATGACTGGATTGCGACCGCACAGGCGGTTGTCCAGCAACCCATAAGATGGACAGAACTCAGCGGCAGGGTAACAAATGTGAATCTGCAAACCCAGACTTTGCAGATTTCAGAGCTGGCGACCGAAAAAATAATCGAGATACCGGTAACGGAGAACATCAAGATTTACAAAAAAGGCAGGCACGAAATATCAATGGGAGACCTGGAACGCGGAGACAAGATTACGGTGCGCAACAGCAATCCCAGCGGATAGCCGGAAAAGAATTTTGTAACCAAAACTCTCCAAGGTTTGTCTAAAAAACGTTCCTTTTAATTAATTTTTAAGGTTTGGGGAGGAGTTATGAAAAAGATATCCATCGTATTAACGGCAGCAATGGCGACGATGCCGGTTTTTTCCGCATCCTCAGGGAACCATCCTATGGCGGGATGCGGACTGGGATATCTGCTGCTTTCAAATAAAGACAATGACAAATTTACCCAGATAGTCGGCGCAACAACGAACGGCACTTTTGGGACGCAGACTTTCGGCATCTCCTCCGGCACATCCGGATGCACGCAGGACGGCGCAGTAAAGTTGGCCAAAGAGACCGAAGTGTTTGCAGAAGTTAATCTCAAGAGCCTGCGGCGCGATCTGGCCGAAGGACGTGGCGAATTTGCCGATGCATTCGCCTCGTTGATAGGCGTTCCGGAATTCCACAGGGCAGATCTGATCAGCTTTCTGCACGCCAATTATGCGGATATTTTTCCGCGGCCTGATACGGATGCCGATGCCATGCTTCGTGCCGTAGCGGTAAAGCTTTCGCAGCATCACGAGTTCTTCGAAAAAGCGTAGTGTTGGAGACACAATACTAGAAAACGGAGGAAATACCCCAATGAATACAAAACGAGTCGTTGCCTCATCCGGACTTTCCCGCTCCACCGGGAGAACGCGCAAGTATGCTCCGCGTGTGCGTTCTTATCCTTCCGTACAGAGAGCGCCCGTAGTCATGCAGGAAATGACGGTAACCAACCCTTCGGAAACACTTGCGGCCTTGTCGCCGTTCTGGGCGAGACGCCTGGTGTATTTCAAGTAGTGTCCTTCGACTCCCCGCACCACGGGCGAGTGAAGCGAGTCGAACCCATGCGAATCATCCTGTCGTTACTTGTCTTTGCCGCCGGTCTTTCCGCAGCCGCAGCCGTTTTGACGCTGCAGGTGCACAGGGGGCAAGCTGTCAGCAGGTCGTTAGAAGGCACGCCTCTGGCAAATTGGCCTACTGCGGACATACTGGTTAATGGGCAGCCGAATGGCTGTAATGTGAGTTTTGTTCCTCCTGCCTGTCCAGTTTGTCCCGCGATGGTGGCGGTGGCATCCTCTTTAACCTTGCCGCCGGGTAATTATCCTGTGACTCTGCACGCGCCTGATGGACGGGAAGCAATAATTAATCTGTCAGTCGATATGCCCGGCCCATGATCGTTGGCAATATGTTTCGTGACCACGCCTGTCTGCGTTTTTCTTCTCTGTAACTTTTCTCGTCGGAAAAACGTCTAATTCTGGCGGTTTCCTATTGCAATTAAATGGAAGGGGAGCATTATGTGCGGAATTGTGGGTTATATCGGGAATCAGAATGCAGCCAATATCCTTGTCGATGGCCTGAAAAGGTTGGAGTACAGGGGATATGACTCCGCCGGAGTCGCAATTTTGAGTGAAGCAAAAATTCATCTCCGGCGAAGCGTAGGCAAACTGCCCGTTCTGGAGGGCCTGCTCAGAGAAAACCCCATAGCCGGCATGATAGGCCTAGGCCATACCCGCTGGGCCACTCACGGTAGGCCTTCGGAGGAAAACGCCCATCCCCACACCTGCTGCAGGGGAAAAATCGTTGTTGTGCACAACGGCATAATTGAAAATTATGTGGAACTAAAAAATCATCTTACCATCAAAGGGCATGTCTTCAAATCGCAGACCGATACAGAGGTTCTGGCTCATCTGATCGAGGAGTCCTATACCGGAGATCTCCTGGCGGCGATGCGTCTCGCATTGAAGCAGGTTACAGGCTCCTATGCAGTGGGTGTCATGTGCGCTGACGATGACAGGCGCTTTATCGCCGCGAGGAGGGATTCTCCGCTCGTGTTGGGTTTAGGGATTAATGAGATGTTTCTGGCTTCTGATGTGCCGGCGCTTCTGCCTTATACAAGAAAAGTGATATTTCTCGAAGATGGGGATATCGCAGAAATCCGCTCTGAGCAGATTAAGGTGCGTACAATCGATGGAGAACCGGTAGAACGCAAACCTCAAACAATACTGTGGGACGCCGTAATGGCCGAAAAGGCCGGATTCAGGCACTTCATGCTCAAGGAAATATTCGAACAAAGGACTACAGTGCGGGAAACCTTCCGATCGCGAATTTCTCTCGAAGAAGGGCGCGTAAAACTGCAGGATGTGTTACCGCGGAAAGCGGCGGAATCGGTTTCCAGGGTATGCCTGGTCGCCTGCGGCACATCCTATCATTCCGCGCTGGTCGCGCGTTATTGGTTTGAGGAGATGGCCGGCATACCGTGCGATGTCGAAATAGCCAGCGAATACCGTTATCGGCGTTCCATGAAAGAACCGGGAACGCTTGTGATTGCCATAACCCAGTCCGGTGAAACAGCGGATACCCTGGCCGCGCTGCGTAATTCCAGACTCAAAGGCCTTACAACACTGGCCGTGTGTAACGCTGTGGGTTCCACGGTAACCAGGGATGCTTACTATACGCTGTACACGCATTGCGGTCCGGAAATTGGGGTCGCATCGACGAAGGCTTTTACCGGACAGCTCACGGCGCTGCTCCTGGTTGCGCTTTATCTGGGGCAATGCCGTGAGCGCATGGCCGAAGACGGCATCAGATCCGTTCTGCAGGCTTTGACGCACCTTCCCTTTTTGATTGACAAGGTGCTCAGCCAGGCCGGAGAAGTCGAGAGGATAGCCAGGCTGGTCATGTCGCGATCGAATTTCCTTTTTCTCGGGAGACACCTTAACTATCCGATCGCTCTTGAAGGCGCGCTGAAATTGAAGGAGATTTCCTATATCCATGCTGAAGGTTACCCTGCCGGCGAAATGAAGCACGGCCCGATTGCGCTTATTGACGAGAATATGCCCGTTGTGGCGATCGCGACCGGTGACCTTGTGCGGGATAAAATCCTTTCAAATATGGAAGAAGTGAAGGCGCGAAGCGGTATGGTAATCGCGCTCGCTACGGAAGGCGATGAACAGATCGGGGAAAAAGCGGACTACACAATCTGGCTGCCGGCAGTGCATGAAGCTCTGACTCCAATTCTTTCGATTCTGCCGCTGCAGCTCCTGGCGTACTATGTAGCCGCGTTACGGGGCTGCGATATTGACCAGCCGCGTAATCTGGCAAAAAGCGTAACAGTCGAATAAAAGGGAGGCTCTAAGCGCTAAGCTCCAGGCCTATCGCTAAGTCTTTGCCTTCAGCCAGGAGCCTGGAGCGCTGTTTATTAAACAGCGACGGTTTCTTTTGTTTTTGGCTGATTGTTCCTGGCAGACCGGACAAATTCGCCGTCAAATGTTACCTGCTTGTAGAGCAGCTTTCGTGCCCGGTGCAGATAGGCTTTAACCGTTCCAATCGGGCGGTTCAGCCGCTCGGCTACCTCATCAAGAGGCAGATCTTCAAAATAGTGCAGGTTGAAAATATCCTGGTACTGGCTTGGCAGAGTCTTCGTTGCGCGGCGTATGGCATCCATTTCCATTTTCTTTTCAGTTAGAAGTTCGAAGGAAGGGCCGCTTTCAGGCACCTGAGGCGGACGATATGCCGTATCTTCGGATACGGGGATATCCAGCGAGCACCAGCGCAGAACTTTGTTGTGCCTGAGACGGTTGCGCACATGATTCAGAACAATGGAATAAATCCAGGTTGAAAAGCGGGCCTTATGATGGAAATCAGCCAGGTGGCGATAGGCTTCTATAAAGGCTTCCTGCAGCACGTCTTCGGCTTCAGTGCTGTTGCATAGAATTCGGCAGGCAAGATCGTAAAGGGGGTCTTTGTATTTCTGAATCAGGTGTCCGTAGGCCTCAGGATCTCCTTCCAGCGCGGCCTTAATCCAGAATTTGTCTTCACTTGGATCACGCAACGTCTTTGAAGCACTCATTCCAATCCCTCCTGAAAAAGAGTTGTCGATGAAGCATCTGTTAAAGGAGTAATAAGCAGATGATCTTCTACGTAAATAAAGTTTAAGTATTTGTTTGAGTCAAGTCAATATGAAATAATTTAATACGTTTAGATATCCAATTTCTTAGACGGAAAAGTCGCTGTTCAGTTATATTGAATATATTCGATTACTACGACCATGGAGGGATGTTTTGAAATGCCGGTTAATATAACATGTTTTGTCTCGCTGCATAGTTTTTCTACAATCAGACTTAGAATAAGACAAGGTTGACCTCCCGGGTAGCTCAATGGTGGAGCATCCCGCTGTTAACGGGAGGGTTGCAGGTTCGAGTCCTGCCCCGGGAGGCCAACCTGCCAGATTGCCGCTTAATGTTAATGCGTCCCCTATTCTGGCGTTTAGTCCAATTTCTGGCAGTAGGGATGTTTGTTGTTCCCGCCCTGTCCGCAGATTCATCTGTCCTTGATAAGTTGCTTAACGAAGCACACGCCCGCCATCTGGCGGATCAGCGTTACTGGCGGATTATTCTTCATTATCACACTGATATCCTCGGCTTAACCCGCAGTGATATCGATGATCCCCGTTTCTTTTTTTGCGGCAGGGGAGGAAGCGATCCACAGTGTGAACTTGATGCGACTTTGAAAGCCTTTTTTGCGGTACCGGCGAGTTCAACTAAACAAAAGAACGGCGCCGAAAATCCGGAAGACCAGCCCGCGCAATGCCGTTTCCCCGCCCGCTATGCATGGCTGAAAGAAGAACTGCCTTCGGGGAATGAAATTCCCGCCGCAGCCTGCACGCGATATGAACAATGGCGCGCGCATTTAGATCCATCAGGCATCACGCTGATTTTTGCTTCCTATTACATGAGCAATCCATCTTCCATGTATGGCCATACGCTGCTGCGTCTTGATCAGATAAAACACTCCAATAACGAGCGCCTGCTTGATTACACGGTTAATTTCGCTGCCGTTCCGACGCGGCATAACCCTTTTCTGTACGGTTTCTACGGTCTGGCGGGGGGATTTCATGGGCGTTTTTCGACAATGCCTTACTACATGAAGGTTCAAGAATACAACAATATGGAATCCCGCGATCTGTGGGAATATTCTCTGGCGCTGACACCGAAGCAGATTGAGAACTTGATGAGGCATCTGTGGGAGATGGGAAACGCCTCGATGCCTTATTATTTTCTTATCAGGAACTGTTCCTATCAACTGCTGACGCTCCTTGAAGCCGCCGACCCGGAGCTGCATCTGACGGATCAATTTCGCTTTAAAGCCATTCCGGTAGATACGCTGCGTGCTGTTCTAAGGTATCCAGGTCTTGTCTCTAAAATAGAGCGCAGGCCCTCGCACGTGCACAGGATGCTGGCCGCGCGGTCCCTCCTGAACAAAGATGAGATCCGTCTTGCAAGGAAGATCTCAGCCGACGCCGGACCGCAGAATTTGGCTTTGCTCCGGGGACGGCCCCCTGAACGCCAGGCGCTGATTCTTGAATCGGCTTATGATTATTTTTGTTACCGTGCGGGATTTAGGCCTGATCAGCCTGAGAAGGTTCAGGAGCAGGAACAGCTCCTGCTCCTGGCCCGCAACCAGCTTGGCGCAGTCTCGCATGTCCCGGTGTTCCTGGCCTATCAGGACCGCCCGGATCAGGGACATGCAACTGGCCGCATGGGGGTCTCCTATGGATTTACAAACCACTCTCATTTCGAGGAGCTTTCTCTCCGTCCTGCGCTGCACGATCTGAACGAAGACGTTACGGGTTATGTCCCGGGCAGCCAGTTGCAGATGTTCAATCTTCGCCTGCGCTACGACAATGACCGCCGGACAACTTACCTCCAGGAATTTACGATCGTTGACCTGCTGTCTCTGTCTCCTTATGACCAATGGGTACATCCGCCCAGTTGGAAAGTGAAAACCGGCCTGGCTGTGGCAAATGATCTCTCGAAAGATCCGGAAAACAGCCTTTACTATGGATTGAACGTCGGAACAGGATATACAGTGCGGTGTGCGGATTCGGCTATGGCTTATGCGCTGGCGGAAACGGATATGGGCGTTGGACATGTTTTTGATCACTCCGGCCGGGTAGGCGGAGGCGGTTCTACGGGATTATTGTTCGATCTGGGAGCGCATTGGGAATCTCATCTTGAAGCGGGCTATTACTATTACTTTCTGGGAGATGACCATCCGTCCGTAAAACTGAAGTGCATTCAGGCTTTTCCCATCACGCGAAACTGGCAGTTGCGCGCCACCCTCCAGCGTCAGAATCAGTATAAAGAACTGCTGTTCAGCCTTTTCCGCTATCTTTGATCGCGGCGGTGAAAAAGTCTGAAATGTCCTTCTCGTACCGGCCGCGTTCACTCAACGGCAATGCAAGGTGCCCTGCGCCAGGCACTATCCATAATTTTTTTGGTTCCCGCGCTTTCGCATAAAGGCGTTCCGACATCCGGCACGGTATTATTTCATCGCGGTCTCCGTGTATGAGAAAGATAGGCCTTGGGGAAATGCGTGCGATCTCGGCTTCAGGATCGTATCCACGGCATACGAATAAGGGAGCAATCGGGTACATCGGCCAGGTAAAAATATGACGGCCCAGCGCCGCGCGGGTCATGGAACGGTAGGAGGAAAATGCCGCTTCAATAACAGCGGCTTTAACAATCGGTTCCCGCGCAGCCACTACAACGGCCACTGCGCCTCCAATCGACTGGCCGAAAACCGCCACGCCGGTTGAAGGATCTCGGAGATGGTCTTTTGCATACCGGACAGAGGCAATACCGTCCCGAACCGTCGCAGCCGGATCGGGTTTTCCCTCCGAAGCGCCATAGCCTTCGTAGTCAAAAATCAGCACGTCAAAACCGTTTCTGACGAGAAACATCGAAAGAAGAAAATGATTGGAAACGTTTCCGAAATTTCCGTGGAAATGAACTACCGTTCCTTTGGGTTTCCGGTTTGTCCTGAAATAAAGACCGTAGAGCTTTTTGCCGTTAAGGCTGGGATATTGGACGATTTCGTAATTCAAGCCGATTGTAGCGGGGTCGGCGTAAAGATGATGATTGGGGAAATAGAAAAATCCCTGGCACCCTGCCAGCGCGAAGCAGAAGAGGAGAAAAGTCGTAGACAAATGAGAACGCGCAGAAAAAAACGACATAGTTCGACTCCACTTTTGTTTCGCTCACTATTGTCCTGAGCGAAGTCGAAGGACATAAATTTATAATATCACCGCCTTGTTAATATATTATCGATAAGTTAGGATGAATTTAGCTTGTTTTATTGGAAACCGGGAGGATGGAATATGAATAGAAAATTGGCACTTCCGTTTGTGCTGCTTCTTTTAACAGCCTGTGTTCGCCTTGACACACTGCCGCCAGGAATGGCGAATCCAAGCCAGACTGGTGGTTCAATGTCCTTCCCGGATGTGGATTCCAACGGCGCGCTGAAATCCCTGCATTTCTCCGTGCATGGTTACTTGGACGCTGACATGCAGTCTGTTTCGCAAAGGGCGGAAAGTATTTACAACAAAATTGGTAATGATACCGGACTTTACTCTTATATGGCCGGCAATAATTACACCATCGTGCTTTACCGCGACGCCGATGAATATTTGCGGAAAACAAACCAGCAGGCGGGATCAAAAATAACTTCATCAAGCAGCACGATCTATATGTATCCGGACCCGGATAATGCGGCGCAGCTGGCTCACCAGTTGTGTCATATGGTTCTGCAGCCTTATTTCGGAGACAGTGCGCAAAACCTGCGCTGGATCGTTGAAGGGATAGCGATGATGGAGGAATATCCGAATATGCAGAATGCAGATCAGAACCTTTATCTGCAGAGCAAGCAGGATCACCTCAGGCTGAACCCCATACCTTTTTCTCAAATGACTTTTGCCAATCCGGTGAACGAAGATGGCCGGCGTACGGATCCATGGTTTCAGCAGGTTGACAGTGTAGTTTCTTTCCTGGTCCAGCAGGGTCCGGGCAGCACCTTTGGCAATTTCTTGAACGAATTACGTACCAGCGGCGACGCGAATCGCGCTCTGCAGGACAATTACGCCTCGAAATTCCACAACATGACCGATCTGGAAACGGCCTGGCGCAGTACCATCTAGTTAATATGGAATGCGGAGTGCGGAATGCGGAAGGTGGTAAACTTTATTAAAAATCCTTCTTCCGAACTCCGAACTCCGAATTCCGAACTTGTCCATAAGACAACGCCTGAAGATCTCGTCGACAAGGTCATCGAGGGAGACGTTCTTTTCCGCATCAAAAATGGTTTTGGCCTTTCCAAATTCCGTCCTTCGCAGCGCGTCTGGATAGAGCCTTTTTTTAATTTTGCCGGTCTCGCCTTCGGGGGCTCACCAGGTTGATGCCGTTAAGGTCCAGGATGGGCCTGAATCTGTGGATCTGCCGGAAACTTGAGAAGCGTCATTCGGCGGAAAATCCCGGGTTGGCTGCATGCGTCAGCGAAACGCAGGCTCTGGCGGAAAAAATTTACCGGGTAAACGGCATCTGGCCCGCGCTGGTTATAGCAACCTCCCACCCGCCGACAGTGGGTGATCTGGAATGGCTTAGGTTTGAGATTGTGCGCCAGGGCCTGATCGTCGCAGATGCGGTATCCCTGTCCTCGCCTAATCCCCGCCTGCCTCAGTGCTTTCAGGCTATAGATCCTTTTGCTCTTGATACCCTTCCGCCATGGCTCGGCGGTTTTTATGCAGGTTATGCGCATTCTATTTTTCTGAGCTGGGATCGCCAGACGTCAACGCAAAGCCTGCCTCAGAGCATTCTTTTGCGCCGGTCCGGGCATGACAGAATCGCCTGGCGTACTCTAAATCGCTTGAAAAATGATATGCCTGTTTTGATGGCCCTGTCCGGAGGGCTGCCGCACAACGCCAGAATGTTTTATACGGCGCGCGAATTCATTCGCCGCCTGCCGATTAAAAAGTCCGTGTCCCGGTTGCAGACCGAATGGGAATTCATGGATCTGCTTCTGCGCGCAGACCCGGCCTGCCGTCCTACTGAAGAGGGGAAACTTTCTCCCGCAGCAGAAGATGCGGTTCGCGCCTTTCTGGTCCGTTTCGGCATTGATCCTGTCGGGGTAGAACGGCTGCTTGCGGAGTTTTCCGACGAGTTGCAGTACGAAGTTCCCTATCGGGAACGATTTCTGAGGTTTCTGAAGAACAGGCTTCTAGACCGGGGAAAACCGCTGATTCTTGTAGGCATAGCCCATCAAACGCAGGTTCCGTGGATACGCCTGTCCGAGCCCTGGGCGATGCAGACTTCTCCTCAAGGAATCGCAAGAATTCCTTTGAACGGTCCTCAGCAGACCTATTCAACCGTGCGCGATTGGGCAAAAGCCTTTCATCGCAGTGCGTTTACAGGACCAAACATTTCTGCTTAAATTTTCCCCAATGGATAACATTCTGGTAGTCGGTTCAGTCGCTCTGGATACCGTTAAAACGCCTTTCGGTGAGGTGAAAGAGGCGCTGGGCGGGTCTGCGACGTATGCCGCCTTCTCCGCCAGTTTTTTCGCGCCCGTGCACATGGTTGCGGTTGTTGGCGAAGATTTCCCTGAGGAACATATAAATTTGCTGCGGGATCGGGGCATTCATACCGAAGGCATGCAGGTAACTCCCGGCAGGACGTTCCGGTGGTCGGGTTCCTATGAATATGATTTGAATGAAGCGAATACCCTGTCTACGGAGCTGAACGTTTTTGAAACCTTCCGCCCGGCCATTCCGCCGATGTACAAAAAGAGCGATCTGGTTTTTCTGGCCAATATCGATCCTGATCTGCAGAGCTCTGTTCTGGAACAGATGGAAAAACCCCGTCTGGTCGCTCTGGATACCATGAATCTCTGGATAAATAAAAAGCCCGACTCTTTGAAGAAAGTCATCAAAAAAGTAGATTTTCTGTTCATCAACGATGCCGAGGCGCGGTTATTCGCCAATACGCCGAGCCTGGTTAGAGCGGGCCGCCTGTTGCAGTCCTGGGGGCCCAAATACGTCATTATTAAAAAAGGGGAACACGGTGCGCTGATGTTCGGCGACAACAGCTTTTTTGCGGCGCCCGCGTTTCCGCTTGAGGAAGTTTACGACCCTACGGGCGCAGGCGACACCTTCGCCGGTGGATTTTTCGGTTACCTGGCCCGGCAGGAGGGAGAAATGTCCGAGGCAATACTCCGTCGCGCGGTCGTTTACGGCACAGTCATGGCCTCGTTCACCGTTGAAAAATTCAGCCTCGAAAGACTAAAAACGCTCACCAATGAACAGATCGAAGCGCGGGTCCGCATGCTCAAGGAGCTCTCGCACTTCGATATGTGAAAAACGGGCCCAGGCTGGTATAGGCCTGTTGGACCGAAAAATTTAGCCCTCTATCCTATTGCAGAGCTGTTAAATTTCCATTAATCTATATCAATACTTAAATACCAGGCATGAGAATTATAATTCGCTTTATTTCCCTGACTATTGTTTGCTCCCTGACGCTTCAGTCCACCTGCACTGCAGGACCGGTTGCGGCGGGGAGCGTGCTTTGCTCCGTCCCCTTGGCCGGAGTCCACGAATCGTTTGAGTCGCAGGCCTTGAATCTTCCAATCCGCTATTTCCATCAAGTCATTCTGGCTCCCGACCGCCCTCTGTTTACAAAGACCCGCTCCCTCTTCCGTTCGATCTGGGCTGAACCTGCAAGGAGGTTTTGGATTCCTCCGGTGGTTCTAGCGATGGCCGCGACCATCCTCTCCGGATCGATTTATTCATTTCCCATTCATGCAGCCATAGTCGGGGGTATATGGTGGTTTGCTGTGCGCGCCTGCATTCTGCATGAAAAAGCGCATCTCGATGTTCTGCCACAGCACCAATTTTCCGGGATGCGGTACTTCGGAAGAAATATTTGGAAGATTTTTCATTGGAAAAACTGGCTGCTGCCTCCGGATGTTTATATTGAAACAGCCGATCTGGAAGCAGTCGAACCTTTGACGGAATGCGAGCCGGGCCGCGTGCTCGTTTATGAACAGTCCGATGCGATGGCGTTTGCGCTTGTGGGACCGGAATTCCGGGGGTTACACCCTCTGGCGTGGATGAAGGAGACCAAAGAAATGCCGGGCCTGCCGGCTTTTTTTGAGCAATTGCCAGAGGGGAAGGGAAAAGCGTTTTTCCTTAACGGCAACCCCGCAGGTCAACGGGTCGGGCCATACGAATTTCGATGGACTTCCGAAAAAGTTTTTCCGACTCTGTTTTACGGCACGGAAAACTATCCGCTTCAGGCGGTTGGGCTGATACAAGCGGGAGCATTCAGGTTTAGTTCCTCTACCAATATCGGTGAATGCGCGGTGGTTACAGATCATAAATCGCCCAGGAAGATTCCCAATCGGGAAATCCGCGATGGAAACGGCGATCTGGCGGAGGGATCGTTCCGTACCAGTCAAGGGGATGTGAATGTGCAGCAGATGCATCTGTTTGTTCCGGTGTGGGAGGAAGTTGAAGGCAAAATCGTTTTTGGTCATCTCTGGCGGAATCCGGATACCGGTGAGTTGTTTGTCAAGCTTGGGACTGAAGAGAAACCTCTGGAAACCCTGGAGTTGATCGATGTGCGTGAGGGAAACAAGGAGGTTGCAAAGGCCGGATTGCATAACAACCAGTTGACTGCGGCAAAGATCATGGCCACCGCGTCGCTTGCTGTAATTGTTGCGTCAGGGTTTTTGCCCGCTTTGCCCGGGCAATCATTGATTATGCGGTCTCTTGCTGAAAGCGTCTACTGGTATGCTTCTGAGTTTTTGGTGGCGCTGGCGCTGGCATCAATCTATTACCTCCGGCAATGGTTCGCAGTTGGTTCGAGGGCATCGGACTTTGTGGTGAGTGAAACGGGAATTATTCAAGGCGGTCGACTCTGGGCAGGTTCCGGCAGCGAAGAACAAACAGAACCGTCTGCAGGCGCAGGTGAATCGCGGTACGAATGGCTGGGAAAGGTCCTTGATTTGACGCGGGAATTACTTCCCAATGAGCAGACATATGGAATGGATGAAGAATTCAAGCTTATGAGTTGTAACGTCCAAACGCTTGTTCTGCACCGGCTGCTTACATTGATGGGGATCCCATCAAGGGTCGTTGTTCTCGATTATTCAAAGATAAATTCTGAGGAACGTATTCATCAGGAAACAATTCATTACGTCATACAGACTGATGACGGAATTTTTATTGATGTCGGGCGCGGTGTTATCCTGCCAGACACTGAAGAACGGATCATGTATGTGAATGCGACGGAGGCTGGGAAAAACCTTAATTTACCGGAAAGCCTACGTCCAGATCGGGTGGCAGCCTTGTATGAACAACAGTTGGAATTTGTTCTGGGAAATCGCGACAGGATTTTGACTCTTGCTGCTGAATCTCTTATTGAGCACTACCAGGCTGTATGGCGTGGTCTTATTGAGTTTGTCGAGCCGCGGATGGGCGATGGTGGTGTAGATCTGCATGGTTTGTACGATCGGCCTAATAAGAACGCTCAGAAATTTATTACGGCCATGGAATTGAAAATTTTAGGAATGGCTCTAGGGTCGGTTCGAGACGGAATCGCACTGTTTGGAATTCTTGCTGATCCAGCAAGATGTAAATTATTTGTGACTGAACCAAACCGTGAAGCAGGATATGCAATTGTCCCAGTTCCTGATGAAGGATTCCATCTGCTTTATCCTGGGGGTGGTCGTGCGGTAGTCGATCCAGAAGGATATGCTTCTTTTGTAAGTTTGATTACTACAGGTCGGATGGACGAATTTAGCCCGGTCCTTCAGAACTATGTGGCTGGCCTGGAAGGTATCAAATTAATGATGGATTACTTGATCGCCTTGCACGAAAATCTGACAGAGAAACCGCGTGTCATTACACGTCCGGTTCAGAGCGCTGCGTAAAAAGCGCTAAAACTACTCTCCGACTAAGAACTTGTCTTTTTTGCAAATTCATGTTAATTAAGAATGTCGCTCTTGCGGTGTTACATGAAAATTAAACGGTTTATTATTGCGCTGGCAGTTTTTTCCCTGGCTTCTTTAGCCGGTGATCGCGCTTATGTGAAAGCTACGGGCGTCCTCACTCCGCCGTCGCCGGTTGTTTCCGCGCCCCCTTCTACTCCTCTTGTCCCGGTCAATCCGGACGACTGGGAATCCATGGCCGCCGCCGTGCGCTCCCGGGCGCGGCGTTTTCATGGCGATGTAGGGTATGTGATCAAGGACTTCCGCAGCGGCCGGACCATACAAAGTAACGCGGACCACGTTTTCTTAAGCGCCAGCCTGATTAAACTTCCTATCCTGGTCGCCGCCTTTCAGGCTATCCATGACGGGCGCCTGACTTTGACCGAAAAAGTCCGGCTGACGAGAAAAGACCGCCAGGGTGGTTCGGGGATTCTCAAGTTCTCGGCCCCGGGAACAGTGTTTGCGATGAGCGATCTGCTGGAAGACATGATTATCTACAGCGATAACACCGCCACCCGCCTGGTGGTCCGGCGGATGGGAGTGGATTATCTGCAGCAGACGTTTGTGCGGCTCGGACTGAAGGACACGCAGATTCATTCTCA
>Ga0181520_10004372_pt1 | contig 23702 bp, 16 predicted proteins | sample PEATcosm2014_Bin_29_FD_132451 | JGI IMG/M metagenome (GOLD analysis project Ga0181520, IMG submission 132451) | Peatland microbial communities from MTU Mesocosm Facility, Houghton, MI, USA - PEATcosm2014_Bin02_30_metaG | ecosystem: Environmental > Terrestrial > Soil > Wetlands > Peat | place...
CCTGTACGATATCTCCATGCGCGTGGGCGGCGCCACCGCCGGCACCACCGCGAGTTGTCTGCAAATCAACGCCAATGATGTGGTGGGCGACAACCTCTGGCTGTGGCGCGCGGACCATGGCAACGGCGTGGGCTGGACCCAGAACGCCTGCAACAACGGACTCATCGTCAACGGCAACCGGGTGACGATGTACGGGTTGTTTGTCGAGCATCACGAACAGTATCAAACCTTGTGGAATGGCAATTGGGGACGGCTTTATTTCTACCAGTCGGAATTGCCTTATGACCCGCCCTCGCAAGCCGCCTGGTCCCATGCTGGCGTGAATGGCTATGCGTCCTACAAAGTGGCCGACCAGGTCACCAGCCATCAGGCCTACGGGCTGGGCATCTATGCCGTATTCATAGACAGCACGAATATCAGTTGCGACAACGCCATTGAGACGCCTACTGATTCCCAACAGGTCAACCTGCATGACATGATTACGGTGTATATTGGCGGCTACACTAGCGGCGACGGCACCTCGTCCCTTTATCATGTCATTAACGGCACCGGGGCCACGCTCTCCGGTCCAGGCTACGGTGGAACAGCCACAGCCAACTACCTCTGGCAGGAACCCACCTTCAGCCTCAGCGCAGCCGTGAGCGGGACGAACGCCACCCTGACTTTCCCAACCGAGTCCTGGCATTCCTATCAACCGCAATATAAGAACGCCCTCACAGATCCAAGCTGGTCAAATCTGGGCAATCCCGTGGGCGGCAATGATGAGCTGCTGCCGATCAACGATTCAACTCCGGCGCCCGGCCGGTTTTATTGGATAGAGTCCTTCTAATCCCGGCGCAGACGTGGCTGGATTCAAAAACGCAAAACAGTTGTCGGACGTTTCACGTCGGCGCGTTCATCCGGGCGCGCCCCTTCCCTTCGCGCCCGCAGTCCATGAATTTTGCCGTCCGAAACGCCCTTCGGTCAATACCGCCGGACGCTTGCAGTTCACGCCTTCAGCACCTGGCAGGTCTTGCGAAAGTGGTAGCCGAAGATGGAGAGCGTCACGGCCAGCGGTACCAGGCGCGGACGGTGGAATGAGGTCCAAAGCAGCAAGCGCCAATATTGAAACCGTTCGCGGCCAAACACCCCCAGCCGCACATTGGCGTGCAGAAACGCCATCACATACCGCCAGTTGATGGGACTCGAAATCTTGGGACACCGATACTCGCGCAGAAACGTGCGGATGCGCCGGTAATACGGCTCGGGCGCGTAAATGTGTCCCATCAGGGTTCTGTAACCTTCACGCAGCTTCTCCCGGTTCATTCGCGGGACGAAGTTGGTGGTGCCGTCCACGTTGTTCCCGGAGGTCCGCCCAAGCAAGCGGCCCTGGGTCTTCAGGCGGCCGTACAGCTTGGTGCCCGGAATGGCCTGCAGCAGCCCGACCATCGCCGTGACAATCCCGCTCTTTTGGATGAACTCCGTCTGGCGCGCGAATACCGTGGGCGTGTCGCTGTCAAAGCCCAGGATAAACCCGCCCTGCACCTCCAGGCCGGCACGCTGGATGCGTTTGACGTCGGCGATCAAGTCGCGCCGCTGGTTCTGGCGCTTGTTGCACTCGGCCAACCCCGCCGCCTCCGGCGTCTCAATGCCGATGAACACCTGGTTGAACCCGGCCTCCACCATCATCCGCATCAGCTCTTCGTCGTCCGCCAGGTTGATGGACGCCTCGGTGAAAAACGGCGTGCCGCGCCCGCCACGCTGCCATTTGACCAGCGCCGGCAGCAGCTCTTCCTTGAGCACATGCTTGTTCCCAATGAAATTGTCGTCCACAAAAAAGACCGCGCCGCGCCAGCCCGCCGCCCGCAGGCCATCCAGTTCCGCAATGATCTGCGCCGTGCTCTTGATGCGGGGCCGGTGACCAAACATGGCCGTGATGTTGCAAAACTCGCAGTCGAACGGACAGCCGCGGGAGAATTGCACGCTCATCGAATGGTAACGCTTCAGGTCGGCCAGGGCCCACAGCGGCGCGGGCGTTTGGCGCAGGTCCGGGAACTCCGGCGATTCATACACCCGCCGGGCCGATTTGTTGGCGAAGTCCCGCAAAAATTCCGGCAGCGTCACTTCCGCCTCATTGAGCACAAAATGGTCCACGTCGGGAAATTGTTCGCGCCCCAGCGTGAACAAGGGCCCCCCCGCCACGATCTTCTTCCCCGCCGCGCGGCAGCGGGCGATCAGGTCGCGCGCCGAATCCTGCTGCGCAATCATGGCGCTGATGAATACGACGTCCGCCCACGCCAGGTCTTTTTCGCGCAGCTTCCGCACGTTCACATCCACCAGGCGCTTCGCCCATTCCCCCGGCAGCATCGCGGCCACCGTGAGCAAGCCCAGCGGCGGCAGCGACGCCCGCTTGCCGATAAACTTCAAGGCATGCTTGAAACTCCAGAACGTATCGGGGAATTGAGGGTACAACAACAGCACATTCATATTTTCGTCCAAGGGAAGGTGATCTTCTTGCGGCTCCATTACAAGCCGGCATTGTCGTTATTCATCGGACCGGCTCCTCCAGTCCCGCATCAATCATCCGCGCCGGGAGTTCCGGCTTCCGCGTCAGAGCTCGCCGGCGAAACGGGCTGCCCAGCAAGGTGATGAGGTCAATCGTCTTCATGTGGCTGCCAAAATCGCGCAGCAGTTTCCATGTTCGGATCGGCCGCTTGAAAATCCGGTTCAGAAACAGCAGGCCGTAACCCTTCGCCCGCAGCCGGTTCACCATGGCACTGGGCACCGTGGTGGGGTCAATATCCGTGCACTTGAACCATTTGTGCCAATCCCGCCCGTCATCAATGATTCCCCGCGACACATACTCCTGCCACAGCGGCGTTCCGCGGTACGCGCACAGGCGATTAAAACCGAACGTGTCCAGCTCCAACCGCGCCGCAAACCGAAAGCTCTCCAATATGTCCGCCTCGGATTCATCCGGCGAGCCGACCACAAAAAATCCATGGACTCTGGCAATCCCCTGCCGCTTGGCCTCCCGCACCGCGTGTTCCACCTGCGCGGGGGTCTGTCGCTTGTTGAGCCGCTTGAGCACTTTTTGCGTGCCGGCTTCCACCCCAAACGCCAGGAAGGTGCAGCCGGCATCGCGCATGAGCGGCAGTTGTCCAATCCCCACCGAATCCACCCGGCCCTCGCAGCCCCAGTGAAACTTCAGTTTGCGCTCGATGATACCCTGGCAGATTTCCCCAATCCGCTTCTGGTTGATCAGAAAGTGGTCATCCGTCAGGTAAATGGAGCGATACCCCAGGTCGCTGAGCTCCTGCAGCTCGCCCAAGACATGCTCGGGAGAACGGCTGCGCCACTGTCCGTCTCCCAGCGCCGGAATGTCGCAATAGATGCACGAGTACGGGCAACCGCGCGACGTTTGCACCGTGCAAAACTTGTCCAGCGAAAGCACCGCCGGAACATCCAGGGGCAGCGACTCGATGTAGTCAATCGGCAGACTGGTCCGGTCTGGATACGGAAACTGATCCAGATTTTGCAGCAGCGGTCGCGGGACATTCTGGATGGTCTTCCCGTCCCGCCGCCAAACCAGGCCCGCCACGGTCCCGAGCTCGGCAAGATGGGCCAAATAATCGGGCAACAGTTCTTCACCTTCACCCACGCCCACGCTGTCAATGTCCGGACAATCTGCCAAAATGCGGTCCGCGTTCAGCGTGGCAAAGGCCCCGCCGACGATGATCGGCGTCTCTGGCATCCCCGCCTTGAGCCGCCGGGCCATGCTCTTCACGTTGGGATAAGTGGTCGTCGAGAGAAATGAGAGGGCGAACACATCGGGGCGTTCCCGGGCCGCTGCTGCTGCGATGTCTTCCGCCTTCATCTGCGGGTGCGCCGTGTCGAACATTCGCACTTGGTGTCCGTGCTGGCGCAGGACCGGCGCCAACGTCTGGATTCCCAACGGCGGAAACGCCATCACCTTGATCCGCCCGTTGCCGGACTCCGACCGGTCCAGCTCCTTGGGCAGCACCCGGCAGAAATTGTCATCCCCCACATGAATAAGAAATACATTCATGATATTGGTCCTGATTCGTTTATGTTTATTTGCATGGCCAAACCGCTTGCGCCGGAAATTCCGGCGCAATATCCCCGCTGGTGACTGGTCTTAAAACATCGTAGGCAAACGCCTGACTGCGCGCCATGGGGTGTTTACCCCATGGACAAAAGGCCGCCGGAGGCCGATGTTAAGCCCCTGACGCCCGTTGCGCGGCGGGGGGCTGTTCTGGGTGGTTCGTTCCATCGGGCTGACCTGAATGAAACAGAATTCACTTCAACTGTCACGGCAATATGCGGCGACTTGGAAAAGGCGGCGGCGGGTGATGATTGGCGGCCGCTGCGCAAGCGAGCCCCCGCCCGACCAGGGCGCGGGCATCCGCGTGTTGATTCCGGCCGGCGGAGTTGCCGCCGCAACCGCCACGGATTCCGCCACAACCAGACTTTGAAATTATGCTGAAAAAAATCACTGTTCTGTTGGCTGAAGATCACACGGTCGTACGCGAGGGGTTTCACAAGATGCTTGAACTCGAAGCGGACCTCGAAGTCGTTGGTGAGGCCCAGGACGGACGCCAGGTGGTGACGCTGGCCCAGAAGCTCCGGCCCGAGGTGGTGCTGATGGACATCGCCATGCCCCGGCTGAATGGCTTGGAAGCCACGCGCCAGTTGCTCAAGCTCCTTCCCGCCACCCGGGTGCTCATGCTTTCGGCGCACAACGACGACGCGTATGTCAAAAGCGCCACCGACTCCGGGGCGGCGGGATTCCTGCTCAAACAAACGTCCGCCCACGACGTGTGCCGGGCCATCCGCGAGGTTCATCAGGGGAAAACCTTTTTCAGCCCCTCGATTGCCAGGCATTTTGACCGGCTCAATCCGCTGCGGCCCGGCCCCCCCGGAGCGCCCGGCGCCAAAGCGGCCGCGCTGACTTCACGAGAGATGGAAGTGCTGCAACTCGTCGCCGAAGGCAAAGCCAACAAGGAAACGGCGGATGAACTCGGCATCGGCATCAAGACCGTTGAAAAGCACCGCGAGCATCTCATGCAGAAGCTCGACATCCACGACACCGCCGGCCTCACGCGCTACGCCATCAGCGCCGGCATCATCGAGAGCAGCGTCCAGTTGACCATCGTTTAGGAGCCTTCCGCAATTCGCCTTGGCGCTCCGGGTGATCTCATATTCGGTGAACACCCCATGGCGCAAAAAGGATCAGTGGTGTATGCTGGTGCATAATGAGGTTGAAAATATTTAGTGCCGCCGTTGCCGGCTGTGCTGGGCCGCGCCGCCCTTCAGCCAGCCAAATTCCTGACACCAAAACCATCAAAGAACAAAAAATATGAACCAAGAAACACAAACCCCCGGCAGTGACGTAGGACAATTGGCCGAAGACGCGCAGGCGTTGATGGCTGCCACCGCCGATGTGGCGGGTGAAAAGGTTGCGAACGCCCGCAAGCGCCTGGCCGCGGCCTTGGAAAGCGCCAAGGCCATCGCGGGCAACGTCCGCGACAAGGCCGTCGCCGGCGCGAAAGCCACCGACGAAGCCGTGCGTGAGCACCCCTATCAAGCCATCGCCATTGGCGTCGGGGTCGGCGTGCTGGTGGGTTATCTCCTGGCCCGCCGCTCTTCCCGCAGCTGCGATTGATTCCCCTATGGAATCCCCCACCGGCAGCTTCCCAACCCTCGGCAAAACCTCGAAACAGTTTGCCCGACGACTGGCCACTATCGGGGAGAACCGGCTTGAATTGTTCCTGCTGGAAGTGCAAGAGGAACACCAACGCTTCGTGCACGCCTTCCTGTTGGCGCTGGGCGCCGCGGCTTTTGGTTTGCTGGCGGGGCTCACGCTTTCCGCCGCCATCGTGGTTTGGCTCTGGGCCTGCTCCCCAGTGGCCGTCCTGTTTACCCTCACCGGTCTTTACGCCGCCGCCGGCGTTTATCTTTACCGGCGCTTCAGCGGACTGCGGCAAAATTGGCAGTCGTTTTCCGCCTCGCTCGACCAGCTCCGCAAGGACCGCGCCTGTTTGGAAAAAATGCTCGCATGAACGAACTCGAATCCACCAAGCGATTGTTGGTCGCCGAGAGCGAACTCAACCGCGTGCATCTGATGCATGAATGGCAGACCATGGCGGACGAAGCCCATGCGGTTGCCAACCAGCTTAAAGCCGCCGGTCCCATCGCCTCGGCAGTCGCCTCCCTGGTTGCCTGCCTGTCATCCGTCCGCCCCCCAAAATCCACCCCCGCCGCCCAAAAACCATCCCTGTTCCAGACGATGCTAAAGGGCGCTGAATTAATCAGCTCTCTTTGGTCCGCATTCCGCTCGCGGCATCACGCGGGGAAAAATGAATAGCGGCCGCCCTGCCGCCGCTAAATCACCCGGCGCCACCGCCACCGCCTCCCCTATGGCCCCAGAAGAGTTCGATAAAACCGCGTCGCCAACGGCCCCGAGTTCGTATCCAGCCAAAACCACGGCAGGCTCGCTGGCGTCGCTGTCGTGATCGCCGACCAAGACGTCAGGTTCGTCGAGACTTGGATCGTATAATCCGGTCCGGCGTCACCCTGAACCCAGAACCCGTATTGTCCATTGGTCACGGAAACCGCATTGAGCACGGGACGCGCCGGCCTCCCCACGGTCACCAAGAAGCTTTGCGTGGCACTCATGGACGGTGTCCCGCTGTCGGAAACCACCACCGACACGCTCTGTGTGCCCGGTGACTGCGCGATGGTGGGGCGCCAGACAAACACGCCTGTATTGGTATTGATCGTCGCGCCCGCAGGCGGCTTGAGCAGGCCGAACCCCAGCGTCTGCGCCGGAATATCCGCATCGCTGGTCGAATTAGTCACCGTTAGCACCTGCCCCGCCAGCAGGCTTTGATTCAAAACCGCCGCCAGCACCGGCGCCTGGTTCACCGAAACATTGTCCAGCGTGGCCACGCAATTTGAGGCGTTGTTATGCGCCGTCACCGCCAGGCCCGCACAGGCGCTGTTGCTCATGGACAAGGTCGTGCCGGCGCCGATCTGCGTCCAATGCGCACCATCCGATGAATAATATCCCGCGAACGAATTCACCGCGGAACGCGCCAGCCTCACCCAGCAGGGAGCCGTCACGCCGCCCGCCGTCGTCGAAGTGCTCGCCCCGCCCGGGCTGCTCCGCACCTGAAAAGTCACCCCGTTCGCCGGCGTCACCAACACGCTGGCGTTGACGGCCCCCGCGTTGGTGCTGTCGCGCAGCATCACGCCGGCCTTGGCCCAGGGATCCGTCTCCTGCACATTCACCACCCGGGCCCGCACCTCACAGGCCCCCGCCGCCGGTTGCGCCGCCAACTGGCACGCGTCGGCATTGTTCCAAATATCGTTTCCCGACCCGTTCATCGTAAAGATTCCGCTCGCATAGCTCGTGCCGCCAACCAATCCCACCGCCCCGACGTCCGCTGCCGTCCATGGGCTTGGCAGGGGCGCAAACGCGCCGCCAAATTCGAACCAGTTCAAATTTCCCACGCCGCTGCCGCCTTCATAGACCAGGTAAAGGTCATGGACCCCGCTCCCGCCCGTTGCCACGCCCGCCTGATTTTGCCACGTCTGCCAGCCGCCGGTGTCCGGAACAGGCACGCTGCCCAACAGCGGTCCGGCCGGACTGTCGAGCAGGATGTTAATGCTTCCGCCGCTGCTCTCGCTCGCCAGCCGCGCCGTGAGACTCGCAAACCCCGCGCCCAGGTTCACATTCTTGTAAACCGCATAGCTGCCCGCGCTCGCGTAGCCCAGATCGTACCCGCCCAGCGTATCCGAGGTCGGCTCCGTCTCGAGGTTGGAGACCGCGTTAAAGCTCGAAGCCTGGATCTCATTCGTCGCCCCCACCGCCACCGCCCCCGTCTGCGTGCCTGTCCAGGTGAACGTCGCCCCGCAATAGGATGCCAGCGAATAAGAAAACACCCGGTTTCCCCATTGCACCCGGAATGAGATGCTCCCCGGCGAATCATTGTAAGCCACCAACGCCTTCGAACCGTCCGGGTTCAAAAACGCCGCGCTGATGATCCCCGCGCTGTCCGACGAATAAATCCGGTGCGCGCCCGGCAACACGAATTTGCTGAAGTGCCCCAACGTGTAAAAATCCGTCGTGTAGCTCACCGTGCCGGATGTGGAATTCACCACCACCAACGGCGTGCAGTCATCACACCCCCCGGAATGCGGACCGTCGTTCTGATCGCCTGCGAGGTTCCATTTCAAATAACATCTGCCCCAGCTCCGCATCACGTGAATGATTTCCTCGAAGTCCGCCCGCACCTGGTCGCTCACCCACGAACCGCCCGAATGCTCCGTCTCATAATTCCCCTTGGCCGGATACTGCCCCGCGAGGCTGAGCATCACCCCCGGCGTGCCCCCGTAACCATGCCAGGCAATGCCCGCCACCTGCGCCGATCCCGCCAGCGTCGGGTCGGACAACACCGTCTGCGGGTAACTGGGCGTGTCCCAGTTGTGATCGTACACCAGCAGCCGGTTGGTCAACTGGTTTGCCTCCAGCGCCGGCAGCACATAGTCCCGCATCACCACCAACTGCGTGTTCGGATCCATGGACATGCCCGGGTAATCGGATGGCTGGTACAGCGGCTCGTTTTGCAGGCCAATGTAATCTACCGGCACGCCCTGCGCCTGATACGCCTGGATGAACTTCACAAAATAATTGGCGAATGGCCCGTACATCGTGGACAGCAGCGTCCCGCCCACCATCGAGTCCGAACTCTTCATCCACCCCGGCGGGCTCCACGGATTCGCCATCAACTTCAGTTGCGGATTAAGCTGCCGCGCCGACTGGATGATCGGGATGATGTCCACTTCGTCATGCGCAATGGAAAAATCGCTCAGGTTCGTGTCCGTCTGCCCGGCTGGAAGATCATCGTAGGAATATTCGTAGCGCGCCAAATCCGACGCCCCCATCGGAATGCGCATGAAACTGAGCCCGATGCCAATGCCGTTCCGCGTGAACAGGTTGATGAGCGCATTCGTCCGGTCCCCGGGCATGGCCACCTCGTTGAGATTGTATCCCGTCGTGTCGGTAAACGCCGCGCCAAAACCCTCGATCTGCTGATAAAGCTGCGTCTCGTCCACCGCGATGCAATTGGTGCCGCCCGTTCCGCTCCCAAACGTCGCCGGCAATTGCGGCTGCAGCAACCGGCTCTGGTCGTCCGTGGTCAGCCAGATGTTCACCGTTTGCGCGCCCGCCGCCCCAGCCGACCCCAGCACCGCCAGCCACAAACTGGCCAGGCGGAGATGGAGGGCGCTGCGCAGAAACATGGCCGGGTTGCCGTGGCTCGGGCTAGTTCGCCGCACCGCGATCCGCGATCGGCGCCGACGCCATGCCCGAAACCACCAGCGTCATGATCGAATGCGCCGGACTTTCCGTCTGGGCCGCCTGGCCGTCCAGCCACAACATAAACGGTTCGGACTTCTCCGACTGGTTCAGCACCACCGCCGCAATGGTCCCGTCCGGGTTCAAAAACGCCGTCGTCTCCAGCTCGTCCAAGGTTGAGGAACTCACGATCCGCCGCGCCCCGGGATGAATGAATTTTGAAAAGTGCCCGATGTAATAAAACGAATTCATGTACGAAAGCTTGCCCGTGCGCGTATCGGCGTGAATGGGCGCAAAGCAATAGTTCCCCACATGGTTCGGCCCGCCCTGCGCGTCCAGCAAAACGTTCCAATCCGTCCACCCCACCGTTCCGTGGTTGAAATCGCTGATCATGGACTCCGCGTATTGTTCGCCCCCCTGCCAGTCCTTTAACCGGGCCGCGTCAAACGGACCCCGGCAGCCCTCGGTAAAGATCAGTTTGGTCCCTGGATAAGCCTCCTGCACCCGTTCCACATTGTCAAAATGGTCGCCCACATACCAATGATAGGCCACGCCCCACACATACTTCGCCGCCTCCGGATCGTCCAGCACCACCTTCGCCCGCTCGTACATCAGGCTCCGGTTGTGGTCCCAAATCATGATCTTCTTGTCCCCCAACCCGCTCTTCTGCAGCGTCGGGCCCAGGTGGTTCTTCACAAAGTCCCGCTCCTCCTGCGCCGTGTAAACGCACGACTCCCACAGTTGCGACGCCATCGGCTCATTCTGCACCGTCATGCCCCAAATCGGCACGCCCTGCTGCTCGTAGGCCCGGATGAACCGCGCATAATAGCGCGCCCATGCGTCGTAATATTCCGGCAGCAGCGTGCCGCCATGCAGCATGTCGTGGTTCGACTTCATCCACGCCGGCGGACTCCACGGACTCGCAAACAGCGTGAATCCCTTGCTCGCCGTGGCCAGCACTGCCTTGATGAACGGAATCCGGTACTTCAGGTCCGGCGCAATGTCGAAGCTGTCCAATTCCTTGTCGCCGGGCTTCACATACGTGTAACTCGCACTGGAAAAATCACAACTGTTCATGTGCGTCCGGCCCAGCGTGTAGCCGATGCCCTTGTCCGGGTCGAAGTATGCCGTCAGGATTTCCTGCCGCCGCTCCTTCGGCAGCTTGTAAAACGTTTCCGCCGCCGCATCCGTCAGCGCCCCGCCAATCCCCAGCAGCGTCTGAAACCGCTTGTTCGGATCCACAAACACCGCCGCCTGCTGTTCCGACGGCTGCGCCAGATCGAAGAACGCCGGCTCGCTCACCTTGGCCAGTTTTGCTTCCTTCCCCTTCGCCGTCAGATACACCACCACGTGCCCCGGCGCCGGTTCCGGGCCCGCCTGCGCCGCCCCCGTCATCAGCCCGCCCGTCACCCCGGCGACAATCACCGTCAAAATGGCTCTTTTCATTGGTCTCTTTTGGAATCTCCCCGTCAGTTTACCTGCTGGTGGCCCGCGCCTGCAACCACGCAAGATCTCCCGAACTGGGGTCCGCGGGAATATCACTCTCCTTGGCCTTCAGCACGTTGCTGTCTGTCCATTTTCGTATTTCTGAATGGCCGTCGCAATACGAAAGCCCCCCCGCCCGGTTGTGATAGCTCGCCGGTACGTCCACCCACGTGGTCGGCTGCATGAGGTCCACCACAATAAACCCGTCGTTGATCGTGTTCGGATTCTCGTCCATGAAGCAGAACGTCATGCTCGCCCCCGGCAAAATCAACTGCCCCATCTTCCGAAACACCCGCACCCCGTCGGCCGTGTTCTCGTTGCCATACACTTCAATCGGATTGATCCACGCATTCATGGACATGCTCCGCACCCTGGGCTTCGCCATCGGCCCGCCCGTCAACGGGTACATGCTGGTGTCCGCCGGACAGCGATACGGATTCACCGTTTTGACATAGGGATAAATCAAGCCCGCCTGAATGAAGGTGGGGTCCGACGCATTAAAATCGTTCATCAGGCCCGGACACCATTGCGCCCACACTCCTCCCGGGTTGATTCTGGGATCGGTGGAAGCTGAAGCCTGGTCGTCTATCTGGCCGTTCGGCGCCATCGCATCCTGGTTGTCCCCGGCGTACATGATCATCGCCGTGGTCAATTGCTTCAGGTTGTTCAGGCAGGAAATCCCGATCGCCTTTTGTTTCGCCTTGCTCAAGGCGGGCAGCAACATCGCCGCCAGAATGGCGATGATCGCGATCACCACCAGCAGTTCAATCAACGTGAATGCTCGAAAAACTGGGGCCTTGGACGCTTTCAGTTTCATACGGATCGGGTGTGTCAGCGCCGGCGCCCGGAAGCGGGGCGCCGGCACTGTTTTGCGCGGCACAGATTTTAGTGCGCTTCCAGGATGTAGTACCGGCTGCCCGCAGTCATGGTGTCGGTCACTGCTTTCACCGTGCCGTCACCCGTGGCCGTGCTGATCGGCGTCCACGTGGTGTCGGTCAGCTTGTTCTTGTACAGCACCGTGTAATTGAACCCGCTCTGCGTGCCAAAGCTCAGGTTCATGCTCTTGCCGCTCGGCGTCGCGGCCAGCGCCACCGCCGGCGTCAGCATCATGAAGTTCAGGTTCGCCCCGCCGTCGGTCAGGCGCAGCGTGGCCTGCCCGCCCAACGGCACCACCACGAGCCTGCCCGTGCTGTCCGTCAGCGGCACCCACGTGTAAACCTGCCATCCGGCCGTCTCCGGCACCGAGAAGTTCCCCAGCTTCACCGTCGTTTGACTCGTCGTGCCCCAGCCGCTGGTGACCTTCTGCAGGCCCATCGGCGCCGTACCCGCCGTACCCCGCGCCGCCCGCAGATAGACGTTGAACTGGCCGGTCGGATACGTGCGCGTGTAATTCCACCAGTCGCCCGTGCCCGTGTAGCCCACTTCATAATCCAGATAGCCGCCCGCAAACTGCGGCCGCGGCGTGTCGCCGCAATATTCCGTGTCCACCGGGTCCGGACGATAATCCGGCGTGCCGCCCGTGCTGACCTTCAGATAGTCAATCCCGGAGATGCCCGTCACCCCGAAGTAGCCGTCCACTTGCGGATTGTCTATGAACATCCCCCCGTTGTAATCGTAGTCTTCCGCCTCCCACGTGTAGTTGTTCAGATTGAACGTGTCCAGGCTCACCGACGTCGTGGTCACCAGGCCGTGATTGTCGGTCACCGTGATCACCGCCGTGTAGATCGTGTTCGGCGCCAGCGTGCAGCCCACCGCCCAACTCGTCGCCGATCCGGTGAAGACCAGATTTGTCGTCACGACCCCGTTCAGCGTCACCACCACGTTGCTCCCGGCAATGCCCGAGGCCGAACTGGCCACAAATTGCAGCAGGTTCGTGCTCTGCACCCAGCCCAGCGGCCCCACCTGGGTGATCGTCGGCAGCGTCGTCACCGCCGGCAGCAACATGAAGAAGTTCACGTTCGCGTCGGCCCCGCCCGTGCGCTCCAGTTGCAGCGTCGTCTTGCCGTTCAGCGTCACCTGCGCCACGTTCCCAAACTGGTCCACCAGCGGCGTGAACGCATATGTTCCCCAGCCGCCCGTCGTCGCCACGTTGAACGTCCCCAGCGGCTCAATGCTCTGGCTCGACGTCCCCACCCCATTCGTAACCACCCCCAGCGACAGGGTGCTCGCGCCGCCGCCCGCGGCAAACCGGCCATAGATGTTGTACGTCCCGGCCGGGAACGTCCGCGTATAATTGATCCATTCGTTCGTGATGAAATAACCCACCGCATAGTCGTTGGTGTTCGCCACCACGTATTGTTTCCGCGGCACTTCCTGGATGACGTCCGCCGACATCGCATCCAGCGGCCGGTACGGGCGGTTTCCCAGGCCGTTGATGTCATGAAAATCAATCCCTTCCAGCCCGTGCAGCCCCGCGTAACCGTCCACCGGCGGATTGTCAATAAACTCCCCGCCATTGTAGTCCCAATCTTCCGCCTCCCACGTCAGCACCGGGTTGAACGTGTCAAAGTGCGGGTTGATCGTCACGCTGTTGTTGTTCACGTCCGTCACGGAGATGACCACGCTGTAATTGGCGTTCGTGATCAGTCCCGCATAGCTCACCGTGAGGTTGTTGGCCGTGCCCCCCACCGCCAATCCGTTCGCGCTCGTGATGTTCGTGCTGTAATGCGTGGTCAAATTCGTGACGTTCAGCGTCACCCTGATGCTGCCCGGATTGACGCCATCCGCCGAACTCACCGAGAAGCTCAGTTTGTTCGTGGCTTGGAATTGCACGCTGCCGTCCGGATAAATCCCGCTGATGACCGGCAGGTTCGTGTTCGCCGGCACCAGCATGAAAAAGTTGGCGTTCGCATTGCCGCCCGACGTCACCCGCAACGTGCTCACACCGCCCAGGTTCAATTTCACCAGGTTCCCGCTCGCATCCGTCAGCGGCACCCACAGGAACGTCGTCCACCCCTGCCCGTTCACCAGCGAGAAATTCCCCAGCGACTCCGTGGTCTGGTTCGTCGTCCCCAGCCCGGCCGTCACCTCGGCCAGATTCATCGTTGAAGCCCCCGGACTCGAAATGCGCGCATAGACGTTGTAGAGCCCCGTCGGGAACGTGCGCGTGTAGTTGAGCCATTCGCCCCCATCGAACCAGCCCACATCGTAGTCAATCGCCGCAGCGGTGGCATACTGCGACCGCTCCACATCCGCCGTCACTTCCGTCTCCGGCACCGGGATCGCCCCGTTCACCCACGGACGATACAGCCACGTGGCCGCGTTCGTCCCCGTCGAAGTTTCCAGATAGTCCACATCAAAAATGCTGTTGGTCAGCCCGGAATACTTGTCAATCTGCGGATTGTCATAGAACTGCCCGCCGTTGAAATCCCAATCCTCCGCCTCCCACGTGTAGTAGCTCGAACTGAACGTGTCAAAGTTGAACGCGGTGGTCGCATCCAACCCGTTGGCATCCGTCACCTTGATGCTCACCACGTAGAACTGGTTGCTGGTGACCGAATACGACACGTTCTTGCTCAGCGCCGAGCCGGTGATGACCAAGTTCGAGCTCACATCCGCCCCGTTGATGATCACTTGAATGCCGCTGTTGTTGATCGTCGTCGTCGTCGAAGCCGCCGTGAAGCTCAGCGCGCCGACCGGTTGAAACAGGCTGTTGCCGCTCGGAACAAGGTTCCCAATCGTCGGATACACCAGCGGCGTCGTCAGCGAGGCATTGTCGAACCAAACCGTTCCGTCGCCGGCCGGACAGGCAAATTCGATCTTCACCTGCGCCGTACCCGCCGGCGAGATGGCCGTCATCGTGTAGTTGCTCCATCCCAAGCCGGTGTCGTTCGCCGTGATGGCCGCCGCGCAATTCGTCACGTTTTCAACCAACTGGGTGCCATTCGCATCCAGGAAGAACATCCGCATTTCGGCCGCCGGCCACCACCAGTTCTGCACCCCCGATACGCATGACACCGTGTATGAAGTCGCCGGCGCGGCCGAAAGGATCTGGTATAGCCCCGCCCCGCCCCCGCTGTCGGCGCCCATGTAGGCAAACGGAGTCCCATCGTACTCTTGGGACGCCGTCGTACTCGTCCCAATCCAACCGCCACCGTAGGTCCAGGTAGTCCATGCTGGCGACAACGACGGCGCATTAAAATCGCCATCCTGCAGCAAATTGACCGCCCCAGCCCGGCTGGCCAACAACAGGCCGGCCAGCAGCACCCCCCCAAACAATGCACGAGCGGCGAACGCCAGACAGTTGATTTTCACACCCACAACACCATCGGATAATGGATTGCGGGCCGACTGGGATTTTATGGCTGTTTTCACGTTTTTCCTCTAATGAGTTTTCTGGTATTGATTTAAATATGTTGATTTCCGAATCAACGCAGTTGGAATGTAATTGTTTTACTACATTATTCGTAATGCGTCAACTATTTTTCAAATGAATAATTTTCAGGTCTGCAAACTGTGTGTCGCCAACGCTTTATGACTACACCATTTATTTGACCGATCACTCTCCTTTCCACCAACCGCTCTAAATTCAAACCATTCTGCAAAAAGAAGCGAATACAATTGACAAATATGGTAACATGTTTATTACAATACGCTATGCACAGGCATTATTGTATTACACGATACGTACTTATCAACCCGTGTCGCGCCTCGATTTCCTCAATCGCCTTGGGCCTCTGGATTGCCCTCTTTCTCCTCGCCGGCAGCTTAACCCTCCTGGCAAACGATGTCCCCGCCACCCCGCAAACTGCCGATTCTCGCGCCAAAGCGCTCCTGGCCCGGATGAGTCTGGATGAAAAAATCGGTCAGATGATGCAGGTGGATATGAACGCCCTTAAAGACAAGGCCGACGTCAAGAACTACTGTCTTGGCTCCGTCCTGAGCGGGGGCGATTCCGATCCCGCCGACATCACCCCGGACGGTTGGGCCAAGGCGGTCGCGGACTACCAGGCCTGGGCCTTCCGCACTCCTTTGAAAATCCCGCTGCTTTACGGGATTGACGCCGTGCACGGCCATAACAACGTCAAGGGCGCCGTCATCTTCCCCCACAACATCGGCCTCGGAGCCACCCGAAATCCCCGGCTGGTCGAGCAGGCCGCCAATGTCACCGCCCAGGAAGTCGCCGCCACCGGCATCCGCTGGGCGTTCGCCCCCTGCATTGCCGTGGCCCAAAACCCGCGCTGGGGCCGCACCTATGAAAGCTTTGGCGCCACCCCGGAACTCGCCGAACTCATGGGCCCAGCCGTCGTGCGCGGCTTTCAGGGCCCGGACATGGGCGCCGACTCCGTGCTCGCCTGCGCCAAACACTTCATCGGCGATGGCGGCACCTCCGATGGCGTGGATGAGGGCAATACCGTCTGCGACGAACCCACCCTCCGCCGGATTCATCTCCCCGGCTATCAGGCCGCCATCAAGGCCGGCGTCGGTTCCGTCATGGTCTCCTTCAGCAGTTGGAACGGAAAGAAAATGCACGGCAACCACTACCTTGTCACCGATGTGCTCAAGGGCGAACTCGGCTTCCAAGGCATTGTCATCTCCGACTGGGCCGCCATCAACCAGCTCTCCCATGATTACCAAGCCGATATCGAAACCGGCATCAACGCCGGCTTGGACATGGTCATGATTCCGGCCGGACCCGGCGAACCCGACAACTATCAGGATTTCGCCCGACTGCTCAAGCGGCTCGTCGCCGAAAAGCGGGTTTCCCAGGAACGCGTGGATGACGCCGTCTGCCGCATTCTGCGCGTGAAATATCAGCTCGGGCTCTTTGAAGAACCGTTCGCCGATAGCCGCCTCACGGCCGCGGTCGGTTCTCCCGCCCACCGGGCCGTCGCGTGCGAATGCGTGCGGCAATCCGTGGTGCTTCTTAAAAACACCGGTGCCACCCTGCCCCTCTCCAAAAAAGTCAAACGCCTCCTCGTGGCCGGCCGCGGCGCCGACGATCTGGGCATTCAGTGCGGCGGCTGGACCATTGACTGGCAGGGCCGCACCGGCGAAGTCACCACCGGCGGCACCACCCTCCTCGCAGCCATCCGCAAAACCGTCACCCCGGACACCCAGGTCATCTTCTCCGCCGACGGCACCGACCCCTCGCCCGCCGACGTCGCCGTGGTGGTGGTGGGCGAATTGCCGTACGCCGAAATGAAGGGCGACCGCACCGACCTGGCCCTGGACGCCAAAGATCAGACCCTCATTGACCGCCTCAAACAACGCGGCCTGCCCATCGTCACCGTGCTTCTCTCCGGCCGCCCGCTGATTCTCGGGGATGCCCTCGCTAAAAGTGACGCCCTGCTCGCCGCCTGGCTCCCCGGTACGGAGGGACAGGGAGTGGCCGACGTCTTGTTTGGTGATTATGCCCCCAGTGGAAAACTTCCCTGCGCCTGGCCGCGCAGCATGAGCCAGGTCGCCGCCAATTCCGCCACCGCCCCGGATTCTTCGCCGCTCTTCCCGTACGGCTTTGGGCTCACTTACCCGCATCCCGGGAATGCCGGAGCCACCGCCCGCGCCGGCGAAGCCGGTGCCGCCGGCAAATCCTTTTGACGCCCTCCCGCCGTCACTTCGGGTTTTCCTGCCGGAACCACTGGATGGCGTAAAGGATCATCTCGGTCGAATTCTTCATGCCCAGCTTTTCCTTGATCCGGTTCTTGAACGAAGCCACGGTCGGCAGCGCCACTTTGATTTCCTCCGCGATCTGCCGCGTCCCTTTCTCCTGCCCCAGCATGCGAAACACCTCCAGCTCTCGGTCGCTCAGCGTTTCCAGCGGCGAAGGCCGGTCGGACGCGCCCTGCAAAAACTTCGTCACCACCGCGCTCGCCATTTTCCCGCTCACGTGCACCTCCCCGCGCAACACCTTGCGCAGCGCCGCCAGCACCGTCTTCGCCGGCTCGCTCTTCATCACGTAGCCCATCGCCCCCGCCCGCAACGCGCGCTCCCCGTACAGTGATTCGTCATGCATGGACACCACCAGCACCGTGAGGTCCTCAAACTCCCGCTTGATCGCTTTCACCAAGTCAATGCCGCTGCTCCCGGCCAGTGATATGTCCACGATCACCAGGTCCGGCTGCAGCTTTCGCAGATCGTCCATGGCCTGCGCTGCGTCCGCCGCGTCCCCGCACACCGTCAAATCGGACTCCAAATTGATCATCTGCCGCAATCCGTCCCGGAACATGGCATGATCGTCCACAATGTAAACCCGGCTCTTTTCCGGAGCCGGCGCCTCGGCGGCTGGGTCGGTGGCTGGCTTCTCGGGGGCGGTTGGCTCGCTGCTCGGATGATCGGTCATGGATTTTTCGTTGGCTTCGGCGCGGACGGCTGGAAGCCACAGCTCAATTCAGTGCCATGTCCCGGGGTCGTTTTCAAGTCCAGATTTGCCCCAATCACCCGCGCCCGGTAGCCCATGATCGCAATTCCCATCCCCGCCCGGCGCGTTTCCACCGGCTGAAAACCCAGCCCGTCATCCTGCACCGTCAGCACCAACCGGTCCGCCGCGCGCCCCAGCCGGATGGCGATCCGCTCCGCCTTGCTGTGCCGCGCCGCGTTTAACACGGCCTCCTGCGCAATATAATACACATGCAGTGCCACGGAATTCTCAATCGCCGGCTCCGGCCCGTCGCACCCAAACGTGCAATTGATCTTGAACCGGTTCCCCGTCACATCCGCCAGTTCCTCCAAGGCCGACACCAGGCCGTTCTCCTCCAACCGCACCGGAAACAATCCCCGCGCCACGCCCCGCGTCTGGTTGAGCGATTCGCTCACCAGGTCCCCGATGCATTCCGCCTCCGCGGACTCCGGCGGCGCCTTGCCCTGCAACCGCCGCGCCAGCCCGTGGATTCGAAACGCAATCGCCGCCAATTGCTGGCACACGCCGTCGTGCAAATCGTGGCCGATCCGCTGCTGTTCCTTGTTCGAAATCTCGAGGATCTCCTTCTCCAATCGCTTTCGCTCCGTAATATCCCGCGCAATTCCCTCCACCTCGATCTGTTTCCCGTTCTGGACGATCATCCGCGAATTGATTTCCAATTTTACGCGCTGGCCGCCCGGGTTCGCAAAATCCCACTCCGTGGCCGGCACCTTCGCGCCCTTCAGAACCTGCTCCAGCCACTTGGCCGCCGCCGGGCGCTGGTCCTCCGCCACCAACTCCAAAATGTTCTTCCCCAGCAGTTCCTCGCGCTTGCGCTCCAGCAATTCCTCCCCGGTGTTGTTGATGGACGTCAGCCGCCCTTGCAGGTCGTGCGTGAAGACGACGTCGTTCGCGTTCTCCAGCAGTTCCGAATAGCGTTCTTTCAACACCGCCTCCGCCTGAAGCTTCTCCTGGATGATCTGCGTCTGTTTGCTCACGCGCTGGCGCAGGAACGCCACCCACGCAAACGCCCCCACCACCACCGCCACCAGCAAGCCCACCGCCCACAGCAGCCGTTGCAGCGTCCACCATGGCGGCGCCTCCAGCACCGCCACGTCCGCCGGCGACCGCATCAGAATCCGAAACGACGCCGCCCGCCAGTCATCGCCGTAATGCCAGTCTTGCACCGCCTCCACCACACAGACCCCCGTCACCGAAACCTTGCTGCCCGTTTGCAACCGTTCCAGTCCCGCATTGGCCTCCTGCCCGTGCAAATACGCATGAAAGACAAACCCGCCGCTTTGCAGCGCCAGGAACGGCTCCTGGCTGTGCTGCGCCCGGTCCAACAACACCGCCTCCAGCGTCACCAGGCGGCAGTCGTACGTCCCTTTGAGCGCGTCGTCCACGCTCACCTTCTCCGGCGGCACCGCCGTGCCGGCGCCGCTCCTTCGGTAAACGCCGCTCTCCATCATCGGCGTGTATTCGCCCCGCGCCGGGAACCCCAGCACCTCCACCCGGTCCCCCACCCCCACCCGCGTGGTTTCCGCCGTCTGCACGCACAAGCCCTGCGCCCCGTCCTGCACATACAGCCGGTCGCCGTACCGCAGCGTCACCGTGCCCGCCACCTTCAAGCGGTGCCCGTACGACCCTTGGGCGCTGTACTGCAACAGGCTGGCCAGCGATTGCGCCGGCGTGTCAAACGGATCCGCCGGCGCCGGCTTCTCAATGATCAAATCTTCCATCCGCGGCACCAGCAGCCCGAAATTAAACAACTGCCGCTTCCGGTTGAACTGGGTGAAACAAACGCCCCGCACCCGGATCGTGCTGTCAATCAGCTCCTCCGGACGCCCCACCGGCAATTCCCGCGCCCGCGCCGTCAGCCGCCCCTCGCCGGTCGCCACCTCCACCAGAAAATACAGCCGCTGCTCCTCCAAGCGCACCGACCGCACCACCCCCCGTACTTCCACAAACTGGCTGTCTTCCTGCCCCGTGCTCAACTGCTCGAACGATACCGGCTTGGCCGTCGGAAAATCCGCCGGCCCCACCACGCGCATGCGCTCCGCAATCACCACCGGCGCAAACTCCCCCGGGTCCGTGTGCCCCTCCACCTCCACCCGTTGCCCCGCCGCCGCCGCCACGTCCCCCGGCGGATAAATGTAAATCCCCCCCGTCGCATCCTGCAAAAATCGAAATTCCTTCCCCGGCGTCCGCTGGTCAAAGAACGTCAGCACCCCCGCCAACCGCACCGGATAGCCCTTCGCCGCCTCCGCCGCCGATAGCTGCCGCACTTCCAGCGCCGTCTGCAACACCGGCAGTTCCCCCGCCTCCGCCCCCCGCTCGCGGCTGCTGAATAGGAGCGCGCCGGCCAGCAGGCAAATCACGCCGGCCACCGGCAGACTTCTCGTTTTGGTGGATTTCCCGATGGCGGTCATAATGCAAAATAAACTCCCGGCCGCCCCAACGGAGCGTCCTGACGTGATGGCGGCCGGTAACCCGATTTTCGATCACCCCCGCCCAAACGTCAATGCCCGCCCGCCGCAATTTGATCCCCGCGCATTCCACACTCGCCTCGTCCCCCATTTTCGCCATATTTGGCAGTCCGACAACTTGTGGGATTCCCGCCATCGCTGGATGCCGCGCCAGCTCGGCGGTGGCAAATGGCGGCTTGCCCCGCCGCAGCCCTGGACCGTCAATGTCAAAACCCGCGAGGCAAAACTGCTCCGGTGACCGCCGCCGCCGGCGCGCTGTTCCTTAGCGTAAAGCTTCCGTTCAGCTCCCCGAGCGAGCTGCCGCCCACCATCACTTTGTATTCGGCCGGCTCCACTTTCCATTGCTGGTTCGCGTTCCATACCGCCAAGTCGCTTTGTTTCACGCGCAACGTCAGGGAGCGCGTTTCGCCCGCCTTCAAATGCACCCGCTGAAACGCCTTCAGCGCCTTGACCGGCGTCGCCACGCTCGCGGTGGTCTGCCGCACGTAAAGCTGCGCCACCTCGTCGCCCTCGCGAGCGCCCGTGTTGGCCAAGTCAAAGGTCACCACCACGTCGTCCGCGCTCCCCGCCGCCGGCGCCGCCACCGCCAGGTGACTGTAGCCAAACTTCGTGTAGCTCAACCCAAACCCAAACACGAACTGCGGCGCATCCGTGCCGCCCACATAGCTCTCCGTCTTGGACGGAAAATGATTGTAGAACACCGGCAACTGCCCCGCGTTCTTCGGGAAGGTCACCGACAGCCGGCCGGCCGGATTGTTGTCGCCAAACAGTGTCTCCGCGATGGCCCGGCCGCCAAACTCGCCCGGATACCACGCCTCCAGAATCGCCGGCACGTGCTCGGCCGCCCACGGAATCGTCAGTGCCCGGCCGTTCTGCAGCACCAGCACCACCGGCTTCCCGGTCTGCATCACCGCCTCCAACAGCGCCTCCTGGTTGCCCGGCAGATTCAATTCCGTCCGGTCGAAACTTTCCCCCGAAATCCCATGCCACTCGCCCAACCCCATCACCACCACGTCCGCCCGCTTGGCCGCCGCCACCGCCGCCCGGATGTCCCCGCCGGCGGCATACAGCACCCGCGTCCCCGGCGACACGTATTTTTTGATCTGGTTCAGCATCCCGTACTCCGAACTCTCCGTGGCCGCCTCCGCATAATCCCCCAGCCGCGCCAAGTCGGCATTCGTCCCGATGACCGCCAGGCACCGCAGGTCCTTCTTCAGCGGCAAGAGCCCGCCCTCGTTTTTCAGCAGGCACATGGACTGCCGCGCCACTTCCAGCGAAAGGTCCAGGTGCTGCGGGCACCGGCGCACCCGTGCATCGAGCGATTCGTCCACATACGGATGTTCAAACAGCCCCAGCAAAAACTTCACCCGCAACACGTGCGCCACCGCCGCATCCAGGTTCTCCGGCGATATCTTTCCCGTCTTGACCCCGTCCAGGATCGCCTGCTGAAAAACGTCATGCCCAAAATCGTAAAACTGCATGTCCACCCCGGAATTGATCGCCAGGCAGATCGCCTCCGCCGGCGTCGCCGCCACATGATGATCCTTGTACAGCCGCGTGATCGCGCCCAGGTCGGACAGGATGAACCCTTGAAAACCCCATTCGTCCCGCAACACCCGGTTCAGCAGCCACGGATTCCCCGTGCACGGAATCCCGTCAATGTCGTTGTACGCAGCCATCACCCCCATCGCCCCGCCTTCCCGGATCGCCGGCTCAAATGTCTTCAACATCACGCTCCGCACTTCCCGTTCCCCCGCATGCACTGGCGAGGTATTCAGCCCGCCCTCCGGCGAGCCATGCGCCGCAAAATGCTTCGGCTCCGCAATCACGGTCGCCGGCCCCGCCAGCGAGTCGCCTTGCATCCCGCGGACGTACGCCAGCCCCATTTGGCCGGATAAATACGGATCTTCGCCAAAATCCTCCTCCACCCGTCCCCAGCGCGGATCCCGCGCCACGTCCAGCACCGGCGCCAAAATCATCGCCACGCCGTCCGCCCGCGCTTCCGCCGCGATGGCCGCCCCCGTGGCCTTCGCCAGCTCCGGGTTCCACGTCGTCGCCAGGTTCACACTCTGCGGAAAAACCGTCTGCCCGTATCCCATGTACCCGTGCAAACCCTCCTCCAAAAACAGCGCCGGAATCCCCAGCCGGCTCGATTGGATCACCCACGCTTGAATCGTGTTGTACAGCCGCGGACTCGGATACAGGTCGTGCACCGAGCCCGCCCCGAGATCGCCCAAGTTCTTTTTCGCGAATTCCGGGTCAAACACCGCCTCCGGCTTGGCGTGAGTGTGCTGATCTATCGTCTGGCTCATGTCCACCAGGCTCTCGCACCCGTAGTACATGTCGAGCTGCCGTGCCTTTTCCGCCGTCGTCATCCGCGCCACCAAATCCTTCACCCGCGCGTCCACCGGCAGCCCTGGGTTCTGGTACGCCGGCACATCAGCCTGCGCCCATGCGGCCGTTCCCGCTCCACAGCCCAGAACCGACAGCAGTCCCCAATAGATGAATCTTCTCATGATGGTTTTGTTGGTGTCTGAAGTTAGTGGCCCGCACCGCCCCCCCACACTCCCCTTTTTCGGGGATACCGCAGCCCGCTTGAAAAGTTTAAATAAACGTGTGTCCCGAATAAGTTGAAACCACTAAAGCATTTGAAGCATCCAAAGAAAAACTGCAGCCACTCCGCAGCGGGAATTGTTCGAATCCCAACAACAAAAACGGGGGTGGACCTCGTCGAGACGCTGGGAGCGTTTCTCCCTCTCCGCGTCGGCGGAGTCTGCGGAGCCGATGGGGTGAGAATTTCCCGAAACTGTTCGCGCATTGAACCCTTGAACCGCAGACGAAACATTCAACATTCAACGTTTAACGCCCAATATCGAAGAGGCTCGCGCTGCTGCCTTCGTTCAGGGTTGGAAGTTGATTGTCGAATGTTGAATGTTTTCCAGGTTCATGGGGAGTTTCGACATCCCAAATGGGATGCACATTGGGGCCATGAACCTGGTAGAGTGGTGTGCGTTCGCTCCACCGCGCA
>Ga0181520_10004373_pt1 | contig 23698 bp, 23 predicted proteins | sample PEATcosm2014_Bin_29_FD_132451 | JGI IMG/M metagenome (GOLD analysis project Ga0181520, IMG submission 132451) | Peatland microbial communities from MTU Mesocosm Facility, Houghton, MI, USA - PEATcosm2014_Bin02_30_metaG | ecosystem: Environmental > Terrestrial > Soil > Wetlands > Peat | place...
AATAAAACAAGGCCGAACAATGCGGCGTGTACGTTGGCGAGTTTCTCGCGATCGTGCTGAATTTGAGACGCCGATGGAAGTAAGACCTGTTGCAGACTGGTGGAGACGGTCTCGGCCGGCGTCTGTGCCAGAGAAAAAGCACGGCTGTACAAGCCTAGATCGAAAACTCCAGAGAATTTGCCGACGAATGCATTATCAAGATTCAAGATCCCCCAGTTGCACAAATTTGCCGCTAAAACCTTGACCCCGAAGCTGAGGAGCCCAGTCGAATCGCTGGCGATTCTTGGCACAAGTGAGTGTCTGACCTTGAGGTAAAGCATCAGACTGTTGAGGCCGGATTGTGCGAGTTGTGCTACGACAAGGCTCCAGACTCCATATCCCAGCAGCGCCATGGGTACCCCAATGCCCAGATAAGCGATAACGTAGGAGACGATGGACACCAGCTGCAGTGTCCGAGCATCGTGAACCCGCTGCAGAAGAGCAGTGGAGGTTGCTCCGAATATCTGCAGAATAAAGAGCGGCGATATCACCCTCAGCAAGAGGACGAGACTGGCCTGGCCGAATGCGATCGCAATGACCGGCGCGGCGATCCAGATCAGTATTGAGATGCCGCAGCCAACCAGCATTTGAACTGTGAAGCCTAGACGAATCTCAGCTTTCGTGAGGGCGACCTTCTGCACGATGGCGGAAGGCACGCCAACGTTCGCAAAGAGGTTTCCTATGCTGAGGACGATGACCACAAAAGCCATCTGCCCGAATGGAACCGGTCCCAACAACCTGGCAAGCAAGACGTTTGTTCCGAAGCTCAATCCGATACGAACGATCGCGCCTGAATAATACCAGGCAAAAGCGCGCCGAGACTTGCTTGCCAATCCTTGTTTTTCGGTCATCGAATCATCATCTCAATAGCTGTTGCGAAATACCCCAAAGCGATGACCTTTCCTAGCTTCCCACGGAGCGGAACACCCACTTGCGGATCGAATTGGTGTGGCGTTCCGTAATCGTGGAAAACAGATAAGCAAATGCAACGGTTGAAGCGACGGCCGCAAATACGAGCAACCATTGAGAACTGCGCTGGACAATATCTTCAACTCCAAATCCGAGATAATATCTGGAGCTTGCGGTCAGCAGAAACAACAAAGGCATGTGTATTGCATAGAGGCTGTAAGAGAATCCCGCCATTCGCTTCTGAAAGCCCCAGAAGATGCTGGGCCGCTCGGCCTCTGGGCGATGGAGAAAACTCACCAGCATCATGTGAAGCGGAATTGCCAGAACGATATCTGAAAGAAACAGCTCCCACACTTGCATGGACATCTCGCGCCGCATAACTAAACGAATGCAGAGCGACGACATCAGGAACAAGCAAGTTGGAATCAGCGGGCGCGCAAAAAAAACACCCTTCCAGAGTCGCGCAGAAACCCCAGCGCCCCAGATGATGAAACCGAGGAGGTAGGGAGGCTGCGCCACACCCAGCGCGACGTTGATCGCGATTGCAACAAACACGAAAACGAAGCGCTTCCGGTATGAATAGTTGCGGCAGAAAGCAGCAAGGAGGAGTGGAAAGGACAGGTAGTACCACATCTCCATCGCCAGGGTTCCAATTGGGCCGTTCGACCCAAAAAACACTACAAAGAAATTCTGCAAACTTAGCAAATTCCCAAAGAAGATGCCCGCCCCCGAATGATATTCGATGAACTCTCTGACCCATTCCGGCCTGATCCGGAAGGTGATCTGGTCGAAGAAGGCCGTAAAAATCAATGCGGGGATTAGCACGAGCTGAATGCGAACGAATCTGTCCACCAAGTACTTCTTCCAGGGTATTTGCCCATCGCGCTGAACAATTCTGACTAGCGGCGCACCGACGAGGAATCCGCTGAGGACGAAAAAAGTGGTTACGGCTTGATGGCCAAATCCCGCGCTAAATGTCCAAAAATAGAGAGCAGGCGACCGGAACGGGACCGGCGTAGCCGCCAATCGCGCCACCATCAGGTTGGCCGTATGCGCCACTACGACTGCCAGAGCGGAAACCCAGCGCAGGCAATCCAGTATCCCGGACATTCTACGGGTCAATGAGGCACTCCTGGGAATTCGATCTTCTTATTATGCGGCCTGGCGTCGCCAGTCCATGACCATTTTTGATGCCGGGACTCAATACAATCTCTTTCTGAGAGATCCTGAGTGCGGTCTCGACCTGATGTTTGCCATGCAAGCCCGGCACGCATCCGAAGTGACTACAGAGTGAGTATCGCTAAATCGCTGAGAATTCAGTAAACTGAGGACATCGGGTTGCGTCGCCGACTCCAAGTCACGCCGGTTAGGAGCGACGTTGCACAACTCCCCGTTCTAACCAATCATGCAGCATCGCGCTAATCCTCAGTGGAGCTTCGGAGAATGCAGGAAAAAGCACGGATTCAAGTTTCCGAAGCATCTGGTGGTCATCCAGACCTTCTGATCGTAACTGGCGCCGGGCGGGGAATCGGTAAAGCCATCGCCCTGGATATGGCGAAGTTTTCATCCGTGCTCTGTATCTCCAGATCGGACTCGGCAAAGGAGACTGCCGAGGAAATCCGTAACTCTGGGGGCAGGGCGGAGGCATTGGTTCTCGATCTCGAAGACTTCCGGAATGCGGAAACAGTCATCGATTCATGGATTCGGAAATCGGAATTCAAGCGCATCGCAGCAGTTTTTGCGGCAGCAATTCTGGGCCCGCAGGGTCCGCTCATCGGTTGCAGCCTCACCGATTGGGACCGCACATTCCGGGTGAATGTGCTTGGGAACCTCGCCGTAGCTCGTGCCATTCTGCCGGTACAGCGCGAGAACCGATTTGGCCGCCTATTATTCTTTGCAGGAGGCGGCGCGGCGTATGCTTATCCCGTCTTCCCGGCATATGCTGCGACCAAATCCGCGCTGGTCAGAATTGTGGAGAACTTACACCAGGACTTGAAAGACGAGGGAGACTTTGCCACGGCCATCCTCGCTCCGGGGGCAGTTCAGACCGATACGTTAGCCATGGTGCGCGCCAGCGGAGCCGAAATTCGCACAACTGTCCCAATTGCCGAACCCGTTGCATTTGCCAGAGAGTTCATTCTTTCTCAGTACTGTGCCTTTTCTGGGTGCTTTGTTCATGTTCGCGACGAATGGCGGCAATACCTGCGCCCTGAGACAGAATTGCCGAAAAAGGATCTATGGAAGTTGAGGCGAGTGGAATGATTCGGGTGGGAGTGATTGGCGCGGGACTGATCGGCCGCGAGCGCCTGACAGCTCTTTCCGCTCTTCAAGCGGAAGGAAAGCCTGTTTCAATTGTCGGCATCCATGACGCGGATGCTGACCTTTGCGCCTCGGCTGGAGCCGAGTTTGCCACTCGGGCGCATGCGACGCTGGAGTCGCTCCTGCGAGAAGAGCCGGACTGGATGATGGTTGCCCTGCCGCATGATTCGGCTGCCCAGGTGGCTGCCGAGGCATTGAACCGCGGAGCCTCGGTACTGATGGAAAAGCCCATGGGCCGCGACCTCAAGGAGGCAGAGAGCCTGCTTCAATTGGGAGGCGACCGGCTGCGCGTTGGATTCAACTATCGTTTCTACAAGGGAATCAGCCAGTCGATACTCGATATTCGGCGCGGCCGCTTCGGCAAGATCGTCTCAATTGAGTTTGTGCTCGGCCATGGTTGTGCGCCCGGCCAGGAACGAACCTGGAAGCTGGATGAAACTCGTGCCGGCGGAGGCTGCCTGATTGACCCCGGCGTCCACCTGCTCGATCTATGCTGCCAGCTTGCTCCTGATGGCCTCAGGCCGGTCGGGGGCTCCAGTTGGGCGGGTTTTTGGAACACCGGAATCGAAGAGGAGGTTTCGGCAATTCTGCAAGCCAGCGGGTATTCCATCAACCTTCGCATCTCCCTCGTACAATGGCGAAGCATGTTCTTTATGCGAATCAACGGTACCGATGGATACGGCATCGTGACTGGCCGAAACCGCAGTTATGGAAAGCAGCAATACCTGACGGGCACCAGATGGGGATGGCGCGAGGCCGCTTCCCAGGCCGCGTCCGAGATCGTCGAGCTGGAAGACGGTGGTAACGATGTTTTCAAGCATGAAACGGAAGCGCTATTATTTGGAAGCGAAAGCGGCCCGGATTGGCCCCGCATTGCAACAGCCCATGACGCTTTGGGCGTCATGAAGCTTCTCGATGAGATTCGCGCTTGTTTGGGACTTCGTCGAGATTATTCGAGTTGAACACCAGCGCACGCCATCGCCGGGATCCGCAGCCCCGATGCTCTTTGCGCGGTCGCTGGCGGCAGGTCATCGAAAGATATCGGTTGGAGTCATCTCATGCTTGGAAAAGAAATCTATATCGAGAAATACCGCAACGACTTGGAGGATGAGGCTCGTTGGCTGGAGTATGGCGCGGTATTCAAGGCCAACAGCGTTGAGACCTTGCTTCAGCATCATCGAATCCGGCCACACACGCTTCTCGAACTCGGTAGCGGCACTGGCGCCGTGATCCGGGAGTGCCAGAAGCGGGGATTGGCAGACGAGTACTTTGCCGTGGATGCGTCTGAGGAAGCCATAGCATGGGCCCGAGACAGGTCCCCAGGGATTGAGTGCGTTGTTGCGGACATCACGGACCCCGCCGCCACGCTGCCCAAGGCCGTCGACGTTGTCGTACTGTCCCATGTGCTGGAGCACCTGGAGAATCCGCGAGAATTCCTGGCCAGTTTGAGGGAGCGAATGCAGTTCACCTGGCTTATTGCGGAGGTTCCATTGGAAGATCTGCTTGCGTCGCGATTGAAGAACCTGATTCGCGACAGGACGAAGAATACAGCAGGTCATGTGCAGTTCTTTACGCAGAAGAGCTTCTTAGAGCTTCTCGCAAGGGCAGGTTTTGAAGTAGACGAATCCCTGCGCTACGCTCTCATCTATGGAAAGGAAATGCTGGAGTGGCAACTCAATCGGCTGTCCCCGCCTCGCGGGAAGCGGATGGTCATGCGCATGACACAACGGCATTTGCCCCGGACCCTCGAGCCGCTATGGGTTCGATTCTATTATGCCCATTTTGCGGCTTTATGCCACAGCAGCCAGCGGTGAGAGCCAGGTTTTTGAAAAGGACACGGCTTCAGCCGTGTGGTAAATGGAAGACAGGAGACGACGGGCTCTTGCTCCTGAGGCAATGCTAGGCCGCCCGGAAGACTTGCCAGAGGTTTCCAGGATCCCGCCGCTTCAGAAGTCCATTTGGGGTTATTTTAGCCCGGATTGAAATGCATTGCTAAGTTCCCTATGCCCAACTTCATTTGGGTGAACATTGTCTTCCAGTTCGGCGGAGGTACCGAACATATAATCGCGCGTAGGAATAAAGGTGATATTGAGTGCGTCGCCATTGAGCAACTCCACAGCATTTTCAATTTGTTCAATATATAGGAGGCTCGGAGTTGCAGTTCCAGAACATCCCGTGCCGGCTGTGTTCAGAGAATACGGTATATCGCTGGCAAGCACGACAGGACCCCCTTGTTGCGTATCCGGGGGTACGCCGATGCCTACAACGCGCATAGTTCCAGTGCTTGACGTCTGTGTGAGCGTAATCGTGTGAGAACCCGCAGGGACGGAAGGTATGCGAAGAAGTTGCATAGAGCTGGTAGTTCCATTATTTGTGCTGATGCTGGGGCTCGTTCCAGTTGTCGAATTGCCAACCACGACTCCATCGAGGCTATAACTGAAGGTTCCTGTTTCGCCGTCGATAATACGCGTCCAAATGTATGCAGGACGTGCGCTGGATAGAGTTATGGGGAAAGTAATCGACGATCCTTGGGCGGAAGTGGTCCATGAATCCCAGTTATTATAGGTGTCGAATGCCCCGGGTCCATAAGTCGTAACACCAGGGGCGTTAACACGGACTTTAAGATCGGATGGAACAGCGAGCCAAGCGACCGCAGCCTGATAGCATTTACTGAAAATTGCAGTGTAGCCAGCGATATTCCTGGCGGAATCGTTGGTTCCAATCATCACGGAATAAAGCATATTGCTCGAAATGCTGGGATTCTCATTGTTTGGAAAGAACTGCACGGGCGCCAGATCGCAGGCTTGCGATCCAGAAATAGCATAATCGATGACCGCAAATCCGAGATTCTCGCCGATTAAATAGGGATAGGCGTTTTGGGGATTCGCCAGCAAGAATCCGGCTGTTATCGAGTCGCCGAATGAATGGTACGTACTCCCGCCATATGCGAAAGGTGCAGTCGGGAGATTTGAGGGTAACACGCAAGAATAAGCTGCAAACGATTGCGATCCGCTGCTGCATACACCATCCAGGTTGCAGACACGCAGAGAGATCGTATCGGTAACAGTCCCCGGATTGATCGGCGCGGTCATCTCATTTGCATTGACAATCGTAGGCGCTGTGCCTGTTGTCGTCCATTGCCCGGAACTGCTTCCCTGAGTCCATTCGAGCTGCACGCTATCGCCGGACTGAAAATTGCTGCCGTTTATCGTGATTGTTTGAATCTTGCCATCCGCAGCCATGATTGTCGATGAGATGCTCGTTACGGATGGGACTGGTAGAGATACTGCGACACTCGTAGAACCGGATTTGGTTGAATCCTCGGTGGACGTAGCTGTAATTGTGGCAGTACCCGATGCGGATGGCGTAAATAGACCAAGAGCTGAAACGGCTCCATTGGTAGCTGCCCAGCTCACAGTTGAACTATAGCTTCCTGCGCCTGCGACAGTCGCCGCGCAGTCTGAAGTCTGAGTTATAAGTATTGACGACGGCGAACAGGTAACGGAGACAGAACTCACGGATGGGACAACGGCTACCGTTATGCTCGTTGAACCGGATTTGGCTGAATTCGCAACGGACGTAGCCGTAATCGTGGCGGTGCCGGGCACGGATGGAGTAAATAATCCGGATGAGGATATTGACCCGTCGGTTGCGGACCAGGTTACTTGTGAGCTGAGGTTTCCAGTTTCTGCAACGGTGGCCGAACACTGACTCGTTGCATTGGTTTGTATGCTCCCAGGTGCGCAGGAAACATTAACGGAGGTTATGGACGGCGAATTCATCAACGCACCAGTGCAGGCAGTGATAGAAAAGAGTCCCAAAGAGCATATGCCAATTCGGATTCTAATATTCATTGTTTGCCTCATCCAATTGATGATTTGGTCGTCAAGCGGGGAATCTGCACTGATCGGTGATACTCTGAACGATTATTCCACGATTCGATCCTCGACGAGTAGCTCGGCGTATTCGTTTAGCGGAGATTTGCCCGGTTGGTTCCAGGGCTTTTGGTTTGTTGAGATGGAGCGGTTGCCAAAGCGAGGCGGTTTTGGGCCGAAACTGCTGGTGTCGAGTCTGTAGTAAGCTGGCCTCCGCTTTCTTAAGTCGGAGTCAAAGCGCAAAGCAAAATGCTACGGCCGTTGGTTAGCTGCAATCGGAGATGAGATCGGCGGTGCGTCAATCAACCCATTCGCCATTGCAATCAGCGCGATTCCGTCAAAGGCTGCCGAATAAGGGAAACAAAAAACAATTGTCCCGATTGAAACGAGAATCCACGAAGCCGGAGTCGGATAGAGTAGTGCTCCCGATTTAGGATACCGGAAATAGAAGTAGAGGGGACGGAGCAGAAACAGGATCATCAACGCAGTTCCGATCAACCCCACACGCAGGTATTGGTTGATGAACTCGTTATGTGGCTGGAAATTTGTGTATCCTCCGGCACTTGAGTCAAGGCGCAGATACCCGGAACCAACCGGCAGTCCGATTAGCGTTGTGAGCGGCGATTGGTCCTGTGTAATAGATCTCTGCCATGCCTCGAATCTCCATTGCAGGGTGTCTGAATTGGTCGCACTCTCGTGGAGTTCGCCAAGTATCTGCTGCCTGGCCCCGATTGAGGGTAGGCTGAGGACCAGACCAACTGCAACTGCCGCCGCGCCAATCTTCAATACGAACTTCGACACGGGACGGTCGATGAACATCGCAGCCAAAACCGTGATGGCAAGCATGGCCCAAACGCTTCGGTGCTGCAGGATGACCAAAAGGGGTAGCGACACAGCGACGAGTGCAGTCAGCCAGCGGCTATGCTTCCGGTAAATTACCCAGGATGCGGCGAACAGGACGGCCAGCTCCATTGAAGCGGCTCCAGACGCGGGGATGCCGCGGTCGAGTACGTTCCCTGAAAGAACTAGATCTTTCGCAACGCCCAGCGTACCTCCAACCGGAAGGCCCGCGTAGTGTGCGGCGCAAACGGCAATCAAAGCCGCGGAATAGACGATATAGGCAACGACCACTTTCTTGACGGTTTTTTTATCGTGGGGGATGGTGACGAAGTACGTAAAAGCCAGCACTTCGCTCATCAGTCCCCTGGCCTCATTCCCGACTTCTGTGAGACCGAAAAGTACGATGCCTCGGCCGGCGCTTAGCGCAAAAAGTAGCAGGTAGCCAATGGTGATGATGCTCAGTGGCGCGATCTTGAGAGCATACAAGCGAGACCGCACAACCCATGCGGAGATCAGGCCCAGGTACATGAGATCGAGCGGGGCAATATGAAGACCAGCGATGAAGATGGTGTCCGCACCAAAAGCGTAGTTCAGAAAGTTGATCGCCAGAATGCAGATCCATGCGAGCAAAAAGTTCCGCGCAAAGAGCCAAACCGCCGAGACGTAGACTACGGCAAGAACGGAAAGCAGTAAAAGAATCATCGCTGTACGGTCCTATTTGACAATTTCGTCGGGAGATTTGGCCGTCAAGGCCTCGTCTTCAGCCCCCGCGTAAGGCGTTATCCGCGCTTCGACTCCCGGACAGGGATTAACCGCGATTTCGGACAAGCACCACTGAACCGTCGAAGTCGAAGCTGAAATCCATGTTGGTCAAACCCACCTCGGACATGGATTCCCTAAGCCGCCGGCGGTCCTCCGTCTGGAAGAGGAGAAAGCCGGCCCCGCCCGCACCAACGAGTTTCCCGCCCAGGGCGCCCCCTTTTCGCAAACCAATCTCGTAAAGCTGGTCCACAGCATCGGAGCTCATTCCGGCCGATCTCCCCCGCTTTCGAAGCCAGTGTTCATGCATCAGAGGCCCGAACTGGAGAACATTCCCCGCCTCCAGGGTTCTTTTTATCTCAATACCAAGTTGCTTCGTAAAGTGCAGGCTCTCGACCATTGCGGGGTCCTTTCGCTCCGAACGCTCACGCTGGTCCATGAGCAAGTCAGACGCAACCCGGGTCTGGCCAACAAAAAAAAGCATGAGAGAGTCTCGAAGTTCGTGGACAGAATGCTCGCTCATTTGCAGCGGATAGACCTTTACAGAATCTTCAGGACCGTACTCCTGGCAGAGCAGACCACCATAAGCCGCAGCATATTGGTCTTGTTTTCCTACCGGATCCTGAAGCCGGTTCATCTCAATATCGATTGCCGCCTTCGCCAGCAGTTCTGAGTGAGCCAACTTGCGATTGTGGGCAAGCAGCGCATGAACAAGTCCTACAGTAAAGGTGCCCGACGATCCCAGGCCGGTTCCACCGGGTACGTCAGCCATGCTGGTAATCTCAAACGGACTGTCTACCGGGAATGCTCTAAGAGCTTCACGAATGAGCCGATGGTGAATCTCGTCCACCGTCTGAACATGTTCCGACGCGGAATATTTCAAAAAATAACCCGGGAAAAAGCTCCTATTCACGCTGATATAGATGTACTTGTTGATTGCAGCGGAAATGACGAAGCCCCCATTCTCAAGATAATAGGAGGGGAGGTCTGTTCCCCCGCCGCCAATCGAAATACGGAGAGGTGTTCTGGTGATGATCATTGAATAGGCTCCTCCGGATCACTTTTGAAGACGTCAGCTGCGGCCAGGAGTTCACGCAGCCTTGAATCGGCCGCCTCGAGCCCGCTGACTTTTCCGATCTCGTAAAAACGCTCGTAAACTTCCAAACCAGCGAGTTGCTCTTTCGCAACCAGATCCGTCTGAATGCTTGACAGATCGAATGCAGCGGCTTGGCCCCGATCTTCAAACACTCTCGCCATGAACACGCTTACGCCATAATCAATGTACGTCATTCGCGCGTCGGGGGCAGATTTGTCATACCGAATGATCTTGTGATCTCGATACTCGACGTTGCTTCGATCCCAGCGGTCTTCGTTGTGAAAAACGGTCATCAGCGCTGGCTTCATGGACGCCTTAAATGCCTCGTAGATGCGGCGGTAATTCGTGGCGCAATAGCTGTCACCGTACGTGAGCATGAAATCTGGACCTAAAAGGGGTAAAGCACGAAGCACCGCGCCTCCCGTTCCCAGCAAATCAGGCCCGTCAAAAGAGTACTCGACTTTGCATCCGAAATGGCTTCCATCTCCCACGAAGTTCTCGATCTGATCGCCAAGATAACCACAGAGCAAGACGACGTGCCGGAATCCTGCCTGGACGAGAAGTTGCAATTGATGGGAGATAAACGGCTTACCGGCTACCTCCAGCATCGATTTTGGCACGGTCAAGGTTACGGGATGCAGCCGCGTTGCAAGTCCTCCGCAGAGGATCGCAACTGGGGGCAACACATGACTAGTTCTTTGTTCGATCATCGTCTGCCAAAGACTGAAGAGACTGCTGAAGGGCGGTCCGGGTATCGAGCTTGCAACGCCAGCCCAGACTCTTGATTCGATCGGTATTCAGTCGAACGACTGGAACATCTCCCTTCCATCCTCGATCGCCCCCCGTGAACTCATAGACGGGAAACTGCTTCAGATCGAGTACTTCCACCGCCAGATCCGCAATTTCCCTGACCGTGACGTAGTCCCCTGTCGCAACGTTGAAAGCCCGGAACTCGGCGTTCAAAGCCTCATTCGCAACAAGGACGGCGGAGATGACATCGGAAACGTGGATGTAGGACTTGCTCTGCGAGCCGTCTCCGAGGATCTGCAAGCGGGTTGGGTCGGCGGTCAGGCGGCGCACAAAGTCGTATCCCACGCCGTGGGTTTGCCTGGGCCCCACAACATTCCCGAAGCGGAAGGCACACGCTGTCAGCCCGAACATATGGCAGTAGCTTGAAATCAGAGCTTCACCCGCCAACTTGCTTGCACCGTAGGTTGAGACAGGAATCAATGGGCCTTGATCCTCGCCTGCTTCGGTTTCCCCGAGGTCACCATAAACTCCTGAACCGGAGGCATAGAGAAGCCTATTGACGCCGGCTCGGCGCATTGCCTCTACCACATTGTTTGTCAGTAGGGTGCCCTGGTAGAAGTCAATCTCAGGCTCTGAGGCGGCGCGGGCAATGTCAGGGTTTGAAGCCAAGTGGATTACGGCATCGTGGCCCTTCATCGCATCGCAAAGCATGCTGAGGTCCTTGACGTCACCAGGAACCACCTTGAGGCGGGTGTCCCCCACATGATGTTCGTAATGCCATGCCCGGCCAGACGAAAAATTGTCGAATATTGTGACTCCGCGCGTTTCCGGCTCCGCAAGAAAAGCGTCGACAAAATGGCTGCCGATGAAGCCTGCTCCACCGACGATCAAAAACCTGCTAAACCTTTCATCCACGATTCTCTTGCGCTCCCCCCAGCCAGTTGCGCTGAGACCTTCTGTCTTTGGGAATATCCAAATTAGCTATGTATATTCAAAGACTTGCATGCAACAGGTCTAGCAAAATGCTACAGTGAGTAGCCAGCAGCGGCGGCATCGTCGTGAAACATCTTGACTGTGTCACGCGAATACGCGGCCAAGTCTCTGCCGACGAGAGTGAACTTTTGCAGTATATCAGGGGTAATCGTGATGATGTGCGTTCCGATTTCGTCAGCCTGGAACACATTGAGAAGTTCTCGCGGGCTGGCCCATAACAACTCCGCCAGCGGCAAATCTGCAAGCACTTGCAGAGCTGATTTCATGATGGGAACCGGGTCGACGCCAGTATCGGCAATGCGGCCGCCAAACACTGAAATGACTGCGGGTGTCCCTGGGTGCAGTACCTCCTTAACTCCTTCAACTTGTTCGGGGGTCATTACGGCAGTCACGTTGATCGGAATCCCGGAATCGGAAAGACTACGGATGATGGGACAAGTCGATTCGCCCAGGGTGTTTGTGACCGGGATTTTCACATATGCGTTTCGGCCCCACTTTGCTATCTTCCGCGCTTGAACCTCCATCCCTTCCAGGTCGTCGGCAAAAACCTCAATGGAGACTGGCAAATGCGGCACTAAACTGAGAACAGTCTTGCTGAATTCCTCATAATCGAGCACCCCCGCTCTTCGCATCAGGGTGGGATTCGTGGTCAACCCTTTGATCAGCGGATTCCGGCACCAGGCGACGATGGTGTTCAGATCGGCTGCGTCCACAAAGAGTTTTATGCGTAGCTGGTCGAGTGATCGCATGGCTCAGTTTGCTCTCTTAGCCGTCCGCCGGCTTTGCCGGCCCTCGGGAAATGAAACGGACTTCCTGCGGTCTGCCGTTGCTCTGTTGGACTCGCATGTCCAATTCTTGTTTCGTCTGGGGATTACTCCATTTCCAATTGTCCGATTTGGAATGGGTACTGCCGGATTATACCCTACGCCAGGTGCGGGTAAGCTATCACGAATGTGCAGCAATTCTTGTTCGCCGAGGGCGGTCCAGATCGGTTCCAGGACTCTCGGTTTGGACAGGTGGAGCATTCGCCGCTGGATCGCGGCTCTAGGCAGGAACTGCTGGCAGCAAACTCGCAGAATGCCAACAGTACTCTTTGCGCGTATGCGCCGCCCTCGGTGCGGTTGTCGCTGCATACCTTGGCGTCATCGGGTGGGCCACAAAGCTTGCAGGGCAAACGTCGCTCTACCTGACGCCGATGCGTGCTGCCAAGACAACCCAAATCGTGTTGATTGGCAATATCCGAGCGGTTCTTAGTCATGTGAGAGAGTGTGCGAAGCAATACCCCCCAGCGACCGGCAAAAGGACCTGCTGGATTGTATCTTCGCCTGGAATCGACCCGCGTCTACACCGCAAGCCCCTCGAAACCTGTGCGCTGGCGGACGGGTGGCTGCCGCTTTTAGGTTAGAATGAGAGAGTTGCAAATCTCCACATTCGCCACTGGCCGATGCGGATCTGCTCGATGAGGGGGGCACAACTGAATGGCGCTTATGACGGTTGGTCTCCCCATTTGCAACGCAATGCCTTATTTACCAAAGACAGTTGAGAGTCTGCTCACGCAAACTTCAAAGGACTTCAAAATCCTGGCAATTGTGGATGAATGCGGGGATGGCAGCGCTGAATACATCTCCACGATCGAAGATGAGCGTCTTCAAGTGATCTTTCAAAAGCGTATAGGGCTGATTCCAACGCTGAATCGGATGCTTCGCGAGGTGGACACTCCGTGGCTCATGCGTCATGACGCGGACGATATAGCCTACCCGCGCCGCATCGAACTCACCCAGCAGTTTATAGAGCGGTTTCCCGATGCAGGAATGTTCGCTGCAACTGCCGAATACTATCCGCCCGCCCGATCGCTAGGGGTCTTCCGGGCTTCCCGAGGAACCCCCGCAGAGCTTCGGGCGATTGTCAAAAGCGGTTATCTTTTAACGTTTTGCCATTCTGCGGTAACCTTGAACGTGCAAAAGACATTGGCAGTCGGGGGATATCGGGAAACCCTGTCCCATGCGGAAGATGCCGACCTCTGGTGGCGAATTGCCCTGGCTCACGACATTGAGATCATTCCGGAAGTGTTGGTCGGTTACCGTCAGCATGCCCGGCAGGCCACATCTAAAGCAACAAGACAAAACTTCGTTGACTTACTCTATGTCCAGTATCTTTTGCTTTCGAGATTGTGGAACAGAACACCGCTATCCATAGAGGAAGTGCGTCCAAAACTCGAACGGTTCGTCTCCGAACGGCAAGTGGTCGCGAAGCTAAAGCTCCGGCAGGTAAATATTCGGGCCGCGAATGACGACTTGCTTGGAGCGATAACTTCGGGGATCGGTGCTTACTTATCCTCTCCCAAGCTCGTGTTGAACCGCATCTTCGACGAAGTTTGGCGGAAACACCAAATTGTAAACGGCATTAAGCCTGAGATTTTCGAAAAGGAAAAATCAACTTTTTGGAAGATCTGACTTCATGTCTCTCGGAAGTCTGCGTCGCTGAACCAGCGCTGCGTCATAGGCTCTTCGCCTCGCTATCCTCAAGCACGCGCCGATAGGCATTTTCCAGTTGAATCGTTAATCCACGGATGTCAAAGCGCTCGGCAACCCAGCTACGCGCCCGATTGCTGAATCTGCCCCACAGATCGTCGTTCTTCAACATCTGCGTGAGCGCATCTGCAAGCTTTTCAATGTCCCTTTCCGGAACCAACAGCCCGGTCTGGCCATTCAGAACAGCTTCTCCAATTCCCGCCGTATCGAAGCTGACAGCGGGAAGACCCAGCGCATGCGCCTCTACGAACACCGCCGGCTGCCCTTCGCTATTTCCATCGCTGGCTGTGACGCTGGGCATGCAAAACACACGGGCCCGATTCAACCAGTCGAGGACGCTATTTCCTGGTTCAGGATCGGAGAGTGCACCTAGAAATCTGCACCTGACACCAAGCTCTTTCGCCAGCGTTTCCAACTCTGGCCGAAGTGGACCTTCCCCGATAACGGCAATCTCGAGGGCAGGGCACTCTCTGCTCGCCAGATGGGCAGCGCGAATAAGAAAGGAGCACCCTTTCTTTTCCACGAGTCTGCCCACGTAGACGATGAGATTCCGGTTCCTGGGTACTTCCGGAATGTCGAATGTGGCGAGATCGTGACCCGAATACAGCGTTTCCAGCTTTTCTGGCGGGTAGCCGCGGTCGATCGCACGTCCTCGAATGTAATCGCAGCTGCAGAAAAAATGCGCGCAACGATCCCAAAGGCGCTCGCGGCGCCTCAGGTAGACGCGGCCTTCCGGGCTGCGCGACAATACCTCGTCGTGGATCGTCACGTCATACCCATGCAGAGTCGTGACCAATGGAATCCCCAGATCTTCTGCGATATTGAGAGCAACGCTGGCATCCAGCGCAAAATGCGCATGAATCAAGACAGGTGACCTGCCCTCCAATTCCCTTAGAAAGTTCTTCCCGCCGTGCCCGGTACGCTTGAAGAAGTTGCGTCGCAATCTTGAAAGGGGGCTGTGATCGGTGGTCAAAAGAACGGGCGGAAAACCGAGCTGAAGATCCAGGGATGTCCGGCGGCTGGGAAAAAGGCCGGCAAACCCCACGTTAAACGAATCCAGTGCCGCTGCCTGGGTCCGAATGAACGTGGCGCTGTACGGCAGAAGTTCATTGTGATAAATGAGTATCGTGGGTCGAGGTTGCATATTTGGTTGTCTGCTTCAGCATTGAGTAGAGAATGTGAGACGCACATTGAAAACCGGCGGCGCCATTCGCAACTGTCCTATTTGAACATAACAGGCGTTCCAGAGTACCGACGCTTTGCCTTCGTCCTCAGGGACGACGGCGCACGGCTCAGTTTTCGCTCCATTGGCCCAGCGAACCGGTCAGCTTCGTTGGGCACGAGAGAATTGCCACTTAACGATGCGAGATCGCAAAGGCGTTTCATAATAGCGAAAACTAGCAACGCTGATGCCGACGCACAGAGCAATATACAAGCAATAAACCGCCCAAGTGCGCGGCAGCGGCAGTCGTTGAACGAGATGTAAGATGGGGAGGTGGTATAGGTAGAGCGCATAACTTCCGTCTCCTAATTCCCTGAGAATCCGGTTCCCGAGTAGTTTCGCGGGCCATCGGTCATTGATCGAAACCACGAGGATAGCCAGGGCCCAAATCGGCGCGAACAGGCCATCGTTCAAGTATTGCCTGGGGAAGAAGTCGGGCCACCGGATGAAGGCGGCCAGAGCAATTCCGGAAATCGCGAGCAATAGGGACAGCACCGAATTCGGCCAGGATTGAATTCGATGCTCATTCAGGTACTGCCATCTCGCTAACGCTATACCCAATAAGAAAGTTGACAGATGCACAAGGGGTACCCACAGCAGCGCATCGATTGAAAAGTATCCGCTCGCAAGGAGTAACATGAGTTGCCCGCCGATCCATAACGCGGGCGCCAGTAGACACACCGCCCGAGAGCTTAGCTTCCAAATGCGGATGGCGACAAATGGAAAAAGCAGATAAAGGAAGGCCTCCACGGAGAGTGACCAGTTTGGCCGGTCGATACCGCGCTGCCACGGTAGCCATGCCTGTAACATCAATAAGTGCTCGGCGAATACACCGGTGGTGGGGAGAATACCGGGAACAAATCCGCCAAAGCCGCGAGCATGCGCAACAAACCAGTCCGGCGTGTCCAATACTAGAGTAATAAAGTACAGCGGGTAAATCCTTGCAAATCGACCCAGATAGAACTTCGACTTTTGGAAACCTTGCCCGTTCCTGAGATATGCAATGGCAAGGATGTATCCAGAAAGGAGGAAGAAGAAGCTAAGCAATACATAGGCAAGGGACACTTTGTGCATGACGGAACGATGGCCCTCAACGGATGGCACCATCGGCGCAAGCGAATGATAGAAGACGACCCAAAGAGCCGGGAAAAAACGCAGCGAGGTGAGCCCCCGCCCGGCGTCCGGAGCTGCCGTTCGCAAATCGATTGGAGATGTCCGATTCATCTGAAAAACTCGCCGCCAGCCTGTTTTACGACCTTTGTCCCAATCAGAAGGAAAAGTAAGGTGGCCTGGGCTCCTTGAGTAAAGGTATCCTATCACGTATTGGGTTTTGCTATGGCAATTCGCGCAGGCAGATTCTTCTGGCCGTGAATCCGGCTCCTGGCCACTCTTGCCCGCCGTGCAATCCATATTCATTCATGAGATCGTGCACCCTCAATCCCGAGGTCCCTGAATGCCAAGCGAAACAGGGAGCAGCCGGTTTCGCGCTGAGAGCCAGAATTCTCTTGCATATCTCCCGTTACGGTATGTAAAAGATTGCAATGCCAACTTGTCGCTGCGGTCACGGGGATTGGAGACGAATTAAACGGGAGGGTCTGCTGCAGAAGACGATCCTGAAGTGGTTGGGATTCTATCCCTGGATGTGCCAGCGATGCAGCCAGCGCGTTTTGTGGTGGCGGAGGTCGATGGCATCGTTTCGCTGAGTCCCCAGGTCTTCGCGAGCGGTCTTTGCGGATAATGGATTGGAAATTATCCGAATTCGGCCGATAATTGTGGGAGGTGCATTCTCACTTGCATTGTTCCGAATCCAGGCATCTTGCCTGCATTTCAGACCGCGGGGCACAGACAGAGTCCTCGCTTTGTGTCCAGAAATCTGAGGGAAGGAGTCTGATATTCCAGAACGATCTCATTCGCCCATTCGACAGTCGCTGATGCCGCGCGCCAACCTGCTGGGGATTGGAATCAGCGCCATTACCATGGCGGAGGCCATCAGCGAAACAGATAACCTCATTAAGCAAAATGGCAAGGGATATATTTGCGTCACTGGGGTTCATGGAATTATGGTCGCGCAGCAGGACGCCTTATTCCAGCGAATCCTCAACGAATCCTTCCTCACCACCCCAGATGGGATGCCAACCGTTTGGGTTGGCCGCCACCAGGGGTTTGCGCTTGAACGCGTATACGGGCCAGACTTCATGCGCGACTTCTGCATGTATTCGGTTGGACAGGGATATCGGCACTTCTTCTATGGAGGCAGCCAGGGAGTGGCTCAAGCCCTCAAGGTCTCGATGGAAAAGATGACTCCCGGACTCAAGGTCGTCGGAACGTACACTCCGCCCTTCCGTCCCCTCACGCCTTCTGAATTCGATGAGTTGCAGTCCTTGGTGGAGCAGACCGACCCCGACATCATGTGGATTGGGTTGAGCACACCCAAGCAAGAGCGCTTCATGGCGGAATACCTAGATAAATTGAACGTTCGAGTGATGGTCGGAGTGGGCGCGGCGTTCGATATTCACACCGGCCGAATAAAGAGCGCACCTGCTTGGATCGGGAAGATCGGAATGCAATGGCTCCATCGACTCTTGCAGGAGCGGAAACGTCTCTGGAAACGCTACCTGATCAACAATCCGAAATTCCTATGGATGATATTCCTTCAGTTGAGCGGCTTAAAGAAATTCATGATTCCAACAGCCAGCAGGACAACACAACAGCAAACCGCTCGGTAGGTTCTTCGTCGGTCAAGCTTGGATAGGGACCTATCCTCGTGTTAGAAATACGCCGACGGTTCCCGCAATAACCTTCATGTCCAGCTACCTCAAGCGGCTCAAGTCGACGCAGACCTCTGCGACGTGTCATTTCGGCCAAGAGATTGCTGATCCAGCTGATCGCGGGCTGCATTTCGACGGAAACGCGAAGGGGTACTACGCTCCCGTCGATCTCACTATCCAACAAAGTGATGGCCACACCCACGGTACCGAGTCGGTCGGATAAGGGCGCATCATCAAGCGACGACGGGCCGCCACCCGTCCACGTACGTCCAAGGCAAGAAGGCAAGAAGGCCAATAAATGCCCTTGTTGAGGAAACAAAAGTGATTCGTTCCCTGTTTCCGGAGTCACAGGCACACTCGCGCAGGTTTTCCCTTGAAATGACGCATATCGGAATCGGCACCGCGCAAGGCTCCGCCATGCTAACTTAGCAAGATGGGTTCATGCTAAGCCGAGATATCAACGGTCCTAGAGTCTCAGAGAAGATTTGTCGGGAGAAACGCCTCTCCCGTCATTCTCTTGGTTGGCGCGATCCGCAGCAGGCGTGCCCCTGGCCAGATCCGGTTGTCATTCTGCGTCTGTGATGAGAAGAGTAAGCCCGTACCTCAATCAGTGAAAGCGCGAAGGTGCGCCAATTCTCGCCACTCCTTGCCGTTTGGGAGGATTTTCGAATTCTTGAAGCCTTTTAGATGTCAATACAAGGGGTACCAATCACATCGATGGGGGTGCAGGAGCACTTGCTGCCGGAAAGATGCCGTTGTCCGTAGCTCTATCGAACCAGGAAAAACTCCGGAAAACGCGGCAAACGACCTGGCAAACGGTTGGGTGCCGGGAAGTTGCTTTCAAACAGTATGACTGGAGAGGTTCGAACAGCGGCTATTTGCTAGAGAGCGTACTACATCACGCCTAAGCCGATCGCAACGCTGCCTCTGTCTGCTTGTCTGATGCTCGCTGCTGAGTACTTTGCTCTGAAGCCGGTCGCGAAACCTGTGCAACTTTTGTATCATCCTGAACGTTGCTCAGCTGCCAGGGCAACTACGCCGAATTCCGTGTCCTGGTGTAAGTTCGACTGTCTATTTGTTTGTTAACTAGCATATAGCCTCCAATGTTACCTCCTGGCCAGGCCTCAAATCGCCCGCTGCGGCTTTGGCTGGTAAGTCCGCAACTGCCCGGATCTCCTGGAGCGCAGCCGGAGATGCTGGTGGGCGGCAGATTCGGCGCCACCTGCTGCCCTTCAGTCCCCAGATTCAGAATCCCCCATGCATCGCGCCCTTCTAACGTTCTGAGAATACGCAACAAATGGGCCTTGTACCCCAAATCCGCTGGAACTCCAACCGTGGATCGTTGTTCCGAGCGCCCCGAGACGCTGACGCACAACGCTCTTTCGCCTCGAGAGAGAATACAGGTGAGTCTTTTCCAATCGAAAGATGAGCCTGAAGGAAGCGAAGGATCGGCGAAGCGGGTTTTGTCCTTTCGGGTCTTGAATTCGATTCATGCTAGCAGCCGGGGCGGAGGGAATGTGGGAATCGCTCCGCTCGACGGTGGTTCTCCGCAGTGCTGTTCGAGCGATTTCCAAGGTTGGAGGGAAGGGCGGAAAACGGCACTATCGTTTTCCGGGCTTTCCACCAACCGCCATTTCCTCGGCCCTTGCGCGCCAGTTATAACTCCTACACCTTGAGCCGCAGTTTCTCGAATAGCTTGCTTTTGGCTTGCTGCATACGGCGCGCCGCATCCGTATCGCTGATCGCTCCGGCGACCCTGTTCAGCGCCTTCATACTCAGCCCGTCGCGCAGGTACTGTGCCGGTTTGTCCAACAGCGACAGGGTTTCCAGCGGGGTCTGATAGCGCTTGTAACTTACCCGCTTGCGGCCTTTGCCGTCGATCTTCGCGTCCGCCTGGGCGCAGGGGCGATGGTAGTTGAGATACGGATTGAGGTGTTCCGCGTAGAAGCTGTTGATAACATCGGCGTGTTTGGCGTCGATGTTACCGTAGCCGATGTGTTTGCGCACGACGGCGCCGTTCTTGCTCTCCACCAGGCCGTTGTCGCCGCTCTGCCGCGGCCGGCTCTTGGTCTGTTCGACCAGCAATTTGTCGAGCAGCGCGGCGACGGTTTTATTGATGAACTCGCTGCCGTTGTCGGAGTGAAAGCCCCGGATGTGGAAGGGAAACTGGCGCAGCATCTGCTCCAGCAACGGTTTCAGATAGGCCTCCGAGATGCGCGGCGTCGAGCCCACCACCTTCCACTGCGTGACCTCGTCGACAGCGTTAATGTGGTAGACGCCCTTGGCATCCGGCTGGTCGCCCTGATGCACCGTATCCACGCGCAGAAAGCCCGGCTGGCCTTGGGGCTGCGGTTTGCGGCGCTCGCCGATCGACACCGCCGTGGGCCGCGTTTTGGTGTAGTTCAAAAGCCGCTCGCGATAGCGCGCATGCTTGCGCAGGTTGTAGAGATGAGCCACGGAGATGGTGGCCAGCCGCGCATACTCCGGGCGCTTGTAGACCGCATGTTCGCGCTCCAGAATGCGCCGTGTGGCCGGGCCGCTCAGTGTCTCGTGCGCCTCGTCGACCGAGGCCAGCAGTTCGATGTCGGCATGCGTGTAGCGCCGGTCGAAACGACGCCTCCGATAGGCCGTTACCTGGACCTGTCCGCTGGCCGTGTAGCGCGCGATCAGCCGCGTGACCTGCGCCCGGCTCAGCCCAGTCATCTTCTCGATGTAGCGCCGCACCAGGCCCCGCGCCGCCTTGCCCAGTAGAAGGTACTGCCGCCCCACCAGCACCTGCTCCACCCAGTTGTAGAGCTGCTGGCGGTCATGAGCCTCAAACCGCGCCTCCTCGCTGGCTTCGACAAACCGGCCAATCGCTTCCAAACTCAACTTTTCTGCGTCGTCCATGCGGATGTTCACTACCCAGCATGACCGCCCCTTCAGGCTCATCTTGTGTTGGAATCAGAATCCCCCTTCAGGCTCATCTTGTGTCGGAAGAGCGTCGGTGTTGCGGCTTTTGTTACCTGGGGGTAGGGTTGAGGTTACTTACTTACTGATTGATGGTTGGGGAAGTGGGCTCCAGTCTCTTGCATTGAAAGCTATCCTCTCTTATTATTTACGGTATTCGTTTTGTGTTTTGTATGGGCCAGATTTAAAGAACAGGTGCAACCCTTTGTTGTTGTTTCACTTTCCCCAGAAGGGCTAGTGAAGTTCGATGGGCAAACTGCGTTTGGACTCCTGGAAATCAATCGCAAATCACCTGAACCGTGGGCAGCGGACGGTGCAACGCTGGCACGCGGAGCATGGCCTGCCGGTTCATCACTTCGGCGGCACGCAAGGTTGCGTTTTCGCCTACGTCGAAGACTTGGATGACTGGCTGGCTGGGGTGGGTGCAGAACCAGTCCAAACCAAGGAGAGCGCCGATCAGATGCCGGATGGGCAGGGCAAAAGGTCCTCCGAACTGACTGCGGTTGCCGACGAGTTGTGGGCGACCCATTCTGAGGGGAATCTCGGCAAGATTAATGAACTCTACCGTTCGGCGATCGAGATCGATCCAGGTAACATCCGGGCATTGACGGGCCTCGCGAATGCCATGATCGCTTCCTCCCTTCTGGAGGTTGTTGATAGTTCTGTTGCACACACTTGCGCCATGGAGGCCTTGCGCAGGGCGCCGCAGGTCGATACTCAGCACCCCGACGCGAAGTGCGGCGCTGCCTTTCTGAAGATGGTTCACGAGCGGAAGTGGCGTCAGGCGCGAACCGCCTTTGAAGACCTGTTGCGCGAGCAGCCCTCTCATGCGTTCGGTCTCAAGGGAAGGGCTTTCTTGCATATTGCCGATGCTGAGCTTTCCGAGGCTTCAAGCTGCGCGTGGGAGGCATGGAGACAGACCCCGCTGGCTTCTTCGCCGCGGGTTCAGCTCTGCTGGATCGAGTTCTTGGCCGGGAATTCAGAAGAAGCGATCGAGTTGGTTGACCAGTTCATGGCTTCCGGGTCGTCGGGTCCAATGATGGCGGCGGTTCACGCACTTGCATTGAGCCAAGCAGCGCCGAATGAGCTGGACCTGGAACAGTTGGAGAGCATGGCCGCCGAGTTCCCCAAAAGCCCAATGCTGCAAGGCGTTTTGGGGTATGCCAATGGGATCTCCGGCCGAATAGCAAAGGCGTCTCAGGTGCTTACGTCCCTTCAGGATTTGAGTGAACGGAAGAAGAGAAACCACGGCTACGCTCTCGCGCTCGCCTTACTGGGCCTGAACAAGAAGCAGGAGGCCATTTCCTGGCTGGAAACATCGTTCGAGCAGGGATCGGTATGGAGCCTCGGATTCCGTTCCGATCCGATTCTGAAGCCACTCCGCGGAGAGCCGCGATTCGAGTCGCTTTTGTGCAAGATCGGGTCCAGGCCGGAAGCGCGCGCCATCGACAAGGCAAAGTCTCCACAAAGAGGACCGCGTCTTCCGGCAGCGGCAATTGCTGCGGGGGCCTGGATCGGCCCGTCGAAGAGTTCTTTGGCCAATCTCGAAGGCCTCAAGGAACCCGGCGCGGCGTGAGCTGGAGAGGCGAGAACTAGCCGGGCAGAGGGCTCACGATTGCGTCCGGTACTTCAAAATCTGATTCCTGGCCTCGAGTTGGAACCGTCTGAGCAAGCGGTGACTTTTTGGCATAGCAGCGTCAAGATCGCAGTCTAGTTGCGTGCGCCAGGTCCTCATGCTCGAAGGTGGCTTTGGGCGACTCGTTCAGGAACATACACAGGTCAAGCGCCCGCGTTTCGTTCTGGCTGTAGCGCAGTTGCCGCGTTACTGGGATGCGGCTCAAGGCAAACAGTTCAGCTGAGGCATCGCCCTCCGACGGAGTGCCATAGAAGAGCGTCGCAGGGCGAGCGGTGTGCTCCACACGTTCATGCGCTGCGCGTCCAAGAGGCCGCGCTTGTTTAGCTGATTTTTATGGGGATGTTTGGTGGACCTGATCGGGATCGAACCGATGACCTCTTCCATGCCATGGAGAATCAATGACTTACGGCACAGACGGCAAAGGAGTTATCAGCCGGTATAGCCGTCAAAACCGGCACAGTCGGCGCTTATTGGCACCAAATTGACACCAAAAACTCTCGACTACATTGGGCTTGATGGACGGGCTGACACGTGGCGGGTCAGTCCGCGCCGTTCTCATCTTCCCTTCCGGCTCTGGCTGACCGGCGACAGCGTCTCCGCAAGAATCACCGGTTGAAAGATGTTGGCCGAAAGCCTGGATGCCATCCAGAACGCCCCAGCGGCCAAACTGGCCACGGTACATCCAGGAGCCGAGCCGGAAGAACGGCAAGTGTTTGCGGCGGCCTGCTAGGAACCCAGATCGGAAGGTTTTGGTACGTCTCTTGTTCGTAAACTCGACCCATGGCGGATCGTCTAAGAAACTGCACTCCCCGACGTAACGTGAGCTACAAGCGGCGGCGTTATTTTTTGACAGCAACAGTTCAAAAGTCGCCTTCATCACCGTTTTGCAATCGGCATAGGGGGGAGAGTCGCCTCTCCTCCCCTGCCACACCACCGGACAAGCGGGTCCGCATCCGGCGGTTCGAGAAGTTGAGGTTTACCCCGTGCTCCTTATGTGAGGGCGCGGGCGTCG
>Ga0181520_10004374_pt1 | contig 23694 bp, 17 predicted proteins | sample PEATcosm2014_Bin_29_FD_132451 | JGI IMG/M metagenome (GOLD analysis project Ga0181520, IMG submission 132451) | Peatland microbial communities from MTU Mesocosm Facility, Houghton, MI, USA - PEATcosm2014_Bin02_30_metaG | ecosystem: Environmental > Terrestrial > Soil > Wetlands > Peat | place...
CGTCAATTCTGTCGCCATAGTCTCGTCCCTGAGACACAAAACCCACGATTCCTCCACCAAAAAGACGCCTTCTACCAAAATCGCTCATTCTACGGTAGATCATTTCCCGCGGGCTGCCTTAGACCGCGAACAACGCGCCGGCCGCTTTGCCGGAGTTCAGCCGGCCTCCCGATGCCCATAGTCTATCGGGATTCTGTCACTATACGCAACGAACCCGCGCTCGCCGTCGCCAAGCGTAAGCAGACAGGCTCACAGCGCCGAACCCGAGAAGAACGAGGGTTGAGGGTTCGGGGACGGTGCCCACATAGGTGACCTCCCCCGCCGTATAAAGCTGCGAAACGTCCCAGCCGGGGGCCGCCACGATATTGAACGTCCCCGTGGGACTCACGCCGCTCCAAGCAAAGAGTTGGAACGTATCGCCGACTAAGCCGGCTGGATTCACGCCCGCTGCCAATTCCAGGTCGAGTTCGCCGGCGAGCGTCACGGGGATGCCCGATGTGAAGGAGATGGTGGAGCCCCACGGCTGCCCGTCGAAGACGAATTGCAGAGAAGCGGCCGGATCGAGCGTGGCTTGGCCCAAAACCGTGATGGGGATGTTTCCCGCGTAGTTGCGCACGACGAGGCTTTTCCCGGTGGCCAGGCTGAGGCCATTGATCGTGCCGTCGGGCAAAATGGTGTTGGCCACGGTGACGGGGTCGTCGAAACTGGCTCCGCGCAGGTCGGCGCCGGTGAAGATCGTCCCCTGGAGAGTGGCGTCGCTGAAGTCGGCGTCCTGCAGATTCTGACCGCTGAGGTCCCAGCCTTTCAGGTTATTGCCGCCCAAACCGATTCCCGGCAGATTCTTGGCCTGGTAACTGGCCGTGCTGTAAAGCTGCGCTGCGGTGAGCTTGGTGTATTCCAAATTGGCCCCGGTCACTGTTGCTCCGGTGAAAGTGGCGTTGGTCAACTTGGCCGCCTGAAGGTTGGCGCCGGTGAGGTTCGCGTTACTGAGGTTGGCGCCCGTCAGGGTTGCTTGGATCAGGGTCGCGGAAGAGAGATTCGCGCCGGTGAGGTTTTGGGCGTTGAAGTTCCAGCTCATCATGTTATTGCTTTCCAGGCCGATTCCCTGGAGGTTGCCGGCCACGTAGCTGGCGGTGCTGTAGAGTTGGGCAGTCGTTAGCCCCGTATTTCCGAAGTCCGCTCCCGTAACCGTCGCGTTCGTAAGCGTGGCGTTGGTCAGATTAGCGCCAGCAAGGTTCGTGCCGGTTAAGTTCTGATAGCCCAGCCAACAGCCACTTAAGTCATTTCCTTCCAAGCCAATACCCTGCAGCGCATAATTCTGACAGCTGGTGGTACTGCTCAGTTGCGCGCTGGTGAGACCAGAATACCCGAGATCCGCACCCGCGATTGTCGCGTTTATCAGGGTTGCGCCCCCAAGTGTAGCATGGTTCAAGTTAGCACCGGTCAGATCAGCGCCCCGAAAAGATGCATTCGTGAGGTCTTGTCCGGCGAAGTTCCAATTGGTCATCGAATTGAAAGCGAGGCAAGTGCTCTGCAGGTTCTTCGCCTGGTAGCTGGCGGTGCTGTAGAGCTGCTGGGCGGTGAGGCTTGTATAGGCAAAATCCACTGCCGTGACCGTTGCGCCCGTGAAACTGGCATTCGCCAGGGTGGTGTTCTGAAGGGAGGTAGAGCTGAGGTTGGCCTGTTGAAAATTGACACCGTTCAGGTTGGCGTACTGAAAGTCCGCATAGCTGACGTTTATTCCTTGGAGATTGCTGCCGCTCAGATTGGCACTCAGCGCCCATATACCACTGAGGTTCGACCCCTGGAAATTCTGGTTCGTTAAAGTGCTGCCGCATAAGTATGCATTGCTGAGATTGAGCCCAGTGAGGTTCCAGCCGGTCAATGTGGAACTCGGGAGCCAGATTCCCTGCAAATTGCCGCTCTTGTAGCTGGCGGTGCTGTAGAGCTGTTGAGAGGTAAAGCCATTACTCGTCGAGAAAAGAGCTCCCGTGATGGTTGCCCCGCTGAAATCGGCGTTCGTCACGTTGACATTGAAGCCGGCATTGGTGAGATTGAAGCCGGCGAAGCTGACACTAGCCAAATTGGTACTCGGGCCGAAGGAGACCCCCTGGAGGTTTTTTGCCTGATAACTGGCCGTAGAGCAAACCTGCTGGGCGGTGACACCTGGAAGCGCCACTCCGGTGATCGTTGCATTGGTCAGGTCGGCGCCGGTCAGCGTTGCGCCGTTGTAAAGTTGTGCATTGGTCAGGTTTGCCCCTCGCAAATTCGCATTGGTAAGGGTTGCGGAACCAAGTTCAGCTTGGGTGAGGTTCGCATTGCTGAGGCTTACCCCCGTCAGATTGGCACTAAGAAGATCCGCGTTCACGAGCGTCGTTGAGTTCAGGATCGCGTTCTGCAGATTTGCGCCAGGCAAATAAGCCTGCGTCAGGTCGAGGGAAGAAAGATTGACGTTTGGCCCCGCGGAGACACCCGCCCCGCCTGGACAAAGCGTGGTTGATTGGACCCACGTCCCATTGCCGCTGTCGACGGTCCACTCGTAGATATCGGCCCTTGCCGTGGTGGCGAGAGATACAACGATGACGAACCATGTATGCAGAGTCCAACGTCTCATTGCTACCTCCCAAAAAAAGGGTTAGGCGGTCAGCCGCAAGAAAACAATCCAAAGACAGCACATCTGGAGAATGCACCCTGGGCATCCGGATAGAACCGAATTGCCGTTACATCGGGTGCCGCTGCCTCAGCGTGGGGTGAGAAGATGCAGTACGAACGCTACCTGTCTCTTCAGGGCAAAGCCCTAACGGGCGACCATCAACAGATCAAGCATATTTAACATACACACGATGGCAAAAAATGTCCACGATTTAATAGGGGGAGCCACGAAAATCTCGTAAATTGCATCTGCGGATGGGTTTGCAATATGCCAAACGGCGGGTTCTCCCTTTTCTCCAGCCGAGGTTCCGCCTTCCCCTCTTCCTACAGCGTCCAACCTTTGCGGTAGCGGCCGCGCAAGTAACGATCGGCCTCGGGACAATTGGTGGCCTTCATGTGCGCCGCCTCCCAGTCCAACTTCTTCCCCGTGCGGTATGCCACGACCCCCAACAACACCGCTTCGGTCAGGGCGCCGGCGTAGTGGAAGTTGCACGTGGTTGGCCCGCCGGTCTTGCAGGCCTCGAAAAACTCCTTGTGGTGGCCGATCGAATTGGGAATGGTCGGCTGCGGTGGTTTGAAGCCTTTGAATTTCTTTTCCGGATAAAGCGTGCGGCTGCCGTAGTCGGCCCGCAACATGCCTTCCTTGCCGATGAACAGCACGCCCATGTTGCCGGCGGGAATGTTGCAGCCCGGCGGCAGGCCCGGATCGTTGGCTTTCTCGCCGTCGTACCAGGTCAGCTTCACCGGTGGCAGCTCGCCGCGGGCCGGGTATTCATAGTCGACTTTCAGGTTGTACCCGGCGCTCTCGGCATCGACCGGTGGCCCTTCGGCCGCGATGGTCGTGGGCCGCCGCAGCTTCAGCGCCCAGAAGGCGAGGTCCATCAGGTGGCAGCCGAAATCGCCGAGGCCGCCGGTGCCGAAGTCCCACCAATTCCGCCAACGAAACGGCGCGTAACACGGATGATAAGGGCGCGCCGGCGCCGGCCCGAGCCACAGGTCCCAATGGAGGTTCTTGGGCACGGGGGGCGTTTCCACCGGCCGCTTCTGCCCGCCGTACTTGACCTTGCACCACACGCGCACTTCGCTGACGGGCCCGATCACGCCCTCTTGGACCAATTCGACCGTGCGGCGGTAGTTGTCTTCGGCGTGGATCTGCGTGCCCATCTGGGTGACGAGATTCTTCTCTTTGGCCAGTTGGGCCAGCAGCCGGGCCTCGTAGACGCTATGGGCCAGCGGCTTCTCGCAATAGCAATGCTTGCCCAGCCGCATGGCCATCGCGGCGGCGGGGGCGTGGGTGTGGTCGGGCGTGCTCACCATCACCGCGTCGACCGACTTCTCCGTCTCCTCCAGCATCTTGCGGAAATCGAGGTAAGTTTTCGCCTTGGGGTATTTCTTCGCCGCCGCGGCCAGATTCCCCGCATCGACGTCGCAAATGGCCACCACGTTTTCCAGGCGGCCGGCCGCCTCCAGTTGGGCCTCCCCCCGGCCGGCCGGACCGATCACCGCCACACTGAGTTTCCGGTTCGGCGACCGCGCCTGCACCAGGGCCGGCACGGCTAGGGTCGCTGCACCGAACGCGGCCGATCGGCCGAGAAAGCCACGACGGGTCACGCTGCTTCGCAACATGGTTCGCTTCTCCGTGGGAGGTAGGTGGGATGGAATCGGGCAGGGCCGTCAACCGGGCGGCTTCCCCTCTGCGGGGTGTACCACGGTGCTTTTCATTGTGACGCATCTCGCGTCGCTTTGCAACGGGGTGCTCTCGCGATGCACGTGTCGCGGGTACGAAGCAGATACCGTGTAGCGGGCGGGCTTGCCCGCCGCGTTTTTGCCACCTCCCCACGGCCGGCAAGCCCGCTTACGACACTTGACGCCGCCGTTTTCGTCCCGTGGGTAGCGACGCCTGCCCAAGCGACTATAATGAAGTGAAGAAATAGGAGAACACCTGTGTCGCACCGACTGTCGACGATCGAAGTGGCCATCGAAGCGATTGCCGCCGGCAAGATCGTCATCGTGATGGATGCCGAAGACCGCGAAAACGAAGGCGATTTCATTTGCGCGGCCGAAAAGATCACCCCTGAGCTCGTCAATTTCATGATTACCCACGGGCGGGGACAGCTCTGCATGCTGATCCTGCCCGAGGTGGCCGACCGGCTCGATTTGCCGCCCATCGTCCAAGACAACACGGCCCCCTTCAAGACCGCCTTTACCGTGCCGGTGGATCATCGCAGCGGTCGGACGGGCGTGACCGCCCCGGAGCGGGCGCGGACCATCCGCGAGATTCTCAATCCGGCGAGCAAACCCGACGATTTTGCCCGCCCCGGTCATCTTTATCCGCTGGTGGCCAAAGAGGGGGGCGTATTGCGTCGCGCCGGCCACACCGAATGTGCCGTCGATCTGGCCCGGCTTGCCGGCCTGAAGGCGGCCGGTGTGCTCATCGAGATTCTCGGTCAGAGCGGCGATCGCGCCACGCCCGACGAGCTCCACGCGCTGGCCGAAAAGTTCGACTTGCCGATTATCACCATCGAGCAGTTGATCCGTTACCGCCGCCGCAGCGAGAAGCTCATCTATCGGCTGGCCGAGGCCAACTTGCCCACCCGTTATGGGCTGGGCCGGATTTTCGCCTACGGGGTCCGCTACGAAGACCAGCAGCCGATTGCCATTGTGTTGGGCGAGCCGGCCACGCGGCCGGAGCCGCTGGTGCGGCTGCACTCGGCCTGTTTCACCGGCGATTTGCTGGCCTCCTTGCGCTGCGACTGCGGCGACCAGCTCCAGTTGGCCATGCAGATGATCGGTCAGGAAGGGGCCGGCGTGCTGGTCTATCTGCCGCAGGAAGGCCGCGGCATTGGCCTGGTCGAAAAGATCAAGGCCTACGCCCTGCAAGACAAGGGCATGGACACGGTCGAGGCCAACCTGGCCTTGGGCCACCAGGTCGACAGCCGCGACTACGGGGTCGGCATTCAAATCTTAAAGGACCTCGGGCTCTCCAAGGTTCGCCTGTTGACGAACAATCCCAAGAAGACCGATGCCTTCATCTACGGCGGCTTCGATCTGGAAGTGGTCGATCAGGTGCCGATCGTCGGTCCGATTCACGAGCACAATGCCCGCTATATTGCCGCCAAACGCGACAAGATGGGGCACAAGCTGCCGTAGAGGCTTGCCAGAGCGTCACGCTTTGTCGCCTTGCCGCTGTTCTCTTGCAAGCTTCTGGAACTCTTCGCCCGGACCAACAAGAAAATCCGAACAGCAATGCTCAAGGTCGTGGCGAAGGGCTTCGAACCCTGCGATCGCCGTGTCTCGGGAAAAGCGAGAGTATTCGCTATCGCGGGCCACTCCAAGAGCACACATGTAGGACCGGTGATCGAGCGTGCTGCCGCCAATGTGGTACTCCACCGCGCCCAGCGCCCAACGGTAGCTGAAATCAAGTCGGCGATCACCGCGGCTATAGGATGCGGAGGCAAAACGTCCGCCCAATCCGGCACCAGTTGTTCCCAGCGCAAAGACAAAGCCTGCCGGGATCATAACTTGATCGAGGATGCGCCGACCTGCTTCAATCGCTTCAACTGGTTGCACTCGCGAAATCCTCTTCCCGGTGCACCTCCTCACACGTACTCGTACACCGGCGTCTCAATCACCCTCGATGGCTTCTGGTCACCATTGATGAGCGATTGAAGGTGTTCGACAGTCTCCGGTGCAAAGAACTGTTCGCCGGTCTCCGCGCACACACGAGCCGGCACGTGTTCGACGACAACCAGCTTGCCGCCGTGCTCTAGAGTATAGGTGACCGTGGTATCGACCATAGTTTCCTTCATGCGCGTCTCCTCAAACTCGCTTCCTTATCCGGAAATCTACCCACAACTCCGGATCCGGCTGGTACAATGTGATGATCTTCAGAAGCGGACGGCTTGGATAACTGCACTGCAAGTGCAACGGGCGTTCCGCTCTGGTGAATCCCAGGATCAGGCAACTCGGGCCATACTTGTCGTCTGCGTAGTCTTCGATCACTTCACTTCGGTTGGCGATTGCTTCCTCAACCTCTGCGACGGTAATGCACCGGATGATGCTTTGGTCCAGTGCATGCCTAGAGAACTCATACTGCCTTCGCAGGATCTTGCCTTGGATTTCCTCAAGCATCTCCATGCGATGCGCTCGATCTCGATTACACTTTTCTCCGCGACACAATGCCCTTTGACGATATTATACCACCTCGTGGGTCTTAGGGAACACGGTCGTCAAACGTGGTACGCTGCGGAGGCAGCGCCGGAGAAGCTGCACGCGAAAGATGGCCGTCATTTCAAGCCCAGCCGATGAGCTACATCTTCGAGCGGTTCCCCACGTTCGCCGCGGGCGACGGCGACCATTTGACGCGCGAGCCGATCGCACACCGATTTCTTCAGCGGCAAGCCTTCATCCGGATCGCCAAACAGTTGGATCAGCTTTTGTTCGACGACAGCTCCGATCATTTCTCGGAGCTCATCCTTTGTCATGCGAGCGATTGTGGCACTCATGACATTTCCTCGGTCTAACGGAGCACCCCCCCAACCGCATTGTACTACTGGCGGCGACCCGAAAACAGCACGGCTGCCGCTTCGTTGCCGGCCAGCCGTCTGCCGGAAAATTCTCGCCCCTTTTCTCGCCGCATGGTTGTCGCCCTGCCCGTTCGCATCGTAGAATTGACCTGACCGGCCAACCTTCCGCTGTCCGCAGTGTGAGCCTGGCCGGCAGAGACCGCACGACCGGCATACCTCGCGCCTACCGATGCCACGCCCCCGCCGCCACTTTCCGGTTGCAGTTCTGTCCGCTTTGCTGGCGGCTTGGCTTGCAATACCCGTTGCGCCGGCGGGAGCCGCCGGCCCGACAGGAAAAACGGCCCTCACCCTGACCCTCTCCCAACGGGAGAAGGGACCATCCGCGCGCAACCTAAGCCTCTCCGAAAAGGAGAGCGGACCATGGGACGCAGCGAGTTGTCGGCTGGAAGCGCGGCTGTTTGCCGACGCGGCCGGCGGCCGGCTCCATGAGTTCTCGGCATTGGACGCGGCCCTGGTGGCCGGCGGCATCGACAGTCCCGATTCCCTGCGGCGCTACCAGCAGAAGGCGGCAGCGCTGGTCGACCAATTGCGCAGCTCGGCTACGCTCGGCGGCACGCCGCGCCAACAAGTCGAGGCGGTCTTCGAGTTCCTGCACGAGCGGGTGCTCTACGGCGGCTACGATTTGGCCTACAGCGATCTCCGCCGTGTGTTGGACGACGGACGATTCAACTGCGTGAGCGCCACCGTGCTGATGAACTATCTGGCCGGCCAACTCGGGCTCGATTGTCGCGGGTTGGAGATGCCCGGCCACGCCATGACGCGCGTCCGGCTGGCCGACGGCGCGTTGGACATCGAAACCACCTGCCCGCACTGGTTCTCGTTGCGGAACGACTTCCGGCAATCGGCCATCGCGACAAAGACGATCGGCGCGGCGGCCGGGGGCGACCGCTCCAAGGCCCGCGAGGTCTCGCCGGTCCAGATGGCGGCCATGATCTATTACAACCGGGGCGTTGATCTGCTCAACGAAAAACGCTTTGCCGAGGCGGCGCGGGCCAATGCCAAGGCCGTCCGGCTTGATCCCCACAACGCCACGGCCCGCGGCAATCTCTTGGCCACCCTCAACAACTGGGCGATCGACTTGGCCAACTCGCAACACTTCGCCGAGGCGGTCGACCTGCTGCGGCGCGGGCTGGCCATGGACCGCAAGTTCGAGCCCTTCGCCCAGAACTACGTCCACGTGCATCGCCAATGGGTCGAGCAGTTGTGCCGCCAGAGCCGGTTCGAGGAAGCGAGCAACGTCCTGTCTCGGGCGCAGGCGGAAATGCCCGGCCGCGACTATCTTCGCCGGGCGCAGGACGAGGTTCGCGGGCGTTGGGCGAAAGCGATTGCCGCCGCGGCAAAGAGCAGGCCGGTGCTCGAAATGCCGAGCGGGAAAGAGTGAACCGTCATCCTGAACGAAGTGAAGGATCTCCCTGAATTCGGCGGAGATTCTTCGCTGCGCTCAGAATGACAAACGGGCCGGCCCGTGCCGTAGACGGCTTATCTCCCCGGGCCGGGCGGAACCGGGAGATTGATTTCCGGGGGCGGGGCCTTGCTTTCCGACTTCTTCTCCTCCGGCTTCTTCTCTTCCGCTTTCGATCCGCCAAACACCGGTGCTTCGCTGCCGTTATCGCCGCCTACCGAGAGCATGAGCCGCTGGCCGTTGGTCAAAGTGACCTCCAACGCATCGGTGGCCCATTGGCCTTGCTGCATGCGGGCGTGGACATGTGCCTTGGCTTTCCCCTGCGGCCCCTCGATTTCCCAGCGCACGTCCTGTTCGTCCGTCTCCAGACGCGTGCTGGGAGGTACTCCCCAGCGGACCGGCGTGATGGGTTGGCCGAGAGCCCGGTCCACTTTGCTATTCTGCTGGATCGCCTGCATGGCCGATTGAACGACGCCCAAATGGAACACCCGCGCATAAAACGCCCAGTAAATTCCCCCGCCGCCCAACACGACGATCGCCAATAGCAGCGAGGGCAAGAACCACCGCCAGTTCTGCGACCACCAGCCGCGCCGCCGCTGTTGCGACGTTTCTTCCTCGTCCTCGTCGAGATCGTCGCGATCGATGTCTTCCTTGCTCATGACGACGGCTCCAAATTGAGAAACTGGGGGGCGATCTCGTGCCAGCCTTGATCGGCCCCCTCGAACTGCACCAGCGCATGGCCGTTGCTGTTGATGGTGATCACGCGACCGGGTACGTCGGCCAGCCGCGCCAGTTCCGGCCGGCGGGCGTCCACCACCACCCGTTTGCCGGCGTACTGCCGTCGGAGCTTTTCCAGGTCTTCGGCCAGCATCGTATGCTCAGGCGTAAAAGTCGCAGGATTCTCGGGCAATGTAGCACTTTGCACGGCCAGCGACAATCCCAGCGCGTCTCCCCTCGCCCGGAGGGAGAGGGGGCCGAGTTTTCGAGCGGGCGAATGGCCGGTTATCCCTTCCCCGCCCGGAAACGCAAATAGGCGTCGAGAAATTCCTGAATGTGCCCGTCCAGCACGTTATGAAAGTTCGTTTCGCTGTAGCCGGTCCGCGCATCCTTCACCCGCTGGTCCGGATGGAGAAAATAACTGCGGATTTGCGAACCGAAACCCACCTTGGGCATCTGGTTGTACTTGGCCGCTTGGGCCGCCTCGCGCTTCTCTTCCTCGACGCGGGCCAGCCGGGCGCGGAGCAACTTCATGGCCGTCCCCCGGTTCTTGTGCTGGCTCCGCTCGCTCTGGCAGGCCACGGCGATTCCCGTCGGCAAATGAATCAGCCGCACCGCGCTCGAGGTCTTGTTGACGTGCTGCCCGCCCGGGCCGCTGGCGCGAAACACCTGTTCCTCGATGTCTTCGGGGCGGATTTCGATCTCGTTCTGCGCGGAGACTTCCGGCGAGACGTCGACCGCGGCGAAGCTGGTCTGCCGCTTCCCCTCGGCATTGAAAGGGCTGATGCGGATGAGCCGATGGATGCCGGCCTCGCCTTTGAGCAACCCGTAGGCCATCGGCCCGCGGACGGCAATCGTGGCGCTGTTGATGCCCGCCTCCTCGTTGTCCTGGCGATCCAATAACTCGGTATCGTAATCCTGATCCTTGGCCCAGTTCAGATACATGCGGAGCAGCATTTCCGCCCAGTCGTTGGCGTCGGTGCCGCCGTCGCGGGCATTGATGGTCATCAGCGCGGAATTCGCGTCCAGCGGCCCGCTCAACAGGGCCTTGGTCTCCAGCGTCTCCACTCGCTGTTCCAGGATCGCCAGCGCGTCGGGCACTTCCCCCGCCAGCTCGTCATCCTCTTGCGCCATCTCGACCAGCGTGGCCAGATCGCCGGCCGCCGTGACCGTCTCCTCCAAGGGCTTCAAGACGGCCTTCAATCCCTTCAGTTCGCCGACGACTTCGCGGGCCTTCTCCTGGTTGTTCCAGAAGTCGGCGGCCGCCATCTGCTGTTCGATCGCTTCGACCTGCTTCCGTTTGCCCTCCTGGTCAAAGCGAGTCCCTGAGCTGGAGAATCCGCTCTTGAATGGCCTCGGCCCGATCGACGAACTCGCGTTCCATGAAAACAGGTCCTCTCACCGTCCGATCAAGGAAGCGTCCGGCGGTGGATCGGACGTCGCGTTTCCCTGCCGCCTGCGCCAAAACTTGCGACAAATGCTATTCCGCGCACAATGTTATCGCAGTTCCCGCGTGGCGACAACCACGATTTGGGGGTAAAATCAGCGGAGGCGGCTGTGGAAGGTGTGGCATAGCCGCCCTCGGCTGTCGAATTTGTGGCACAGCCGCCCTCGGCTGTGGAACCATGCCGGCACAGCCGGGGCGGCCGTGCTACAGGCATGCCACCAACGGGGTTTGGAAATCCTTTCGCTTCTCATGTCTCGCGTTGTCCTGGCGATGTCTGGCGGAGTCGATAGCAGCGTGGCGGCGTGGCTGCTCCGCGAGCAGGGACACGAGGTGATCGGGCTGTTCATGCGGCATGGGCAAGACCAACCGCCTTCTTCCCCGGTAAAGACTCCCGAGCCCTTTTCCTGCCGCGGCAAAGCGGGCTGTTGCACGGCCGCCGACGCCGCCGACGCCCGGCGCGTGGCCGACATGTTCGGCATTCCTTTTTACGTGCTCGACTTCCAGCAGGAGTTCGCCCGCATCGTCGATTACTTCGTCGAGCAATATACGGCGGGCCGCACGCCCAACCCGTGCATCGTTTGCAACACCTGGCTGAAGTTCGGCAAGCTCTTCGACTATGCCGATCGCATGGGGGCCGAGTTCGTGGCCACGGGCCATTATGCCCGGCTGGAGGCGCTCTCCGACGGTCAGTTTGCCCTGTGCCGTGGCCGAGACGAAGCCAAGGACCAGTCCTACGTGTTGTTCGGCATCCAGCGGCGGCTGCTGGGGCGTCTCCGGTTTCCGATCGGTGAATATCGCAAGGACGAAGTCCGCCAATTCGCCGAGCGGCTGCGGTTGCCCGTAGCCGCAAAGCGCGACAGCCAGGAAATCTGCTTCGTTCCCGACCAGGATCACGCCCGTTTCGTCCGCCAGCACCGCGGCGCGATCGACACGTCGGGCGAGATTGTGACCGGCGACGGCACGGTGGTGGGCCGTCACGAGGGGTTCGAGCGATTCACCATCGGCCAGCGGAAGGGCCTGCGTCTGGCGTTTGAAGCGCCGCGCTATGTGCTGCGGATCGAGCCCGACTCGCACCGCGTGGTGATCGGCACCTACGATGAACTGGCCCGAAACGAGCTGACCGCCGCGGAGGCCAACTGGCTGGTCGGCGCGGCCCCTTGCGGCGAGGGAATGGGGCAGGAAGGGGAAGCCGAATCGCCGTCGGCCGATCGTTCCACCCAGCGGGGGCATGGTTGCTCCGCGCCGGCCCGCTTTCGGGCGCAGGTGAAGATCCGCTATCGCAGCCGGCCCGCCCTGGCGACGGTCGAAGTGCTGCCGGGGGACCGGTTTCGCGTCGCGTTTGACGAGCCGTGCCGCGGCGTCGCCCCAGGTCAGGCGGCCGTCTGCTACGAAGACGACCGCGTGCTTGGCGGAGGCTGGATCCAGTAGGTTCGTTGGGCCGGAGCGGCCCCGCGAACGAGAACGGTGCGGCTCGTTAGAGGTATTCTATACCCGGTCATAGGTTATACAACGCCGGCATTTTTCAAAATTTTGACGCCTCACCGACCAAAAGCTTGACGTGATGGAAATAGTAGTTAAGCTGAACGATTGGGGGTGGAACGTTCCGGGTAGAGGGGCGGAACGCCTTTTGCTCTTTTTCTCGTTTGACCAGCAACTTGTGAGGCAGCGAAAACGGCATCTTTTACCCAATCTACGCAGACAGCGTAATCTACGCTGATTCAGCCGCCTGGACCGGTCGATGTGGGGGTACCATCGTCGATCTGCGGGTGGCGGAACCCTGCGAGCGGGCAAGAGACGGCCGAGGGTCGTCGGACGAAAGTCTTGGGACGACCGGGAGTGAATTATCGCCATGAGTACATCCGCGCGCTCGGAAATGGACCTTCCGCAGATCGTTGGAGTGTCCCAAGCAATTCGGGAAGTTCTGAGGCTTGTGGACAGCGCTGCTCCGAGTGATTGCTGTGTGCTGATCGAAGGGGAGAGCGGCACCGGCAAAGAACTGATGGCCCGCAGGCTCTGTGCAAAGAGCCGACGCAAAGCGGAGCCCTTCATTCCGGTCAATTGCGCTGGAATTACGCAATCACTCTTCGAGAGCCAGTTCTTTGGGCATGTCCGCGGCGCCTTCACCGGCGCAGAACAAAACATGCTCGGCATGCTCCGTTCCGCCGACGGCGGCACCCTGTTCTTGGACGAGGTGGCCGAGATCCCCCTGAATTTGCAGCCCAAGCTGCTGCGCGTGATTCAGGAGCAGGAAGTCATGCCGGTCGGCCATCCGATTCCGGTGAAAATCGATACCCGCTTCATTGCCGGGACGAATCGCAACTTGCGGGATCTGGTCAACCGCAAGGAGTTCCGCCAGGACCTTTATTACCGCTTGAATATTGTGCGGGTGGTGGTGCCGCCGTTGCGCGAACGCCCCGAGGACGTCCCCGCCCTGCTCGACCACTTCATGGCCTTTTACGCCAAGCAATACCGTCGCGGGCCTTTGGCGGTCAGCTCCGCAGTCCGCAGCGTGCTGGTGAGTTACCCCTGGCCGGGTAATGTCCGCGAATTGGCGGCTTGGGTCGAGCGGCTCTATGCCACGGGTCTCGACGCCGAGGTGCTGGTCGAGATGCTGTTGGTGGAGGACGAGCCCCGCCGCGACCTTACGCCGCCGGCGCAGATGAGCTTGGATCAAGTGGAGCGTCGGGCGATCGTGCAGGCCATGGACCTCTCCGACTTCAATCAGCGCAAGGCTGCCCGTATCCTGAAGGTCCATCGCGCTACCCTGGCTCGCAAACTCAAGAAGCACAACTTGGCATAGCTTTACTTGGGCGGCTTTACCCGCACGCTCGCCCCCGGCCGTGCCAGCGGTTCGCACAGCCGGGGGCGGCCGTGTTACCTACGAGTGGCGCACCCCGTGAAACGCATTCAAGTCTTGGGCGCCGGTTGCCCCACGTGCGAGAAACTCAAGCGAAACGCGGAAGTCGCGCTGCGCGAGTTAGGCATCGAGGCCCAGGTCGAGAAAATCTCCGACATGGCCGCGATCATTGCCCTTGGCGCCCTGATGACGCCCGCCCTGGCGATCGACGGGGAGGTGAAGGTGGTGGGCAAGGTGCCCTCGCCCGAGGAGATCAAGAAGCTGTTGGGCGCAAGTGACGAGAACGCGTAATGGAGCTGCTGCCGGCCATCTCTGCAGCGCTGGGCCTGGGAATCTGGACGGCGGTGCAGCCCTGTCCGATGGCCACCAATGTGGCGGCTATTTCCTACCTTGGCCGGCGGGTCGATAACCCGCGGCGGGTGCTCTGGGCGGGACTGCTTTACGCCGTGGGCCGATCGCTCACCTATGTGCTGCTGGCCATGCTCGTGATGGACAGCCTGCGGGCCAGCCGCGTGTCCCTATTCTTGCAGACGCACGTCCGCCTGTTGGCCGGACCGTTGCTGATCGTCTTGGGAATGTTCTTTCTGGAACTGATTTCCCTGGGCTGGTCCGCGCCCGGCGTCAGCGAGAAGATGCAACGGCGGGTGGATGCCCTGGGGCTGTGGGCCGCCTTGCCGCTGGGCATTTTTTGCGCCCTGGCGTTTTGCCCCGTCTCGGCGGTGTGCTTTTTCGGCAGCTTGTTGGCCATGTTGTCGAGCACCGATACGCGAATCGTGCTACCCTCGGTTTACGGCCTGGGCACGGCCTTGCCCGTGGTGGCCTTCGCCGTGCTGTTGGCCACGAGCGCCCAGGCCGTGGGCAAGGCCTTCAACGTGCTCAACCGGGTGGTCTGGTGGGTGCAGCGGGCGCTGGGGGGCATCTGCGTGGCGGTCGGCTGCTATGTGGCTTGGCAGTGCATTTTCGCGGCGTGCAAGCACGCCGGCTAAACACGGCCGACCCGACAATTAAGTCGTGTCGCACTCCTAGCGGCGTCCCGCTGGGGGCGTGGACGGCGCTACCAACCGCGACAATCGATCAAAGCTGGCCAGTTCGGGCGGATAGAGCAGGTTCTTGGTCAGCGGCTTCTTCGACGAATGCAGGGCCCTCTCCATGGCGGTGGCGGCCTTATCGTGTTGCCCGGCGCGATCGTAGGCCTGCGCCTGGTGGAAGAGCCAGATGGGCGATTCATCTTCGGCCAGGGCCCGGTTGATGTCGGCCAGGGCCTTTTCAACGTCGCCCAGGGCCAGATAGACGCTCGCCCGGGTATCGAGCACTGCGCCGGCGGGCCCGTAAATGTCGATGGCCTGATTGACCAGCTTGAGCGCTTCGTCGAGCTTGATGCCCTGCTGGGCCAGCAACACGGCGAGATTGTTCATCGCGCTGGCCGTGCTGGCATTGCCCTTGCTCTTTTGCAGGACTTCGCGATAGAGTTCCTCGGCCTCCCGGCAGAGGCCCCGCCGGAAGCACAAGTCGGCCGCCGTCATCAGCAACGCGCTGGGGCGTTCGAAGCGCTGAATCGCCGCCTGGAGGATGCGGGCAAGTCGCTGCATTTGGTCGGCACTCATGGAGTAGGCGATCATGAGCTCCGCTACCTGGTTGACCACCACGGGGTGCGACTTATCCCAGATGCGATCGAACAAATCCAGCGCGTCATCGGTTCGGCCTTGACGCGTCAAGAAGCTCACCAGTTCCAACTCGTGGCCGGGGTTCTTTTCGAGGTACGCGCGGTAGAAGGTTTCCGCCTGGCGGCTAAAGCGTTCCGCGATCGGCTTCTCGGCCGGCTTGGTCATTTGCCGTGAAAGATGGTCGAGAAAGGCCGCCACCGCGCGGAGGCGCACGCTGCGGTCCGCCGGCTGCACGTTGGGCCGATCAATGAACTCCTTCAACAGCGCCAGCGCCTTGTCCGGCTCATTCTTGATCACCCACATGCGCGCCTGCAAGGCGCTAGTATCGATGAGGTTGGGGGAGAGTTTTTGCAGACGCTCCAACTGCGTCTCGGCGTTGTTCGTCTCGCCGTGATCCAAGAGGGCATCGATGTAAGCGATCAAGTAGCGGGGCTCCGTGCCTTGGGAGGCAACCAGGCTGCGGAACTGGTTGCTGGCCTCGATCCACTTCCCCGCTTCGAGGTACATGCGGGCCAGTTGGTAACGGTCCTCCGGCGTGGCCGATTGGTCCTGAACGATCTGCTCGTACTTCGCTAGCGCTTCCTTGCGGTGAGCTTGCAAGGGATCCCTGGCATCGATCACGGCGCTCACCCGCCGATCCCACAGGGAGACTTCCGGGGAGGCGAGATTCTGGTCCATCAGTTCTCGCGCCTTTTGATAATTCTGGTAGCCGCCGCGGTCGGCGATGAGGAGGGCGAGCTGCCGCCGGGCCCAAAGCACCTCGGACTCGGAACACTTCACCTTGTGCTCGATGATGCGCGCGAATTGCTCTTCGGCTTGCTTGGGCTTCCGGGTGCGAAAGTAGAAATCGGCCACGGCACGTACGATGAGCGGGTCATCGGGGGCTGCGCCCAGCGCCGCCTCGTATTTCTTTTGGGCAGCGTTCACGTCTTGCATGGCCTCACAGCATTGGGCCAGGGCCAGGGGGGCTTGCTTCGCCGGGATTTTCTGAGCGGCCTCCTGAAGCGCCTGCTGCGCCTGCTCTTTCGCCCCCGAGGCGCTCAGAAACTGGATGAGCCCCACCCAGGTCATGGCCACCTTGGGCTCCAGTTCCACCGCGCGGCGGAAGGCCTTTTCGGCTTCCGCGGTCAGTTCCCCGGCTTTCTTGCTTTGCCCGTCGGTCTTGGTCTGGCGGGCAACGACGCCCAGCACCTGCCCCAGCCACAGGTGATCTTCATAACTCTTCGAGGAGGCGGCGGCTTTCCGTGCCGCTTCCACGGCGCGATCAAATTCTTTCTCCTGCAAGGCGACGCTGGCCGTGAGCCGATTCATGTCCGGAGAAAGGTTCGCTTGCTGCTGTTCGAACTGGCCCAGCAGCTTATGGGCCTCGTCATACTTTTGCTTGGCGTAGAGAAGCTGAATCGCCCGCTGAATCACCTGCGGATTGCGTTCTCCCAGCTCGATGGCTTCCAGATAGTTGTTCAACGCCGAGTCGACCTTTCCCATTTGGCCGTTGACCACGCCCGTGAGGGCCACGATGCGCGGCCAGGAGGGGCGCAGCTCGCGCGCCTTGGCAAGATGCGCAAGCGCTTCGGCGAGCAGCGGTTCTGCCTCGGCCTTGCTCAGCTTTTTCTCATCGACGCTGGAACTGATGCGGCGGGCCTGGCCATAGTGCCAATAGGCGTCCTCGCCGACCACTTTTTTCAGCTCGGTTAGCGACTGTTCCAGAGCCGCATTGTTGCGCTCACGCATCGCCTGTTCCATCAGTTGATAACGGACCTGCACGTTGTTCGGATTTTCTTCCGCCACCCGCAGGAGGAGCTCTTTTGCGTACGGCAGATTGTTGGCCAACGTCGCGGCGCCGGCCAACCCGGTCCATAGCTGCGCCCGCTGCGGTTTGGTAAATCGGTCGACGTTCTCCGCCAATTTCCGCAACCGGTCGAGGAGCTTGGAATCCGGGTGCTGCACGAGATACTGTGCCTCAAGCAGGCGTTGCTCGGCGGTATCGCCCAGCTCCTTCCGCGACCGCTCGAGCAGCCGCTCGGTCCTGGTCCAGTCCTGCTGGCTTCCCGCCAGATTGATGAGCGCCTCCCAGAGATCGGCCCGCTGGGGCGACTTCTCCACGGCTTTTTGCCACAGCGAAGTCGCATCCGCCGGGCGCTTCTGCGCGAGGAGAAGTTGCCCGCGAACCAGGGGTAGCGCCGGCAAATCGGGGGCGGCCTTCTCGACGGCGCCGAGCAACTTCTCGATCGCGCTCCAATCTTGCTGGCCGGCCGGTTGCCGGGCCACGCGGTAAATCAACAGGCGGGCCAGCGAGATCAGTCCCGCGGCATTTAGCTTTCCCTGCTTCTCCAGACTTTGGAACTCCCGCAGTGCCTCGTCCAGGTTGCCGGTGGACAACAGTGCCTCGGCCAGTCCCAGTCGGGCGGTGCTCAAGCCGGGATCGTTCTTCAGGGCCCGGCGAAAGGCCTCGATCTGCTGATCGGCACTTCCCATGCGGCCATAGCAAACCCCGATCGACATATCGGCCAGTTTCCGCAAATCGACCCGTTCCGGCGTCAGGACGTTCCGCCGACTCCGCTCAAAGCCTTTGCTGGCGTCCAGCCAATGTCCCTGGGCCATCTCTATCCGCGCGTCGAGGTACTCGACCAGCGGCTTGTAGCGATCGTCTTCTGCTTGGGACGATTCGTAGTGACGCTGCCGCAACTGGTTGATCGTCGTTTTTGCTTCCGCCAACTGGTTGGCGTCGATGAGCCGATTGGCCAGGGCCCACAAGAGCTGTGGATTCTCACCCGTCGTCGCCAGACCTTGCCGCACGACCGCGATGGCCTTGTCGGCATGTTTTGCCGCCCCCTCCACCTCAGCCATGTTGATGTACATGCCAGCGAGGTCGGGATACAACTCGACGCCGCGGGCGGCATAGCGGCGACTGGTGGCGAAATCCCGCTTGGCCAGATAACAGCGGGACGCCAGGAGCAGGGCGCCGCTCTCGTCCGGTTGCAATTCCAGCGTTTTCAAGGCTGCCGAGAGCGCCTCTTCGCCGGCAGCGACACTTGCCAGATAAATCCCCCGCTCTAACTGCGCTTGCCAATTCTTCGGATTCCTCTGCACCATTTTGTCATACCACTGCCGGGCCTCTTGGGGGTGGCCTTGATAGGTCCCTACCACGTTCCCCAGCCAGACGTAGCTTTCCATGCGGGTGGGATCCAGGTCGATGGCTTTCTTGAAATTGTTCGTCGCCGACTCGAATTCCCCCTTTCTGAAGTGACACTGCCCCATCAGATCATACAACTCTGCGTCTTGGGGCGATTCGTTCATTAATTGCTCCAGGTGTATCTTGGCATCCTGAAAGCGATGGATTCTGATCGCCACGGGGATCAGACGCCGCCGAACCTTGGTCCGCTCCGGATCCAGTCGCAAGACTTGCTCGAGCACGCCATAGGCACGGACATTCGCCGCAGGTTCTTTCGCCATATCGGCCAGCATCAGGCCGAGTCTTTCCATCGCGTCGACATCGTTCGGCACCAGCCGCGTGTACCAACCGAGGTCCTTGATGGCATTCCGGTAGGCGAGGGCGGCCGCTTTACTGTCCTTTTTCTTGATAGCTTCTTTGGCACGTTCCTCCAAAACCTCCGAGTCGCGCTTGAAAACGTAGGCGTTGCGCTCGACCTGATAGCTATGCAGGAAGAAAGAGCCGCTGCCAAACATCACCACGATGACGGTCAGAATGGCAGCCAACTGCAAATTAAGCGTTCTCACCCAGACACCTCGTATCAACGGAACCAATCAGGCGGCCAAGAAACTCCGCAAGACGGGATTGATTAGATATTGTCACAGGCCGCATGGTCGTGACGCTGCCCCGCCTTACGCATCGGGTCGTGCAACTAGACCTGTATTCTAATTGAAGACGCCGAAGTTGCAAGGCGGTGCCATCCTCAGGGGGGGCTGGCGCTTTTTCGCGTTCCATCCTTCCTAAATTGTTGTACGCCGAGGGGGACGGTAGAGGGTCGCGGCTCGTTGCTATGCCGGCCGACCGGCTTCTTTACGGTGGCTGGTGGCGCTATACTTGGCGCTGATCTTCCGCCTGTGAGCGTGAGTCGACCGCGGCGAGCGTGCCTCGAATGGCCCGCTGCCCTTGTGGGGGGGTAAAGTTCGGTAGTGGCCAATCCCAAACGTGAACCCGACGGACCAATCTTTCGCGTCTTGCCGCGACAAGTGGAGCGGACCATCGCCGCCGCGCTCCGCGAGTGGCTGCCGGGGAAGCCTTGGTCCGAGGTCCGTCAGCTCTTGAAGTCACGGAGGGTGATGGTGAGCGGCAATCTCTGCCTCGATCCCGGTTATCGACTGCGGTTGGTGGACGTGGTCAAGGTCCTCGCCCATTCGCTAGCGCCGCCGCCGCGCGAAGTGGACGTCCGCATCCGCTATTTGGACCAGCATTTGCTCGTGCTTGAGAAGCCGGCTGGCATGACCTCCACGCGACACGCTGACGAGCGCGAACTATCGCCGCGCCAACGGCAGCTTCAGCCGACCCTCGACGAGTTGCTGCCGCGATTGCTCGCCAACCGGGAGGGCCGTCCTGGCCGGGCAGCCCTCCGGCGGGTACGCCCCGTGCATCGCCTGGACCGCGACACGAGCGGCCTGATGGTGTTCGCCCGCACGGCGCAAGCGGAAAAACACCTGGGGCAACAGTTTCGCGTGCATAGTGTTCGCCGCCGCTACCTGGCCGTCGCGGAGGGCGTCGTGGCCGCCCAAACCATCGAAAGCCGGCTGGTTCGCGATCGCGGTGACGGCCGCCGCGGCAGCACCAACCTGCCCAACGCGGGCAAGACGGCGATCACGCACGTGCGACCCGTCGACCGCCTGGGCGACTACACGCTCATCGAATGCCGCCTGGAAACCGGCCGCACGCACCAGATTCGCATTCATCTGGCCGAAAACGGTCATCCGCTGTGCGGCGAGAAGGTTTACGCGCAGCCGCTGTTTCGCGCCGGCCATCCCGATCAAAGTGGCGCCCCCCGGCTGGCCCTTTGCGCGGTGGAATTGGGGTTCGTGCATCCGATCACGGGCGAGGCCATGCACTTCGAGATGCCGCTGTCGGCCGATCTGGCCGAGTTCGTGGAGCGGTTACGCCGAGACGCACGAGGTGGCGGAGGTTCTGCCCCGGGCTGACGGAGCAACTCATCCCCCCAATGGTTGACCCGGCGAAAATGGTTGTTAGACTGGTGGTCTAACGCACTCGGCATGTCGAACTGAGCCGGCGAGTTGCCGTTGCGTCGCAATGCCGACGATCAATCGCCGCAATGCGGTTATCAAGCGAGAGGAACCCCATGGAATGCACGCGCATCGGCGGCGAATACTTCGATGCGCCATGTCCGCCGGGTGGATACCCGTCCTGACGTTGACAGCGGTACTTTGGCTTGGGCTGTGGCGCGGGGGCCACGCGGAGTCGGCCATCTTCTACCTGTCCACGCGGGGAAACGACCACTGGTCGGGGGAACTTGCCGAGCCCAATGCGGCCGGCACGGACGGACCGCTGGCTACGCTGGCCGCCGCACGCGACGCCGTACGCCGGCTCAAGTCCCAGGGTCCGCTGAAGCGTCCGGTCGAGGTCTGCCTGCGGGGCGGCACTTATTACTTGCACCATGGGCTCGTGCTCACAGCCGAGGATTCCGGCACCGAGGCCTGCCCGGTGACCTATCGGGCCCACGTCGCCGAGAAACCGGTTCTCTGCGGCGGACTGCGGTTGAGCCAGTGGAAGCCTTACCGCGGGGAGATCTTCTCCGCCGCGCTGCCGGGCGATCGCCTGGACGGGACCCTGCCCAAGCAGCTCTTTTACCGCGGCGTGCGGCAGGTGCTGGCGCGCTATCCCAACCGCGATCCGAAGCACCCGCGACTCGGCGGCTTCCTGTACATGGATCGGCCCGTGCAAGAGAACGGCAAGTGGTTCTTCTGCTGCCCCCCCGGCGTGTTTCCGCGGAATTGGTCGAGAGCGAAAGACGTGGAAATCAACTTCTTCGCCCCCACGGGCTACTTCAACAGCATCGTGCCGCTGGCCGAGATCATGGACGCCCAACGGCGGATCATTACCCCGGCCTTTAGCCCCGACGGCCCCTACAACTGTTCGGGGAGCCGCTTCTTCATTCGCAACGCCTTGGAGGAACTCGACGCTCCGGGCGAGTGGTATTATGACCAACAGTCGGGAACCGTCTACTTCTGGCCGCCCGACGATCAACTGCGACGTGAAGGGGCCGTGCTGCCGCGAGTCGCCGACCTCGTCGTCTGCCGCGGCGACTTCGACCGAAAGCAGTTTGTCCGGCACGTGGTCTTGGACCACCTGAGCTTGGAATGCTGCCACCAGGACGGCATCGTCCTCGAAACGGCACAGCACTGCCAGATCACCGGTTGCATGCTCTCGAACATCGGCCGCACGGCGATCCTGCTTGGCGAAGGCAGCTCCGCCTGCCGTGTTGCCGGAAACGACATCGCCTTCCCGGGCGGACAGGCCATCGCCACCGCCCCTGGCGTGAATACCCCCAAAGCCACCGCCGACCACCTTATTACAAACAATTATGCCCACCACTGCGGCGAGACTTGGGTCTGTGGCGTGGGCTGGGGCTCGGGCATTTACATCGCCGGCCGCCACCATACCGTCTCGCACAACCTGGTCCACGACGTGCCCTACAGCATCATCAACTTCACCGGCTGGGAGCACGTGATCGAATACAACCACTGTCACCACGGCGTGCTGGAGTGCTTCGACGGCGCGGGAATCTATGGTTGGATCGATCCGACGGGCGGGGCGGGCAAAAACCTGGTCCGCTTCAACCGCATTCACGACATCGTGGGCTACGGCATCCCCTGGATTCCGTCGCCGAAAATCCCGGCAGATATTCATTCGCCCTGTTTTGCCTGGGGCATCTATCTCGATGACGAGCTTTCCGATACCGTCGTGTGCGGCAACCTGGTCTACCGGGCCCCGGGGGGCATTCTCTTGCACGGCGGTTGGAACATCCGCGTCGAGAACAACATCTTCGCCGAAGCCAGCGATGAACAGATCCGCATCGGCAACATGCAGCCCGACAAGTATCCCGCCCTCCAGAAAACCCCCGCCGCCGGCTTTCCCGGCTGCATGTCGAACAACCTTTTTCAACGCAACATTGTTTCTTTTGCCAGTCCCATGCCCGTGCTCTACTTCGCCGGCAGTTGGCTGAATCAGGCAGCAACGTTCCGCCGCAACCTGATCGACCATCACGGCCTGCCGTTCAAAATCCACCTCGAACCGCACGGCGCCCAAACCACGTTCCCTTGGGACCAGTGGCGGACCGCAACTGCCTCCTGGGATCAGTGGCGGGCAACAGGGCAGGACGCGGGCACCCTCGTGGCCGATCCCCGCTTCGTCGACCCCGCCCACGACGACTATCGCTTGCGACCCGATTCGCCCGCGATCGCTCTCGGCTTCACGCCGCTCCCGACGGAGGAAGCCGGCCTGTATAATAATCCCCAGCGGGCCTCATGGCCCGTGAATCCTCCTTGAAACTCGCGAGGGCAACGATGCGAACCAGCACAATGTGTCACATAACGATGCTCATTCTCGTTGGGCTGCTCATATCGGCAACCAGCTCCGCCGAAGACGCGCGATTCCAGGCCGCCCGGCCGATCTGGCCCAAGGATCGCGAGCGGGAAATGAACCTGCTGGTCGGCTTCCGTGCCGTGATCGAGCCGGCGGCCGGCGAAAAAGTCATGCTGCGGGTCGCCGCCGCCACGATTTATCGGGCCTGGATCAACGGGCAATTCCTCGGCTGTGGTCCCGCCCGGGGATCCCACGGCTATTTCCGCGTCGACCAGTGGGACCTCAGCCACAAGCTTCACGCAGGCAAGAACCTGGTGGCGTTGGATGTCGCTGGTTACAACGCCAATAGTTACTACCTGCTCGATCAGCCCTCGTTCCTGCAAGCGGAAGTGCTGGCCGGTGACCGCGTGCTGGCCTCCACGGGCGGAGAAGGCGAGACGTTTTCGGCCCGCGTGCTCGACTACCGCGTGCAAAAAGTGCAGCGTTACAGTTTTCAGCGGCCCTTCACCGAAGTCTATCGGCTGACGCCCGACTACGATCGCTGGCGGCGTGATCCGGCCGACGCTGGTGTGACGGCCGCCGCGGCCGTTCTGCCCCAAAAGAACCTCCTGCCGCGCCGGGTCCGTTATCCGCAATTTGCCGAGCAACGGCCGCTGAAGATCCTCGCCGCCGGCAGCATGGAACCGATCGCAAAGCCCAAGAAGCTCGAACCGGAAGACACCCAAATCTTCGGCTTTCCAGAAATCGAGCAGCACGCCTATAATCAGCAGGTCGGCGTTGCTCAAACTCGCCGAATGGTGGGAATCTCGCGTAAACCTAG
>Ga0181520_10004375_pt1 | contig 23693 bp, 25 predicted proteins | sample PEATcosm2014_Bin_29_FD_132451 | JGI IMG/M metagenome (GOLD analysis project Ga0181520, IMG submission 132451) | Peatland microbial communities from MTU Mesocosm Facility, Houghton, MI, USA - PEATcosm2014_Bin02_30_metaG | ecosystem: Environmental > Terrestrial > Soil > Wetlands > Peat | place...
CCTCCGCGAGCAATTCGCAGGAGATAGAGATTTACGTAATTCTTGAAGAAGGGGCCTACCTTTATGTGCCGGAAAAAAACATCCTCACGCCGGCGGCATCCGGGGACCTGCGCGTTATGGGAATTGGAAAAGGGCAGGGAGGAGCCGGGGCAAAAGCGCCGGTACGCCTGGTCTATGTCGTTGATATCGACAAATTCAGCAGGGCCGGGTTCCAGGAACCGGGATTGAAGGATCCTGAAACACAGAAGGCCTATTATTTTATCGACGCTGGCATTATAGCGGGCAACGTTTATCTTTTTGCGGCATCCCGGGGGCTGGCTGTATGGTTCCACAATTGCGACAAACCCGGGCTTACGGCCGGGCTGAAATTACGAGAGGACCAGCGGGTGCTTTTTGGACAGACCGTGGGATATCCGGAAAAAAGATAAGGCTCGATAAAAAAACAATATCAGGAGGATTTGACGATGAAAATGAGCGGAAATACGGTATTAATAACAGGCGGCTCGATGGGCATCGGCTTTGCCATGGCCGAATATTTTTTAAACGAGGGCAACGATGTAATTATTTGCGGACGCAGGGAATCAAGGCTGCTTGAGGCGCAAAAAAAACTTCCCAAACTTCATATTAAAACCTGCGATGTGGCGGTTGAAGCGGACCGTGCGGCGCTGGCAGAATGGGTGACCGGGAAATTCGGCGGCCTTAATATCCTTGTCAATAACGCGGGCATACAGCGCGATATCAGGTTCAAGAAAGGCATAGGCGAATACAAGTCAGGGCCGAGCGAGATAGCTATAAACCTCGAGGCGCCCATAATATTGTCGGGAATGCTGATACCGTTTTTGACCGGCAGGGACGGCGCAGCCATCATCAACGTGTCGTCGGGGCTGGGTTTCGTACCCGCGGCAAAGATGCCGGTTTACAGCGCCACAAAAGCGGCGCTGCATGTTTTTACAATGTGCTTAAGGCATCAGCTTAAGGATGCCGGAATAAAGGTTTTTGAGGTCATACCGCCGGCGGTTGATACGGAACTGAACCCCGAAGGCAGGGCATCCAGGGGCGGATATAAGGCGAACCTTGAACCCGGGGAATTCGTGGCCGCGGTTATGAAGGGGCTCTCGGGAGATGTATTTGAGATCGGGTATGGCATGACTGAACAGTCTATCAAGGCCTCACGCGCGGACCTTGACAAAAGCTTCCAGCAGATGAACAGCCGCTGGTAAGACATTCGGTTAAAAAAGCGGGGAACCCTTGCTCATGCCGAGCCACAGGAACAACGACATCAGGCAGACGATGATCACAAGAACATGCGGTTTTGTGTCGAATTGCGCGAACCGCCTGTTCAATATCATAAGGAATGAATAAGCAAGCATTACGGCCGCGGCAAGATACACCACAAGGTCGCTTTTTATAAGGAAAGCCAGCCCGTAAAAAGCCGCGGCTATGAAATGCGACCAGAAAACAGGCATTCCGAGGCGGGCTATCTCTTTTTGACCGGTCTTAACGTCCCCTATCTGGTCGTAAACTGATAATCTCACGATGCCGCACGCGCCGAAAAGTAGAAGTATCCAGACTATGTGCAGCCTTTCGAAACCGAAGTAATAAAAAAACACGGCCGGGGCGATCAGGTACACCAGGAACTCGATGAACCCGTCCATATACCTTCCGAATAGCCTTTCCGCCTTTAAAAGCTTCACAAAAGCCCCGTCCAGGGAATTTATCAGCATGGCGACGAACATGAAAGCGATTGCGTTCTCGAATCTCCCGAAATGTGAATGAAGTATGGATATAAGCGAGAATAAAACACCTGTCAGAGCAATGAGGTCCGACCAGTTCAGCCTGACAATGAACAGATTTTCTTTTTTTACCGTCATGTTTTCCTGATTTTCAGCCATGCTTCACCTTCCGTGTTTTTGTGTTTATCCAGCGGGGAATATTATAACCTTAAACAGAAGCGATGGAAAGTAAAAACATGGATTTCAACGGCCGTATTTGCGTTGACAACGAAAAGAGCGGGGGGTAAAATATTAACGATTCGGAATCGGGACCGGCGCAAGCGCGGGATATGCCCGGTAAATAACACGCCGATATTATTCGGGGATTAAATAAAACAAGACACGGCAGGGCGGGCAAAAGCCCGCCCTGCCGTGTCTATGTATAAGCCAGGGATGAAACCGGAGGAAAATGAAGACAATAGCAGTGCTCGGGGCGATAATAGAGAAAGACGGGAAAATACTTCTTGCCCGCAGGAAGACGGGCCGCGGCATGGCCGGGAAGTGGGAGTTTCCCGGAGGCAAACTCGAGCCTGGCGAGACCGAGCAGGAGTGCCTGAAGCGGGAGATAATGGAAGAGATGAAAGCGGTAATCGAGCCGGGGGAATTTTTTGCGGAAACTGTTTACGGCATGGGAAAAAGGGAGATCAATCTGAAGTGCTACAAGGCTGCGTTATTGACGGAAAAAATAAGGCTGACTGACCACGACGCGATCGTTTGGGTGACGCCGGACGAGGTGATGGACTACGACCTTTCCCCGGCGGATGTGGCAATAGCAAAGAAACTGAAGTTCGGCAGGAGCCGCAGCAAAGGATGAGAAACACATAATACAATTCCGAGGTGATGTTTATCGTGAAGATACGAAAGGCAGGACTGCCCGATGTGGACCTGCTTATGGACCTGAGAACGAAGTTCAATGATTTTCACAGGGCGCTTGACGGAAAAAAACCCGGTAAAGGATGGAAAAAGGAATACAGGAAGGAATTGATAAAGGAACTGGGTTCAAAAAACATACTGAAGCTCATTGCGCATGAGGGGAACAGGCCCGCCGGCACCGTGTTCTGCGGGTTGGTAAAAAATCAGCCCGGCACGAACAACTGGCTGGAAAGCAAAAAAACAGGGTTGATAAAGTTCCTTTATGTATGCGAGGATTTCAGGGGCAGGGGGATAGCCACGTCCCTGATAAAAGAATGCTTTATATGGATGAAAAAACACGGCGCCCTTGCGGCGGAACTCGTTGTGGCGGATAATAATCACAACGCCCACGGGCTTTATAAGGAAATGGGCTTCAAGGACAGGTCTGTAAGGATGACAAGGAAAGTCTGAAGGCCCTGCGCACCGCATTCCCCGCAGATCCGCAAAACAATTGAAAAAGCCGTGTTTTTTATGATATAATTTATTTTCAAAGGCTGTTACGGGTTTATGCATAAGGGGCGGGAAATTCCGGGCCCCGGATCTTTTTAAGGAGGTATCTTTATGGAAATACGCGGAACGACCATACTGTGCGTGAGAAGGAACGGCAAGGTGGTCATGGGCGGCGACGGGCAGATGACCATGGGCGCGACCGTAATGAAGGCGACCGCAAAAAAAGTCAGGGTCATCGAGGGCAAGTCGAAGGTCCTGGCTGGATTTGCCGGATCCGTGGCCGACGCTTTTACGCTTTTCGAGAGATTCGAGGAAAAACTCAAGGAACACAACTGGCAGCTGCAGCGCGCGGCGGTGGAACTTGCAAAGGACTGGCGCACAGACAAGATATTGAGGCGTCTCGAGGCGCTTATGATAATAGCCGACAGGGAATACATGTATATGCTCTCCGGCAACGGGGAAGTGATAGAGCCCGAGGACGGCGTGATCGCCATAGGCTCCGGCGGTCCTTACGCGCTGGCGGCGGCAAGGGCGCTTTTCCGCCACACGGACAAAGAGGCGCGTGAAATAGTCGCGGAGTCCATGAAGATAGCCGGCGAGATATGCATCTACACCAACGAGAATATCACGATCGAGGAACTTTAGCTTAACCCGATAAACCCGGAAGAAAAACGAACAGACAAGAGGTAAATGATATGGCGGACACAATAAACGAACTGACACCAAAGGAAGTTGTGGAAAAGCTGGACAAATACATCATCGGGCAGGCCGAGGCAAAAAAATCGGTCGCGGTCGCGCTGCGCAACAGGGTAAGAAGGCTCAAGCTTTCCCCGGAAATGCGCGACGAGGTCACGCCGAAAAACATCCTTATGATAGGGCCCACAGGGGTGGGCAAGACCGAGATAGCCAGGAGGCTGGCAAAGCTCGTGAACGCTCCTTTTATAAAGGTGGAGGCCTCCAAATACACAGAAGTCGGTTACGTCGGGCGGGATGTCGAGTCCATGATACGCGACCTGACGCAGACCGGCGTGAACATGGTGCGCGAAGAATACATGGAACAGGTCAAAAAAAAGGCCGAGGAATCCGTGGAAGAAAAGCTGCTGGACCTGCTGGTGCCGCCGGTAAAGCCTCCAAAAAAGACATTTCTGACCGAGGAAGAGGCGGCAAGCCAGGAACAGGAAAACGTAAAATTCAAGGAAACGCGTGAAAAGATAAGGCAGCAGCTCAGGGCCGGGGCCCTCGAGGACAGGATGGTCGAGGTTTCGGTGAAACAGAAGCAGTCGCCAATGATGGAAATATTCCCGGGCGCGTCCATGGATGAGATCGGCGCCAACATACAGGAACTCATGGAAGGTTTCGCACCGGGCGGCAGGACAAAAAAGGCCAAAATGCGCGTTGGCGAGGCCCGCACCGTGATACTCAACGAGGAGATCGGAAAGCTCATAGACATGGACAGGGTGGTGAAGGAAGCCATAAGCCGCGTTGAGAATAATTCCATAATATTCATCGATGAGATAGATAAGATCGCAGGAAGGGAAAAATCCATGGGAGGCCCGGACGTTTCGCGCGAGGGTGTTCAGCGGGACATATTGCCCATAGTGGAGGGCACCACCGTCATGACCAAGCACGGGCAGGTGAGGACGGATCACATACTTTTTATCGCGGCCGGAGCGTTCCATGTCTCAAAACCTTCGAACCTTATACCGGAGCTCCAGGGGCGTTTTCCGATAAGGGTGGAGCTCGACAGCCTGACAAAGAACGATTTTGAAAGGATCCTCAAGGAGCCGGAGAATTCCCTGATAAAGCAGTACACGGCCATTCTCGAAACCGACGGGGTGGGGCTCTCCTTCGACGACCCGGCCATTTCCGCCGTGGCGGAGATCGCCTTTGAAGTGAACGAGCAGATGGAGAACATAGGCGCAAGAAGGCTCCACACGATAATAGAAAAGGTGCTGGAGGATGTGCTCTTTAACGCGCCTTACCCGAAACCGGAGAAGATCAGGGTCACCAGGGAATATGTCGGGGAAAAGCTCAAGGACCTTGTGAAAGACAGGGATTTGAGCAGGTACATATTGTAGGGGCTGTGCGGTCGCAAGTAAAACGGAACATATAAATACGACAAGGAGAACAATAAATGGAAAAGATCATTGAAAAGGCCCGGACGCTCGTTGAGGCGCTGCCTTACATAAGGAATTTCAACGGCGCGACCTTTGTGATCAAATACGGCGGGAGCGCCATGACGGACGGCAAATACAAGGAATTTTTTATCGAAGATATCGCCCTTTTGAACTACGTGGGAGTAAAGATAGTCCTGGTCCACGGCGGCGGGGATGACATCAATGAAATGCTGAAAAAACTTGGCAAGAAGCCGGTTTTTGTCGACGGACACCGCGTGACCGACGACGAAACGCTCGACATAGTCGAGATGGTCCTTGTCGGCAAGGTGAACAAGGAAATAATAAAGAACATGAATTTGCACGGCGTGAACGCCATAGGGCTATCCGGCGAGGACGGGAACCTTATAATGGCAAAAAAGAAAAAGTCGCAAAAGGGAAAAGATATCGGCTTTGTAGGCGAGGTAACAAGGGTCAATACCAAGCTCCTGCGGACCCTGGACGAGCAGGGTTATGTCCCGGTAATCGCGCCGCTCGGCGTGGATGAGCGCGGCAACGGATACAATATCAACGCCGACAATGTGGCGGGCGCCGTGGCCTGCGCCTTAAAGGCCGACAAGCTGGTTTACCTGACGGACACCGACGGGGTTAAAATAAAGGGCAAGTACGTCCATTCCATAAGGATAAAAGAGATTGCCGGACACATCAAATCCGGGGACATAACGGGCGGCATGCTGCCCAAGACCCTTTCGGCGAAAGCGGCCATAGAGGCCGGGGTGAAAAAAGTGCACATAATCAACGGGATACTGGAGCACTCGCTGCTTCTTGAGATATTCACCAATGAAGGCATAGGGACGGAGATAGTAAAATAAATTTAGTGCAGGACTAAATTTTCCCGGTGGCCGTATGAGCCTTTTTTCAGGTAGCCGCGTCTAAATTTAAAAGATGGACGCAGGGCCTTCAAAAAGTCTCATACGGCCAGCGGTAAACTGGTGGAAAAAATTATTTTAATCAATTGGAGAGAAAAAATGGACAGCAAAACGGTTAAGGAACTTGACGCGAAATATATGGGGGTTTTCAAGCGCTATGACGTGGTTTTTGAGAAAGGCTACGGCTCGACGCTTGTCGACAAGGAAGGGAAGAAATACCTCGATTTTTTCTCGGGAATATCGGTCAACGCCCTGGGTTATAACAACGTCGACATAAACATAGCCGCGGTAAAGCAGATAAAAAAGTTCATGCATTTGTCGAATAATTTTTACAGCGAGGAGCAGGTGAAGCTCGCAAAGCTTATATGCGAAAATTCCTTCGGCAAAAAGGTCTTCTTCGCCAATACGGGCGCCGAGGCCAACGAGGCCGCGCTAAAGCTGGCAAAAAAATGGGGCCAGGTCCGTAAAAAAGGCGCCTATAAGGTGGTGACCTTCAGGGATTCTTTCCACGGCCGCACCATAGCCACGCTTACCGCCACCGGGCAGGAGAAATTCCACTCGATATTGACCCCGAAATACCCGGGGATAGTTTACGCCAGGTTCAACGACATAAAGGACGTGGAATCGAAGATCGACGCCGAAACGTGCGCCGTCCTTGTGGAGCCGGTCCAGGCCGAGGGCGGGGTTTACACGCCCCAGGACGATTTCCTGAAAAAATTGCGGGCGCTCTGCGACAGGCTCAACGTCCTGCTTATATTTGACGAGGTCCAGACGGGCATTGGACGCACGGGCTATATGTTCGCCGGTGAAAAATACGGCGCAACCCCGGATGCCATGACCATAGCGAAGGCCATAGGCGGCGGATTGCCGCTGTCGGCCCTTGTCGCCGGAGAAAAATTGCGGGACGTTTTTGAGCCGGGCGACCACGGCACGACCATGGGAGGGAATCCCGTGGCATGCGCGGCCGGCATAGTTGTATTTTCGGCCGTGATGAAAAAGTCGTTCTTGAAAGCCGTCCGTAAAAAGGGCGATATCATGGAAAAAGTTTTGCGCTCGGTCAAAAGCGGCAATGTCTCGGACGTACGCGGGGCCGGGCTGCTGCGGGGGATCGAACTGAAAAAAGGCGCATCTGAAATAGTAAAACAGGCCTTAAAGCGCGGGCTCATAATAAACAGCACCGGCCATGAAGTCATAAGGCTGGCGCCGCCCCTGAACATCAAAACCGCCGAATTGAAAAAAGGGCTGGCAATACTGAAAGAACTTATAGAGGCGGGTTAGAAAAAAAAGCAGACCAGGAGGTCTTAAAAATGTCCATGGTGCACCTCAGCAAGAAGGATCTGGTTTCCATACTGGACCTGAGCAGGGAAGAGCTTGAATCCATATTGAATGTCGCGGAGATGATCCGCATCAAGCAGAGGAACAAGGAACTTTTTTTTCCGCTTCTCGGGAAAAGCCTTGCCATGATCTTCACGAAATCTTCCACGCGCACGAGGGTTTCCTTTGAAATAGCCATGTTCCAGCTCGGCGGCGCGGCTCTGTACCTGAACCCCCAGGACATGCAGCTCGGCCGGGGCGAGACCATAGCCGATACCGCGCGCGTTTTGTCGCGCTACGTCGACGGGATAATGATAAGGACCTACGCGCATTCCGACGTGGTTGAACTGGGAAAAAACGCGTCAATACCGGTCATTAACGGTTTGACGGACGACGAGCACCCATGCCAGATAATAGCGGACATACTCACGATAAAGGACAAGAAGAAGGGCGTAAAAGGGCTGAAAGTGGCCTACGTCGGCGACGGGAACAACGTCTGCACTTCGTGGATGTACGCGGCTCCCAAGGTCGACCTCCACTTTGCGGTGGCTTCTCCCGCAGGATATTTGCCGAAGGAGGCCGTGGCGCAAAAAGCCAGGGAGCTTGCCGCGGTCTCCAAGACGCAGATGCTCATAACGGAATCCCCGGAAGAGGCGGTAAGGGACGCCGACGTTATTTATACCGACGTTTGGGCGTCCATGGGGCAGGAGGCCGAATCTGAAAAACGCAAAAAGGAATTCGCCCGTTACCAGGTAAATTCCGCCCTTTTGAAACATGCGAAGAAGGACTGCCTTGTGATGCACTGCCTGCCGGCCCACAGGGGAGAGGAAATATCCGCGGAGGTAATGGACGGGCCTAACTCGGTGGTATTCGACGAGGCCGAGAACAGGCTGCACGCGCAAAAAGCCATACTTGCCCTTTTAATGGGAAAATAACGGGAAGACAATACCAAATAATCGAGGAGAACAGGAAATGAAAAAATCCGCAAAAAAAGTCGTACTGGCCTATTCGGGAGGACTGGATACGTCCATAATAGTGCCGTGGCTCAAGGAAACGTACGGATGCGAGGTCATAGCATGCGTGGTGGACGTCGGCCAGGTTGATGATTTTGAAAAGGTAAGGAAAAAAGCGCTGGCGTCGGGAGCGTCGAAGGTTTATGTCATAGACGCGAAGCCCGAGTTCGTGAAGGATTACATCTATCCCATGATAAAGTCCGGCTCCCTTTATGAGGGGAAATATTACCTGGGCACATCGATCGCCAGGCCCATAATCGCGCAGAAACAGGTGGAGGTCGCAATAAAGGAAGGCGCCGACGCGCTTTGCCATGGAGCCACAGGAAAAGGGAACGACCAGGTCCGTTTCGAGCTGACATTCAAGGCCCTGGCGCCCAACCTGAAAATAATCGCGCCGTGGAGGGAGTGGGACATAAAGTCCCGTTCGCAGGCGATAGATTACGCGAAGGCTCACGGCATCCCGGTGGTTGCCACAAAGAAAAAACCATATTCCGAGGATGACAATTTATGGCACATATCCCACGAGGGGGGCATCCTCGAGGACCCGGCAAACGAGCCGACGGACGACATTTTAAGCAGGATGAACACCCTTGAAAAGGCGCCCGACAAGGCGGAGTACGTCAGCATAGATTTTGTTAAAGGCGTGCCGACCGCGGTCAACGGGAAAAAACTTTCGCCGCTGCGGATAATAGGCAAACTGAACGCACTGGGCGGAAAACATGCCATAGGTTTTGTGGACATGGTGGAGAACCGCCTGGTCGGGATAAAATCGCGCGGATTGTACGAGACACCCGGGGGCACCATACTTTTTACGGCGCACAGGGAGCTTGAGGAAATTACCATGGACAGGGACACTTTTCATTACAAACAGCAGGTCGGGATAAAATACGGGGAACTGATATACAACGGCATGTGGTTCGCCCCCCTGCGCGAGGCCATTTCGGATTTTATCGACAGGACACAGGAGACGGTGACGGGCTCGGTCAGGCTGAAACTTTACAAGGGCAACATCCGCGTGGCCGGAAAAACGTCCCCGTATTCGATGTACAGCGAGGCCATGGCCACGTTCGAGGAAGAGGAAGTCTACAACCAGAAAGACGCCGAAGGCTTCATAAACCTTTTCGGGTTGCAGCTCAAGATATTCAACCAGGTCAGGAAAAAGACAAAGGCAAAATAGCCTTTAAAGGGGCAAAAATGGAAAAAATTTGGCAGGGCCGTTTCAAAAAAAAGATGGATCCGGAGGCGGATTCTTTCAACGCCTCGATATCCTTCGACAGGAGGCTTTTCAAATACGATGTCATCTCGGGGCTTTCGCACGCCAGGGCGCTGAAAAAGGCGGGCATCCTGTCGGCGGCCGAGGAAAAACGCATAACAGCGGGGTTAAAAAATGTCCTGAAAAAGGAGGCCGCCACGGATTTTTCGGTTTATGAGGACGTGCATTCGGCGGTGGAAGGCGAGCTTGTGAGGACAATAGGCCCGCTGGGGAAAAAACTGCATACCGGAAGGTCCCGCAACGACCTGGTGGCCAACGACACGAGGCTATATATGATGGAAGAGGTAACCGCGGTAAAAAAACTCCTTGAAAAACTCATGGCGCGTGTCGTGCTGAACGCGGAGAATAACGCTTCCGTATTTATGCCGGGCTACACGCACATGCAGCACGCGCAGATAATATCGGCAGGGCAGTGGTTCCTGGCCTATTTTTCCATGCTAAAGAGGGACTGGGATCTCTTTGATTTCGTGAAAAACAGGGCGGACAGGCTGATAATAGGCAGCGGCGCTTTGGCCGGTTCCAATTACAAGCTTGACAGGAAACTTTTGGCCAAACATGCGGGATTTAGGAACATAGCCGGAAATTCAATGGACGCGGTCTCCGACAGGGACTTTATCCTTGATTTCCTCTACGCCTGCTCGGTCACGGCCGCGCACCTTTCAAGGCTGGCCGAAGAGATAATAATTTTCAACACGACCGAGTTCGGGTTCCTGGAAATAGACGATTCATTCGCCACGGGCTCGTCGATAATGCCGCAGAAAAAGAACCCGGATATCGCGGAGCTCATACGCGGAAAGGCCGGGAAGTTTTTCGGCAGGCTCACGGCCGGGCTCACCATGATAAAAGGGCTTCCGCTGGCCTACAACAAGGACCTGCAGGAGGATAAGACGCTGTTTTTCGGGTCGCTTGACGAGATAAAATCCATATTATCGGTCTCTGAAAAATTCCTGGGCGCAATAAAATTCGTCGGGGAAAAGACGTCAAAACAGCTCGAGGATCATTTTATGTACGCCGTGGACATCGCCGATTACCTGGTTAAAAAAGGGGTCCCGTTCCGCGAGAGCCATTCCATAATAGGAGCGATGGTGATATATTCCCTGGAAAAACACAAGCCGTTCAAGCGCTTTGAAAAGGAAGAACTCAGGACGTTTTCGGGAAAGTTCGGGGATGATTATTACTCTCTTTTTACCCCGGCCAGGAGCCTGGGCTCCAAGGCCACGCTCGGGTCCACATCCCCCGCCTCGGTAAGAAAACAGATAAACGACGCGAAAAAATTCCTTAAAAGGCCGGCAAAGAAAAAATGAGAATGGAGCACCATATCATGGCGACGGCGCCGGTGGCGGCCGGGGCCTGGTTTTTTACGCATAACTGGTTTTACGTCGTCATGTCGGTCTGCCTGGGAGTCCTCGTCGATTTTGACCATGTTTTCGATTATATCAGGGAAGAGGGGACCTTCGACATGAGGGGCATGTTCGTAAAATCGTACAAAGGGGATTTTCACCACCTTTACGTGATATTCCACGCCTACGAGTATGTGCCGCTGGCCTGGCTTGCCGGATATCTTATGAATAATTACACATTTTCAATAGTTTTTTCAGCGGCCTACCTGGCGCACATGATACCCGACCAGCTGATGAACAACGTCAGGCCGTGGGGATATTTTTTAACATACAGGATAATGAAAAAATTCGTGATGACGGACATTTTTTATAAGGGAAGACCTGTCGAGAAATTAAAAAGTTAAAATTCATCCGCCTTCACCCCGGAGGTTTCGGCGGACACGGAAACCAAAAATCACAAGTTTTAAATTTATAATTAATTGCAATTATTGAACAGTGATTTTAATTTAAGGATTTGTTGATTGTAATTTTTGTTTTAAATTTTAACTTTCGACCATAAGGAGAACATATGAACATCTTTTTCCGCATTTTTATCATGGCATTCCTTAACGGCGCGACCGCCGCGCTTTACACCGTCATTTTCAACAGGGAGATCGCCTGCCAGACGGGCCCTTATTTCACGCAGCTGCAATGGGTGGTCCTGAGTTTTTTTGCCGGCTCGCTCATTGCGGTGGCCGTATTAAGGCGGACGCTTCTTAAGGGCGCCGACGAGGGAAAATACAACCTCACCGCCGCGCTCGCCCCGGTTATAAATACATTTTTCATACCCGTTATGATATTCCTCATAAGGCTGGTAAGGCCGGCCCTTTCGCTTTCCGCCGGAGCCGCTGAGCCCGCGTGGATGGGGCCGCTGCTCTGCCTGGCGGCTTACACTCCGGCCGCGGTCCTTTCGACGGCCGGGTTCATGCCGCTGGTGGAATTCCCAAAAAAGACGGGGTCAAAACAGGCGCTCTACACCCTCTACGCATCCGAGATCGCCGGCGTGATCGCGGCTGTTGCGGTTTTTTATCTCGTGCTGATAAACAAGTTCTCGTCCGTGGACATAATATACGTTATGGGAATAATCAATTTGGCCGTAATTTACTTTTTTTTCCGCGGCAGGGAACTGCAGGGGCGCTTTATCATGCTGGCGACCATTGCCGCGCTAATAATTTACATGGTATTTAACATAGCCGGGATAAAGGAAAAGACGGATATAGCCACCTCGAGGGCCCAGTTCGCGGGATACACGGTCATCGCGGACAGGGAATATCCCACGATGAAATTCACAATGGCAAAAAAGGACGGGACATATTATATCTTTGAGAACGGCGGGCCGATATACTCGATCCCGGACCCGGATTACACAAGAACGGCGCTGCTGGCATCAGGGCCGCGCGTGCTCGTGATAAACGGCGGCTATGCAGGCATTGTGGACGAGCTTTCCGGGATGAAATCGGTGACGGAAATAACTGCCGTGGAAGAGGACCCTTATACCGCCTTTATCATGGATAAGGTTTTCAAACCGGCTGCAGCCGGCGGCAAAAAGGTGAATTATCTCTCCGGAGCCGCGGCGCTCGACCCTTCGATATTGGCCTCCGGAAGGGTCTTTGACGGCGTCATCGTGAGCTGTGTGAGGCCGAAGCCCGGAAAATACGGCGCAAAATACATGCAAAATATTCGCGACAATTTTTTAAAGCCGGGCGGGACGCTTGTCGTATACATCGGCCGCGCTGACCAGAAGTACGTGGCAGGAGCGGTCAATTCAGCGTTTAAAAGCTCTTCCATGTCGCAGGGAGTGATAACCGCAAAATGAAGAGGGATAAATTCCGCGAACTTGTCGCCATAATGAAGAGGCTGCGCGCAAAGGACGGCTGCCCGTGGGACAAAAAACAGACCAACCTGTCCATACTGCCGTATCTTATAGAAGAGGCGTATGAATATATCGAGGCTGCGCGCAACAGGGACGCCGAAGGCATGAAAGAGGAGCTCGGAGACGTGCTTCTTCAGGTCGTATTTCACGCGCAGATATCATCCGACAGGGGCGGATTCGGCATAGACGACGTCATCGACGGGATCAACAACAAGCTTATAACAAGACATCCGCATATTTTCGGCGATAAAAAGGGGTTGAGAAGCGCGGCAAACGTACGCGACTTCTGGGAAAAACACAAGAAAGAGATAAAAAAGAGGGATTCGGTCATCGACGGGGTGCCCCCGGCAATGCCGGCGCTGTTGCGCAGCCGGAGGCTCATAAGCAAGGCGGGCAGCGCGGGTTTCAGGTGGGGCTCCAAAGAGGGGCCGCTGAAAAAGGTGAACGAGGAAATGGGAGAGGTCAGGCGCGCTTTAACGGGGAAAAATAAAAAACGAATAAAGGAAGAGATAGGGGACCTTCTTTACGCGGTCTCGGCCCTGGCGTATTACAACGGCATAGATCCCGAAGAGGCGCTGCACAGGGCCGACGATAAATTTATCACCAGGTTCAAAAAAATGGAAAAAAAGCTTTACAAAGGCATGACTGAAAAAGAAATGCTCGGCCTGTGGAATAGTACAAAGAAAAAAACAAACGATAAAAAAACAATTTAAAATATTTTTTCCGCTTTACGACAAAATACCTGCCCGGGATTTGCCTGTATCGTGTCACGTACTTGTGAAAATAATAACCCCAAAAATTCCTGTAATATATATCACAAAACCGGTGTGATACAAAACACAGCGGTTTTATTGACTCTTCTGCTATACTTATAGTGGGAAAAGAAAGAAGCTCCCCGGCAATAAAGCGGGGAAAAAAAGGAGGCTCTTATGAACAGGATAACGGCACTGCTCACGGCGGCTTTTACGGTATTTGCCGCGTTGTTCATATTTTCAATGTCCATTTCGCCGAACTGGTCGGTGCAGAGGAGGATATTCATAAACGAGAGGCCCGCGCGTATCGCGCCATATCTTTCGGAGGCTTCAACATGGAAGAAATGGAACACATGGTCGGAAAAACAGGGCATATCAAAGATAAAGATAGTGAAGGCCGGCGATAATACGGTAAAGTACAGCCTTACCAACACGATGACGGGATATGTGGAGAACGGAACGGCAATGGTGATAAGCGCGGACCTGGGATCTTATGTCGTTGAAAAGATAGAGGGAAAATCCAACGCCGACCCGCTGACAAGGTATATGCTGCTGTTGCACGAAAAGCTCTTCGGGGAAGATATGGAAACAGGACTCCTGACGTTAAAGCACGAAGTCGAGGGGAGGAAATAAATTTTGAATTTAGTAAGTAATCAAAGGCGTTTGCTTTATGTAAGTCCTGCTGGCGGCCTGGGTAAGGATGAAATGGGCCGTGTCCGCGCGTGATATGCCGCCGCATTTTATCCCGTCAAGATGCGTAATGACCCTGTATTTTTCCGTAAGCTTTCCATTAGTCAGGAATCCCGGCCGGACTATTATCCAGTTTATGTCCGATTTTGATAATATTGCTTCCGCCCTGTTTTTGTCCTCATAAACCTTCGAAAGCAGCAGGGGGAAGATTATTTTGTCATATATGAACCCGCCGTGGCCCATGGAATCGCCGGCCCCGATGCCGGTCACCATTATAAGCAGCTTGACGTTGTTCTTCTTTACGGCGGAAACAAGGTGCCCTGCCGAAACCGAGAATATGGAGACATCATTCTTGGCAGGCGGGATGCCTATGGCGGAGACGATAATATCCATGCCCTCGGCGGCCGCTTCTATATCCGCGGAGTTTGCCGCGTCGCCATGGAACATTTCAAAATTTTCATCGGCGATGGAAAGCGTCCCCGGCCGGCGTGAAAAGGCGCGTATCTTGTGGCCGTACAAAAGACCGAGCTTGATGACCTGCAACCCGACGCCGCGCGTGCCCAGCACTAATATTTTCATGCCGACTCCCTGTTATGTAAAGATTTTTTGGTGATTTCCGAACCCTGCCATTTGAATATACAACGAGGGCAAACATATGTCAAACAAGAATAACCCTTTACCGGGCCGGTGGAACTTTTTTTAGCCATCCCACCGGCCCGGTCTTTGCTTTGTCTCTATTTGTACGGTTCATGTAGGGGCCGGCTCATATGCCAGCCCGGTTTTTGCTTTGCCTAGATTTGTGCGGTTCCTGTAGGGGCCGGCTTATATGCCGGCCCGGTCTTTGCCGGGCAGGCGTGACTTTTTTAAGGCCGCCGTCCGAAGCTTTACCTGAGGCAGGCACATAGAAAGGACGTTGACATTAAAGTTTTACCTTCGCTTAATTGACATGGTAATTATTGTTGGACGCCGGGCCTAAAAAAAGTCACGCCCACCCGGCAAATAAAAGGTTGAAAAATCCCCCTTTTAATTTATAATTAAGGAATTACCGAACAAAAAGGAGAAGCCATGTTTGATATAAAACTTATAAGGGAAAATCCGGACAAGGTCAAGGAAGGGCTCAGGAAGAAGGCGGCGGACCTTACCATGGTCGACGACGCGCTTGCCCTGGATATAAAAAGGCGCTCCATACTGGGCGATGTCGAAAAGCTTAAGGCCGAGAACAACAGGGTCTCCGGCGAGATAGCGAAAATGAAAAAAGAGGGGAAGGACGCCTCCGGCATAATTGCCGAAATGAAAAAAGTTTCGGATTCCATAAAAACAATGGACGAGGAGCTTTCAAAAGTCGACGCGGAGCTGAATTCAAAACTCCTGCTCATTCCCAATTTACCCCACGATTCGGTGCCCCCTGGCGCGGACGAGACTTCGAACCAGGTCTTCGCCGAATGGGGGACTAAGCCTGTTTTCAATTTTAAGCCGAAACCTCATTGGGAAATAGCCGAATACCTGGGCATACTGGACGACAAACGCGCCGCAAAGGTCACCGGCGCCAGGTTCGTTTTTTACAAAGGCATGGGCGCGCTCCTTGAAAGGGCTCTTATAAATTTCATGCTCGACGTCCAGACAAGGGAGCACGGCTACACCGAGATATTCCCGCCGATCCTAATCAACAGGGACTCTATGACGGGCACGGGCCAGCTCCCTAAATTCGAGGACGACGCGTTCAAGCTCTCGGACCCTGATTATTTCCTCGTGCCCACGGCCGAAGTTCCGGTCACGAACATGCACAAGGACGAGATATTAATGGAAAAGGAGCTGCCAATAAAATACGCGGCCTATTCCCCCTGTTTCAGGAAGGAAGCCGGCGCTTACGGCAAGGACACCAAGGGCATAGTCAGGATGCACCAGTTCAACAAGGTCGAGCTGGTAAAGTTCGTCCACCCGGACAGCTCCTACGCGGAGCTCGATATGCTCGTAAAGAACGCCGAGGAGATACTCCGCAGGCTCAACCTTCACTACAGGATACTTTTGATGTGCGCAGGCGACCTCGGGTTCACGCAGACAAAAAAATTCGACCTCGAGGCGTGGCACGCGGGCGGCAACAGGTACTGGGAAGTCTCGTCGTGCTCCAATTTCGAGGATTTCCAGGCGCGCAGGGCCAGGATACGCTTCAAGGACAAGGACAATAAGACGCGTTTCGTCCATACCCTGAACGGTTCGGGGCTGGCAACATCCAGGCTGCTGCCCGCGATACTGGAGGCATTCCAGACCGCGGAGATGGAAGTCGTCATCCCGGAGGTTTTAAGGCCGTATATGGGCGGTATTGACAGGATATCCAAAAAGTAGTATATTGGCTTGCTTTCATTTACCCTTTTTAAGGGGATATTTAAGGAGGATAATATGGCCGAAAATCAGCCTCAGGCAAAGAAAAATATCACGGGATTGTACATTGTTTTCGGAGCTCTTGCCGTGCTTGCGCTGGGATATTTTGTCCTTACAAAGGTCAACGCCGACGCCTCGAACTGGGCCGGAGCGGTCGCCCCCATCCTTATCGTGGGCGGATACATAATGGTCGCCGTCGGGATCCTTGTCGGATGGGATGAATAGAAAGAACGCCGCGGAGGGCTAGTCATAATTGGTAATGCGTCTGACTTGAAATCAGATGGGAGCAATCCCTTGGGGGTTCGAGTCCCTCGCCCTCCGCCAAAATTTGCTGACAAAATTTGGCGAGAAAGTTGAAAGGAGAAAGTAGAGAGTAGAAATACAAAACCGGGCAACTTTCGGTCTCCTATCTCCTCTCTCCTTTCTGAAACAAGGCCTCGGCAAATTTTGGCGAGATAGTAGATAGGAGAAAGTAGAAGAACAACAAGCTCCTGTAGGGGCGGCCCCATGTGGCCGCCCGAACAATATAAGGAATCCCGCCGCAGAATTTGGAACTAATAATATTGAGCAGCTTGAACAATTGAGCGGTTTGAGCTGTTGCTACGCAACGGAAAGGTGGCCGAGTGGCCGATGGCAGCTGACTGCTAATCAGTTGGTCTCGCAAGAGGCCCGAGGGTTCGAATCCCTCCCTTTCCGCCAAAATTTAAAAGAGGCCTTTGTAAAAAAACAGCCGCGCCCCCCTTGACCTCACCGCCAAAAGTAGTAATATATCCACATACGCCGTTATTTGCTTATCCCAAGGAGATGTCATGGCCGGTGATGAAGGCTCGGTTGTCGATCCCCAGACGAAAGCTGAAGAGGCCGCGAATTCCATAACGCACGGGATCGCGGCGGCCCTTGCCGTGGCCGGGCTTGTCCTGCTGGCCGCGTTCGCTTCCAGGCAGGGTGACGCGTGGAAGGTAACCTCGCTTGCGGTGTACGGCGCCACGCTCATCATCCTTTTTGTGATGTCAACGCTATCGCATGCTATAATAGGGAAGAAACTGAAGCGTTTTTTTGAGCTCCTGGACTACTCTTCCATTTACCTGCTTATAGCAGGGACATATACGCCCATTATGCTTGTGTATTTGCGCGGGCCTTGGGGCTGGACGATGTTCGGCGTTGTGTGGGTTATGGCCCTCGTCGGGATACTCTGCAAGGTTTTTTTGCTGGGGAGATGGGATTTTTTATCGGTTGTTTTTTACGTGCTTATGGGATGGATGCTGGTGATCGTCTTCAGGCCGCTTATGCTCCACGCGCCGGCCGGCTTCATCAAATGGCTGGTCATAGGCGGGCTGTGTTACACTTTGGGCTCGTTGTTCTATCTTTTCAAGAGGATGCCGTTCCACCATCCGGTGTGGCACATATTCGTAATAGCCGGGAGCGCGTGCCATTTTTTCGGGTTCCTGTTTTATATGGCGTTAAAATAAATTAAAAAGTTAGAATTCATCCGTCTTCACCTGTAGGTTACGGCGGACATAGAAACCAGGAATTAAAGGCATAAGGCGCGGATTTTTTTTGTTCCAATTCTTGGTTTTGAATTTTGAGATTTAAATTTTGGTTGGGAGGTTTGCCATGGCGATAATGGAGATCAGCATTGTGCCCGTGGGCACCGGCAGGACTTCGGTCAGCGAATATATCGTGGACGCCGTAAAGGTCCTTGAGGACGAAGGCATCAAGTACCAGGTTTACCCCATGGGCACGGTTGCGGAAGGGGACATTGGCGTCCTTTTCGACGCGGCGAGAAAAATGCACGAGTCGATCTTTTTTACAAGCGATGTGGCAAGGGTGGTTACCACCATAAAAATCGACGACCGCAGGGATAAAGAACATACCATAGAGCGAAAGATAAAATCGTTAAAAGAAAAGGTAAGATACAAGAAGTAGATACCAACAAGAATTTTTAACGCTCTCTTCCTCTCCCCTTGTGGGAGAGGATAAAGGTGAGGGGGATGGAGAAAAGGCTTGACTTGTCACCCTCTCCCCGACCCTCTCCCATCGAGGGAGAGGGAAATCACTGCAAAATATCAGACAAAAAAGAAATCACACACTATAATTTACAGTATATTTAAAATAACCCTGTTTGACTTTGAGGCGTTATACTATTATAATCATACATATCCTTGATATCTGAATACTCCATTAGCGAGGTGCAATGTGTATATTTTCGGGCCGGTTCCTTCCAGGCGCCTGGGACTGTCGCTCGGCGTCGATCCGCTTTCCAGCAAAAGCTGCAACCTTAACTGCGTTTACTGCGAGCTGGGCAGGAGTTTTAAGCTCATAAGCGAGAGGCGCGTATTCGTCGAGACCGGGATCATAATCGACGAGCTCAAGCAGTATCTTGAAAAGGGCGGGGAAGCCGACCACATAACCATATCAGGCTCCGGCGAGCCGACGCTTGCGCTGAACCTCGGCGAGATCATCGGTGAAATAAAAAAAATAACCGACAAACCCGTGGCGGTCATAACCAACGGGGTGCTTTTATCCGACGCGAATGTGAGGCGGGAACTTTCCGGCGCGGCGGTCGTGCTTCCTTCGATGGACGCCTTCACCGAGCAGGCCTACATAAAGGTCAACAGGCCGCACGGCTCGGTAAAAATGAACACGGTAATAGAAGGGCTGCGCGCCTTTGCCGCAGAATACAAAGGCGAGATATGGCTCGAGATAATGGTCGTCTCCGGGATGAACGATTCGGACGCGGACATACTCGAGGCCAGGAAGGTGCTCGACACCATTCCGGGCATCAAAAGGATCCAGATAAACACGGTCGTGCGCTCCAGGGCCGAGGCCTTCGCAGAGCCGGTGAGCGACGAGAAATTAAAACACATAGCCATGATGCTGGGCACGCGAGTCGAGGTCATCGGCAAGTTCATGGGAAGCTCGATGCACACCATAGACAGCGTCGAGGACGCGATACTGGAGGCCCTGAAACGCAGGCCCATGACCGCCGTGGAATTCGAGCAGACCATGGGGTTAAAAAAAGCCGAAGTGTTAAGGACGCTGGAGCTGCTCATTGAGCGTGGATTCGTGCAAAAAGAATTTTTCAACGCGAAAGAATTTTATAAGATGGCGGAAAAGCCCTGATGAGGACGAGCGTCGAGTGTTTTTCCTGCTTTATGACCCAGGCCCTGCGCGCCGGCAAAATGGCGAAAGCAGGCAAACGCTCCCATGAAAAAATAATGAAGGAAGTCGCGTCGCTTATAACCCGGCATAACATGGACACACCCCCGCCGTTCCTGGGAGGCGCGGTCCAGGACACCGTAAAAAAGATATCGCGCTGCGCCGACCCTTACATAAGGGAAAAGAAAAAATACAACAGCCTGGCCCTGAAACTTTACCCGGGGCTTAAAAAAGAGGTGGCGCGCGCAGGGGACAGGCTCCTGGCCGCCGTAAAGATCGCCATAACCGGGAATGTGATAGATTTCGGCTCGGAATGGAAATTCGACATCCACGGCGAGATAAGGAAGATTTTCAGCCACAAGCCGGATATTTTTGATTATAAAAAGTTCAAAAAGGCCCTGTCAAAGGCAAGAACCGTCCTTTATATCGCGGATAACGCGGGCGAGACTGTCTTCGACAGGGTGCTCATAGAAACGATGAAAGAACTCTTCCCCGTGGAGGTCACCTACGCGGTCAAGGAAAGGCCCATCCTCAACGACGCCCTGACGGAAGACGCCCTTTTTGCCGGGCTGGGAAAATGCTCGCGCGTAATCTCATCCGGGTCCGGGCTCCCGGGCACCGCGCCGAATACCGGGACAAAAGAGTTTTTGCTTAAATATAAAAGCGCTGATATAATAATAGCCAAGGGCATGGGGAACTTTGAACTGCTTGACACCGAGGAAAAACCCATATTTTTCATGCTGAAGGCGAAATGCTCCGTGGTCGCTTCCCGGCTGGGGACAAAGCTTGGGAGCATGGTGCTCAAACGCGGAGGATAAATTAAGGAGGTATGATCCCGATGAAAAAAACTGCAATTGTTCTCATGCTTGCAATGGCGGCGTCCGCATGTCTGCGCGCGGAAAAGCTTTCTGTCGTGGTGTCCATCGCGCCGCTTTACAACATTACCAGGGCCGTCGCGGGCGACAGGGCCGACATCATCCTTCTCGTGCCTCCGGGCGCAAGCGAACACACATATTCCCCGAAACCATCCCAGGTCATGGCGCTGGCAAAGGCCGACCTTTTCTTTATAATCGGCGCGGGCATGGAATTTTACGCCGACAAGATGATAAACGCCTCCGACAACAAAAAACTTACGGTCCTGAGAATGACCGACGGGGTGAAACTGCTGGCCGGGGCCGACGAGGACGAAAAGCAATTCGGCAACCCGCACATCTGGCTCGACCCGGTGCTGGCGGAAGACATCGCGGAAAAGATAAAGGCCGCGCTCATATCAAAGGACCCGGCCGACGCACAGCTTTTCAGGACCAATGCGGCGGTTTTTGAGGCTAAATTGAAAAAGCTGGACTCGTCCATCGCGGCCGAGGCGAAAACATTCAGGCAAAAAGAGCTGGTCTCGTTCCACCCGGCCTGGGTCTATTTCGAGAAGCGTTACGGGCTGAACGAGGTCGGGGTCATAGAGCTTACGCCGGGAAGGGAGCCTTCGCCGAAGGAGATCGAGGGGATAATTTCACAGATAAGGAAATACAAGATAAGGACCATATTCGCGGAGCCGCAGCTGCCCAGGAAGGCGGCCGACATAATAGCGGCGGAGGCGGGCATCAACGTGCTGATAATGGACCCTCTCGGCGAGCCGAAGGATACGCCGGACGGGTACATAGATTTCATCCGGGGGAATTTCAACATCATGAAAGAGGCGATGAAGTGAGCGAGATAATATCCTTTAAGAACGTCTACGCGGGTTACGGCGCGGGCGACGTGGTCGAGGACATAACTTTTTCCGTGGAGAAAGAGGATTACGTGGGCATAATAGGCCCCAACGGCGGCGGCAAGTCTACCGTGCTGAAAATGATAGCAGGCGTCCACAAACCAAGGCTCGGGCAGGTAAGGGTTTTCGGGGTGGACCCGGAAAAGTTCACGCAGAAAGAGCGCTCCCTCATAGGATACGTGAGGCAGGAAACTTTCATAGACACTTCGTTCCCGGTGATGGTAAAGGACGTGGTCCTCATGGGCAGGTACGCGCTTATAGGGCCGGGCATAAGGCCTTCCAAAAATGACGAACAAAAAGCAATGGACGCCCTTAAAAGGACGGGCATGGACGCTTTTGCGGGCTCGCACATAGGCGCCCTTTCCGGCGGGCAGAAACAGAGGGTCTTCATAGCCAGGGGCATAGTCAACGACCCGGAGCTTTTGATACTCGACGAGCCCACCACCGGCGTCGACGCGAAGAACCAGCACGCCTTTTACGACCTGCTCCTGGAGCTCAAGCGCAGTTATCACCTCACCATTATAATGGTATCCCACGACGTCTCCATGATAAGCGGCCAGGTCAACAAGGTCACGTGCGTCAACCACGGGGTGCACATGCACGGCGAGACCGAGGAAGTCCTGAAGGACGAGAAGACGTGCGAGATATGCGGCCTCGACACCGAGGTGCTTTTCCATGAAAAAAGAAAAGTGCGCATCGGGCCGGAGCATAACCATGATTGAGATGCTCCATTTCGGGTTTGTCCAGAAGGCCCTCATTGCCGGGGTTTTTGCGGGAGTGCTGCTGGCGGTCATCGGCGTTTACGTGGTGCTCAAGAAAATGTCCTTTATCGGCGACGGCATAGCGCACTCGGCTTTCGGCGGCGTGGCCCTCGGGCTTTTGATAGGGGCCAACACCACGCTTTCCGCGGTCCTTTTCGCCTGGGCCACGGCTATGCTCATCGGCGTTTCAAAGAAAAATTCCAAGACATCCGAGGACGCCCTCATAGGCATTTTTTTCGCCTTCACAATGGCGCTCGGCGTCATATTTATAGGCTTCAACAAGAAATACAACGCCGACATATTCGGCTTCCTCTTCGGCGACATACTCGCGGTCTCGGCCTCCGACGTCATGACGATAGTGGGCGTCTCGGCGCTGGTGCTTTTTGCCGTGTGGTTCTTTTACAAGGACCTGACATATTTCGCATTCGACGAGGAGGGGGCAAAGGTATCCGGCATCAACACGGAGTTCATTTATTTCCTCTTGCTCACCCTTGTTTCGGTCACCATAGTCGTCTCGATTAAAATAGTGGGCATAATCCTCGCGGTGGCTTTCCTTATTATACCGGTCTCCACGGCCCTGATGCTCACCACTGACATCAAAAAACTCATAGCGATCTCCGCAGTAATAAGCGTCATCTCCACCATCGCGGGTTTTGCCCTCTCATACGCCTTTAATCTCGCCTCGGGCGCGACCATAGTGGTCACGGCCACGATACTTTTCGCCGCCGTATCCATTTTTTCCCGCTTTGCGAAACGCTGACAAAATGATCCCCGACATACTGGCGCTTCTGGCAAGCCTGGCCGCGATACTTTTCGCCTGTTTCCTTTTCACCAACGCCATAGAATGGCTGGGCAACAGGATGAAACTCGGCAATGGCGCTGTCGGGTCGGTACTTGCGGCGGTGGGAACCGCCCTGCCCGAGACCATAATCCCCATAATCGCGGTCTTCTTTTTTAAGGGAGCAGGCGCGGGGCAGATAGCCGTTGGCGCCATAGCCGGAGCGCCCTTCATGCTCGGGACACTTGCTTTTTTTGTCACGGGCGCGGCGGTCGCGGTTTACTCCCTCTATGGAAAAAGAAAAATAAAAATGAACGCGTCGCCGGACGTGATATCGCGCGACCTCACCTTTTTCATAATTGTTTATTCCGCGGCGGTGC
>Ga0181520_10004376_pt1 | contig 23692 bp, 12 predicted proteins | sample PEATcosm2014_Bin_29_FD_132451 | JGI IMG/M metagenome (GOLD analysis project Ga0181520, IMG submission 132451) | Peatland microbial communities from MTU Mesocosm Facility, Houghton, MI, USA - PEATcosm2014_Bin02_30_metaG | ecosystem: Environmental > Terrestrial > Soil > Wetlands > Peat | place...
ACTCCTATTCTTATGTTAGAATCATGAATAATCTTCATATCTATAATATTGCCAAGGTCGCTTACATAAGCATCCAGGAAATTATAACGGTGGGTAGTTTCAGAGTGAAGAGCCCTCTCATAAGGAATCCTTTTTACATCTATCAGGTTATTTTTCAAAAACGCATTCGCCTTGTCTTGAATCCAATTGGTAATAGTTGATTCTGCAGGCCCGCCGTTAGGTGGATTGTACTTAAAGCCGCCGTCTTTAGGAGGATTATGCGAAGGGGTGATCACTATTCCGTCGGCAAGCCCCGCCTTACGTCCGCGGTTGTAAGTAATAATTGCGTGAGAAATAACCGGCGTAGGAGTATATTCATCATTTTCGGCAATCATAACATTCACACCGTTAGCTGACAGCACTTCAAGTGCAGTACAAAGGGCCGGAAAGGAGAGTGCATGTGTGTCCATTCCAAGAAACAACGGACCTTCAATTTTTTGCTGCTTACGGTAAAGGCAGATAGCCTGGGTAATTGCAAGTATATGCCATTCATTAAATGCGTTATCTAACGATGAGCCGCGGTGTCCCGAAGTTCCGAACATAACTCGTTGCTCCGGCACTGAAGGATCAGGGTGTTCCGTAAAATAAGCCGTGATAAGTTTTGGTAAATTTACCAGCATTGCCGGATCGGCCAATTTTCCTGCATTAGGACTTATTTCCATTTTTTTCTTTCATTATAGCGTTTATTCATATCTGAGCGCGTCTATAGGGTTAAGCATGGAAGCTTTTCTCGCTGGATAAAATCCAAAGAATAATCCTACAAGAATTGAAAAGCCAAAGGATAATACAATTGAAAATACTGTTATAAATGTAGGCCATCCTGCAAATCCGGATATTATTTTTGATCCCGCAACACCGGATATAATTCCTGTTATGCCTCCCAGTAAACTTAATACCAGGGCTTCTATCAAAAATTGTGTTAATATATCTTTCCCCCTCGCGCCTACTGACATTCTGATTCCGATTTCTCTCGTTCGTTCCGTAACTGATACAAGCATAATATTCATTATTCCAATTCCACCTACAAGTAATGAAACGGATGCTATGCTTGCTAATAATATTGTTAGAATTTGAGATGTGGAAGTAGCCGCGCTGGCTAAATCGGATTGATTCCGTATAGTAAAATCATCATCATTAAAGCCATTAATTTTATGTCTCATCCTTAATAAATCGGTTATTTGCTTTTGTGCAAGATCAATAGCATTCGGGTCGGTAGCAGATACAATTATTTCTCTTAAATAGGGAAAGCGGGAAAGCCTGTCTAATACCGTTGTATATGGAGAAAGAATAATATCATCCTGATCCTGTCCCATTGCATTCTGACCTTTTTTCGTCAAAACACCTGTAACCTTAACCGGAACATTTGTGATCCTGATAGTTTGACCAACAGGGTTTGTGTCGGGAAATAAATTATCAGCCACGGTTGTTCCCAAAACGCATACTTTGGCAGCCGCCTTTACATCCTGATCGGTAAAAAAATTTCCGGTTTGAATATTCCATTGTCTTATTTGCAGATAATCGGTACCGACTCCCTCGATCCCGGTAGCCCAATTTAAATTTCCTGCTATTACCTGGCCGTTTGCCCTTGTATCGGGCGAAACATATGCAACTGCTGGACATTCGGTTTGTATAGCCTGTGCATCCTGCTGGGTTAAAGTAGTCATTGAACCCGCACCAACTCTTAAACCGCCCTGCATTTGTGAACCCGGAAATATAATAAGTACATTCGTACCCAGTGAAGCAATTTGTTCCTTAACGGAATATTCTGCCCCCTGGCCGATAGCAAGCATTGTAATAACTGCCCCTACACCAATGATTATACCAAGCATTGTCAGAAAAGAACGTAACTTATTGCGCTGCAAAGCACGAAATGCGGCAATGAATATATTAAGCCCTTTCATACTTCAACCTCATCGTCAAGTGAAGAAATTGTTTTAAGTACTTCGGATGCCCTGTTTGGTACTGCGTTAATTTTATCGGATTTTATTTTCCCATCATGAAAAATTATATGCCGTTTTGCAAAGAGTGCAATATCCGGTTCATGCGTAACAAGGATAATTGTGATTCCTTGCTCGTTTAGTTTCTGAAATATTTCCATCACTTCAATACTTGTCTTGCTGTCAAGGTTACCTGTGGGCTCATCCGCAAGTACAATAGAAGGATCATTCACAAGCGCCCTTGCTATTGCAACACGCTGCTGCTGGCCTCCGGAGAGTTGATTCGGGTAGTGATAAATTCTTTCTTCCAGCCCCACTTTCTTCAATGCTTCAATTGATTTTTCTTTCCGCAGTTTTGTAGATGTCGAATTATAGTATAAAGGAAGTTCTACATTTTCTAATGCAGTAGTTCGGCTTAGTAAATTGAATCCCTGGAATACAAATCCTATTTTTTTATTCCGGATAAATGCCAATTCGTCTCGTGAAAGACCTCCTACGTTTATATTATCAAGTATATAAGTTCCGTTTGTAGGTTTATCAAGACAGCCGAGAATATTCATAAAAGTAGATTTACCCGATCCCGAAGCGCCCATGATTGCAACAAATTCTTTACTTGATACGTTTAGCGAAACTCCTCTTAGAGCATGAACCTGCACATCACCCATTGCATAGGTCTTTTCAAGATGATCAATCTTAATAAGTTTATCATTAACAGTAGACTGTGCCGGAGAAATATTTTCTCCGCCTGCAATCTTTGCTGTTTCAGGATTTATTACATCAGAAATGGATAAGATGTCGGCGCTCATATATGATTATTTTCCTTTGTTTTGACCGGAGCCTTGCTGTTGGCCCGCAAGCGGGTTTTTTTGCCCTGAATCTGTTTGACCGCTTTTTGTATCGGCACTTATTACTAATTGTTCTCCGGCTGTTATATTACCTGAAATAACTTCGGATTCAATTCCATCGTCCAGGCCGGTTTTAACAAATATTGGTACCAGCATTCCTTTCGTGTTCAAGATCCAGATTTTTCCCAAAGTGATTTTATTTGTAAGATTATCCGGGCTTTTCTGAAACTGCGGATACCTGCTTACACCGGAAATTTTATTTAGCGGTCGGGACTTATAAACTTTAACCGGTGCTTTTTGTTCCCCGGATATTTTTAATTTGACATAAGCTTTCTTTAATTCCTCATCCATCTGCTTTGCGTTCAATTTTTCGCCGTAAGATTTAAGAATAGAATCTTTCAATGTTTGAAAATTATTCTTTTCCATAACTGAGAGCATATCAGGGCTGCTTTGCCCGGATATTGCTGTTGTGGATTTTACCCTGAGATTTGACTTTAGTGAATCCCGCATTTCTCTTAGCTTTGTTGAGTCTACTAAACTTGCAGGCGGTTGAAATCTTAAAGCAAGGTTGGATACTTTCATAACATCCTTCTTCTGTCCTACTCGTATATTTACATCAGCCGTCATACCTGGCAGAAGTTTTAAACTGTCGTTATTAACTTCAATAATAACTGTATACATCACAACATTCTGAACGATTTGCGGTGTAAGCCTGATCTGTGAAACTGTGCCTGAAAAATTATCATCATTGTAAGCTTCCACAGTAAAATTAGCATATTGGCCAACACTTACACTGCCTATATCAGACTCATCTACCGTAGCATACACCTGCATTTTTGTTAAATCGTTAGCTATACTAAATAAAGTTGGGGAGGAAAAACTTGATGCAACGGTCTGGCCTACGGATACCTGTCTGTTTGTAACAACTCCGCTTATTGGGGCATTAATAGTTGCGTATTTTAATGTCAATTTGGACTCATTTAGTTCTACCTGGGCCTGCTGCACTAAAGCGCTATCGGAATCAAGTGTTGCAAGTGCTAAATCGTAATTTAATCCTGATTCAAGTTTCATTTCAAATAAAGCTTTTTCCCGTACATAATTTCGCTCGGCTTGTATGTATGCGGCTTTTGCTTTATCAAGATTTGCCTGCGAATCCTTTACAGTCTGACTGAAAAATGTTGTATCAATCTGGGCTATAACCTGTCCTTTCTTTACAACAGAATTAAAGTCGGCATAAAGTTTTGAAACAAGTCCGGATACCTGGGTGCCTACATCTACTGATGTATCCGCAGTTAATATACCCGTTGCGGTAACATAAACAGTGATATCACCTTTGGTTATTTCGTTATAGCGGAATGTATATGGATTAGCACTCTTATTAAAGAATAGGAAGAATACGGCAATTATTAATATAACGGCAATGGAAGAGATAATGATTATTTTTTTCATGTTTATTATAAATTATAATTTTCGCTTTAGAAAACTTAGTACAGCTTGTCCAAAAGGCTTTATTTATTTTTTTCAAAATCTTAATGTAGCCGTTGATTAAATATTCAATACCTCTGTGCATCACATCAAAATATTGATCCGGTCTTGGTTAAACTTTTATTTCAAAAGCAAAAGTTTCTTTGTTCCCACAAATGAACCGGCTCTCAATTGATAAAAATAAACTCCGCTTGAAAACTTAGAACCGTCAAATATTATATTATATCTTCCGGCGTTCTGTATTCCGTTTTCTAATTCCGCAACTTCTACTCCAAGAACATTAAATACTTTAAGTGAAACCCTGACGCTCGCAGGTATTTGGTAGCTTATTATTGTTGCAGGATTAAATGGATTTGGATAGTTTTGAAAAAGCACAAATTCTTTAGGCATAGAGCTGCTGGTCGTTACCGCGGTTACTGTTGCCGGCTGCGTGATTTTATTGGCGTTTAATGTAACTGCAGTTTGTGCAAGCGCTCTGCCGTTAAGTGTGGCGCCTGTATTCATTGAAATTAATGTCTGACACAATATTACACCCTGCATAGCAGCCGAAGTGCCAAGCGTTGCTTCACCCGCCACCTGCCAGAAAATGTTGGAAGCCGATGCACCGCCGCTTAGTGTTACAATAGCGCCGTTATCAACGGTCAGATTTTGCGCTACCTGGAAGATCCAAACATCTTTTGCAGTGCCTGAGATTGTAACGCCGCCTGCAGATATCTGCACGCCCGTACTCCATTTATAAAGGCCGGGTGTCAGTGTTTTTCCTGTTACATTCCCGGAATATAATTCAGTATAACTTGGCAATTTTCGCCCGGCAGCATCGCTATATGCGGTTTGCATGTCGTTAATTGCGGCGGTCAGATTTGTTGAAGTTGGTACAGCATAATTAGCCGCATATACCTTGCCGGTGATTAAAGATGAGGTAGAAAATGTATTTGAAGCATCCTCAATTAGCCCGAATCCGGTTATATAAGTCGCAGAAACCGGGCTGACACCTATATTTCCTGTAATTTGAGTGGTTCCGGTTGTTGAAATTCCTGTTTCTGCAAGTAGAACAAAATTGCCGGCCGCTCCAATATTAACTATTGAAATTGTATCCGCAGATGATTGTGACATGATAGCCACAGGCATCATTACGGTAGATATTAAAATCGCTCCTAGAAAACGCTTCCAACTGATTAAAACAGTCGCCTGATTTTTTGTATAGATTTTCATTAGTATCTCCTTATAATTAGTAAATCGAAAATTTTAGAATAATTGCATTGTTTATTTTGTTCTGGATAAATTAATCTCTTTGTTTGAATAGTTTTCTGTAATTATTCATCATTAAGGTACTGGGATAATTCAAATGTCTAAATCGGTCAAAGGGATGAAAAAAGAATTACATCTTAGGAATGAGTTCAGATATAGAAATGTTTAAGTACCCTAAAGCGCTCTGGCATTTGCCGCGTTACATTTTATAAAAGTAATAATTTAGTAATTCGAACCATATCCGATTCATCTGTGTTAATCATAAAAATCATAATTGAGCCAGAGGCTCATCAGCCTTTGGCTGAAATCAAAAGAATCATAGTTCAGACAATTGCTTTAATCATAAGAATCATAGTTCAAACAATTTGCATTCATCCTGAAAATCCTATAATCCTGAGAATCCTGGTTCAGACTTTGCGCTTATCCTGAAAATCCTATAATCCTGAGAATCCTGGTTCAGACAATTGCTTTAATCATAAGAATCATAGTTCAAACAATTATCTCAACCGTATGTTTCTGTTTGTCGTCTTTAAGAGGTATAAATAATTTATCGCTTTTAACCCCGTCAACAATAATACCTGAATCAGCTCCGGTATTATGTAGACGAATTAAGGTAATATTGTAAATAGTTTCCCTGTAGCGGTAATCCACATTATATCTTTCCCATTCCTCGGGGAAACATGGATTAAAATACAACTTATCAACTTCAAGCCGCAAGCCTAGTAGTGATTCAACTATAAGCCTGTACATCCACCCGGCAGAGCCGGTATACCACGTCCACCCCCCGCGCCCAATATGGGGCGCAAGTGCATAAACATCAGCCGCAACTACATACGGTTCAACATTATAAACATTAATCTCTTCCCGGGATTTTGCATGATTTACCGGGTTTATGATTCCCAGAAGTTCCCATGCTCTTTTACTGTCGCCTAATTCCGCAAATGCCATCGCTGCCCAGATTGCAGCATGAGTATACTGCCCCCCGTTTTCTCTTACGCCGGGTACATAGCCTTTTATATATCCCGGATTTAAATCCGATTTGTCGAACGGCGGATCAAGGAGTTGGATTAGTCCGTGATTTCTGCGGACAAGATGTTCATCCAGGGCGTTCATAGCCATGTTGGAACGATCTTTATCTCCTGCACCTGAAAGAACCGACCAGCTTTGTACAATTGAATCAATTTTGCACTCCTGGTTGCTTACAGATCCAAGCGGGGTGCCATCGTCAAAAAATGCCCTTAGGTACCACTCTCCGTCCCAACTGTTCAGTTCAATATTTTTCTGAAGCGTGCCGGCTTCCGTTTGACATCGTTCTGCAAACTGCAAGTCTCCGTGAATAAGGGCAACCTTCGTGAACTGCATTAGGACTTCATACATGAAGAACCCTAACCATACACTTTCACCTTTACCTTTTTTGCCGACCATATTCATTCCGTCATTCCAATCACCCGATCCGATTAGTGGTAAACCGTGCTCTCCATAAAGTTGTCCTCTGAGAATTGCACGAACACAATGTTGATATAAACTGCCTGTTTCTTCCGACCTGTTCGGCAGATCATAATATGAATCATCTTCAGCATTCACTAAACGGCCTTCAAGAAAACTGATTGGCTCATTTAATATTCCCGTATCACCGGTACTAAGCACATACCGGCAGGTGACTAACGGCAGCCAGAGATAATCGTCCGAACAATGAGTTCGCACACCGCGTCCAAAAGGCGGATGCCACCAGTGTTGAACATCTCCTTCCCTGAACTGACGGCTTGCACATAAGAGCAGGTGATTTCTTACAAGCTCGGGTTTAGTATGGATGAGAGCCATAACATCCTGAAGCTGATCACGAAAACCAAATGCCCCGCCGGATTGGTAATACCCGCTCCTTGCCCAAATGCGGCAGGCCAAAGTTTGATATAACAGCCATCCGTTCGTAAGAATATTTAATGAAGCATCCGGAGTTTTTACCTGTACTGCGCCAAGTGTATGTTTCCAAAACTTATTAACTTGTGCCAGTGCGTTTTGTGCGGCATTTGATCCTCTAAATTGTTGTGCCGGTTTACCTACTAAATCATTATTTATACCTACCCCGAGCTTAAAGTTTATTTCACGCTCCTGGCCATCCTCTAAATCGAATGGCACCTGGATCGCTGCACATGGATCAATAGCAGCTCCCGTTTTACCGGAAAGATTCATTCGCGCCATCGCTGCCGGATTTTGAAGTGATCCGTTACGCCCTATAAATTCGGTACGGTCGCAGCTTACTGAGTGTATTGCATCATCTGTTTGAAAAAATACTACCCGTTCGGAGAATTCCGGGCTATATGAATTTCGTGCAAAGATTGAATCGCTGACGGAATCATTTTCGGTAATAATATGCATTGCGGATTTAGAGCGCAGGTCGCCCAGGACTAGTTCAACATAACCTGTAGCAGAAAGATGACGGAGCTTGCCTGACTCGTTTCTCACTTTTAAAACTGAAAACTTTACCGGTGAATCTATAGCAACATAAATAAGCAGCTCAGTGTGGATTCCGTCTTCCGTATGTTCAAAAACGCTGTAGCCGAATCCATGGCGGCTTTCATAAGAACCGGTTCCTCGGCAGGGAAGTGGTGAGGGTGACCAGAAGTGGCCTGTCTCTTCATCACGAATATAAAAAGCCTCTCCGTTCGTATCACTTACCGGATCATTATTCCAGGGCGTAATCCGAAACTCATGAGCATTCTCGCTCCAGGTATATGAAGGGCCGTTCTCAGTAACTATTGTCCCAAAATTTGGATTTGCCAGTACATTTACCCACGGGGCCGGAGTTACTTGCTTGGCCGATGTTGTAATTACATATTCTAACCCGTCGGGAGTAAATCCTCCATATCCGTTGAAGAAAAGCAGATCTTTCCGGGGCGCTGTAGATTCATTTGAACTGTGAGCATAATATGTACGAACCGGTTTAATCCGGGGAACAGGAAGTTGTGCAATCCTGTGATGATTTACCTGGGACTCAAGAGTTCCCCGTTTATCCGATATTATAACACGGGCAACTGTTTGAATAAGAATCCTGTCCTCATTGGATATTTGGTCAGCTTGACGGACAAAGATACCGCCGGGCCGGTCAACATTATTCGCTTCTATACCGGCGGCTATCAGCCTCATTATTTGTTCCTGTAATTGCTGCCTGTAACCGGCATGGTCTTCGTTCCAAATTACAAGATCTACTACCAATCCTTTTAGATGCCAATATGCATGTGCCTGGACCAGTTGGTTCACCATATTGATATTAGTGGGATCTTCAATTTGAAGTAGTACAATCGGTAAATCTCCTGAAATAGAATATCCCCACAAGCCCGATTGGCCCCTGCGGTTTTTAATAATTATACTCTGATCGGCGCGAAGGAAAGAATTGGCATAAATAATTGAATTTGCAAGTCGGCAATACAATTGTGCATCAACTTCAGTCGCATTTATCTGCCGTAGCACTACCTGGCTGTGAGTCCATGCCAGTTCAAATACACGGTTGGCAAGACGCCTGTCCTGGTATTTATTAACAAGGCTTAAAGCTGTTTCGCGCGATTCACCGATCCCGTAGATCATATCTATATTTGCCGTTTCTTCGGGCTCTACTATAATTTGATACCTGATAGCGACAATTGGATCAAGAACAGAGCCCTGGCTGTTTGAAAGTGCCGCGTAATTTTTCATTGCCTGGGGTGAGTTAATAGTATTATTTCTTCCTATAAATTTCATACGGTCTGTTTCAAAAGAAATTTCATTGGTAACTGAACCGCGCACTGCCATCATATGAAACATCCAAAGCGTTTGATCTTCCTGTGAACGGGGCCTCCTCGTACATAGAACGGCTTGTTTCTCATGCACTATTTCAGTCTGAATAAATAAATTACTGAACGCCGGGTGTAAAGCGTCGGAAGCTGGCGATGCAAGAACTACTTCTGCATAACTTGTAATATCAATAATCCGCTGAGACTTGGAGCGGTTGGTAATATGTACTCTGCGAAGTTCAATATCATCTTCGGGTGAAACCACAATCTCGGTATGTATGTCAAAATACTGATCTCTTCTTCTGAATTCAGCATGCCCTTCTGAGAAAATAGCTTCATAATTTTTTGACCGTTTAAGTGTCGGCTGGTATGCAGCAGACCAGTATTCTCCGCTTGCTATATCCCGGATATAGCAGAAGGTTCCCCGGTTGTCGCATGTACTATCTTCATGCCAGCGTGTAAGTGCAATATCTTTCCATTGACTGTATCCTCCGCCTGCGTTTGTAATCATCACGTTGTACCTGCCGTTTGATAAGAGCTGAATTTCCGGCACTGCCACATCGGGATTGCTTATTATTCTTACCGGCATTTCAGTTATACCTGTGTTTGCATGAGTATCTGAAAGCCCTGAAGTGTGTGAATTGATAAATGTAGCCTTTGGAATTCGTTCCTGGAGCAGAAGCACTGTTGCTTCAAATAGAGGATCGGATTCAAATCGTCTCTGCATCGGGCGGTCAAGAAGCAGGTAAGCCAGAGAAAGAAGGCTCATTCCCTGGTGATGCGCCATAAAAGATTTAATAACAACGTTTAACTGTTCCCTGGGTAAACGTGATTGAGTATAGTCTACCGCTTCATACAAACCATATTTTCCCTCTAAACCGCCTGCAGCTAGCTTCTGTAGGTTAAGGCAGGCTTTTTCAGGCTCCACCATCAAAGCAAGCGCTGAAGCGTATGGTGCAATAACAAGATCCTCTGCAAGTCCGCGCTTAAGCCCTAATCCCGGAACGCCAAATGCCCTGTATTGATAATTTAAATTAACATCAACGGTGTTATAACCTGATTCGGAAATTCCCCATGGTACACTCTGCTGTTTTCCATATTCAATTTGTCTTTTTACAGCTTCCTTATATGTTTGATCAAGTAAAGTGTTTTCGTAGGTCGGCATTACCAGCAGTGGCATAAGGTATTCAAACATCGAACCGCTCCATGAAAGAAGAATCGGATCACCACTGAAGGTGGTCAGCAATCGCCCTAAAGCGAACCAGCTTTCCTGTGGTATCTGGCCCTGTGCGATTGCAACAAAATTGCTTAATCTTGCTTCGGATGCCAGCAAATCATAAAAACTTGAATCCCGGCGGTTCTCATCAACACTATATCCTACGGAAAGTAAATGACGGGATTTGTCGTATAGAAAATTATATTCCATGTTTGAAAGGCTGCCTGATTCTTTTGCAAGCCGTTTTATAGTTGATATTCTTTCATCAGCACGTTTACCTGAATCTGCAATTAACTGCCGGAATTCATTATACCATTTATTTTCCTCAGCGTTTATCGTTGGTAATGGTTCGGGAACAGCCGGCAATTCTGCTTTTAGTTTTGACAGTTCACGTAGTGTATGAATTTTATCAAAATCAGGGAAGCGGCTGATTATATTAAGAGAACCCGGTATAGCAAGCCACGGGGCTAAATAAGTTAATTCATTAAAAACGCTGCGGCAATGTTCTAAAAGAGTGTTTGCCCATAAGCAGGCTTGTTCATTACGGCTTTGATTAAAATTTTTCTTTAATTTGTCTGAAGATGTTGTTAAAAAGTTAAGGCTTCTCCATGTATCGGTAAGTTTAGCGGGAGGGGAATTAAGAATCGGTTCCATTTCTTTCTTAATTTGTATTAGCCGGCTAAGTTCTGTTCCGTCGGCAAGTTCCGTTAGTACATTAAGCGTATCACGTATTCCTTCGAACAATTGGGGAGCAACTATTTTTTGGTCCGGAAGAGTAAGAATTCCCTGGCGGAGAGTCAGCAGGTGAGCAGCAAGATTTCCACTGTCTACAGTCGATATATAAAATGGCCTTAGCGGCATTAAAGTTTGTGTATCATACCAATTACAAAAATGCCCTTGATAACGTCCAAGTGTTTCCATTGTTTTGAATGTATCTGATGTACGCTGAATGAACTGCCCGGCGGAAATGTAGCCAAAATCATAGGCAGACAAATTAGCAAGTAGAGCCAGCCCTATATTAGTTGGCGAGGTCCGGTGCGCAATTACTCCGGCAGGGTTTTCCTGAAAATTATCCGGGGGCAGCCAATGATCTTCGGGACCAACAAAAGTTTCAAAGAAAGACCATATTTTACGGGATAAATTACGTAAAAATATTTTTTGGCTGATCGTTAAATTTGCTTTACGCCTTACCAGCGGCAAGCTTATCCACCAGGTTATTGCCGGGGATACGGCCCAGAGAAAAAGTATCGGAATTGCTGATATTGGTACTGTTCGTTTTGAAAATTCAAAAACTATAATTGAACTAATTGATATAAAAGGGGAAATCCACATTGTTCTGAATGAACCCATCAGGGTGAAACGGTTTTTTCGGCCGGCAGAATTAAAGGGATTCCATTCCAGGAGCCTTTTATGTGAAATCAGCATCCTCCATAAAGTCTTAATAATAGAATTAAGGTTTGAGAAGGCTTCATAAGGAAGGCTTAATAATGTAAATACTGCCTGCGCCAGATTCATTCCTGTGGAACGTAAGACAAAAGCAAAATGCTGACTAAATTGCATGTCGGGAGTCTTCTGGAGCATGTCAAGGATTGAAATAATTATAGGAGGAATTAATATAATCCCGGCTGCCGATAGTGTCCAAATCAAGGCTTCCGGCAAAAAAATCCAGCATGACAGGAACAGGATTGTAAGTGCAACAGGAACGAGGCTTCGCCTCAGGTTATCGAATAATTTCCACTTGGAAAGCCAGGACAAAGAATTTTTTTCCAAATTATTATTATATCCCGGAACTAACGGCAGCAGCCACCGTATAAGCTGCCAGTCGCCGCGAATCCAACGCTGGCGGCGGCTTACATCTACCGGGTAACGGGTTGGAAATTCTTCATATAATTGGACGTCGCTTATTAATCCCGCCCGTGCATGACATCCTTCCAGAAGATCATGACTTAAAATCAGATTCTCCGGGAACCGGCTATTAAGAGCCCGTATGTACATATCCACATCATATATTCCTTTTCCAATGAATGATCCCTCGCCGAATAAATCCTGGTATACATCAGAGACGGTGCGGGTATATGGATCAATGCCCGGCTGGCTTCCGTAAAGCCTTGCATATCGTGAAAGGTTGGTTCCGGGCAGGCTTACTGCTACCCGCGGCTGTAAAATAGTATAGCCGTCTGTTACACGGTGCTTAACTTCATTAAATTGTGCCCGGTTTAACGGATGTGCCATGGCCCCGACTAATTGTCGGGCAGAGTCGCGGGGCAATTGTGTATCCGTATCAAGTGTAATTACATATTTAACTGTCGAAAGAATTTCTGTTTTGCCAATGATAAGTGAGAAGCTGCTTTTCAACCCCCCGCGAAGTATAGAATTTAATTCCTCAAGTTTTCCCCTTTTACGTTCATAACCCATCCACAGCCGCTCACGGGAGTTCCATTTACGGGGACGGTGGAATAGGAAGAAGGAATTATTGTGCAATCCTTTATATTTTTCATTAAGTTCTTCTATCTTTTTACGTACTAGTATTACAAGGTCTTCATCCCCCGGTAATGTTTCCGTTGCAGCATCTTGAAAATCTGTTAAGAGGCTGAAATGAAGATTGTCATCACGGTTTGCTAGAAAACGAACTTCAAGTGCTTCGATCAGCTCTTTAATATTCTGAACGTTTATTAACATTGTCGGGATTACAACAAGGGTACGCAGTTCAGGCGGTATTCCCTTGGAGAGATCCATTCTGGGTAAAGACTGCGGTTGAGCCAGTAATGTTGACAACCAGTTTACCAAAGAAACCGCCAACTGGCTTGTTGATAAAAAAATAATGATACTGAAAAGGCCCAAAGCCCAGCCATATATCCCCGCCGCATAGGTTTGTCCTGCCAGTAGTGCAGTAAAGATAAGAGTCAATATAAAAATCGAACCTGTGTAAATCATCAGGGGAACACAGCTCGCTGCTTTTTTTACAGCCGCTGAAACAGAAAAGCGTACTTTAGCCAGTTTTTCAAGTTGTTTCAAACCCTTATCAATCAAATAGAATCCTACATGTGCAGTCCTGGCATTCTTACCTTCTTTTGTTTCACTTTCTTTTGCAAGTCTTATTACAATGTTTGCCGCATCTTCTTCCTGTATTTGACTGTTTTTTGAAATCTTCTCTATTACATGACGGTAGCGGTCCCGTGTTGTAAAATCCATCCTGCCGTATATTCCGCCAATATCTTTTAGCAGGATCTTTTCAACCACGCTCATCGATTCAACAAAATGTTTCCAATCCATTGACTCAAGGAACCTGAGACTGCCTATGCTATTGCTTATTGAAAGTTGGTCGGCCGCCTGCTGTTGGTTGCCGTACTGTACCAATTTCCTGATTGTCATTCCTGATTCCGATAGGCGCTGTTCAATCCATGTTAAAGGCGATATCAAAACATTGCTTAATCCCTGCAGCCTTCGCGCAAATTCAGATACAAAAGGGGTAGTCATGGGGGGGTCGGTCCTTGCCATATCTGCAATAATAAGAATAAGGCTTTTGGGATCCTTTTCGGCCACCTCAATCATTTGATCGGCCCATGAACCTGCCAAATCCCGTTCAATCCTTCCGGCAGCAACTTTAACTGCAACTCTGCGAAGATTCTCGATTAGCGCTAACCTCAGCATGGTTGGAATTGCCCAGAGCTCGCCTAATTTTAAAGTTGTTACCGTCTGGTAAGCCGATACGAACCGGCTCAGATTTTCCGGATCAACACGCCCGTCTCCGTGGGAAATGGTTTCAAGGGCAATGTCATAAACACGGGGCAGGCCTTTTGAAGGGCCGCTTAACAAACTGGGTAATTCCCTTATATAGCCCTTTGGCAAATGTCTTTTACCTGTACGAATTTGTTCTTCAATAAGATAAAAATTATCAAGCAGCCATTCACCGGCCGGAGTAATCTGATGATTTGCCTTGACGGTTTCAGTAAGCAGATTATGAACTTCAAATAAAAAAATTTCATTTTCAGCCAGCCTCGTCAGCAGGTGATGATCCGGGGTTCGTTGCGAACCTAAAGAATGAGAATGGGCCAGTGTCTTTCCATGTTGTTCCATCTGATCTGCGCTGAACAACTCGGAACGCAGCGGCGGCTCACCGCTGGCAAATTTTTTAGCAAGAAAATTTTCATTAAGCTGAACTTTTAAACGAAACAAAGATTCATTAAGTATCGGTATTTTCACTCGCATAATTTTTCCGCAGCGTAAAATAGAATTCTGATGAGCCTGTTCTCAATCCCAAAATAATCAATATTATACAGCATAGTTATAGATTAAGATTAATTTTAAAAATCAGAAAGAATGTACGCAAGATGTTTCGGTTAGTAAATCATCCAAAGGGATGAAAAAGGGATTACTTTATCAAGACCGCCTGCCTGTAGCCCGGAAAGCGCCGGCCTTTTTAAGTCGGAAATTTCGCCTGTAGGGGCAGACAGCCTGCCCCGATTCATCGGGGCGACCTGTCCTGCTCCGCTTAATTCATTTTCAAATCCCGAAGGGATGAAATTTTTATGGCCCCGGGTGTCAACCCGGGGTTATGAGATAACAAAACACCCTTTTTCCCCTCTCTTTCAAGAGATGGGAAAAAGGGTGAGTTATTCTGAGATTCCCCCGACGATGGCGGGTCATTTTTTTTATAAATAACTTCTAAGCATCCACGCCATTTTTTCTTGCAGCTCCATAATCCCTGTAAGAAAGTCTGCCGTACCGGCGTCCTTTAATTCATTTCCAATAATATTGATGTGATTACGCAGCGAATGTATAATTGCCTCATGATCTTCCAGCAAAGTTTCTATGATATGATTCTGATCGCTGAAGTTATCATTTTGTTCGTTCAGTTGAGTTACTTCCAAAAAGTCCTTTAGTGAGCCGAGTGCAAAGTGCCCAAGCGCCCTTATTCTTTCTGCTGTGTCATCTATAATGGTATCCAATAGTTCATATTGACTCTCAAAAAACTTATGCAGCTCTATAAAATTATTTCCCTGGATATTCCAATGCGCATTACGCGTTTTTGTATATAGTACATACTCATCGGCCAGGTGAGTATTGAGAAGCGTCGCAGCCTCTTTTAAGTTCTTATCGGAAATTTCAATGTTTGGTTTCATTTTGTTCTTTATTTTAGTTTTTAGTTAGATACATAGTTTTTAAAATATTTATTAATATGTGTTGGATATTTTCCTGAAATGGAATCCATAAACTGTAAACAAAATTGCTAAGGAAAAAAGTTGTGGTTTAAGAAAGAGCGACCAGAAAAATAATTTCCAGTAATAAATTCTTTCTTCTCCTATCACACCCAATTTAAACATAGATTTAAATAAAGCAAGAATGTAATTCGGATTGAGATGAAATACTTTTTTCTTCTTCGGTTCAAAATCTTTCATGAAACGCATTACACGCTCATAATAATACTTAGGTGAGTATATAGTGTTTAATATTTTCTTGTAACCGTCAAGCAGTACTTTCGGATTCATCTGGGGAACAAAATTAATCGAAAAATCGGTATTATTCCCCGTAAAATCATTTAATAATCTTCCTTCATTTAAAAGTCTTTTCTGAAGCTTAGTCCCTTTAGGTGCGTTTAACAAGCCGACCATAGCAGTTACAATTCCGCTTTCCTGTATAAAGTTTGTTAGCTTATCAAAGATTGTCGGCGGATCATTATCAAAGCCGACTATAAATCCTCCTTGAACTTCTAAACCCGATTCCTGAATCTTTCTAACACTTGAAATCAAATCACGGTTTCTGTTTTGTGTCTTATTACACTCAATCAGGCTCTCTTCATTCGGAGATTCAATGCCTATAAATACAGCTTCAAAACCTGCTTTTACCATAAGCTGCATCAGTTTATCATCATCGGCAAGATTGATTGAAACTTCAGTGTTAAAATAAAACGGATCCTTGTGTTTTGCATTCCAATCTACCATTGCGGGAAGAATTTCTTTTTTCAGTTTTGCTTTGTTGCCGATAAAATTATCGTCAACAAAAAAAACAGGGCCCCGCCAGCCTGTAAAATATAATGCATCTAATTCCGTAATTACTTGTTCTTTAGTTTTAGTCCTCGGTTTTCTACCGTAAAGAACTGTGATATCGCAGAAGTCGCAGTCGAAAGGGCAGCCTCTTGAATATTGTACATTCATAGATGTATAATTGCTTATCGATAACAGCTCCCATAAAGGCAATGGCGTAGTCGTAATTTCTGCCCATTCATCCGAAGTGTATTTTTGTTTAGGCCTTCCTAAGGCCAGGTCGCTCAAAAACAGGGGAAGGGTAACTTCAGCTTCATTAAGTATTAAATGATCAATACTTTGGTAATGTTCGGAACTGCTTGTAAATAAAGGCCCGCCGGCAACAATTTTTGTGTTAAGTTTTTTACATCGTTCAATTACCCGGTTCGCCGATTCGCTTTGTATTGACATAGCGCTGATAAAAACATAATCTGCCCAAATTATATCTTCGTCCATCAGGGGATCTGCATTCATATCGATTAGTTTTTTGTTCCAGTCTTTAGGTAGCATCGCTGCAACTGTCAGCAGACCCAATGGCGGAAAACTTGCTTTCTTTGAAACAAATTTAAGCGCATGCTTAAAACTCCAGAAAGTATCGGGATACATAGGGTAAACTAAAAGTATATCCATTTTATGCCTTATTAAATTAAGTTACGCAAATGATATTTAAAGTAGCCCCGGCATTTAGAAGCCGTTTGAAAATTTGAACTTTATTCATAAATATTCCTAATATTATTTTCCTATTTTCTCAATAGCTGAAGGTAAACCATTAAAATGGTTCGAAATTTTTAAACACTTCATCATTAACACCGCGATTAATCGCGGTGTTAATAATATTAAGAAATTTGCCCTTAACTGTTTTACCTGTCCGCCTCTGGCGGAACAGTTTACCACCCGCTTTATAAGAATAAACACAATATACTTTTAGTATACTTATTCATATAAAACTAATTTTCACACAGCCGCTTCACATAGTGATGACCATGCTAAAAACTCGGGGCTGCTGAATAAAATTTTAATATCTGCATAACTTCAGTTATTAAATTATTAAAATATTTTTTAAGAAATTTTATTTGGCCGGAGGGCACGATCTTCTGATTTGCATTCTTCTAATCATCGAATCTAATCCCAAAATTTAGATCATACCATCCGGCATAATAATTAAATACAAGTATTCCCTCCTATTGAATGCAGCGTGTACGTGGCCCTCCACTATATACACGCTGCACATCTGGGAGAGAGAATTAAAAGCAAATCATTTTCTGGTAACTACCTGAACGCGTTAACAAATACTATAAGTAAATTCCGGCAATTCTCTAATCAGTTTTTCTTAATCATCTATTCCGGTTCCGGTTGAATAAGTCATATAAGCATTTATTTTAAATATACCGTATATCCTAAATTGAAAAGAGAATTGTCCGTTTAACCATCCGGTGTTTACAGATCAGTTTTGCTTTTAATAATCTATAAAAATTGCATTCAACTTTAAATAAATCGAACGGATGAAAAAGGGATTAATCCTTTGGAATTAAAGTTTATTTAAATTGTATTTCAACTCTGGTAACTGAATTTGCACAACGGTTATTTAAAGCAGGAGGTTATCTAAAAAATAATTCTTCTTAGTGTCTTATCACAAAGTGATACCTTTGAGAATGGTGAAATGTTTTTGTTTTTGATTAAATAATACTTAACCTCAAAGAAATTCATAACTTTAAGGATTGTTAATAACTTTAAAATAATTCTTCTTAGTGGTTCTTAGTGTTCTTAGTGTCTTAGTGGTGAAATGTTTTTGTTTTTGATTAAATAATACTTAACCTCAAAGAAATTCATAACTTTAAGGATTGTTAATAACTTTAATATAATTCTTCTTAGTGGTTCTTAGTGTCTTAGTGGTGAAATGTTTTTGCTTTTGATTAAATAATCCCTGACCATTTAGAAATTTGGAATACTCAGACTCAATAATAACTTTTTAGATAATCTCTTACTTTAAATATCATCTGGTAATTTCAGTTTAGTAACTTAATTTACATTATTTCAGAGTGCTTAATTTATAACCCGGGATTATCATTACCTTTACGCTGTCGTCCGTTATCACTATAGACGGGACATGAATATAATTACTATCCGGTTTCACTTGTAACATATCGGCAATTATGGACTTCATTTCGGGGTTATCCATTATTGTTATTCCGAACTTTGTCATTTCATTTTTATTCCCTTTAGTGCCGTCCAGGATCATTTCCATCATCTCTTCCCTTAACTCAGGATCTGAACATATTTTAGCCATCCATTCAGTCATTTGGATCTTTATATCAACTTTGATATTCTTTTTTTTATCGCGTGCAAATAATGGTAAAGAAATCATCACAACGAATAATATTAGATATTTCATTTACTGCCCTTCATCTTTTCTCAAACTTTTTCATAACTGCTGATTATATAAAAATCTGTATTCGGTATACTTACTCTGCATATTGAAAAACTCTAAAAGTAATTGTTCAATAATTCCGGGTGTATTACAGTTTATCTATCATCATAATAACTTCATCCTTAGTTTTTGAAAATTTTTTTTGTAGCCTTGCCAGTAGTTCTATTTCCTCACCGTCATTTGTCGCTAAATCTGCTTCAGTGATATTGGGGTATGCATGCCTGATTTTTGCTTTAAGATCAATCCAACTGCCCTTGTCATTTATCTGATACATATAATTCCTTTCTTGGTTATTAAACACAGTCATATTATAAATAACAGGATTGTAAGTAAATCGCTCAAAGGGATGAAAAAGTAGTTAATCCTCAATTGAAGATATTGTCAAACCGGGATACGTTGAAATTATTATTTGATAAATAATGCACTACCAACTTTTTTAATCAATTTAAAGTCTAATAATAAATGGAAAGTAAAAAATTAAATTAATAATAGAGAAAATTATATCTATGAAAATTCTTACAACGCCTTTGTCCCGGACGATTTTATTTTTCTTCTTATTCTTCGGGATAAGCCGCCCTTTTTATGGACAAATTAAATCGTTAAATGGAGAAAATATAAATCCAGCCGGGATTGATAATTTCCTCAAGATTCAAATGGATTCTCTTAAAATACCGGGCCTTTCCATTGCTGTAATTCAAGATGGTAAAATAGTGTTTAGTAGAGCATTAGGATTAAAGAATATCGAAAAAAAGGATAGTGTTGATTTCAATACTCTTTTTGAGGCCGCCAGTATGACAAAGCCTGTATTTGCCTATACTGTAATTAAACTATCTCAAAAACATATTATAGATTTAGACACTCCGTTGTATAAATATTACCCTTACGAAGACATTGATCAGGATGATCGCTACAGGTTAATTACTGCGAGAATGGTACTATCTCATACTTCAGGCTTTCCAAACTGGAGAGGCGGGGGTGGATCTGAACTTACCATTAATTTTGACCCCGGAACTAAATACAGCTACTCAGGTGAAGGGTATGAATATCTTGGCCTTGTAATAAAACATTTAACCGGCAAAAAACTTCAGGATATTATCCGGGATGAAGTCTTTGCTCCATTGAATATCCAAAACGCTTACTTTATTGAAAATGATTATTTAAAAGAGCATATGGCAACCGGCCATACAGATAATAAAGTCGGTAACAGGAGCATAATGATGCGAGAACATATGGCATATGGTTTACACATCGAAGCTAAAGAATACGCTAAATTTATAATTGCTTTAAAACATGAAAGCGATTTGCAGGAAGGAATATTTAAAACTATGTCGCTGCCTCAAATCGAAGTTGAACCAAAAAAAACGATGGGATTGGGTATTTTTATAGAGGATACGCCTTTCGGGATAAAATATTCGCATGGCGGCAATAACGGCAACCAGTTTAATTCAAATTTTGAATTTTATAAAGACCATGGAATCGGATATGTCTATTTTATGAATTGTAACAAAGGCCCCCAATTCACCAAAAAATTCGATGAATTTCTGGCCAATGCTAAATAATTGTCTGTTAAACATAAAAGGAATGACTTGCTAAGCTGCAGAACAGCGGTATGCTGGTAGCAAATTTGACGTCGAACAATTATCTTGAACCGCATAGCGGTGACATGGTGTCTTTCTTATTAAGCTGCATAGCAACGATATGCTTGTAACAAATATGACTTCGAACAATCTTGTTAAGCTGCATAGCAGCGACATGCTGGTAGCAAATTTGACATCGAACAATCAATTTGAACCGTAGAGCGGTGCAATGTTGCCTTTCTCACACAATAACATCCCAAAACCTCTTTGATAAGGAGGGGATTTAGGCTTGTCCCAATGTCGTTGTACCCAATACACCTCCTCTACCTACTATCTTTCACAACACTCATTCCATCCGTGAAAATCCGTGTCTTAATTCGCGCTAATTCTTATTATTTTAATTCGTAAAAATTCGTACAATATAATATTGGAAAAAACTAATATTATTTTTAAAAATCTGCTCACTGATAAATATTACAAATTCACTGATAAAAAATTTTGTTACATTGAATATATTTGATTTGAGATTATTTATGAATGACTTTTACGGCCATGTTTAACAATTAAAGTTAAAAAATTATGAAAAAGTCGATTATATTTTTAGTTCACATTACATTCTGGGCTGTTCTTTATATAACCATGTATGTAGTTTTAAACACAATATTTCCAAAACCTTTCCCGCCCGTTGGATATAATCCTTTTTGGACTTATGGCTGGCTTACAGCCGAAATACTGGGAGGGGCAATAATACCTTTTTATGTATTTTATTTCTTAGTGTCCGGGTTATTTGATAAACGTAAAAAATTAATCTGGTATTTAACTGCAGTAGTATTCCTTATAGCATATCCTGTTATTATAGTATCTGTTGTTGATAGCGGCAATCAGACAAAAACTCCCGACTATGTAATCAGCTTTTTGTTTTATATGTTTTTTGCTTTTACCGGCAGCTTATTCAGGATCTTTTTTAAATGGATTGAACAGAACAAACAAAGAGATAACCTGGAGAAGCAAAATCTGAAAAGCGAGCTGGCATTATTAAAATACCAGGTAAATCCTCACTTTTTATTCAACACATTAAACAATGTAGATGCTTTAATTCATGAAAGCGCTGAAAAAGCTTCCCTGGCGCTGAATAAATTGTCGGAAATAATGAGGTACATGATTTATGATTCAGAAAAAGAAAGAGTTCTGTTAACAGATGAAGTAAAATATATTGAAAGTTATATATCCCTGCAAAAGCTTCGTATTGCAGATGAAAACAAAATATCGTTTAATATTTCAGGTAATATAGGCAGCATCCGGATTGCCCCGATGTTATTTATTACTTTTATTGAAAATGCCTTCAAACATTCGTCTTTAAAGAAAACTGGAAATAACATAATAATTAAATTGGATGTATTGGAAAATCAAATTAATTTTAGCTGTACTAACGGCATATCCTTTTCCCCTACGGAAAAAGATGAAACAAGCGGGGTAGGATTAGAATTAATAAAAAAGCGGCTTGAATTGATTTACCCTAAAGCCTATGAATTAAAAATTGATAAGATAGATCAATGTTTTACGGTAAATTTAAAAATAAATATTCATGCAAATTAATTGTATTGCAATAGAAGACGAACCTTTAGCATTAAAAAAGCTTACGGGTTTCATTAACAAAATTGAATATCTGGTATTGATCAAATCTTTTGACAATGCAATAGAGGCAATAAGCTATTTAAAAGAAAATGCGGTGGACCTTATATTCCTTGATATCCGGATGGAAGAATTTACGGGGATCCAATTTTTAGAAACCATACGGCAGCGTCCAAAAGTAATTATTACAACGGCATATGATAAATATGCTTTAAAAGGTTATGAGCTTGATGTTGCCGATTATCTTTTAAAACCTTTTACCTTTGAAAGATTTGCCAGGTCAGTTGAAAAAGTATTTAACAGCTTAGCGGAAAAATCTGCTTCCATTCCTAACGATTATATTTTTGTTAAAACGGAGTACCGTCTTGAAAAAATATGTATCCCTGATATACTTTACATCGAAGGGGAGAGTGAATATTTAAAAATTGTAACTGCCAATAAAAATATTATGACATTACAAAATTTTAAATCTATGGAAGATATTCTGCCGGGCAATAAATTCGCCCGTGTGCATAAGTCATATATAGTATCAATTGATAAGATTGAGAGTATTGAAAGAAACAGGATTAAAATTCAGAAAATTATTATCCCTGTCAGTGAAACCTATAAGAAGGCATTTTTCAATAAGATAGGGATGCTAAATAAAAAGATACAGGATTAATCCGGGGATTCTAAAATATAAAACCTTCTTTATAATATGAAAATAATAAAAATCATTTCTCTGATCATTTCATTGTTTTTTATTCACCTAAATGCTCAGGATTCATTGGCGGTGGCCCTGTCTCTCTTCCAAATCCTGGAGGGATGAAATATTTATAGCCCTGGGTGTAAACCCCGGGTTAGGCGAATCACAAAACGTTCTTCCCCCTCTCTTGAAAGAGAAAGCCTGTCCCGTCTCTCTTCCAAATCCCGGAGGGATGAAATATTTGTAGCCCTGGGTGTAAACCCAGGGTTAGGCGAATCACAAAACATTTTTTTCCCTCTCTTGAAAGAGAAAGCCTGCTTGCCCCGCCAACGGCGGTGGTCAAATTCGGTGGCCCCGTTTCTCTTCCAAATCCCGGAGGGATGAAATATTTATAGCCCTGGGTGTAAACCCAGGGTTCAATGAAACACCCGGCATATTTTCTCCTCTTTTGAAAGAGAAAGCCTGCTTGCCCCGCCAACGGCGGTGGTCAAATTCGGTGTCCCCGATTCTCTTCCAAATCCCGGAGGGATGAAATAATTCTAGCCCTGGGTGTAAACCCGGGGTTAGGTGAATCACGAAACGTTCTTTTCCTCTCTTGAAAGAGAAAACCTGCTTGCCCCGCCAACGGCGGTGGTCAAATTCGGTGGTCCCGTTTCTCTTCCAAATCCCGGAGGGATGAAATATTTGTAGCCCTGGGTGTAAACCCGGGGTTAGGCGAATCACAAAAAATTTTTTTTCCTCTCTTGAAAGAGAAAACCTGCTTGCCCCGCCAACGGCGGTGGTCAAATTCGGTGGCCCCGATTCTCTTCC
>Ga0181520_10004377_pt1 | contig 23687 bp, 30 predicted proteins | sample PEATcosm2014_Bin_29_FD_132451 | JGI IMG/M metagenome (GOLD analysis project Ga0181520, IMG submission 132451) | Peatland microbial communities from MTU Mesocosm Facility, Houghton, MI, USA - PEATcosm2014_Bin02_30_metaG | ecosystem: Environmental > Terrestrial > Soil > Wetlands > Peat | place...
ACAACACCGCGCGTGGAGCCCCTTGCGTTCGCCCGGGAATCATGGCACACTACCCTTAGGTTCTTATGGGAGACAGGCCATCCAATCCGGGCGAGATTTTGCGCGACACCCTGGACATGCTGATTCTCAAAGCGCTCAAGCACCGTCCTCTTCACGGCTACGCCATCGCGGAATTCATCGAGCAGACCTCCGAAGAGATCTTGCGTGTGGAAGAGGGCGCGCTCTACCCGGCGCTGCACCGCCTGGAGCTGCGCGGCTGGCTGGATTCGGAATGGGGCATTTCAGAAAACAAGCGGCGCGCCAAATACTACCGGCTCACCGCAGCGGGCCGGAAACAACTTGCGGAAGAAGCCGCGCGCTGGGGCCGCCTGTCGGCGGCCATTGCTCGCGTAATGGGAACGGCGTGACCCTGCGCGTGGCGAGGGCTTCAGTGGTGTGGTAGCGCGGACCCCCGGTTTTGGGTTCCGCGGCTTTTTTTCGAGGACAAACCGCGGACCCCAAAACCGGGGGTCCGCGCTACCAGGCTTCTTGGAGGCGGCAATGTTAGCATGGGTAACCAGCGGGTGGCTACGGATCAAGGTCCTCTTGAAGCGGCGGCAACTGGACCGTGACCTGGACGACGAGTTGCGATTCCATCTCGAGATGCGGGAGGAGAAATTGAAGGCGGCGGGAATGGACCCGACGGAAGCCGGGTACGAGAGTCGAAGGCGCTTCGGCAACCGCGCCTCGCTCGAAGAAGACTGTCGCGAGATGTGGTCCTTTGTCTGGCTCGAGGACCTCTGGCAGGACGTTCGCTACACGTTTCGCGGCATGCGAAAGAGTCCCGGCTTCACGGCGATCGTACTGGCGACGCTGGCGCTCGGCATCGGCGCATCCACGGCGGTGTTCAGCGTGGTCGATCCCCTGCTGTTTCGCCGCTTGCCCTACCCTAAAGACAATCAACTGGTTTCGGTGGGCTACCTGGGGCCGGTCGATAACAATGAGTTCAACGTGGTGAGCAGCTATTTCGATTGGCAGCAGGGGCCGTTTAAATTTCTCACCGCCATGCGGCCTGGCGTGGGCTGCGACGCGATGATCGGCGACGAGCCGAGGCGCATTGATTGTTACGCTGTGGCCGCCAATTTTCTCCGCACCTTCGGCATCTCGCCCGTGCTCGGCCGGGATTTCGATCCCGACGACGATCGGCCGCACGCCCCGACGGTGGGCCTGCTTTCCTATGGGTTCTGGCAGAGTGCTTTTGGAGGCGACGCGAAGGCTCTGGGCAAAACCCTCATTGTGGATGACGAACCGGTGCGCATCGTCGGCGTCCTGCCCAGGAACTTCGAGATGCCGCAACTGGGCGAGATTGATGTGATGCTGCCGGCGCGCCTGGACGCCAGCTTGCCGCGCTCGGCAAATTCGAGCTCCTTTCTGCGGACCTTTGCGCGCTTGCCGGACGGCATGTCGATCGGGCAGGCGCACGACCGTTTGCTTCCGATTTTCAATTCCTCTTCGGACAAGGACGTACCGAAAGAATTACGCTCCGAGGTTCGCCTGGTGGTTCGTTCGCTCCGCGACCGGCAGATCCACGAAGTGAAGCTCTCTTCCTGGATGCTGCTGGGCTGCGTGCTCGCATTGTTACTGGCGGCTTGCGCCAATATCGCCAATCTCATGCTGGCGCGCGCCGTGGCGCGCCGCCAGGAACTGGCGATGCGCGCCGCCCTGGGCGCGGGGCGCGGCCGCCTGATGCGCCAAACTCTCACCGAGTCCCTGATCTTCGGTTTGCTGGGAGGCGCGGCGGGATGTGGAACTGCCTGGGTGCTGCTGCGCCTGTGCATTGGCCTCGCCCCCGGGGGCATGCTGCGCCTCGAACATGCCCGGATCGATCTGCGCGTGCTCTTATTCGCGTTGGCGGGTTCGATGGGCGCAGCGCTGTTGTTCGGCATGGCGCCCGCCCTCGAGCCGTCACGAGCGGAAACGTTGGCGGGCTGGCGCACGACAGGAACGGCGCGGACGTTGTTTCGCAAGGCGCTGGTCAGCGCGCAGGTGGCAATTTCCCTGGTCTTGCTGGCCGGGGCCTCGCTGTTGCTTCGTAGTCTCTGGAAACTTCAAAACCAGCCGTTGGGATTTCAACCCCAAAGCGTAATCACTGCCTCGTTCACTTTGCGGCGCCGAAACCATCCAACCCAGGGGCAAGATCAGCCCTCCGCGGTGCAACTCAACTTCTTCGACGAACTCGAAGGCAGACTGAAGCGCATACCCGGCGGCGGGTTCTTCGCCCTCAGTGACTCGATACCTCCCCGCGGCTCGCAGGGACGCCCTTACTCGAACCTGCGCATTGCGGGGCACCCGCCGGTGGCCACGGACGGAGGAATGGTCGAGTTTTGTTGGGTGACCCCGGGGTATTTCCGTGCCCTGGGCATCCCGATGGTTGCCGGGCGGGAGTTCACTGAGGCTGAGCGCGCCTCCGGCGAATCGCCCCTCATCCTGAGCGCGACCCTGGCGCGCCGGTTGTTCGGTCACGAGAGCCCGCTCGGCCAGCAAATCGACTTAGAGCTAAAAGGTCACTGGTCGACGGTCGTGGGAGTCGCCGCTGATATCAAGAACAACGGACTGACAGACCCTTCTGATCCTGAGTATTACCGGCTGCGCATGCACAACTCGCAAGAGGTGGGCCTGGGCGGCGTGGCGATCTTCCGCACCTCGCTCGACCCTGACACGCTGGCGCACTGGATCCGAAAGGAGCTTGCCGCGCTCGATCCCTCCACGCCGGTCACGGTCGAGACTCTGAATCAGCGCGTTGACAGATTCAGGGAACGCCCGCGCTTTGTCGCGACCCTCGTGGGCCTGTTTGCGGGCCTCGGGCTGCTGCTGGCTGCTGTCGGCCTTTACGGCGTGCTCTCTTTCCTGGTGGCCCGGCAGACGCGGGAAATCGGGGTGCGCATGGCCATCGGCGCGCGGCCCCTGGATATTGCGTTGCAAATTCAGAAGTACGCGGGCCTCTGGACGGGAATCGGAGTGGCGGCGGGGCTCGCCGGCTCGTTTGCCCTGGCGAGAACCATCCGCGGGCTTTTGTTTGAGGTCTCGCCCGGCGATCCGGTTTCGCTTCTCGTCTCCGCCGCAGTGTTGTTGGTGACGGCGGCGCTTGCAGCCTGGATCCCTTCCTCGCGGGCTGCCCGAATCGACCCCGTGATCGCCTTGCGCGACGAGTGACGCAGCTGTAGGGGTAGGGCTTGCCCTACCCTCGTCGGCCTAGTAACCCTCCGGGGGACGGCAAGCCGTCCCCCTACAAGTAGAGGAGAGACACAATGAAACGACAATTCAGCTCGGTGGTAATGCTGGTGGCTGCGGGGCTGATTGCAGCTGTTCAGATGACCCCCAAGGCCTTGCCACAAGACTCGAACAAGGACGACGCAATTCTGGCGCTGGTTCAAACCTGGCTCAACGCGGAGTCTGAGGGTGACTCGGCGACTCTGGACAAGTTGATTGCCGACGATTTCCTGGGTAACGGGCCGGGCGGCAACATCCTGAACAAGGCTGATATCGTCCCGCCCCGCGGCGGGGAGAGGCCAAAGATGCCCAAGTCCCACGTGAAGGAATCGACCGTGCGCGTCTACGGCAGCACCGCCGTGGTCATGGGCAGCGTGGCTCAGGAAGCTCCGCCACAACCCGGGTTTCGATTCACCCTGGTTTTCCTTAACCGCGGAAAAGGATGGCAGATGATCGCCGCGCACCTTTCAAGCCCGCCGCCTGCGAAATAAGCGGGATGTTCCGCAACCCAACCGACTCGCTGGGCGAGCACCAGGAAGCTGCGGCGAGTTTACCTCGCCAAATGGCGGCGCAAAGCCGCCTCTACCTCACTCCCGGGACCATGGTCCTGTTGACGAACCCCATTCATGCCTGCTAATACATATCAGCGCCTCTACCTGTGTGGAGGCGCGTTGAAGAAATTGAGAGAAAGCAGGCCCCGTCGGTTGTTAAACAGGCTGCGGAAAAACGCTTGGGTACTGTCATTCTGAGCGAAGCGAAGAATCCCGGCAGTTGTATCTTCGACGAACTTCGGAGATCCTTCGTCGCCTGCGGCTCCTCAGGATGACAGCGAAGAGGGTTCCTCCGCAGCCTGTAAACCGTCAAAACAAACTGAACTCCCCCGCGTGAGTCAGTTCTCCCAATGAATCAGACGTTCCAACTCCTCCTTCCACGGCTCCGCAAGGCTCTGGCGCAGTTGCCTTATCTGCCGCAGACCATTGCTCTGGTCTGGACCGCCGCCCGCACCTGGACGCTGGTGTGGGGCGTTCTGCTTCTAGCCCAGGGCTTGCTTCCGGTGGCCACCGTCTACGTAACGCGCTGGCTGGTGAACAGCATGGTGGGGGCAATACAGGCAGGCGGCGGCTGGGAGCACTTGCGGCCGACGCTGCTGCTGGTGGCGCTCGTGGCGGGCATTCAACTCGCCTTGCAAATTCTGCGCAGCGCCGCCGCTTACGTCCGCACGGCTCAGTCAGAACTCGTTCAGGATCATATCAGCTCACTGATTCACCGGAAATCCGCAGAGGCCGACCTGGGGTTCTACGATTCGGCGGAGTTCTATGACCATCTGCACCGCGCGCGGAGCGAAGCCACCTATCGCCCTGTCGCTCTGGTGGAGGGTTTGGGCAACCTGCTACAGAATGCGACTACGTTGATCGCCATGGGGGCGGTGCTCATTCCCTTTGGGGGGTGGCTGCCGGCCGCGCTGCTGATCGGCACAGTTCCGGCGCTGTACGTGGCGGTGCGGTTCGCACTGCTCCAAAACCAGTGGCGGCGCAAGGCCACGCCGGTGGAACGCCGCGCCTGGTATTACGACTGGCTGCTTACGACGGGCGATACGGCCTCCGAGGTGAGGCTATTCGGCCTTGCCGGGCATTTCGAATCCTCCTTCCAGGCCTTGCGCCGTCGCCTGCGCGGCGAGCGGCTGAGCCTGGCGCGGCAGCAGGAGCTGGCGGAATTCAGTGCCGGAAGCCTGGGGCTGCTGGTCACGGGCGCGGTCATGGCCTGGATGGTCTGGAGGGCGGTGCGCGGCCTTGCAACACTCGGCGACGTGGCGATGTTTTACCAGGCCTTCCAACAGGGTCTGGGGCTGATGCGCAGCCTGCTGGAAAACCTCGGCCAACTTTATGGCAACCTGCTTTTTCTGGGGAATCTGTACGAGTTTCTGGGGCTCGAACAACGCGTCGTCAGTCCCTCAAAACCCTTGCCGGTGCCCCTCACAATCCAGGGCGGCTTACGCCTGGAAGGGGTGCGATTCCGCTATCCTGGGAGCCCGCGGCCGGCGCTGGAGGATTTTGATTTGGAGATTCGCGCCGGCCAAATCGTCGCGGTGGTGGGATCGAATGGCGCCGGCAAGAGCACGCTCATTAAGCTGCTCTGCCGGTTCTATGATCCGGAGGCAGGCCGCGTCTCCCTGGATGGAATCGACTTGCGCGCTCTGGACAGCGAGGAGTTACGCAGCCGCATCACGGTGCTTTTCCAGGAGCCCGTGCATTACAACGACACCGTGCGGGAGAATATCGCCTACGGCGATCTGAGATCGCCCGCCGAGGCTTTGGAGCCGGCCGTGCGCGCCGCCGGCGCAGAGGACATCATCGCCCGCCTGCCGCAGGGTCTCGACAGCATGCTGGGCCGTTGGTTTGCCGAAGGCGCGGAACTCAGCGTCGGCGAATGGCAACGCCTGGCCTTGGCTCGAGCTTTCCTGCGCCGCGCGCCTATCCTGATTCTCGATGAGCCTACCAGCGCCATGGATCCGTGGGCCGAGGCCGACTGGCTGGCGCGCTTCCGCGAGTTGGCAGCCGGGCGAACGGTTCTCATCATCACACACCGGTTCTCCACGGCGAGGTTTGCCGACGTGATTCACGTGATGAACGAAGGCCGCATCGTCGAATCCGGAACGCACGAGCAGCTATTAAAGGCCGGTGGCCGTTACGCGCAAGGTTGGGCGGGACTCCAGCTTTAGATTTGGCATTTGCGGTTTGCGCTGGCAATGTGGCCGCACGCACGCAACGAGAGGCTGTCGAAATTTGGCGCGCCCGGCGGACATGCGTGGTATCATGATTGCTTTAGGCTAGCCAAGAGTGAGTGCCAGGTAGATCAGCACTCGTAGGCCCGTAGCTCAGCCCGGTTAGAGCGCTACCTTGACACGGTAGAGGTCTGGGGTTCGAGTCCCCACGGGCCTACCATTGATTCGATTGAAGTTAGCACGCCATTTCACCTCACCGTCTTCAATTCCAACCCGATAGCCAGCCCGATGCTCCTACTGTATGGACGCTGAAGCTGGCTTTGCCGCGAGCAGAGACCCCGCTTTCCTCTGCGAACGTCCCTTGGGCTTCATCATCGCTCGCACGTACTGCTCTTGTGCTTTCAGATTCTCTTCCGGGACGCCGTGGATGTACAGACCGGCGGCGAGGTCGGGCTTGCTGTGCCGCAACAACTCTTGAACGACTTTCACGTCTTTAATTTCATTGTGTACCCAAGTACTGAGGCTGTGGCGTAGCGAATGGAAGCCGAACCTCTCGCCCGGCGTGATAATCCCCGCAGCAATCGCTGCTGGTCTTAAGTAACTGCGGTTGACCATCTGCCCCGTCCGGGGTTTCTTGCCGTTCAGCTTATCGCTTGCAAATACGTAATCACTATCTCGATGATATGGGCTTTGGCTTCGCCAATTTTGGAGACACTTAGCCAGTTCCGTACACATCGGCACGTCCGCCTTTGACGATTTAGTCTTTGTGGTGGTGATTTCGGCCAACCGGAAAGCCTGTTCAATCTGAATGCAGCTATCGTGAAATCTCACGTGCCTCCATTGTAAAGCTAGGGCCTCACTGATGCGAACACCGGTAGCCGCAATCAGCACTACCAGAGTTCGTTCTGGATCTTGCAGCCGGGAGATGATTTGCCACGTTTCCTCGGGTTGTAGGATTCGAACTCCTTTGTCTTCGCCTTCCGATCCCGGTACGCGTACCTTACTGATCGGATTACGGCACGTTTCCAAATCGTAAACGTCCGCATGGTCGAACACCTGCCCCATCACCATCTTAATCTTCGAAACAGTTTGCCAATCGTAGTCGTCCTCGTCATGAAGGCTGAAGAGCCAATCACGAATGTCGAGTGGTTTGACCTTGGCGGCAACCTCACCCTTCCACCGAGGAACGAGGAAATCCTCCAAGACATGCTGATAGCAATAAATCGTACCCTTCGCTTTAAGGTGACCGTTCCTCTTGTTGAAGGGCAGACCGTGGTTAACGTAGTGATTAGCAAGCCAGCCGAACGTGGGCTCGCCAGTTGGGTTTGAGAGATACTTCTCGACAAGCTTAAGCTCGCCGACTTTCAACCAAGCAGCGGCTTCGCTTTTCCCGACGTCAGACACCAAACCGAGCGGAACAGAATTCTCAACCTTCGTTCCATCACTCGCCCGTAGTTTCTGATGACACCAGAGCCAAGTCATGCCGCCTGCCCGCTTGCGCATACGAAGCCAACCTTGGACCTTGTCAGCCATTGGAAATACTCCTCCTCCGGCTCACAGGGGCTGCTGCGGGGATTGTAGCACGCCCCAGTGCCTCGAAGTCGTGACTCACCTCGCTGAGGCGATAACGATACACGTGCCGCTGACGCCCTCGGTATGCGTAGCCACGGATTTTGCCCTCCTGAGTGAGCCTCAGGACCTCTGGTCGCCTGAGTGCCAAGAACTCAGCGACAATGTTTGCATCCACAAACGGCTCCAGCGGCGAGACGCGCGCAGGCGGTCTCGCCTCGACCAGGGAAATCTCTTCATGCCGTGCGATTGGCATTTGCGATTTGTCGTTGCGAGTCGCAATTCCCATGTCAGTGCTCGTGGCTACTCCGAGTTTCTGACGGCCTGTCTGGTGATAGCTAGTTGCCCTCTTTGTGTGACGGCGTAAGAAGCGGCCCCTTGCTCAGTTTTTAGCCGCGAAGCTTCTCTGTCCGTTCTCGCAAAATTGTGCCGCAGCAGTCGGTGGAAGTTCAAAAGAAACATTGGCGGGGGTTAATTTGACCCCAGGGGTTTGAATATCGATGCGAATTCGGAAATCTATGCACATGGACCTTCCGCTCGACCCCATGCGGGTCGGGGGAGCGTTGGACCGTGTCGTCCCAACCATCTTCGAGAAGATGGTGCTCCCGGACGGCGCGACGGTGGCCGCCCGCTTCCCCAACGTGATTGAGTGCTTCATCTGGAAGCTGGAGGGCAGACCCGAAAGGCGTTCCGGTTGGCCGGGCGTTGTGGACTTAGAACAGAATGCCGAGCGTGGCCCTGACGGTTTCTGGAGCTGCTTTATGGTGTGTTCTAGCTTCGATGACTGTGGCGACCTACGCTGGGCTGAGGGGGCTGATGGGCTGGAGGTGCGGTGGATAGAGGTTCGGCCGCCCCTTCCCCTCAAGCGGACACGACACGGCTGCCGAAAGAGGACGGCTCGAATGTAAGACACGGCAATTGCGAGGTCCGGCTTGGCCTTCGATCTCGAAAAAGGGGCTTACTCTCGAACTCCAAGATCCCAAAAGGGGGGGTCATGAACCATGGGATGTTCTGGTAGCTTTATTTCGCAATCACGAAGTAGCCGCCTCAGCATTGTGAGTTCAGACTTAAGGCTGGGCAAGCACTGGTCCTGCACTCTGTCGTGATCGTGCTCCAGGCCGCACGGGCAGAATCGCCTGGTTAGTTCGTCCCCAGAAAGATCGGGGCTATAATTCTGCAAAACATAGGCCTTAACCACCGCCTTCCTTTTTGTGGCCGGGCGACCCCGCCTACCGCGCCAATACAAAATCTTCACCCTTTCTGCAACAGCGCGCGTCTTCTCCAGAAGCAAGTCAGCCTCCTTGAAGGTCAAGGGCCGCCAAGCCTCTAGCCACCCCATCTTCAGCTCGATAGCTTTCTCCACCCAGCGCGGGTCCCACCACTTGTCGAAGGTAGTGTACTTGCGCAAGCAGTACCGCAGAACGTCAAGGCAACGCCCGGGATTCTGTTCCAAGTCGCCAACGCTTAACGGGCGAGGCACCAGATAGAGGCTCGGAAGTTCCATCTGCCACATGGGTCGAATCCCGTTGTTGGGGAAGCGCACCTTCACCTCAGTGTAGTCGAGAAGTATGAGCTGCTCGAGAGTCGGACGGTCATACACTTGCAGCCCCTTGGCGCATATTTCGTCGAAAGTAAGCTCCATGTGCATAGCTTACAGAGTCCGCCGCGATATTCAAGTGCTTTGCAGTGTTTCGGGGAAAACAATTCCCCCCCTTTGCTTTTCTTGCGATCAAAACGGCTTGTCGTTCAAAATCTCACTGGAAAGAACATGAGAACTGCATGGCTGAAACGCGAAATTCGTGGCGTTAGGCAGGCTGCGAAAAGTGAGGAAAACCCAATATGGTGTCGCGGCTATGGCCGCAGATCGTTTGGCGAGCTCCGGAGGAGCGGGTCCAGCCGAAGGAACGCGACACAAGCGAAGAGATTGCCGCCGAATTCCAAGGCTCGGAGGCCGGTGATGGCGTGGAGCAGAAGCGCGAGACCGACGCTACAAACTCTTGCCGACCAGAAGCAACCAGTTCTCCGGCACAGGATTGGAGAGAAGGCGATGTGACCGAGGAGGACGGCGCAGGTGGCCAAGAGATGCCCGCAGCCACCGCTTCGCTTGGCGGCCAGCGGCGCCAGATGGTGGCGGCTTCAGGCTGGTGCCGGGCGCACGACCCGCTTGGTGAATCGTTGCATTCACCCAGGAACGCGTATAGCCGTCCTCCCAAATCGAAACGATAGGAGATAAACCAGTGGAAAACAAACGAGCAGTGGCTGCAAAGAGCGCAGCTGCAACGGTCGAGAATTCACGGTCTATGACGAAGAAAAAGATGTCCATTCAGCAACAGCAGTGAATGAAAGCGATTGCGATGTCGTCGAAGGCGCTCGGCGCCGCGATCAAGGCTCCGACCGCGCGAATCACCCGCCATGCTGGCAACGCCCGCGCCCACGAGGTCAAGGCGAGAACGGAGCGCGAGGAGGGCCAAGAAGCGCCTCCTGCGCAGCCCCAAGTATGGCAATGCATCGACGCACTTTTATAAGGACTTTTTATGGTTTTTACAATCATTGCCGGTTAAATCACGATCACTATGACTGTCTCCGTTTTCCACTCCACCCCCAGCACGGCGGGGTCGGGGATGTTTTGAGCATCAACTGGCTGGAGAGAAGATGGAGCCCCGAATCCTGAAGACCAAAGCAGCAGCCGAGCACTTGTTGCCGGCCCGTGGCTTGTACGCAGGCGGAGTCGCCAAGGCGGGATACAGGATCGCTGTCTGAACAATTTCATGAGCAGGAGCCGGACTGCAAAAACCGGCTCTGGCAGATGCCACTTGAGGCGAAACGGGGGGGAGATGAGAAAACTGGATTCCGGCAAGTTGGTGGCTCAAGTGACGACAAGCGAGTTGAAGGAACGGGGCGACGACGATTCACAGCATGCGATGAAACGGGTGGCGGCCAAGCCCAGACTACCTGCTAAAACTCGACGCAAGCGCGGGGCAGCCAACGGGCCAGAGCCTATGGCTTGGCTGGGAACCAAGCGGGACTTTGGCGACCTGGTTTTCAAGCTGCACAGAAAGAACCTGATTCCAGGAAGGAACTGGGTGGATGCCCTCAGGATCGTCGGTGCCCACTTCGTGGACAACGAGGGAAAAGGATTCAAGCCCGAGAATATTAGGGAGAGTATTCGCGTCAGAGGGAAAAGAGAAGGAAAAGGTGGGCCGGGCGAAGGACTGAAGCTGGATTGAGCGCCGGCCAAAGCTTTTCCATACTTTGCCAAGGAATCCCAAGTATCAACGAAAGGACAAAAAATCGTAATCTCTCGGTGAGCTAAGCAATCGACTGCGAGGAACACTGAGAGATGAGCAAAGAAATTCAGGCCAAGCTCGAAAGAATCGAAAGTCCGCTCACCCAAGTCAGAACCACGTCCACGAAGCCGCTCGACATCGACGAAGCGGCGGGCTACCTTCATCACTCCAAAAGCCACGTCTATAAGCTAACCAGCAAAAACCTAATTGCTCACTTCAAGGCCAACACGAGGAAGATCTACTTCTTGAAGCTGGGCCTTGACGCGTTCCTGCTTAGGAGCAGGCGGGCGGCGGCGAACTACATCGTGAGCCACGGCGGAGTTCGGCCGATGATTGATGCCGCTCTCCGCTATTCCAAAGACGCGCGCACGCCCGGTAGAAGCTGTGAGGAGGCCGTCAAAAAGGCCATTGAGGAAGTGCAAAGCGAAAGCCGGTCCCGAACTCTGGGAGAGTTTCATTCAATCGAAAGGATGAGCACGAAGGAGATCACGATGTCAAACATTCCGGACCTGAAAGAACGAATTGGAACGAGCGATTTTAAACTTCATGGGGTAGACATCCACGCGCGAGTGTTACAGCGAGTATCCCATGAGTCCCAAGAGCTTAAAGAGTTCCTCAAGGGGCAGATGGCTTTGGCGAAGGAAAAGCTCGAGAAGGACGGGCGGCTGCCCCTCAATTACTACGTCTTCGGGCGGGACTGCGACCTGATCATCGACGAGTTTCAAGTGCGCAGCAAACGGGTGGCGCGCTCTCTGCTGACTGAGATTGCGAGACTGCGGGAGGCAGCCGCCGTGGCGGAAATTGGCGACGCCTGGCTCGGTGAGCCAGGCCCGCCCGGCAACCTCCCGCCCGGCCAGCAGAGGGAGGCGCTCTTCGCCGGCGTGCGCATCCGCAACGGGAATGAAGTCTGGCACGGCGTGATGTGCTACGAGCGCACCCCAGCGGGGATTCGCTGGCAGCAGGAAGAGGAGGGAAATCTCACTGAAATGTCGATGATCCCTGAATGGTGGCATGGCGAGGGGCCCGGAACAAAGGCGGAGTGCGGAAGCGATGGGCAAATTCAGCCCCCGGCGAATCGAACGATACTGTACGACGTGATGGTTTACCACGTCATGGATGGCGGTAGGCACAGGTTCCTGACCATGAATTCCCTTTCCACCAAAAACCTGGGGGGAACGGATGTATTTGAGGACATGCTGGCCAGGCAATACAACGCATTTGAATGGCTGGGAAGCACGCCTATGGCCGGCTCTGAAGAGAATCTCGAGGAGGTCACATACCTTGACCCCCGCGGGGCAGAACAGCTTCATGACGAGGTTAGGAGCGCTATGGCCGCCCATCCCAACTCCTCTCAACGCCTGGAGCCTTGGCTTCCGGCCAGGAAGGAACCAATCTTACCGCCTTTCGATGCAAAAAAGGTGCATCTGCGCCCCATGTCCGAATTGAAGAAAGAAGTCCCAGATTTCACTCTGGACCGAATCCTCCTGGCCTTTCCAGATAACGATATCGGAGATCTGGTGAAGCCCGAATTCGCTGATGCCGCGGTGGCGAGGGGAGGCGCCTTGTTAAAGGAGCTCAAGGATCATGTAAGGACCATCGCGGAGGCGAGCTTGATCCGCGCGATAGAAGGGCCGGGGAAGGACGATGAAGCAGAGGGCTAGCCACGAGCGCAACTGCAGATCGGGGATTAAGCACGAAAGTTTTCGACACTACGGAAAGCAGAGGGGAATCGGGCATGCCGGAGAAAGAGCCGCTACAGGGTGATTCCTTGCGGCACGGATAGTCACGCGGGAGGAAGCAATGAACGGCAGCAGCAAGGCAAAAAGCAAGCTGGCAGTCAATCTGGCAACTGGTGCTGCTTCTCGAAACGGGGGGAAGGCGGGGGGGAGGGGGGGGGGCGGGCGAGAGCATGCAACGCACGCAAGACGCAGCGCCGCAGCAGGAGGAACCTGATCCGCGATGGAAGGGAATCGACAGTTGGCCGGTGGGAGACTGATTATGGACGACAAGCAAATAGAAACCACAGGCGGGAACGGCGGCGCCGCATCGCCGGCTGCCGGCCGGCAGGAGTCCGCCCAGGTGGACGGTGTGCCGGTTACCGAATGGCTCGGCGAGCAGAAGGGCCAGGAGATCCGGAAATTCATCGAGGGCGAGCAGCGGGAGCTCGCGAGGCAGGTCAGCAGGCCTGCCAAGACCACCCAGAACGGAGGCGGCGAGTTCCGGCGCCGGCGCGGCGTCTGCCTGACCCTCTCGGAGCAGCAGGCGCTCGAGCCGGATTTGCGCGATCCGACCATGACGCAGACGCTAATTGCGGCGAAGCACGGCATCTCGCTGAAAACTGTCCGCATGTACGGGCTCAAGATTGGCATCCGAAGGTTGCCGGGCGGCCGTCTCGTCATCGAGCCGCCGGGGAACGATAGCGGCGAAGTGGCAGCCGCGAAGCTGGCGGAGATCGAGGCGGCGAAGGCGCGTGTGGCCGCCTCGATGGAGGCCGAGAAGGAGGCCGCCAAACCGCTCCTGATCGAAAAGGGAATCGTTATCCCTCCGATCGCCTACGCGCCGGGAAGATTTGACATCATCCGGAAGATGCAGGTCGGCGACAGCATCTTTTTCCCGCGCACGCCCCGCAAGGTGGTCGGGTCGGCCCTGGCCGCGAGGCGCAGGCGCCTCGGCTTCAGCTTCACGCTGCGCACCGTCGAGGGCGGGGTCCGCGCGTGGCGGATCGGCTGAAGCGGCCGCAATGCTCGACATGAGCACGTGGGTGCGCAAACCGGGCTTGGGATTGCGCCCGGCCCACGCAAGCCATGGCGGAACCTGTGACGGTGAAACCCTGCCGTGGCACGGCAGCCCGGAGCCCAGAATCCGGCTGTCAAGGAAAGGAGAATCGAAGTGGCAAATCATTATGCGGGCCAAAAAACCTGATCGGCATTTTCTTCGCGCCCGATCTCGGGCAGTGATCGAAGCTGGTTAGCCAGCATGCACGCTTTTTTGAGTTAACCGTTCCTAACCCACAACTAATTTGTCGGAAGCCAGACATAGAAAGGATAAAAATATGAAAACCCCGGAAAGCGACAATCTAAGGCGACCATTCCACGTGCTGATTTACCACGTTGTCGATGCGCGCGGAATGCATCACTTCTTAACAACGAACTCGCTCGACACTGACATGATGGGGGGCAGAGACGCATTTGAGGCAAGGCTAGCCCAACAATTCACGAGCTACGAGCTCTTGGGGAGCACGCCTGTCAGCGTCTTCGAGGATCTAGGCGGAGGTGTAATTCTTGACCCTCCCGGAGCGGAACAGCTTCGCAACCGGATTCTAAGCGCGATGGCGGCGTATCCAAACTCATCGCGCGGACTAGAACATTGGCTCCCGGACCCTCAAGACTCAACATTGCCGCCTTTCAACCCGAAAGACGTGCAGTGGAGGCCTATGGCCACCTTCCAGAAAGAGGTGGGTAAGGTTGATCTCGAACGAATTGCCCTGGTCTTCCAGGATAACGACCTTCGAGATGTGGTGAAACCCGAATTCGCTGATGGCGCAATCGCGAGGGGCGGGGCACTGTTAAGTGAGCTGAAGGATGATATCCGGAAAATTCTCGAACCGGAGCTGATGCGGTCGATAGAAGACCAAAGCTGCGGCGTTTAGCCGGGAGGGCCTCGGGGCAGGGCAGGAGTTCGTCTCGAATGACCAGCGAGACGAAAACCGCCGCTAGGCCAGTGATGTTCTGAAAAAGCGTTTTGGTCGGCGCGGGCTATCAGCACGGATGCAGTGCCACGGATGTCGCCCGCGCCCGCATCAGCCCAAGGCGGCTCGGCCGCCGATCGTTTAGCGAGCTCCGGGCAAGCGGGCGAGAGGAGGGTATAGGCAATGTCCAGTGTGCAGAGCTATGTGAAATGCAATCAGTGCGGCTTTTCCGAGGCAAGCGAGGTGCTCGACTGCGGGACGAATGGGTGGTGGGTCGGCTGCACGAGGTGCGGGTACCAGGAGAGTTGGGAGTGCAAGTCACGCTTTTCGAACGGGCACCTTGAAAGGGGTGTTAACGAGGTTCACTATTCCGCGGGAGCATTGTGGGCTGAAGACTCGAAGACCAGAGTCGCGACGCTTCGAGGTCTGGCGGAGAATGAGATTGAAGAAATAGCGGCCAAAATGCGTGAAGCTATCGCCTCAGGCGAGCTTTCATCAAGGAGCTACGTCACCAAGTTCAACTTTGTGACTGGCGAGGTGACGGCGCTCGTGGGCCAGGTGCCCACGAGGGGCCTCCAGACAGGAGAGTAGAACCCGGGGAGATGCAGGCGGAAGAGCCGCCGCCCCCGTGACAGCCGGGCTGGCCAGGAGTCCGGACGGTACGACGCCAGCGACCTCCCCGGCTTCAAGTCCGCCTGGCGGTATTAACGAATTGCCTGCCGCCTGAACGCTGGGCGCAGGAAGCGGGCGGCCGACGATCGGCCGTCCGGCGGCGAGGGCTTTCTCCCGTGCCGCGAAACTCAACAAATGGAGGATTGGACAATGACAGCGGGAGATGCGTTTGCGATTATGAACGACGAGGGAGCCCTCAAGCTCGGGACTGACGGCATCGAGGGGATCTGCGACGTGATCGAGGAGGAGAACAGCCAGGCGATGGACATGCTAGAGCACCTGCACGCGGCCGGCAGGATGTCGATGAGGATGGCGAAGAAGTGGGCCGAGCGGCTGGAACTTGAAGATTTCGTTTCGTACTTGCTCAAGAAGGGCGCCATCGGTTTTGCCGAGGCGCTGCATTTCTTCGTGACTGAGTACGACCCCACGGTTCTCGACCTAGTCAACTTCCTCAGCGAGCGGCGGGGGGACGGGGACCATTCGTCCGGGGCCTCGCCTTATAGGCTCTACCGTGAGTTCCGGGCAGCGGAGGCGGCGGCCGCAGGGAGGGCCGCCGTTGCTGGCGGCGGGGAGCAGAAAAATGGCGGCCTCAGCAAGGACGATTCGGCCAAGGAGGAAGGATTCAGGCATGGAAAAGGAAGAACTAAGGTTGATCAAAAACAGCGACAATGACCCTCTCTTTTCGCATTCTGCATTTCAGGGTTTCTACGTGGACGAGGTCACGTTCGCGCGGGAGTTTCTGGAGGGGGTCACCGCCCAAACCAAGAAAGCGTTGAACGCCGACACAGGAAAAGGGCACCAGGGCGTTTAATCTCACGCGCCGTTGACTTGCCGCGCAAATGCTGAACCTGGAGTTGCAAGTTCTTCAGCGCGAGGTGACCGGCCTGAGGCGACGATGTGCTTCACGCGAGCGGAGGCGTAAACGGCGTCAGTCGACGCTTATAAATGGAGATGAATAATGAATGAACCAGCGCAAGGGAATCCTGAAGAGCAGAAGTCCGATGAGCTTGTAAATGGCCCATCCAACCGGCCAGATATGGGAACGCAAAAATTCACGATAGTCAAGAACAGTGGTAACGACTCCCGTCTTCCAGAGGGGAATTTAAGGTTCGTACTTGGCTACGTCGACGAATCGAATGACCCAGGGGCTGAGGAAATCGCGGCGTATGTCCCCACCCGGCGCGAGGTGATCGAATTGGTCAAGTGCTGGTACGGGGAGCTCCTGTACCTCCAGTGGTTCTTTTTCATGACTGGCGTGACAGGGGGTTCTGATATCCGACGCGAGCATTTCGCCAGAAAGCGCATCCAGCGGGCGGCGACAGCGATTGGGGAGGGAGCGGTCGACAAGGCGATCATCGAGGTGCGCGACGCGTTCAGGTCGGAGCTGGGTGATGCCCGTCTTTGGAACATTTTTTTAAGCGGTGATCGGGAGCAGTGGGCGGCCGTGCGGGATGAATGGGGCCAAAAGCAGTTCGATAAATTTGCGGCGGACGACCTTGAAAGATTGGAACAGCTGGAAAAAGAGTCTCCGGGGGCCTTCATCGCAATCGTGTTTTGTGCCCACGCAGGAGACAAATCCAGAGTGGTCTTGATGTCTCCCGCGGATTCGGAACTCGGCGCGGCGCTTCAAGCGAGCGGTCAATTCGAGATCGTGATCGATAGATCAAGGCTCGGCGCCTTGAGGCGAGATGAGAATTTCCGACGCATGGGGTTCCTCCGGGCCACACGCCACAACGCGGGCTGGCTGTTCGAATTCCCAGACTCTAGCCCGGGCACAGCACAGCGGGAGTATCTCGAATCGGTCGCAGGTGGCATCAAGGAACTGCTGGGCGCCGGCACGGGGAAAGGATCCCGGCCTGCCTGATCCCGCTTGAGGGTGCCTCGCGCGCGGAGCATTGGATATGAGCCGGAGAGATTCGCTGGGGGGCGACGGGCATGAGGCGCAGACGGGTTCAACGCCAGGGAAGCGCTTGCATCGCGGACATTTCCATTCTTGCCCAGCGCATCGCCAGCGGCAATCAATGCTCGATCGGTTGGAAGATCTCGCCGAGGCGGACCCGGTCTTGGCTTCCTTCGGCCTTCTCCGGACTCCGGGAAGGATTCCTCCAGCCCATCGCCCCGCAGCGCGGGGCTATACGGGAGGCAAGGAGAGCCACTGCAAGCGGAGCTTGTGCCGGCGGAGGAGGGAACAGGTGCGGTCGGATCAATTCCCGCCTGCTGGAAAGTCTATCAGTCATTTCTATATGGGGTAGTGCGTGTCGGGGATTCTCAGGGTTTTGAGCATTCTCAAACGATGACTGATAGGTGACTGACGGTGACTGATATCAGTCATTCCAGGGTAGGGAGAGAAAGATAAGTCCTTTATTATCAAAATAGATATATCTCTCTCTCAACCCCCATGACTGATTGACTGATGGGGTTTCGCTCCCTGCCCGGCACAGGTCCCAGGCCGTGACTGATTTGACTGATATCAGTCGCCCTTGCCTGATGCTCCGTCACGCTCTGGCGCAGCCCCAGATCGATTCGCATGGAAATCCTTTACCAACCACGCGGGTTTTGCGGCTACGGGATCCTTTGTATGGAAGGGAAGAAGAAACAAGGAAATCCAAGGAGGCAACGAATGAAGGAGATATCAAGTCAAGCGAGGGTCGCTGATTATATCCGCAGCCACCCTGAGGAAACCTACGCGGCAATCTCAAGACGGCTGCAAATCGGCTACAGCACCGTTGCGCGCATCGCCGCCTTGCATGGCATTCATCGCCCCTCCGGAAAGCGGCTGATGGTGGACGAATCGCTCCTATGCGACGGGCAGATCCAAGAGCGGTAGCGAGTAGTCCATGTCCTTTGCATCCATCGCGCGGCCTTTCATCGAGATCGGCATTCCCGTGTTCCCCCTAATCCCGGGAGAAAAGGTTCCCCCGAAGGGCTTCCATTTCCTCCAGGAGGCGACGACGGACCCGGCCAAGATCGAGGCGTGGGACAGGGAGAACCCGGACTATAACGTTGCGCTTCTCGCCAACGGCGAATTCTGTTTCCTCGAGTTCGACATCAAGGGCGGGATGAAGGGCGCCGCCAAAGAGATGGGCCAGGAAATGTCGCAGACTCGCACGCAAAGGTCCGGCCGGGGATTCGGCCACTACATCTTCCGCCACACCGGCCGCAGCCGCAGGCTTGGCAACCGCAGCGCCAGCCTCCCTGGCGGGGAAGAGTGGTTCAGTTTCCGCGGCACCAACAAGTATCTGGTCGGCGCGGGATCGCTCCACCCCTCCGGCAGCCACTACAAGACCGTGGTGGATGTCGATCCCATTCCCGTGCCTGACTGGATTTGCGACTTCATCGAGAAGCACAGCGAATCGCCGAAGCCGAAGCCCGCCACGGGCGCCTACCCTGTCTCCGAGGATTTCGACTTCGACGACTTCTGCGAGCATTTCGAGATCAGCATCAGCTATGTCAAGGACGACGTATGGCATGTGGTCGAGGAATGTCCCGGCGTCGGCTACCGCCACGAGCAGAGCACGCTGACCGCGTTCTACTACGATGGCGAGACTCTGGGCTGGTCGTGCTTCGCCCAGGGATGCCCGCTGCACGCTACCAGCATCGGGAAGGTGATCGAGTTTCTGAACGAGCAGAAGGGCGAGCCCTACCGGGGACCCATCTGGCCCAAGCAGTCGGACGCGGATTTCGCCAAAGAGTTCGGGGTTGTGGTCGCCGACGACCCGACTCAACCCGAGACGGATTCGACGCCTCCCAGCGTTCTGGCCAAAATCAGGGAGGGCAACGATCAGGTAGAGGACATCCTGAGCGGAAAAATCCCCATCCCTGTGGATGATGTCGATCCGCCCATCGCGGCCGAGGCAACACTGCCTGAAGCAACAGCTTCCGCTGAAGCAACGGCTTCCGCTGAAGCGACAGCTTCCGCTGGAGTGCCCACCAACGCCGCATCCGATGCGAACACGCTCGACTTTCCTGAAGATGCCCTATATGGGCAGTTGGGCAAACTGGCCAAGGCGATGCACATGCCGCGCGGGCTAGCTTACCCCGCTTTGCTGGCGTGCTACTCCGCGCTGCCCGTGGCAGATTACATGGCCGGGGCGAGGGTCAACCTGTATGTGGCGCTCATCGCCCCGCCCGGGGGCGGAAAGAACGTAGCCATAAAGCGCGCGCTGGAGAGCCTGCACCTGAAATGGCGTCAGGACTACATCAAGTTCACGGCGGGCGGGGACACGCAACTGGTCCTCGCGCTCGGGGACACGCCCATGATTGGCGATAAGGGCAATCACAAGAAGGGCGGGGAGCGCATCCCGGGACCCAAGAAAATGCTGATCGTAAACAACGAGATGACGGAGGTGTTGAAGAAGACCGGCATCGAATCCAGCGCCCTGGCCCCACGGCTGTGCGACTTTTACGACGACGGGCAGTTTGAGAAGGTCGTGAATGGCAACCGGGTCACCGTGGATTGCAGGCTGTCCTGGCTCGGGGGCATCCCGGCAAGCCGAGACCGACCTGACAGGTTTCGGGAACTTTTCGGCAGCGAGTCCAACTACGGGCTGTACGAGCGGTTTTTGTTCGGCTATTCCGACGCAAAGTTCAACTACAAGCCATGGTCTCCTCCCGACCCGCCAAAGCCTGAGCCAGGGCTGAGCCTGGAGGATGCGATCTCGCAATCGCAAAACGGCGGCGCCACCATGGTTGTGGAGATTGCCCCCGAAGCGGATGCGCTGTGCCGGGAGTGGCTGGCCAGGCGGGAAGGCGAAGGTAGTGAGGAACGCAGGCTGGAGCATATGCTTCTCAAGGTTTCTGCGTTATCCGCCTCGGCTAACATGGAAGAAACAGTGTCGGCGCAGTGCATGCGTGCAGCCATCAAGTTCATGGATTGGCAGGCAATCCTGAAGCGCATATTCAAGTCGGGTGAGGCGAAGACCCACGAGGCGGAGTTTGACGCCATGGCGCTTGAAGCCATCCGGCAGCAAAACGAGAAGACGGGCAGCTTCTGCAACTGGAAGAGGCTGGCGCATGACAGGAAATGGGGCGACAAGTATGGGGATTCGAACATCCTGCGGTGGGTGGACGGGTTGATATCCAGCACCAGGCTCCTATGCCCGGTGGTCAAGAACCCTGACCCGGACAGGAAGCCGGAGAGGAAAAAGTGGCTGGTGATGACCCGTGACTACGCCATCAAAAGCGGCAGGGTGAGCTTGCCGCCGGAGGAATGAGGCGGGGAAAAAGTGGGGAAAAGGGGAGAATGGGGAAAACGCTTCCACCCATTTTGCACAAAAAAGCAGCATATTTGGGTGGATGGGGATTCCCCATCCCCACTTTTTTCCCCAGCCCATCACCCTCCTAAATACATACAAAAAAAGAGAGATATCTTTTTTCTTACGCATGTGGGGAAAATGGGAAGGCCCCCATGGATGTGAGGAAAAAGGGGTGTTTGTCCCACTAGTGGAGGGCTTATGGGAAATTCCCCCCCATGTTTGGAAAGGAGTCATTTTCCGAGCGATACACGAATGTTACACCTTGTCCGGCGCACGCCAATGAGTCCGCTGCCCGTCAATGTGACCGACAGCGGGGCTCAGCTATTTAACGTGGCTGCGACTGGCAATGGCGCAAGACCCGGGTCATGTATCCATCGATGCAGCCCGTGCGTGAGTTCACCTGGGGGTGTTGCCGCGCCAGGGCTGCCGTGGTGGTCCGCCATGTGATTCCCGCTGACAAAGGCATGACGGGCGACTTCGCCAGTGCCGCCTGCCGGCAAAGATCCGATACCGCCCGGCCATCTCGTTCCAGCAGGAACCCCAATGGCGCCAAAAGATAAGGGGATTGAGAAATTTGGTTCAGCCATGACAAGGATCATGGCAGTCTCCCACGACGAATCGTAGCGCGACGTCAATCGGGATAACCGGGTCAAAGGAAAACTTCAGATCGTTAAAGTCCGCATCGAAATTTCCAATTTTGCCGGGAAAATTGCAACTCAACCCCTCTCTCAACGCCCCACCTCGCCAGCGTGCACCCGCAACGGAAGCGCATCTTCGCTCCCGGAAGTCATCTTCCGTCCATTCTTCCGCAGCGTCACCTGCGTTCCAGCCTTGACCATCTCGCCTGTGAATTGCACCCATCGTCACCAGCCGCCGCAACAAGTTCCACAGGTTGTACGCAATCGCGCTCAACCACAGCCACACTTCGTTCGAGTGAAAGCGGCGGCAACTCAGCCGCGTCATCATCACCGCCCGCATTCCTTCCTTGATCCACTGCTCACATGAAAATGAACGATACGCAATGCTTAATTATGGAGGACAGTGCAATGAACCTGAACGATATGTACGGTCGGATCGGTGAGTACATCAAGTCGCACGACTCGGAGACTTACAGCCAGATCGCCGCGAGCCTGGGTCTCAGCCGTAGCCAAGTGAGCCGGATCGCACGGCGGCTGGGCGTCAAGCGGGCGCCGGGCAAAAGGGCGGCAGCACTCGAGGCGGCGGTGGCGGCGATAGACGCCGCTATGCCGCAGTCTGGCGCCGCGCCAACAGGGGAGGCGGCTGCTCCACTCGCTGTGGAGCCCATCTCCATCGAACCGGATGCTCCGTCGGCGGCGGAGGCTGTGTCGACCACGCCTGACATCCTGTCAGCGGAAGCTGCGGTCCTGTAAACAGTCGGTGGGGGCGGGGCGAGCCCGTCGAGCCCGGTCCCGTGGTAACCGGGGCGCGAAGGCGTCTGCCGATCTCCGCCCCGCCCACGCCCGCGAACGGAGGAAATGATGGCCAGAAACAAACAATCACGGAAGGCGGCGGCGTCCGCCGTGCGCTTGGCGATCACCGCCGTCGAGAGCAGCGGGCGGTCCATCGAGCTCGATGCCGGAGACCCGGACACCTCGCCCAACAGCCTCGGTCTCCCGCCGATGGAGGAAGATCCGCCCCGCTTGCACCACCAGAACGTATGCCCTCATTGCGGTACTCCGCTGCGCCAGAACGGCTCTTGATTAGACCCCGCCGGGACCGCGGACTCACCTGATTTAGCGGCGCCGCTGCGCCCGCCACCAACTTGCAGGGATGAATCCGTGAGAAGGTCAGCCCCCAGTATGGGTGGACCTACTTACAGCAGACAGCCCTGCCGGCAGTGCGCTAGCTGCCGGCGGGGCGAAGTCCCCAGGCGCGGGCAATGCCCACACCCGGAAACCCGAGACGGATTGTCAGTCTTGTCCCCGCGCAAGTCAAGGCGCCCGACATGACACAAGAATCGGGATTGGGCGATTAGCAGCAGATCTAGGATGTGATAACATGCCCGGCATGGGTGAGCAACCCGAATCCCCCACAATGAAGCCTGGCGACCCATGCACCTTCTGCGGCGAAAGGACGCTGGTGCCCTCACCATCAGGGCAGAATCTGCTATGCGGTAGGTGCAAGAGAATCACCTTGTTGCCCCAGGAGCACAGGCCGGATGACCGGCGGATTCCCGGCAGACACAGAAAGCGCTTTTAGACATCTCCAAACCGCCCCACCGCTACGCTTTCGGACTTTGAGCCAGGAGGCGATTATGGTCCCGTTCGGCGCTTACCCATGATTCCGCTACCGCGGGGTGGTGCAGAAGTCACCAAGGCTTTTTGTACCATGCTGACGGGGCATTGCAGGCGATCGCCAGGTTCTGGACCTTGTCATCATTCCAGCCTCTTGTGGAATCTAGGCGGGTAAACGTGTGTTCACTCCGGATTCTTGCCTCAGACGACTAGAGCCGGGGCGCTGTCCTACCCAAGAAACACCCCGGCTCCTCCGTATCCGTCTTCTGAACCCAGGGCACTGCGGCGGAGGCGAGGCGGGGGAAATGCCCGGCCAGCGTCTCAGCTTCGAGAGTCCTGTCGCTCCTTGCAGTCCCTGCAATACCTGGTCCAGGGCACCGCTTCCAATCGCGCCTTGCTGATGGGCTCCCCGCATTCTGCGCAAATGCCAAATTCCTCGCGCAGAATCCGGGCCAAGGCATCGTCGACGGCACGCAGGAGCTTGCCGTCTCTCTGCTGCGAACTGATTTGCATGGCGGCGATGGCAGCAGCGACGGCGATGTCAGCCGTGTCCCCGCGAAGCTCCCCGGCGGCGGGAATCGAATCGGCCAGGCCCTTGCCGGTGGAAAGTTCTTGCCGCTTCGAAAGGAGAAGATTCTTATAATGAAGCAAATCGCTATTGTCCATGGCAGCCGCCCTGTGCCCCACGATTGCTTTGAATGCGTGGCACCTGCATTCAGATTATACCGCCAGCGAAACGCCGCGGCAGCGAGGATTCACCCCCGCACTTTGCGCGTTTCCTCTGGACAATTAGGGCACTGTTTCCAATTTGAGGCCACGGTCGATGATCATCCAACCGCGCTCAACGCTGCCCTCAACGACCCCTTTCCACCCCTGGTCATTGGAACGGCTCCTTGGTATCGATCAGTCCTCCGATCGGCTCGAGGCCGTGTTGTCGCCGGACCTGGGCTGCGCGCTCTTCCTGCCCGTTCTGAATCATGCTGTTGGTGC
>Ga0181520_10004379_pt1 | contig 23683 bp, 16 predicted proteins | sample PEATcosm2014_Bin_29_FD_132451 | JGI IMG/M metagenome (GOLD analysis project Ga0181520, IMG submission 132451) | Peatland microbial communities from MTU Mesocosm Facility, Houghton, MI, USA - PEATcosm2014_Bin02_30_metaG | ecosystem: Environmental > Terrestrial > Soil > Wetlands > Peat | place...
GGGCGGTAAACCGGCGATTGCACTGTGCCGCTGCGGCGCAAGCGTCAACAAACCCTTTTGCGACGGCACTCATTCGCGAATTGGATTCCAAGCGGCCGAGGCCGCGGTGCGGGCGGAAGAGAAGAAATAGCTGAGCTGCTACTGGGCTCCGCTCCAACGGCTCAACTGGTTCAGTGTATGGTCTTCGTCTTGCGGCTCATGTAGTCCATCAGCAGATATTGGCCAAGGGTGTATGGCGTGGTGAAGTAGGCCTTGCCACGGCACATCTCGGTGACCTTCTGCACGAACTGCACCAGGCCGCGGTCTGAGGCGAGCATGAAGGTGTTGATCATCACGCCGGTGCGCTTGCACTTTGCAACTTCTTCCAGCGTCTGACTGACCACGAGCGGATCGAGTCCAAAGGCGTTCTTGTAAATTCTTCCATCGGGCAGGGTGACGGCCGAAGGCTTGCCATCGGTGATCATGATGATCTGCTTCATGTCTTTGCGCTGGCGCTGCAGAATGCGTTGCGCGATGCGGAGGCCCTCCCGGGTGTTGGTGTAGTAGGGGCCAACGCGAACTCTGGCCAGCTGCGAAACAGGCAGTTCCTCGGCCGAGTCGTGAAAGAGCACGAGTGAAAGCGTGTCTCCGGGATATTGGGTGCGAATGAGTTGCGAGAGCGCCATGGCCACTTTCTTGGCCGGAGTGAAACGATCCTCGCCATAGAGAATCATGGAGTGCGAACAATCGAGCATGAGCACGGTGGCGCACGAGGACTGATACTCGCACTGGTGCACGTGGAGATCGCTGTATTCGATTACGAGCGGCAGGGTAAGGCCCTCGCGCTGGATGGCGGAGGAGAGCGTGGCGTTGATGTCTAGGTTCATGGTGTCGCCGAACTCGTAGAGTTTACTGGAGCCGCTGGTCTCAACCCCGGTCGCGGTGTCGCGCGTGTCGTGGCGTCCAAAGCTGGAGCGGCCAAGCGAGCTGAGCAGGTCGCGCAGAGTGCGGTAGCCGAGGAAGTCAAGACCCTTGTCAGTGACCTCGAACTTGAGTGGCCGATTGCTCGCCTTGTCTTGTCCCACGCTGCCGCCGGTGCTCGATATGCGGGTGGGATCGTGCGGCGGAGAAATAGTTACCATGCCCTCCTGCTCCATGCGGTCGAGCAGTTCGTCGATGAGCTGCTCCATGCGGCCCTGATTCTGCAACTGCCTCATCTGCTCGCGCGTCTCTTCGTCGAAGAGGTCGGAGTTCAGCAGGGCGTCGCGGATAGCCTCGCGCAACGCATCCAGCTGATCGGGACCATCGCCGGGCCTGTAATAGCGCCCCAACTCGTCCTCAAAGCCGCTCTCCAGCAGAAAATCCGAGAGCGCGTCCATAAGGTCGTCGAGGCTCAAGTCATCGGCGAGGTTGGGAATGTATTTGCTGTACTTGACGCGCTTCATGGAGATGCTCCCTACAATAGCGATCTGCCACTTCAGTTGAATGGGCTACGATTCTTGCGGCGCTGCTCCCAGTCGGCTTCGAACTCCTCGCGAGTGTCATCGCGCTCGGTGCGCCGGGATTGCTTGTCACCCGAGGTAAAGACGCGGTCTTCGGTGCGGCCAATGCGTTTGTGCGCGTGCAATCCCTCAAGAATGAATTCGGCGGCGGAGACGATGGACTCGGGCGCTTCGCCTTCGCCAACGCCAACCTTTTCGGTCTTCTCCAGCAGTCCCTGAATTTTTTCCATGCTCTTTAGTCCGTCGCGGGTGCGAGTGTTGTCCGTAAGCGTCACCTGTCCGCCGAGTTCAAACCACTGCACAACTTGTTTTAGATCGTTGGCACCAAAATAGCGGTCAAAGGTCTTAGCTACCGATGCCAGGATGACCTCGCGGGCAACAACGTCGGCACCCTTCATTTCGCCTTCGTATTCCAACTCCAACTTTCCGGTGATGGAGGGCATGGCCGCGTAAATGTCAGAGATGCGGGGAACGGCAATCGTGGAGCCTTCAAGCACGGCACGGCGTTCGGCGTTGGAAATTACATTCTCCAGCACGCTGATGGGCAGGCGCTGGCTCACTCCGCTACGACGGTCCACGCGCTTGTCCGTGCGCGCGATAAAGGCGATCTGTTCGGCGGTTTCGCGAATATAAGGCGGCACGATCAGTTCCGGGCCTTGGCGCTCAGACCATGCTTCCTGCGCGGTGATGGCCATAGCCTCCTCGATGGTAGCCGGGTAATGGGTGCGGATTTCGCTGCCGATACGATCCTTGAGTGGGGTCACGATCTTGCCGCGCGCAGTGTAATCTTCGGGGTTGGCGCTGAAGACCAGCGCAACATCGAGCGGAAGGCGCACAGGGAAGCCCTTAATCTGCACATCACCCTCCTGCATGATGTTGAAGAGTCCCACTTGGATTTTGCCGGCCAGGTCGGGCAGTTCATTGACGGCAAAGATGCCGCGGTTGGCGCGGGGAAGCAGTCCGTAGTGAATCACCAACTCACTTGCGAGTTCATGGCCACCGCGTGCGGCCTTGATGGGATCGATGTCGCCGATCAGATCCGCAATGGTGACATCGGGAGTGGCGAGCTTCTCAACGTAACGCTCGTCGCGCGGCATCCAGGCGATGGGTGTGCGGTCTCCTTCGCGAGCCTTTAGCTCTTTGCACCGGCGGCAGAGCGGGGCGTAGGGATTGTCGCGAATCTCGCATCCGGCAATGTAGGGAGACTGCTCGTCGAGCAATCCGGCAAGAGCGCGCAGAATACGGCTTTTGGCTTGTCCACGCAGTCCAAGGAGAATGAAATTGTGGCGCGAGAGCACGGCGTTGACTAATTGCGGAATCACTGTGTCGTCATACCCGACGATCCCCGGAAAGATTGGCCCACTGGTTCTTAGCCGCGTGAGCAGATTCTCGCGCAATTCATCCTTTACGCCGCGCCGTAACATGCGCTGCTCGCTGAACTGGCTGGTGCGAAGTTCGCCGATCGTGTGGGGAAGAATGGACATGACGCCTCCGGATACCTCTGCTGGCGCCGCTGCGGGATTGCGAGCTCACGGTGACCCAGCGCTGTCAAAGGATGCCAATTGGACGCAAATTACAGCTGCTACGTTGTGCAGATATTTTCGAGGACGGTTTGAGGCGTGCTGTCACTGCGAAATTGCAGTGCTGGCGTCGGCGGATAGGCACCAGATAATGGCGTTCCGGCTGCGGCGCTCGCTTGACTTTTTGCCAATGTGGCAATAAAAGTTGCGAGATGAGCATTGCAGGCAAAGTCGTGGTGGTGACCGGGGCGTCCATGGGGATTGGCGAGGCGATTGTGCACCGCTTTCTCCGCGAGGGAGCATCGGTGGTACTAGCCTCGCGTGAACGGAGCCGCGTGGAGGCCGCCCGTCAGCGCTCCGGGGCGCCGGATCGTACCTTGGCCGTAGTCTGCGACGTGACTGTGCGGGCACAGATCGAGACCTTACTGGCGGCGGCGATTGAACGTTTTGGACGGGTGGACGTCTGGGTGAACAATGCGGGCTTCGGACTGATCGACTCGGTGGAGCGCATGGATATGGCCGCCTGCCGAAAGATGTTCGATACCAACCTGTTCGGCGCGGTCGAGTGTATGCAGGTGGTGTCGCCGGTCTTCAAGCAGCAGCGCTCAGGCGCCATTCTCAACATCTCCAGCGTAGCCGGAATTGTGACTGTGCCTTACATGGGAGCCTATGGGGCGACCAAGCATGCGTTGAACTGCCTGGGCCGCGCGGCGCGGCTGGAACTGGCTCCCTACGGAGTTCATGTCAACACCATATGTCCCGGATATGTGCAGACGGACTTCAACGCTAATGCGGTGTGGGGAGTCGAGAGCCTGCGGCTGGGTGGCCATCGCAAGCATGGAATTACCGCTGCGCGGGTTGCAGACGCGGTATGGAAAGCGTATCGCGACAACCGCCGTCTTGTGGTGGTGCCTTGGAACAACAATCTGATAGTGGGCCTGTACCGCCTAACCCCTGGAGTCTTCAACTGGGGATTGCTGAAGATGCTACGCCGGAGGGAACAAGCGGGAAAGCGCTAGGATTGCCACTCTTCGAGCAGCGCTTGCATTTCGTTTTCAGCGTGTTGGTTGCCAACGCGGTGAGCACAGGCAATGCCATCTTGCAACCACCGCACAGCTTCAGCGGTACGGTCGGCCTGATGCAGCGCTAACGCTCCCATGAAGAACGCATTGGCATAGTTGGCGTCCACTTCAAGCAAGGTGCGGAACTCCTGCACCGCTGCGTCGGTTTTGCCGGCGGACGAGTATTCCATGCCCAGTGCATAGCGGGCGAAAGTGTTTCGGGGTTCAAGGGCAAGAATCGCTTTGAGCTGTTCCAATCTTTCAGCGGCCATACGCAGAACATAACACAGTGGCACGGGGATCATGTTCAAAGGCCCCTCAGCCGGATACAGATGCTATTAGAATAGCGTCACGAGGAGAGTTGCGATGGCGTGTCCGTATTTCATTCCGTCCGAGCCTCACAAGCGTGAGCTCTGGACACATCGCGATAGGCTGCCGCTGGGAGACGGTTTTGCGGGAAGTTGCGGAGTGACCGCGACTGGCTGCAATGACGAGACTTTGCGGTTGCACTGCAACCTCGGCTATGCGGAGTGTGCACATCTGCCAGCCGAACGTGCCTTTGACGCGGTGCGTTTCCAACTCACAGGCGAGGGTTCGGCAACCATACGGCTCCAGTTTGCCTGCGAGCGCGAACACCGGCCCGCACTATGCGGAGAGCTGCGCTATGATCGAGTTGCGGAGAGCTGGATCGATCCACCCGATCCGCGGCTGGTTGCGCTCGCCGATGCGACCGTCCGCGCCTGGATCGCGAGACGACTGGCACATTAAATTGCAGCGGAAGGGAACTGGCGGGAGTCCAAAGACAATCAGGCTTAAGTAAGCTGTGCGACCCGCGACGCATCAGGACGCACATCAGAGACGCAGACCCTAGCGCTGCACCGGACATTGTAACGAGGACTATGGCAACGAGAAACATGGAACCATCTGAAAACTTGATCCCGCGCCCCGTCGCCGACTCGATCTCCGAGATGGTGGAGCTTGTACTTCCGAATGACGCGAATCCCCTAGGTTCCTTGCTTGGCGGACGGCTGATGCACTGGATCGACGTTGCCGGTGCATTGGCTGCGCATCGGCATTCGCGCGGCTACGTTGTGACCGCCTCCACTGACCACTTGGATTTTCTGAATCCCGCGCGTGTAGGAGACTTTGTGGTTTTCAAGTCTTCGGTGAACCGGGTCTACCGGACATCGATGGAGGTGGGGATCAAGGTGTGGGTGGAGAGCTACTTCACAGGAGAGCGTCACCACGTCAGCTCTGCCTATCTCACCTTTGTCGCTGTGGACAGCCAGGGCCGCAGACTGCCGGTGGCACCGGTGATTCCGGAGTCGGCGGACGAATTGCGCCGCTTTGAGGATGCAGGCCGACGGCGCGAGATTCGCCGGGCTGAAGCCGCGCGGAAGGCCACTGCGGCCAACCGCGACTGACGCCGTCAGGCCAAGGTGCTGGTCGCTCCCTTAATTCCTCTTTTGGCAGGAGAACCGGAAACAAATCAGAAGCAACCGGCACGTTCTGGGTCTCCTATTTCCGTGGTCCAGAATTGGCCGGTTCTGAGAATGCGGACAGCGTGAAACTAAGCGGCTGAATCGTCTTTCTTGTTTCTGTTGCGCTCCACGTGTTCAGGTTGGTTGTTGTTGTCCAGAACCTCGCGTCCAGCATCCTTCGCCTTGCCCCAGGCATTTTGAATCTTGCCCTTCACCTGCTGCGCGGCTCCTTCGGCCTGCGCCTTTTCGTCCCCGATCCATTCTCCTACTTGGCGCTTGGCCCGGCCCTTGATGTCTTCCATTTTTCCTTTCACGCGATTCTTATCCATAAAGTATCTCCCTGGTGCTTCAGATTTCAATTCAAACTATCTTTCTTCGTTCGGTGATCAACTGAACCACCAGCGCCACCAGTGCAAGCAGTAGCAGAATGTGGATAACTCCGCCCATGGTGTAGCTGCTCACCATGCCTATCAGCCAGAGCACCAGCAGTACAACAAACAATGTCCAGAGCATAATTTTCGGATCCTCAGCGCGGCCCGCACATCCCGCCCTCGATCACCGCTCCAAAACATTAGGTGCGATGGAAAAATGGAAGGTTGGCGAGAATCGGAAGCTGCTGATTTTGAAGCTCTTGTCATCATAGAGAGACGGGTTTTTGCCCTGCCTGCGAAAGCTTCTTGCCTCGCTGGCTGGCAAGGACTACAATCCGCCCGCTTGCTATTTACGGAGCTGGCCAGAGAGATCGTCTCGACGGCCCATGATTGTGCCGAAAGAGAGCAGAGGTGCCCATTTCGTCGGTTTTTGGGCGTTTTAGCCGTGCGATGCGAACTCTTGATCTGCTCGGCCACAGAAACCGAATCTTTTCGTATAATGGAGTCATCAAAGTTGAGTACGTTTGACTCAAGGAGTTCATAGTGGCAAAGGAAACCCGCAATCTTGAAAGCATTCCAGTCTCCAGCGACACGCGTGCTCTCCCGGTGCTACCGGTTCGCGACACGGTGCTGTTTCCCCATGCCGTGCTACCTCTGACCGTGGGGCGAGAGAGCTCGGTGCAACTGATCAACTCGCTGGGCGAGGACAAGACGATCGTGGTGATTGCTCAGCGCGAGGCGCGCGTTGACACGCCGCAGCCGGTCGACCTTTATCCGATTGGGACTCTGGCTACGGTTCACAAAGTGGTCAAAATGCCCAATCAGAGCTTATTTGTCTTTGCTGAGGGGCTGGAGCGCGTCAGTGTTGTGGAGTACACGCAGCTCACTCCCTACATGAAGGCGACGGTGGAAACCGTACAAGAGGTTGTGCCCGAGCTCAACGCGGAGATTGAGGCGCTGCAGCGAAACATACTCAACCTCTTCCAGCAGATCGTTGCCGGGTCGCCGACGCTCTCCGATGAGCTTTCGACGGTAGCGCTGAATATTGAAGAGCCAGGGCGTCTGGTGGACTTTGTAGCCAGCTCGCTACCATCGCTTTCCACCCGCGACAAGCAGGACGTGCTGGAGACCTACGACGTACGTTCGCGGCTGGATAAGATCAACCAGCACCTGGCCAAGGAACTGGAAGTTCAGCAGCTGCGCAACAAGATTCAGAGTGAAGTGCAGGACCGGGTGCAACAGACGCAGCGCGATTATTACCTGCGCGAGCAGCTCAAGGCGATACAGAAGGAGCTGGGCGAGCAGGACGATACGACGCGCGATGTCGAGGAGTTCAAGGAAAAGATCGACCAGAGCGGAATGCCGGAAGAGGTGAAGAAAGAGGCGATGAAGGAGCTGAACCGCCTCTCGCGCATGTCTCCCATGGCGGCTGACTACTCGGTGACGCGCAACTACCTGGAGTGGCTGGTGGTGCTGCCCTGGATCAAGTCAAGCGGCGCGCAGGTGGATATCACGAAGGCAAAGGTAATCCTCGACGAGGATCACTACGATCTGCAAAAGGTAAAGGACCGCATCCTCGACTATCTTTCCGTGCGGCACTTGAACCCGAAGATGAAGGGGCCGATCCTTTGCTTCTTCGGACCTCCGGGAGTGGGCAAGACCTCGCTGGGCAAGTCGATTGCGCGCGCTCTGGGACGCAAGTTTGTGCGCATGTCGCTGGGCGGTATACATGACGAGGCGGAGATTCGCGGTCACCGCCGCACCTACATCGGAGCCATGCCAGGCCAGATCATCCAGGGAATTCGCCGCGCGGAAGCGAACGACCCGGTATTCATGCTGGATGAGATTGACAAGGTAGGCCGCGACTACCGTGGCGATCCCACGGCGGCGTTGTTGGAGGCGCTCGATCCGGAGCAGAACGCGACCTTCCGGGACAACTATCTGGACGTGATGTTTGATCTGTCCAAGGTGCTATTCATCACCACGGCCAATCAACTGGATACCATTCCAGATCCGTTGCGCGACCGCATGGAGATCATCGACCTGCACGGCTACACGGAGGAAGACAAGCGCCACATCACGTATCAGTACCTCATCCGGCGGCAGACTGAGGAGAACGGCCTGACTGCGGAGCAGATTGAGTTCACAGAGGATGCTGTGGGCTTCATGATTCGCCACTATACGCGCGAGGCTGGAGTGCGTAGCCTGGAGCGCCAGATCGGGACCATCTGCCGTAAGCAGGCACGCCGCATCGTGGAAGGCAAGACTGAAAAACTGGTGGTGACCCGGGAAGTAGTGCAGGAGATGTTGGGAGGTATCAAGGTTCGCGTCGATACGGAGATTGCGGCACGCACCAAGCATCCGGGAGTTGTGGTCGGACTGGCCTGGACTCCGGTGGGCGGCGATATTCTGTTCATCGAAGCGATGAAGATGAAGGGCAAGGGCGAGTTCCGCATCACCGGCCAAATCCAGGAGGTGATGCGCGAATCAATGCAGGCGGCCTTTAGCTGGGTGCGCGCACATGCCGAGGAATTGAAGATCGAGGATGAGATTTTCACCAAGTACGATCTTCACATCCACGTGCCGGCTGGAGGTATTCCCAAGGATGGCCCCTCGGCCGGAGTCACCATTGTCACTGCGTTGGTGTCGCTGCTGACCGATAAGCAGGTGCGTCCGAAGATGGCGATGACTGGCGAAATCACCTTGAGCGGAAACGTGCTGCCAATCGGCGGTGTGAAGGAAAAATTCCTGGCCGCCAAGCGCGCAGGAGTCACCGACATCATCTTCCCGGCGGAAAACCAGATGAACGTGGAAGAAGATGTATTGCCCGAGCAGATGGAAGGCGTAACCGTTCACTACGTTTCCAGCATCGAGGAGGTGCTGGGCATTGCACTGCCGCAAAACCAGGCGGAAGTGCGCGAAGATGCAGCGGCTCGCGAACAGGTTCTGGCTGACGCGCAGAACTAAATTACAAACATCTGCTTCACTCATCAGGCCAGTCCCGCGGGGCTGGCCTTCTTGTTTGTACCTGGGAAGTGCCGCTCGCGCAGACTAAGGCTACTTACTCCAGAAACTCAGAGTTCACCCTCGTTGTGTCCAATGGTACCGATACTTGAGTATCAAGTTAGCTAACCACTATTCGCTTGAATCGCTTGAATTGCAGAGTTGATGTTGCGAAGATTGAGCAACATTCCCAAGGTATAGGAGAGTTCCAGATGGTGCGGCGCGTAATGACTGTGCTTTGTGTAGGTGCGATATTTACAGTTCTGGCCAGTTGCGGCCAAACCTACAAGCTTCAATCTATTAGCGTGTCGCCGACTTCTGCGAGCCTCGCTACGTTCGGTAGCACGCAGCAGCTTACCGTCACGGCCACATACACCAACACGAAAACGGCGGATGTGACGCAAAAAAGCCAGTATTCAATCGGTGGCTCGTCAGCTCCCAACAACACTGCCCCGCTTAGCGTTAACGGTCTGCCTACGGTCACAGTCAATAATTCCGGCCTTGTGGCGGCTAGCCCCAACGTACCGGCGTGCACGTATGCTCCAACCACCAATGTGCCCTATCCCTATTCTGTGAACGTTACCTACACGGAGAACGGCGTAACGGTATCGACGAGTGCGTCACTTAACGTTGCAACGGCTTCCGGGTGCGACGTCACATCCAGCTAGCTCCCCGTCGCATGTGGGAGGCGCCGCACCTGCTACGTCCTCCGGGCCAGGTGGGCAAGCAAGATTTTCAAGGGTCTTGTTAGTTGTTCGCAACCAGATCGGTAGTTGATTTATTTGATAGCTGCACTTGAGGCTCGAACATGAAGCTGAAGCTCTGTACCGCGCTGCTCACCGTCGCCACCATTTTCGCACCGCTCTCCTTGGTCGCCGAACAGGCTCAGGACGCAGGCGCGAAGCGCAATGCCATCGAGAAATATGGCAGGCTCCCTTTGAGTTTTGAGCCGACCGACAGCGCCGCGCGGTTTCTGGCGCGCAACGGCAACTATACCGTGTCGGTGGGTGCCAGCGAATCCTCCGTGGCTGTGACCGACGCCAAGTCTGGCAAGCACCAGATGTTCCGCTTCGCATTTGACAATGCCAGCCCCAACTTTCAGTTGCAGGCTTTGGAACCGCAAGCGGGAGTGACCAACTATTACATTGGCAAAGATCCGGCCAAGTGGCGGCTTGGGGTGAAGAGTTTCGCGAAGCTTCGCGCACCGGGCGTCTATCCCGGCGTTGACGTGGTGTATTACGGAGACCATCGTCAGCTGGAATTTGACTTTGTGATCGCCCCCAAGGCCGACCCTGGAGTCATCGCGCTGTCCTTCGCAGGCATGGATAAGCTCTACAAGAGCGCCAGTGGCGACCTTGTCGCCGAACTGGGCAGCAAGAGCGTGCACTTCGTCAAACCCTACGCCTACCAGAAAGTGGGCGGGATCTCCAAGGCCGTGGATGCGGATTATGAAGTGGCGGGCAATGGCAAGGTTCAACTCCGGGTTGGCGACTATGACCATAATTCCGAACTGATCGTCGACCCCGTGGTTTCCTACGCAACCTACCTTGGTGGCAGCGCGGCTGACGTGGGCAACGGTATTGCCGTTGATAGCAGCGGCAATGTCTATGTGACCGGACAGACCTGCTCCATCAGCGGCTTTCCGATTACCAAAGAGACTTTCGAAGGAGCCTGCGACGCGTACGTCACAAAGTACAACGCAGGAGCCGCTTCAGTCGCGTACAGTACGGTCTTGGGCGGTACGATTCCAGCTAATTCCACCGCCTCAGGAAACGGTATCGCGCTGGACAAGGCAAACCCGCCGGATGCCTATATCGTCGGCACCACCAACATTAAGGACCTGCCGTTTAACTTGAACAGCTATCAGGGTGGTGATAGCGACGCATTCATCGCGAAGCTGGGTTCGGATGGATCCATAAAATATATCTCCTACCTTGGCGGCAGCGGTGCAGATGCCGGCTATGGCATAGCCGTAGACCAATCGGCAAACGTGATTGCCGTGGGCCAGACCTGTTCGCAGGATTTCCCGGGCTATAACGCCTTTGAGACCAAAATTGAGCCCTGCGTTGCGTTTATCACCAAACTCGACAACAATCTGGACATTGGCTCAGTAACGCCCGGCGCATCCGCCCTGGCACCCCCCACGACGAGCGTCGGCAAAACATTTTACTTTTCGGAGTTCTATGGTGGCCAACCCGTTGCTCCCTATCCTACGGATGGAGCTTGGACGCCGACTACCGCCTATCCTCAGTACGCAATCGTTCTTGACAACCAGAACCCACCCCACATCGAGCTCGCGCTGAATAGTGGTGTGAGTGGACTCTACGTCCCCGCCACAACCACGACGAGTCTTCCAACCCCAAACTGGAATACAACCACGCTGGGGGTCACTCTCGAAGGCACGATGGAGTGGGAGGATCTTGGCACGCCAGCAATTCCCGCAAACGCCTTCACCGAGGCCTATGGCGTGGCGCTTGATCCTCAAGGCGACGTTTTTGTCGCTGGTGGTACGGATACAGCGGCCCTAGCGAGCACGATTTGGCCGTGCAGCAACGGCGCCCACGGAGCTTGGATTCTCAAGGTGTATGGCAACGCAGGTGGGTGCGCATATGAATGGACCCTGGAGTCGACTGCGACTGATGTAACCGCGACAATTGACACGGCGCGCGCCGTCGCGGTGGATTCAGAGGGCCGGGCATATGTGACCGGAACCGCAAGCGGAACCATAGGTACGACTGGGACCTCCTACAAAACCGGGATCGCTGGCGGTACGGATGCTTTCCTCTTCAGGGTAAATCAACTTGGTTCAGCTATCGATTATGCGACCTACCTTGGCGGCTCCGGCAATGACCAGGGACTCGGCGTAGCGGTGGACGGAAACTTCTCGCCATACGTCACAGGTGCTACCCAGTCGGTGGATTTTCCGACCATCAATCCGCTGACCAACCCCAGCGATGGCAATCCAATTCCGCTCAATGGCACCCAATCCGCATTCATTACCAAATTCACTCCCGATGGTTCGTCGCTGGTATTCTCCACTTATCTGGGAGGCTCGGAGACAGAGCAGGGCAACGGCATCGCGGTAGTCAATGATCCCGTCCCAGGTCCGCAGGGTCAGATATATGCCGACATGTACGTGGCGGGCAATTCAACCTCGACGGATCTTTTGACAACGCTCCTGTCACAGCCGATGTCCAGCCCGAACTATGCTCCCCCGCAGGCGACCAACGCCGGAAATGGCGACGCGTTTATCGCCATGGTTCCCGGAGCAAGCATACCTTCGGTCACGGTTTCGCCGGGCAGCCTGTCCTTTGGCACTTGGAATGTGGGTGCCACCAGTACCGCTTTGGTGGTCACATACACCAACACCAACACCCTCTCCTCGGTGCAGATCAATTCAGTCACGTTCAGCAACAGCCAGTTCCAACAGTCCTACACCAGCACCTCTACACCTGATTGCGCACCTGGGAGTTTAGTACCTCCGTCCTCCGCCACCTTCACCTCTACATGCCAGATATGGGTCATCTTTACCCCGTCAGCGCAAAGCCTGCAGGTCGGCTCGCTGACCATCACGGATGATGCTACCAGCGCGCCGCACGTCATCAATCTGCGTGGCTCGGGTGCCGTGCCCTTCGACACATTCGTGCCAACAAGCCTCGCATTTGCTATGTCTTCACCCTATCAAGCCATTGGCAGCTCGACCGCCGCGCAATCGGTGACGGTGACGAATATAGGCACAGGCACCCTCGAAATCAGCAACATCGCCATCACCGGCACGAATCTGTCCGACTTCAGCCAAACAAATAACTGCAGTGCGGTGCTTGCGTCCGGGGGCACGTGCACCATCAGCGTAGTCTTCACCCCAAGTGCGGCAGGGGCGCGCTCGGCTGCTCTGACGATCATCGACAACGCGGCTAATAGCCCCCACAACATTCCGCTACAGGGCACTGGAGCGGGTGCAGCCGGAAGCGGGACCACCTCGTCAGGGTCGATCAAGTTCAGCTCCACTGCCACTTTCAGCAGCACTGGGGTGGGCATAGCCAGCGCCTCCCAAACCGTGATCCTCACCAACACGTCTTCCACTTCGACGCTAGCCATTCCCGGCTTTGTGATGAGCAACACTGACTTTACCCAGACCAACAATTGCCCTGCAAGCTTGCCATCCAACAACGCCACCTGCAGTATTCAGGTGATTTTTACTCCCAGCGTGACGACGACTGAAACCGGCACGTTGACCGTGAGCGGGACCACATCGCCGTCAGTCTCCCTCACCGGTGGAATATCTACCACCGGCACCACAGGCGCCACAGGCACCGGTAACTTCACTCTCACTCCGTCAGCTACCGCTGAGTCCGTTACACAGGGCAATCAGGCCGCGTTTACGGTGGCCGTGGCACCGTTGAATAGTTACAGCGGCACGATTACCTTCACATGCATGTTGGCGGGCGGCAAAATAAATGCCCCCTGCGGAGTTTCTCCGAGTAGCGTGACGCTGAACGGCACTGGAACGCAGTCGGTCACTGTCACCGTGAACACCGCGGATAGCAACGGCAGCTACGCCAAGTTGTCATCGCCTGGCTTCCGGTCACGATCGATCTTCCTGGCGTTGCTCCCGTTCTCCATGATGGGGATACTGCTCATCAACAAACGCCGCGGCATCTGGCTGGCGCTCACGTTGTTGGTCTTGTGCATGCTGATGGGACTAGCTAGTTGCGGTGGCGGGGGCAATACCAGTACCACTCCTCTGGCAGCCGGCACCTACTCGGTCACGCTCACCGGGAGCCCGAATGGTGGGGCCCCATCGGCGACCATGAGCGTGGTGGTCACCACTCCGTAAGCGGATTTCCACATCTCTGCGGCGCGCACATTTGGCGTGCTGCAGAGATGAAGGATTTCCTGTGCGTCTCCCACTTCGGCAGAAACTGATATCTTTACTTTCATGCACCTCCGTGTCTTATGCTTTGGCCGCCTGCGCGACATCATCGCTCCGGAGATTGTTGCCGAACTGCCGCCGCCCGCGACGGTCGCTGACCTGTGGCGCGCTCTGCGCAACGAGCATCCCGAGCTTCTTGCCTACGATGGAGCCGTCGCCATCGCTGTCAACCAATCGTTTGCTTCGCTGTCCACGCCCCTGGAGCAGGGAGATGAAGTCGCGCTTCTGCCGCCGGTAAGCGGAGGCCACGACAGGCCAGCACTGCCGCTGGAATCAGCTCATGCCCGTCTGCAGAGTGAATCGATTGACTCCACCGCGATCCTGGCCCAGATCAAAGCGGGAGAGGATGGAGCCGTTTGTTTGTTTGATGGCGTGGTGCGCAACCATACCCGTAATCGCCGTACCCTGTATCTCGAGTACGACTCCTATCCTGCGATGGCATTGTTGGAGATGGAGAGGCTGGCGACCGAGGCGCTCGGGCAATTTCCTATTCGCGATCTCCGTATCACGCACCGAGTTGGGCGTCTCCAGGTTGGCGAGAGTAGCGTCCTCATCGTGGTCGCCAGTGCGCACCGTGCGGCTGCGTTCGACGCCTGCCGCTGGACCATCGATTCGCTCAAGCGATCGGTACCCATATGGAAAAAGGAATTCTTCGAGGACGGAGCCACCTGGGCTGACGGTGAAGCCTTCCCGCCGGAGCTAAGCCTCTAGAGCTCCCGGCGCAATCTTTCGCCCGCAGTAAAGTTCCGAATACCGACTGGCCGTCTTTCCCTATAATGGCCTTCGCATGATCTCTCGCCTTGTGCTCTTGTTTATCACGGTGCTGCTGGCTCCTGCCTTCGCCCAAGATACCGCCTCGCCCGCGGCTCCGCCTAGTCCGGCCGCGCGGCCTCCCATCCGCCGCAATCCAGCCAAGGGCGACCAAGCTCCCACTATCTCGGTGAACGTCAAACTGGTAAGTGTGTTTGCCAGCGTCGCCGACGGCACTGGAGCGCCCTACGCCAATCTGCAGAGGCAAGATTTCCGCATCTTCGAGGACGGTATCGAGCAGAAGATCTCGGTCTTCGAACGCGAGTCCGACTTGCCGCTCTCCATAGTTATGGCATTGGACACCAGTATGAGCACCCGTAAGGATCTTCCGCTGGAGGTCGCCTCGGCGCGCAAGTTTGCCCACGACATTCTGCGCCCGGTCGATGCTATCTCTCTTTACGAGTTTTCCACCTACGTTTCGCAGGCCCTGCCCTTTACCAACAACCAGCGCACTCTGAACGCGGCGCTCGGCCACCTGCACACAGGTGCAGCCACCGCACTCTATGATGCCATCTTCCTTAGTGCACAAGCGCTTCAGCATAGGCAGGGCCGCAAGGTCATCGTGCTCATTACCGACGGCGGCGATACCGCCAGTAAAACCGATTACCAGGAAGCACTGCGAGCTGCCCAGATCTCGGAGGCCATTATCTACTCGGTCATCATGGTCCCTATCGAAGCCGATGCCGGGCGGGACACCGGCGGCGAACACGCCCTCATCCAGCTCTCGCGCGACACCGGGGGCAAGTTTTTCTACGCTACCTCACTCCCCCAGCTAGACGCCGCCTTTCACCAGATCAGCGACGAGTTACGTACCCAATATCTGCTTGCCTATTACCCTATCCGCCGTGTCGGCGCAGAATTCCGCCGCGTTACCGTCGAGCTTACTGATGAGGCTAAAAGGCAGGCTCGGCGGGACCTTTTCGTGCGTCACCGAGCTGGTTACTACAACAGCAAGATTGAGTAGATTTGCCTCTTTTCTTAATTCTTTTCTTCCAATTTTCATATTACAGGTTAGGCAGAATACCTGATTTGGTATGGCAGGGTACTGTTTGTTGCGAATTTGTTACGAATTCGGCCCTTTTTGAGGGTAGCTGTTTGGTACTCTGCGTGCACTTCTTAACCCGAATCAACTAAGGCAAATTCGTCTGCCAAAAACCTATACCAGTTCTGCGTTCCGGTTGCCGCAAGGCAACCGCTGGAGGATTTTAATTATGAGAAAGCGTTCACTGGGTGTTCGCTTCTGCGTGCTGCTAGCCATCGTAGCCGTGATCCTGTTGTCAGTCGGTCTGCAAGCTCAGGAGACTACTGGCGGCCTGCAGGGCACGGTGAAAGATGCTAATAACGCGGTGATACCCAAAGCACAGGTCGTTCTGACCGGCTCATCGCTCGTCGGCGCCAAGACACTTCAAACCGACGGCACAGGCTACTACCGCTTCGCCAACCTTCCGCCGGGCACCTACGCCGTTACGGTGAAGGCTGCCGGGTTTGCTACGCTGAAGCGCGAAGGCATCACCCTCGAAGTCGGCCACCTGCCCACTCTGGATCTGACACTGAAAGTTGGCAGCGCTGAAACCGTGGTGGAAGTGAGCGCGGAAGCTCCAATCATCGACGTAACTACTACCCGCACGCTTACTAACATCACCGAGGATGTGATCGCGGACGTACCACACGGCCGTTCCTTCCAGTCGGTCATTCAGTTTGCCCCTTCGGCCCGCAATGAGCCTCTGGCAGGCGCCGCGTTGAACGCCAACCCTGGTATTGGCGGCGGCATTGGTGGCAATGGCTCGGGTGCCGAATCACCGGGCAATGGCGGCAACGGCGGTTCCTTTGGCTTCTCGGTCGCCGGCGGCGCTGATTCCGAAAACTCCTACCTTGTGGAAGGCCAGGAAACGGCTAACCTCATCGGTGGCTATTCGCACACGAATGTGCCTTTCGAGTTCATCCAAGAAGTGCAGGTGAAGAGCTCCGGCGTCGAAGCTGAGCATGGTGGTTCACTTGGTGGCGTAGTCAACGTCATCATGAAGCATGGCAGCAACGACTGGCATGGCGCATTCGGTTCCGCATATGAGCGCGGCAGTTGGGATGGCGGTCCAGCCAATTACACCCGCTACAACCCTCTTGAATCCGGCAATGGCAGGTTTGACCCGACAGCGCAGTCCTATCAACCGCTGAAAGATCATCTTACTGACATTCAGCCCTCGGTTACCGTGGGCGGCGCGCTGCTGAAGGATCGCATCTTTGCGTTCATGGGCTTCGCACCTGAATACATTGCCCGCGGCCGTACGGTGAAGTTCTCATCTGACCCAAATAACGCTCAGACCTTTAGCAATCCTCTGACCTTTAACATCCCGCAGACCTTTAACCGCGACCAGCAGACTTACTACGGAAACGGACGCCTCGACATTAGAGCGACCAGCAAGCTGAATGTCTTTGCTTCTTGGCTCTATCAATATCAGCGTGAGAGCGGCGAGTTGATGCCTTATGCTGACGCCAACAACCCCAACCTTTTCAACCCGTACGCAACGATCCCACTGGTTGCTTTTGAGCATGGTTACGGCTACGCTGCGCCAGACACCACTCTGAACATTGGCGCCGATTTCACCATCACTCCCAGACTGGTTTCAACGACCCGTTTCGGCTACTTCTTTGAAAACTACCACGATTTCGGCTTCCCCACGAATGGTACCGTTTATCTGTGGCAAGCCAACGGCAGTGCAGCAAAGGAGTGCTTACCAACCGACGCCGCCGGTACCAATTGCCAGGGCGCGCTTTTCACTGGCGATCCTGCGGCTACTCCGTTGGAGTATTCCACCAGCTATCAATCTGCGGGTTCAGACCAGAACTACACCCTAAAGAATGCCGACAAGCACATCCAGCTCGACCAGGATATCGCCTGGTTCAAATCCGGATGGCTTGGAACGCATAGCTTCAAGGGTGGCTATCAGATGAACCGAATCTCGAATGACATCTTCCAGCGGTGGAATGCTCCTACGGTTCAGCTATTTCCAGGACAGGTTTATAACCCGTACTGTGCAGGATCGTCGGCATGCGGCGTTGCGGTTCCTCCGCCTGCCCTAGGCAAATATGGGTACTTTCTGGTGAACGATTTCGGTACCTTGGGGCAGGCCCTCAGCTACAATCACGCCTTCTTCGCCCAGGACGCCTGGACGATAGGTAAGGGTGTGACCATCAATGCAGGTATTCGCTTTGAGCATGAAAACGTACCGGCTGAAGCCTTTGGACTTGCGGCAGGACTTCCAGCTAACCCGATCGAGTTCGGCTGGGGCTCCAAGATCGCTCCTCGTATCGGCGCGGCCTGGGACGTCTTCCGCGATGGCCGCATGAAGATATTCGGCAGCTACGGTGTCTTCAACGATCAAATGAAGTTGAATCTGGCCATCAGTTCCTTTGGCGGCCAGTTCTGGCAGAACTGCGCGTATGCGATGAACGACCCTAACCCTGCGGATATCGTTGTTGCGCCCGACGCCAACCGCCGTTATTGCAACGGTGATGTAACCACGCAGGCTCTGACCTCGAGCAATGGCAACAACAGCGTGTCAAACACGTTTATTGAAAACATCAACTACCGCGGCAGCGAAGGCGCTGTTCCGGGATTGAAGCCCTACCGGCAGCACGAGTCGGTTTTTGGTTTCGATTACCAGCTCAAGAAGAACTTGGCATTTGAGACCCGCTGGGATCGTCGGCGCCTTGATCACATCATCGAAGACGCTGGCCTGTTCGTTCAGGGCAGCGAAGTCTTCAGTGTCGTCAACCCCGGCGAAGGTCCGAACAGGACCAATGCTCTTTGCGGATCAGCCTGCCCGCTCGATGCCAGACCAAATCGCAACTATGACGGCATTGAATTCCGGTTGAACAAGTCCGTCAGCGATCACTGGTTCGGACTGTTCAGCTACACATACAGTAAACTTCGCGGCAACTACTCCGGTCTCACCAGCACCGACGAGTCGGACGGTGGCGGCGGACGCAACTCACCGAACAACAGCCGTGCGTTTGATGAAACCTATTTTATGTACAACGCTTACGGCACCCCCTCTAACGGGCTGTTGGCAACGGATCGCCCGAATACCTTCAAGGGCTATGCGTACTACCAACTGAACGAGGGCAAACGGGCAACCACCAACATCGGTATCTTCCAGACGATGTATCAAGGGACCCCGCTGAGCAGCTTCATCGACGTGGAGGCATGGCAGCAGCCAAACTTCGCTCCGGTATATCCGGAAAACCGTGGCAAGTGGGCTGATATTAGCCAAGACCCGAACACGGGAGCGCTGACGGTCACGGATGTTCGTACCCGCCGCACCCCGTGGTACATACAGTCGGACGCCAGCCTCATCCAAGAGTTCAAGCCGAATCGGAACAACGAGCGGCAGGTTCTTGGATTTGAAGCTACTATCGCTAACCTATTCAACCAGCACTCTGCTGTCTCCTACGGTTCGCAGATTGATTCTTCCAACAACACGCCTGCCATATCCCCGGGCGGGTACGCATTCGGTAGCGCGGCTGGCTATGCAGCTGCTGAGCATCCGTACGATTGGAAGAGCCTGCTCAATACCGACGGTGTCGTCCTGAACAGCCAATACGGCAAGGTTCTGGCGAGCCAGCTTTCCCGTACGATCCGCTTGAAGATTCGCTACACCTTCTAGTCGGTGGTGCGTGATAACTTTCCGGGGAGCCAAAAGCTCCCCGGTTTTTTGTCTCCGCTTTTCCCGCTATCGCACTTCCACCTCTGTTTGATCTTGCCTCACCTCTTCCAATCCCAGAATTGTGCAACTCTGCTTTTTCCTAATTTCATATTCAGCGCTGTTTCCTAAGGCGTTTGCCGCAGATTTGGCCCTGCAATCGTAAGTTGCTGGAGTGGTTCGTGGCGTGCATGGACGCAGAAGTGAATTTCCCGGCTAATGCAGTTACCGGGAGCATTAGTAATTTGGTTGTAAGTTCCGGTTGCCGCGAAGCAACCGCAGGGAGGTTCTTGTATGAAAAGAGGGCATTCCATTGGCGTTCGCTTCTGCGTGTTTCTGGCCGTCATGGCCGTGTTGCTTCTGTCCATCGGGCTGCAGGCTCAGGAGACTACAGGCGGCCTGCAGGGTACGGTGAAAGATGCAAATGGCGCAGTTGTACCCAAAGCACAGGTCGTGTTGAGCGGCTCAGCGCTGGCCGGCGACAAAAGCATTCTGACCGATAGCAGTGGCTATTACCGCTTTGCCAACCTTGCACCTGGCACCTATTCAGTCTCGGTGAAGGCGCAAGGGTTCGCCGCGCTAAAGCGTGACGGAATTACCATTGAAGTGGGCCACCTGCCCACCCTCGACTTAGGCCTGAAGGTCGGGAGCGAGTCGACCGTGGTCGAGGTGACCGCGGAAGCTCCGCTCATCGACACCACGACGACGAACACTTCGACCAATCTTACCGAGCAGACGCTTGCCGATACTCCTCACGGTTATAGCTTCCAGTCTGTAATCCAGTTTGCACCCTCTGCGCGCAATGAACCGCTGCAAGGCTACGGGGCCGGCATAAATATAAATGGCAACCCAATCGGTGGTACTGGCGGCTCTCTGCCAGGTAGCAGTGGCAATGGGAATGCTTTTGGGTATTCCGTGGCGGGCGCGGCTGATTCCGAGAACTCCTATCTTGTTGAGGGCCAGGATACTGAGAACATCTCCGGTGGCTACTCCAACGCTAATGTCCCATTCCAGTTCATTCAGGAGGTTCAGGTCAAAAGCTCGGGTATTGAAGCCGAGCACGGCGGCGCTATCGGTGGTGTGGTCAACGTCGTCATGAAAAAGGGCAGTAATGACTGGCACGGCGAGCTGTCCTCCACCTATGAATCCAGCGCCTTTGATGCGGCACCTGACCCGTATTTGAGATACGATCCAAATAGTTCCATTACCGTCCCAACCACCTCTAGCCCGGCCAGAGCAGATTCCGCGGCACAGGAAAATGTGCCTAAAGAAGACCATTTCCGCATCCTGCAGCCGAGTGGAACCATCGGCGGCCCGATCTTGAAAGATCGCCTCTGGTTCTTTGCGGGATTTGCACCCTCGTACACCTCCAGGAGCAGAAGCGTTAATTTTAGCGTGCCAAATTCGCTGACCCCCCTCGCCGGGATTCAAGGCTTTACCCAAGACACGCAGCAATACTATGGAAACCTCCGTCTTGACGCGACGGTGACGCAGAAAATCCGCGTCTTCGGTTCCTGGCTCACGCAGGAACAGCGGCGACAGGGTGTATTGCCTGTTGCGGATTCCATCTACGGATACGCCAACATTGCCCCTACACTTCCAATCGCTGCCTACTCGCATGGGCTAGGCTTTACTGCCCCCAACTCAACTTTCAACACCGGAGCGGATATTACGATCACTCCGCGCATAGTCTCCACCACCCGCTACGGCTACTTCTTCCAGAACTATCATGACTTTGGCTGGCCTACCTCAGGCGCAGACATTTACTGGCAAAGTTCCGGAGTTGGGGGCACCGACGCCTTCGGCGCTCCTCTGCCAGCCAGCCTGCAGTTACCCGCACAGTCGCAGACCTCTGTGTTCAAGCAACAGTACACCCTCTTCAATGCGGGCAAGCACTATCAGTTCGATGAGGACGTGGCGATCTTCAAGAGCGGTTGGCTGGGCACGCACAACTTCAAATTCGGCTACCAGTACAACCATCTAGCCCTCAGTATCAACCAGAATGGCAATATACCTGTAATGTACTTACTCCCAGGCTCACCTTGGGGACCGCTGACTACCGCGGGTGCTGCCAACTGTGCAACGCTTACGGCCACTTACGGCGCATGCCAAGGCCAGTACGGCGTAGGCTACATCAATGACTTCGGCACCGTCGGCACATCGACTGACACCAACCATGGCCTCTTTGCGCAGGACGCCTGGACGATCGGCAAGGGTCTGACCCTCAACATTGGCCTCCGTATCGAAAAGGAAACTCTCCCGCCGCCTCCTGGCGAAGGCATCAGTCCTGGCCATACCATCAACTTCGGCTGGAGCGACAAGGTTGAACCTCGACTGGGCGCTGCCTGGGACGTCTTCAAAGACGGCAAGATGAAGGTCTTCGGCAGCTATGGCGTCACCAATGACATCATGAAGCTTCTGGTAGCTGAAACCTCTTGGGGTAACCAGTACTTCGAGTACTGCGTTTATGGAATCGGTCCGACGAACGCCACGGGATCGGCCACGTTTAACCCGACGGCGATTAATCCGGTGTTTATCAACCAACGTGCCTGCCCCACCTCTGTTCCAACGACCCCGGGCAATTTTGCTCCCGGAGGAGCGCCTGGCCTCACCTTCATTGAAAACGATAACTTGCGTCCCACTGAACCAGTAGCGCCTGGGGTGAAGCCCTACCGCCAGCATGAGTCAACCTTTGGCATCGACTATGCACTGGCTAAAAACTGGGCCGTTGAAGCGCGCTGGGATCGGCGCCGCCTGGATCACATCCTTGAAGATGCCTCCTTGACTGACACGATCAATGGCGAACTTTACAGCATCGTCAACCCGGGCGAAGGTGTAAATAAGACCCTCGACGGCTATGCTGCTTATTTGGGTTCGCTCGGCCAAGTCTTCGGCGTGCCTGGGCTTCAGTTCAATACTGGCCTGTTTGGGACCTGCCCAACCTGTATCAACCCGAAAGCAGCGCGTAGTTACGATGGTGTTGAATTCCGCTTGACCAAATCGATGAGCCAGCACTTCTCCGGGTTGTTCAGCTACACCTACAGCAGGCTGCGCGGCAACTATACTGGCCTCACCACTAGCGAGCAGACTGACGGTGCGGCACCGGGACGCGACTCACCAGACACCAGCCGTTCGTTTGACGAGCCGTATTTCTACTTCAACCAGTACGGCGGGTCCTCCAACGGACCGCTACCGACCGATCGCCCTAACACCTTCAAAGGTTACGTTTTCTACAATATGCCTGAAGGCAAAAGGAATTCGACCACCCTCGGTATCTTCCAGACCGCCTACCAGGGCGCGCCAATCAGTTCGTTCATTGACGTTGGTGCGGCCTTCCCACCACAACCGGGGTACGCCATGTACCTTTGGAATCGCGGCAAGTATGTCGATGTATCTACGGATCCGCTTGGAAATATAACTTTTGTTGGTGCTCCGTATACTCGCCGCACCCCGTGGTACACCCAGTCCGATCTCCATCTGGCGCACGACATCAAGGTGGACAAGAACAACGAGCGCCGCGTATTCGGCTTGGGATTCGACGTATTCAACGCCCTCAACCAACGTACGGTAACCTCGATTTACGGGGGCATTAACGAAACGCAGACTGCGTCCGTGCTGATTCCTGGAATTGGGCTAACCGGGAACGGAGCTGCCGCTTATAGCGTTTTTGAACACGGGTTTAACCCCCAACAATATGTCAATGGGGCCAACCCTGTTACCTTGAGTAGCTGGTATAACAAGCCATTCACGTATCAGCTCCCGCGTACGATGTATGTGAGCATTCACTACAGCTTCTAAACGGTGAACGCTTGGTAGGCACTTTCCGGGGAGCGGCAAAGCTCCCCGGTTCTTTGTCTGCTCTCCATACTTTTCGCCTTATCCACGCGGCAATCCGTCGCTCTCGCTCCCATCTTCGGATAGAATCACCTCATGCCGTTCCGACCAATCAACAAGAGCAAGACGCCTCCGCCGGAGGAGACCTTCGAAGAGGTGGCCTACCTCAAAGCTCTCGGCGAACAACAGAAGCACGTCAGCATCAAACTGCAGGGTGGCGAGGTGGTTCGCGGCTGGATCGAATACTACGACCGCAACATGCTGCGCCTCACCCGTGAGGGCGCGCCCGATCTGTTCATCTTCAAGACTGAGATCATGTATATCGAGGAAGGTGACGGCAAGGTTCTGCGTCCGCGCCGCGCCAAACCCGCGCCCCTCACTCCGGAAGGCTCGGGCGAGTAGTATGTCCGCCCCAGACGCTTCGGCATTTCTCCCGCACGCCACGGCCATCGCCCTGGAAGCCGGCAAGCTTCTACTACCGTTCTTCGA
>Ga0181520_10004381_pt1 | contig 23676 bp, 18 predicted proteins | sample PEATcosm2014_Bin_29_FD_132451 | JGI IMG/M metagenome (GOLD analysis project Ga0181520, IMG submission 132451) | Peatland microbial communities from MTU Mesocosm Facility, Houghton, MI, USA - PEATcosm2014_Bin02_30_metaG | ecosystem: Environmental > Terrestrial > Soil > Wetlands > Peat | place...
CGAACATGTTGGCGGTGTCGATGCCGAATTTCGTGACTTCCTTCTCGTTGGTAGACACGGCAACGAAGTGCTTCGCGACGGCTTTGTCGTCCTTGAGCTTCCTGAGCGACCAGTCGCGCGCGGTTTGGGCGTTGGTCATGGTCTCGAGGGTGGTGAAGGTCTTCGAGGAGATGATGAACAGGGTTTCCTCGGGATCGAGATCCTGCGTGGCCTCGGCGAAGTCGGTGCCGTCGACGTTGGAGACGAAGCGGAAGGTCATGTCGCGCTGGCTGTAGTGGCGCAACGCCTCATACGCCATGACCGGGCCGAGGTCCGATCCGCCGATTCCGATGTTGATGACGTTGCGAATGCGCTTGCCGGTGAATCCCGTCCATGCCCCGGTGCGGACGCGGTTGGAGAAGTCGGCCATGCGGTCGAGGACCTCGTGCACGCCGGGCACGACGTTCTCGCCGTCGACTTTGATGACGGCGCCTTTGGGTGCGCGGAGCGCGGTGTGCAGGACGGCTCGCTTCTCCGTAATGTTGATCTTTTCGCCTGAGAACATGGCGTCGATGCGTTCCCGCAAGCCGCTCTGCTCTGCCAGTTCGAGGAGCAGGCGCAGCGTCTCGTCGGTGATGCGGTGCTTCGAGTAGTCAAAGTAGATGCCTTCGGCTTCGACGGTCAGGCGCGTTCCGCGCGCGGGGTCGCTCTTAAACAGCTCGCGCAGGTGGCGCGTGCGGATGGTTTCGAAGTGGGCCAGCAGCGCTTTCCAGGCGGGGAGGGAAGTGAGGGGAGTCTGAACAGCGGTGGCGGTAGCGCTCATAGTTTTCTCCTTGTAACGGATACGATTCGGGCCGGATGCCGCCGGTCGCGCAAATAGTCTTGCCTGGGCACAATTCCTGGACGCGATTAATTGCCGGTGGGGATAATTCCGGCGTTTTCGACCATCAGGATCACGGCTCGCTGGGGTGCGCGGGTGCGGTGCATGACGGTCTTCGGTACGACGAAACCCTGGCGCGGGGCGAGTTCGACGGTGCGGTCTTCGAGATCGATGAGCAGTTTGCCTTCGATCACGTAGAAGAATTCGTCGTCGTCGGTGTGTTGATGCCAGTGATATTCGCCTTCGATCACCGCCATGCGGACGACGCTGTCATTCACCCGGCAGAGGGTTTGGTTGAACCATTTGTATTCGCAGGCGTCGGCGATGGCTTTCTCATCGATGACTTCGAGAGGTTGATGGAGGATGTTCAGGCGGGTTTCATAGGGGTAAGTGGCGACGGAATCGGCCATGGGGACCTCCGTTGGGATCGCTTCATGGTACGCCGGGAATATGAAAACTCGAAAACGGATCTTGAGACCGCGCCCGGGCACGCGCGCACGGCGGGCGGCTAATTTCCCCCGCTCGTCATGGCAAAGTCGCGCGCCGCATCCAGCAGCTTCTTCACCGACTCTTTCGAGCAGGATTCAGAATAGATTCGCAGGAGCGGCTCGGTACCCGAGGCGCGGAGAAGCAGCCAGGTCTTCGCGGCGTTCGGTTTGGTTTTCGCCTCGGGATTGTCGAGCCAGAACTTGATGCCGTCCAGGGTGTCAACCTTTTCAACCGGCATTCCGGCGAATTCCTTCAGGCCGGCTTTCGCACGCGCGATGGCCGCGTTTTTCAGTTGATCGGGGATATGCAGGTCGATGCGGCCATACTGGTGCTCGCCGTATTCCTGCTGGAGACGCTCGACCAGCTGGCCGAGGGTCTTTTTCTCCTCGGCCATGACGTTGGCGATGAGCAACGCGTTGAGCAGGCCGTCGCGCTCGGGCAGGTGCCTCGTGATCCCAATGCCACCTGACTCCTCGCCGCCGATCAGGATGTCTTCGGTCAGCATCAGGTCGCAGACATATTTGAAGCCGATACCGTGCTCGTACAGCTTGCGTCCGTAACGCGCGGCGATGCGGTCGAGCATCGAGGTGGTGTTGAACGCGCGCGTCACGCCGCCGGGCCACCCTTTCCGCTGCAGAATCCACTGGAGGATGACGGAATAAATCTTGTGGGGATCGACGAAATTGCCGTTCTCGTCAGCGGCGCCGATGCGGTCCGCGTCGCCGTCAGTGATCAGGCCGGCATCGCATTTCTGCGCGACGACGACTTCCTGGCAGGCGCGAATGTGCGGCTCGATGGGCTCGGGATTGATGCCTGGAAAAAGGGGATCGGGGTTGGCGCGAATCTCGATGTAGTCGACGCCGATCTTCGAGAATATGCCGGCAAGGATGCCTGCTCCGGCGCCATACATGCAGTCGATGGCGAATTTGAATCCCGACTTTGCGATCAGGTCGAGATCGACGAAGCGCTGGATAGCGTCGATGTAGGGGGGGACGAAATTGACCTTTTCGATCTTCGCGCGATCGACGGAGGGAAGCGGCTTGCCGAGGAGGGTTTCGATCTCCGCCATGATCGAGGGGCTGCCTGAGCCGCCATAGGAGGCTTTGTATTTCACACCGTTCCATTGCGCGGGATTGTGGCTGGAGGTGATCATGACGCCGCCGGCCGCTCCCAGGCGTTTCACCGCGAAAGACAGAGCCGGAGTGGGCGTGATGCGGTCGGCCAACTTCACGGGAATGCCCGCGCCGGAGAGTACTTCAGCCACGGAGGCGGCAAAGGCGGGAGAGCCGAAGCGGGTGTCGTAGCCGATACAGACGCCCTTCGCGGGGTCTTGCTTCAGCAGAATGTAGTTGGCGATGGCGGCGGCGGCAGCGCGGACGTTCGCGAAGGTGAAGTCGTCGGCGATGACGCCTCGCCAACCGTCAGTGCCGAATTTTACTGGGGACTTTTGAGACATCGGTTTGGATTCGGTCTTAGAAGAGGTAAGTCAGATGAGTTTTTCGAGTCCGCGTGCTGCCAGTTCCTTTACTACCTTGCCGACGTCCTGGGAGTGATGCAAAGTTGTGATCAGCAGCGCGTCTTCGGTTTCCACGACAACCAGATCTTTGACGCCGACCAGGGCGACCAGCTTGTCCGGGGCGAAAACATAGTTGCCCTGAGCGCCGAGCGCGACGCTGCCACTCGCGTCCAGGACGTTGCCGTGCTCGTCGCCAGCGTTGCGTTCGACTCGAAACTCGTGCAGGGCGGTCCAGGAGCCCAGATCGCTCCAGCCAAATCTCGCGGGAATGCAGTAAAGGTGGGAATGATGCTCGCCTTTGGCGGAACGTGGCTCGAGGATGGCGTAATCGACGCTGATGTTCTCACATTGCGGATAAAGCTCGGCGAAGATGCGATCGAACTCCGGGGTATCCCAGGCAGCGGCAATCTGTTCGAGCAGCGGGGCTGTCTCCGGGAGGTACTCGCGCACGGCGCCAGCGAGGGTGCGCGCGCTCCAGACAAACATGCCGCTGTTCCAGAAATAATTGCCGGCGGTTAAAAATTCCTCGGCCTTTTCGCGGTTGGGCTTCTCGGTAAAGCGGCGCACGCGGAGAACGCCGCTGGCCGAGGGCTCGCCGGTTTCGATATAGCCGTAGCCGGTTTCCGGACGCGTGGGCTCGATGCCGAGCACGACCATATTGTCGCCGCCGGCGGCTAATTGGGTGGCGCGCTGAATGGTCAGAGCGAAGGCCTCTTCGTCGGCGATGACGTGATCGGCGGGGAAGATGCCGATGACTGCTTCCGGATAGAGACGCTCGATGAGGAAGGCCGCCAGGCCGCAGGCTGGCGCGGTGTTGCGGGCTGCAGGTTCGCAAACGACCTGGTGTTCAGGGACGCAATCCAGCTGGGTGCAGATGGCTCCGAAGAGGTGGGCATTGGTGATCACCCAGACGTCGCGGGGCTCGGCCAGGGGCGCGCGTCCATGGAGAGCCGTCAGGCGATCCAGAGTCCGCTGGATCATGGTGCGCTCGCCGTCGAGGGCGAGAACCTGCTTGGCGCGGTTGCGGCGGCTGCGCGGCCAGAAGCGTGTACCGCTGCCGCCGGCCAGAATGATGGGTCGAAAGTCGATCGCTGCCTCCATCTCTACCTGAGATGCGAGCTAAATCCTAAATCAGTTTGCGGCAGGCAGGATTCGGACGATGCCGGCAGCCTGGTCGCAGTCGAGGTCCCAGCACGGGGTAGAGGAGGGGATAACGGCAAGCTGATTACGCTCGACGGAGAAGGATTCGAATCCGTCGGCGGAGATGCGAATCCGTCCCTGAACGACAAACAGTATCTGGATGCCCTGCGCGGGCGCGGTGAGAGCCAGTGCAGTGCTGGCCCCGGCAGGCCAGCGTTCGATTCTGAAGTAGCGTTCATCGATCAGCAGGGTATAGCCATCGAGCGTACGTGGCGGCACTTTGGCTGCCCTTGTCGTCAGCCGCATTGCAGCCAGCGATTTTTGGAGATGCAGCTCGCGCGCGCTGCCGTAGTCGTACATGCGATAAGTCAGGTCGCTGGTTTGCTGCGTTTCCAGAATGACCACGCCGGGTCCCATGGCGTGAACCGTTCCCGCATCGACGAAGATCATGTCGCCTTTGGCGACGGGTACCATCTCGAGCAGCGATTCGAGCGATGCGTCGTGTATAGCGGCTTCGACCTGGGGCTTCGTCACGCCTGGGCGGATGCCGAGAGCAACGTGGGCCCCGGGTTGCGCGTCGAGGGCATACCAGCATTCTGTCTTACCGCGCGGCTCGCCGTAGTGCTGCGCCAGGGCGTCGTCGGGATGAACCTGGACGCTGAGCTTTTGCCTCGGAAACAGGAGCTTGATGAGAAGTGGGAAGTCCCTGCTGGGGGTGCGCGATGGCTGCGGCGGGACACCCAACAGCGCAAATTGGTTCTGCTTCGTGATTTCGGCGAGGCTCAGTCCCCGTAACGGACCGTTATCCGCCTGGCACATCTCGCCGGTCAGCCAGACCTCGCCGATGGGTTCGCCGTTGGTGTGGTAGTCGTACCAGGGGGCGAGGTCCTGGAAGCCCCAGGGGCGTGTGCGGAAATACGGGGCCAGACGAAATGGCGGGAGGGTTTCCATGCGTATCCAGTATGCATGCTGAGACAGAGTTGCGGCCTGTGCGGCGATAGTCATCCGATAGGATTGAACACGATGGCTTCCTATCTGGTGACGGGTTGCGCCGGCTTTATCGGCTCGTGGATTACGCAAACGCTGGTCGAGCGCGGGGCGAGGGTTCGCGGGCTGGATAATTTCGAGACTGGATTCCGCGCGAACATTGGGCATCTTTCTGGCCGCTTCGAATTTGTCGAGTGCGATTTGCGCGATGCCGACGCGACCGCCCGGGCCTGCGAGGGAATCGACTTCATCCTGCACCAGGCGGCGCGGCCCTCGGTTCCGCGATCGGTGAAAGACCCGCGCACCAGCCACACTGCGAATCTCGACGGGACGTTCAACCTGCTGGAGGGAGCCCGCGCCGCGGGGGTGAAGCGGATCATCTATGCGGCGTCGTCGTCGGCGTACGGGAATCAGCCCGGGTTTCCGCGCCGGGAGACGATGGTTCCGATGCCGATCGCGCCTTACCCGGTGCAGAAGCTCGCCGGCGAGTTCTACATGAAGAGCTACTGGCAGGTATACGGGATCGAGACGGTGAGTCTGCGCTACTTTAATATTTTTGGACCGCGCCAGGCGCCCGACTCACCGTATAGCGGCGTGATGGCTAAGTTCACGCTGCAGATGATGCGGGGCGAGCGGCCGACCATCTTCGGAGACGGTGAGCAGGGGCGTGACTTCACCTACGTCGAGAATGCCGTTTCGGCGAACCTGCTGGCGCTTGAGGCTCCGGCGGACAAGGTCGCCGGGCGCGTCTTTAACGTTGCCTGCGGTGGGCGCCACACGCTGAACGAGACATTCCGGGTCCTTGCAGACCTTCTCGATTTCAAAGAGCCGGCGATCTACGGACCGCCGCGCACGGGCGATATACAGGACTCGCTCGCGGATATCTCGGCGGCGCGCGAGGCGTTTGGTTACGAGCCTAAGGTCGGGTTTGAAGGAGGTTTGCGGCGGACCGTTGCCTGGTATCGCGAGCAATACTCGGCTCGCGGGCCAGAGAGATAAGAGGGAACCGGCGCCGGAAATCTGCGTAAACTAATAAGGTTCTCAGCCAGGACAGGCTTTTCGCCCAAACTCCGTGCGGGAGAAAGACGACCGAAAATGGGATTTACGGAAGCAATCCGTGTGGCACTCCAGTCCTTATGGGCGAATAAGCTGCGGACCGTGCTGACACTGATCGGGGTGGTCATCGGGGTGGCGTCGGTCATAGCGATCATCACGTTGGTGAATGGGGCCAATCGCTTCGTCGCGACGAAGATTTCGGGTTACGGGTCCGATGTTCTGACGGTGACGAAGATGCCGTCGGTCATCCAGGACGCGGAGGAATATCTGCGCGACCAGAAGCGAAAGGACATCGAGTTTTCGGACTACGAATACATCGCGCAGACGTGTACGCGCTGCCAGTCGGTGGGGGCGCAGCTTTCGTCGTCCGGAAAAGTGGTTAACGGAAAACAGTCGGCCGACAACACTACGATTAACGGCTGGACCTCGGCCATGGCGGAGATGAGCAATATTAAGGTTGCCGAGGGCCGGGAACTGACTCCGATGGACGACCAGCAGGGAACCCACGACGTAGTTGTGGGGGCGGATATTGTCGACAATCTATTGCCCAACGGCGATCCCATCGGCCGGGAGATTCGTGTGGACGGCGAGGTCTATACGGTAGTCGGCGTGGCTGAACGGCAGGGGACTACGCTGGGACGGAGCCGCGACAACTTCGTGAACATGCCGCTGAGCACCTATATGCACACGCATGGAGAGCACCAGAGCATCACTTTGTTTGCCAAGGCCGGCACGGCGCCGGGCGCTCTGGAGGGCACGGTGGACGAAGTCAGCGCGCTAATGCGGGTGCGCCGTCACGATCGGGTTGGTCAGGAAGACAGCTTCGCGGTGCAGACCAACGAGACCTTCGCCAATTTGTGGAAGCAGCTCACCGAGACCTTTGCGATCGTGGTGATAGGAATAGCTTCGATTTCGCTGGTGGTGGGCGGGGTGGTCATCATGAACATTATGCTGGTATCGGTTACGGAGCGGACGCGGGAAATCGGCATCCGCAAGGCGCTGGGCGCAAAACGACAGGACGTGCTGCTTCAGTTTCTGATCGAATCGGCGACGATGGCGCTGGCGGGCGGGGTGTGCGGGGTGATTCTCGGGGTCGGGGTAGCGGAAATCGTGACTACAATTATCGGCTGGCCGTCGTCGGTGGCATTATGGTCGGTGGTGCTGGGCCTGACGGTGGCCACCAGCGTGGGCATTTTCTTTGGTGTTTACCCGGCGCACAAGGCATCTATGCTCGATCCTATCGTTGCACTGCGTGCGGAGTTATAACATATGGCGTTCACCGACACACGCGAATCCGTCCGCATGGCGATGGATACGCTGCGCGCGAATAAGCTGCGTTCCGGCCTGACTATCCTCGGCATCGTGATTGGGGTAGCCACCGTCATCACGATCTCGTCGCTGATTAATGGCGTGAACAACCGGGTTGAATCTTTCGTGAGTTCGCTGGGCACGAATGTTCTGTGGGTTTTCCACATGCCGGTCATCAATGTGCGGCCGACAGCGGAAATGCTGGCCCGCAGACGGCTCACGCTGGATGACCTTGACGCTCTCTCGAAGCTACCTCACGTGGTAGCGGTGAGCGGGGGTATTCAATACGCGAACTGGCAACTCGGAGTGGGCAGCGTAGCGGTGAGTTACAACGGCAAAAAGATTCAGAACACGATTCTGGAGGGCGATACACCCGACGTTGTGAAGACCTACGACATGAATATCATGCAGGGCCGAATATTCAACGCGTCGGATCAGTTCCGCAGCGCCAACGTCGTGGACCTGGGCTACGACTCGGCCGACGATCTGTTCCAGGGGCAGGACCCGATCGGAAAGCAGGTTGTGATCAACGGAGACGTCTTCACGGTGATCGGGGTTCTCGATAAACAGAAACAGCCCTTTGGCACGGGGAAAAACGCTAACGACAACGCCGCTTTCATGCCCCTGAGCACGTTTCACAAGATCCATCCCGAGCTGAAGGATCTGTGGATCAGCGCGAAGTACGACGACGCAAAAAACGCATCGATAGTGGAGGAAGAAATACGGACGCTGTTGCGCGAGCGGCGTCGGGTGCGGGTCGAGAAGGACGACGACTTCTCCATATTCAGCCCGGATTCGCTGACTCGGCTGTGGGATCAGATCACCGCGGGGCTGGTCATCTTCATGTTTGCGGTATCGAGCGTGGGGTTGCTGGTGGGAGGCGTGGGCGTGATGAACATCATGCTGGTTTCGGTTACCGAGCGGACGCGGGAAATAGGGGTACGCAAGGCGATCGGCGCGACGAAGCGCAATGTTCTGATTCAGTTCACGTTCGAAGCGATGGCTCTGTGCGCGCTGGGCGGCGTGATTGGCATTGCTCTGGGGGCGCTGATCACCCTGGCCATTCGCTATGGCGTCACGTTCCCGGCCAGTATGTCGACTATGTGGACGGTCATAGCCTTTGTGGTTTCCTGCGGCATTGGGCTGGTGTTTGGGATCTATCCGGCGTGGAAGGCGGCGACGCTGGATCCGATTGAGGCGCTCAGGTACGAGTAGCCAGTAGCCGGTAGCCTATATCTATCCGGTAGCGAAAGCGGTCGGCCAGGTGGGGGCTCGGGGAACCCCGTGGCCTGAACTTGCGTAAACTACAAGGGAGACTCCGGACAACGTGTGTTTCTGCGCTGGCCCTCGTCCGCGTCAAGGGAAGACTGTCGAGAATGGGATTTGCCGAAGCAATTCGGGTGGCTCTGCAGTCGCTGTGGGCGAACAAGCTGCGCACCGTGCTGACGGTTATCGGAGTGGTGATCGGCGTGGCATCGGTGATCGCGGTGATCACGCTGGCGAATGGGGCGAAAATGTTTGTGGTCAGGAAGATCGCGAATCACGGATCGGACACGCTGACATTGAGCCGGTTGCCTGCGGTGATCTTTACCGGCGAAGAATATCTGAGAGTGAACAAGCGCAAGGACATCACCTACGACGATTACTTTTATCTTCAGCAAGCGTGTACGCGCTGTCTGATGCTCGGCGCTGAACTTTCCTCGACAGGCAAAGTGGTGAGCGGCAAGCAATCGACTACCGATACGGTCATCAACGGCTGGACGGCCAACATGGCCGAAATATCGGACCTCGATGTTGTGCAGGGCCGGGCGCTCACGCCGATGGACGATGAAATGGGTACGCACGATGCGGTGGTGGGGTACGACATCGTTGACAATCTCCTGCCCAATGTGGACCCGATCGGCCAGGACATCCGCGTGGACGGTGAAATCTATACCATCGTGGGAGTTGGCGAGCGCAAAGGCGAAATTTTCGGACAAAGCGAGGACAACTACGTCGATATGCCGCTGACCACCTATCTGCACACGCACGGTGAGCACCAGAGCGTCAATATATCCGCCAAGGCGGGGATGGTTCCGGGGGCGCTGGACAATGCTATCGACGAAGTGCGGGTGCTGATGCGGTCGCGCCGCCACGACGAGCCGGGCGCCGAAGACAGCTTTTCGATTTCGACGAACGATACGTTCATCAGCCTGTTCAACCAGATCACGGGGATTTTTGCGACAGTGATTGTGGGAATCGCGTCCATCTCGCTGGTGGTGGGGGGGGTGGTCATTATGAACATCATGCTGGTATCGGTGACCGAGCGCACCCGGGAGATTGGGATTCGCAAGGCGCTGGGCGCCAGGCGGCAGGACGTGATGGTGCAATTCCTGATCGAAGCGGCGGCGATGGCGTTGCTGGGTGGCATGTTCGGGGTGCTGGGGGGCATCGGCATCGCGGAGTTCGTTACCCACGTGGTGGGATTTCCATCGTCGGTGGCGCTGTGGTCTGTGCTGCTGGGCTTGTTCGTGGCTACCAGCGTGGGCATTTTTTTTGGGGTTTATCCGGCGCGCAGAGCGGCGATGCTCGATCCTATTGTGGCACTTCGGGCGGAGTTATAGGCGGAGTTATAGGCGGAGTTATAGATCATGGCTCTCAGCGATTCCCGCGAATCGGTAAGCATGGCGCTCGATACGCTGCGCGCCAACAAGCTGCGGTCAGGCCTCACGGTCCTGGGCATCGTGATCGGGGTGGCGACGGTGATCTGCATCTCGTCGCTGATCAACGGAGTGAACAATCGGGTTGCCGATCTCGCCAGCCAGTTCGGCACTAACGTCCTCTGGGTGTTTCGCTGGAACTTCATCGGGATTCGGCCCACGGCCGAGATGCTGGCGCGGAAGCAGTTCACTCTCGACGATGCCCAGGCGGTTGAGAGTCTGCCACACGTAGTGGCCGTCAACGCCGCTCGTCGATTCGCCAACTGGCAGCTGGGCGTCGGTTATGTCGCGGTTCAGTACAAAGATAAAAAGATACAGAACACCCTTCTCATTGGCTGTTCGCCGGCTTTTGCCGTCGTGGACGACATCAAATTCCTGGAAGGGCGTCCCTTTACCGAGGACGAGGAATTTCGGCGGGCCGACGTCACGGTGCTCGGCCGCGACACTGCGGAGAAGCTGTTTGGGACGGAGGATCCCATCGGGAAAGACGTCGTGATTGGCGGTGACGTTTTTACGGTCATTGGAGTTCTCGATAGATACAAAAAGCTCTTTGGCGGAGGGAGCAATCCCGAGGACAACAAGGCGGTCTTCCCCATGAGCACCTTCCACAAGATTCACCCGGAGGTTCTGGACACGATCATCGCCATCAAGTATGACGAACCGAAAAACAAGAAGATGGTGACCGAAGAGGTGCGGACGATGATGCGCGAGCGGCGCCGGGTAAGGGTCGAGAGAGACGACGATTTCGCGATCTTCGGTCCGGACAGCATTCTCGATTTCTGGGCGCAGATTACGGCCGGCCTGGTCATCTTTATGTTTGCGGTATCGAGCGTCGGACTGCTGGTGGGCGGGGTTGGCGTAATGAACATCATGCTGGTGTCGGTCACCGAGCGCACCCGGGAGATCGGAGTGCGTAAAGCAATTGGGGCAACCAAGCGCAACGTCCTTATCCAGTTCACCTTTGAGGCGATAACGCTGTGCGCACTGGGGGGCGTGATGGGCATCGTATTGGGCGCACTTATCACGCTGGGCATCCGCTACGGCATCACCTTCCCCGCGAGCATGTCGAGTATGTGGACGGTGATCGCGTTCGTGGTTTCCTGCGGCATCGGGCTGGTGTTTGGGATTTATCCGGCCTGGAAGGCGGCGACGCTGGATCCGATTGAGGCGCTGAGGTACGAGTGAACGGCTCCTGGCCGGTAGCCGGTTGCCGGTAGCGAGTAACCTTTACGCAGGCGGAGGGAGCTTGGCGAGCAGTCCATGCATCATGGCAGCGATCTCTGCCGCCTCGGCGAGGATCGGGCCGGCTCGCGAAATCGCTGAGTTTCCATTCCGATTCCATGGAATCGGCGGGGAGGGCGAGAATTGCAAGATTACGAAGGACAGGGACGGGCTACTCGCTACCGGCTACGCTACGGGCTACGGGCTACTTTATGCGGTATCATAAAGCTAACCGGCGTTATTTCCCGCCATCAGAACCCCTATGTCCAAGAGCTTCAATCGCACCGTCCTCGCTGTTTCCGTTGTCCTGATCCTTATCGCGCTCCTGGGGGGCTTCGGCCCTGCGGGCGTCAGTGCCAGCCAGAGCGACGGCGCCTATCGGCAGATGGGGGTTTACGAGGAAGTGCTGCACAAGATTCAGACCGACTACGTGACCGACCCGAATATTCAGAACGTGACGACCGGGGCGCTGCATGGGTTGCTCGAATCGCTCGACCCGGATTCCAGTTACCTGACGCAGGCGGAATACTCGAGCTATGTCGAACATCGGCATGAGGGCGTGGCCCAGGTTGGCATGGACGTCTCCAAGCGTTACGGTTACGGCAGCGTTATATCGATCATTCCGGGGAGCCCGGCGGACAAAGCGCATGTCGAGGACGGCGACCTGATCGAAGCGATTGGCGGGCATTCGACGCGCGAGATGTCAGTGGCGATGATTCGGCTGCTGCTGGAGGGCAAGCCGGGCACGACGGTTAGTTTCGAACTGGTTCGGCCCCGCAAATCCGAACCGGACCAGCTAACCCTCACCCGCGCCTCAGTGACCCCGCCATCACTGTTCCAGCAGCAGTACGAGAATTCCAGCATTCTCTACCTGAAGCCGGTGGTGCTCACCAAAGAGCGCGTGGACGAAACGATCGCGCGCCTGCGCGAGATGCCGAAGAGCGGCAACAAAAAGGTGCTGCTCGATCTCCGCGATGTCGCGGAGGGCGATTCGGAAGAGGGCGTTCGGCTTGCCAACGCATTTTTGCAGTCGGGAACTATCGGATCTCTGCAGGGGCAGACTGTCCCGACGCAGACTTTCAATGCAGAGAGCTCGAAGTTTGTGACATCGGCCCCGCTGGTGGTGCTTGTGAACCATGGAACCGCGGGGGCAGCCGAGTTGGTCGCAGCGGCCATCCTTGAAGACAAGCGCGGCGACCTGGTGGGGGATCGGACGTTCGGCGAAGGCGCGGAGCAGAAGACGTTTACGCTGCCCGATGGGTCTGCCCTGATGCTGACGGTCGCCAAGTACGAGTCGCCCTCCGGCAAGAAAATCGAGGATGAAGCGGTAACTCCGAACATCGCGGTGAGCCAGAACCCTGCAGTCCTGGCCGAGGATGAGAGCACACCGCAGGAGCCGCGTCCCGACGAACAGCTCAACAAGGCGCTGGAGATTCTGAAGCAGAAGAACGCTTAATTCGACCTCGTGCAACTGGGTTAATTGCGGATGATTTTGACCGAGGCAAAGCTCTGAGCCTGTTCTGAGCGGAGTCGAAGGGTTGAACCTCATTACTCCATCGGACTGGGACAACGATCCAGAAGCGCCGGCTCCCCGGTTGCGCCGCGGCAGCTCCTCTTTTCAGCCTGGGGCGGGACGCAGCAAAATAGCCGGCAGCCTGGCTCTGGCTTTTCTTGTGCTGGTGGCGGCGGTGGCTGGGAGCCTGACCGGACTCACACTGGTCTATTCCGTCGATCTGCCGCAGATCGATGAGCTCGAGCATTATCGGCCGTCGACGACTACGGAACTCTACGACGTTCACGGCCGCAGCTTCGGTTCCTTCGCGCTCGAACGCCGGGTGGTCGTCAACTACAACGAGTTCGCGCCGGTTCTGCGGCAGGCGGTTATTTCCACGGAAGATCGCGACTTTGAGAGCCATGGGGGCGTGAACCTATTGCGCTTCGGGATGGCCGCGTGGCACGATCTGTTTTCGAAGGGGCGGGCGCAGGGCGCATCGACGCTGACGATGCAGCTCGCGCGGAATCTTTTCCTCTCAAACCAGCGAACCGCGTCGCGCAAGCTGGAGGAGATCTTCCTTTCGCTGCAGATCGAGCACTCCTTCACGAAGGAGCAGATTTTTACGCTTTATGCAAACCAGATCTACCTCGGCAGCGGCGTTTATGGATTCGAAGCCGGGGCCGAATATTACTTTTCGAAACACGCCAGCGAACTTACACTGCCTGAGGCCGCGCTGCTGGCTGGTCTCCCCAAGGGCCCGGTGGAATTTTCTCCGCTGCTGAACCCCGACCGGGCGTTCCGCCGCCGCAACATCGTCATCGACTCGATGCTTGAGGACGGCAAGATCACAGCAGCGCAGGCGGAGACGGCGCGTTCGACACCGCTGGGGCTGCATCTGGAGGCTCCGCCCAATTCCGTCGCTCCCTGGTTCGTGGAAGAGGCGCGCCGGGAGCTGGAGCGGCGCTTCGGTACGGAAGAAGTTCACGCGGCCGGCCTGAAGGTTTACACCACGCTCGATCTGGATCTCCAGAACGCGGCGAATCAGGCGGTGCTGGAGGGCCTCGCTGCATACGAACGCCGCCGCGGCTGGCAGGGCCATCTGCTCAATGTGCTTGCCGGCGGCTTGAACGTGGACACTTTCAAGCATCCGGACTGGAATGTGCCGCCCGCTCCCGGAAGCTATGTGCACGCGCTGGTCACTGGCCTCCTGCCTTACCAGGTAAGCGGCCGCATTGGGGATCGCCAGTTCCTGCTCACAGCCGAGGACTGGGCGTGGACCGGCTTCCACACTGCCGATCAGTTCCTCAAACCCGGAGACCTGATCTACATGCGGATCGGCGGTGAGGAGGGCGGGATGCTGCACGGGACTCTCGAAGAAGACACGGGGGTCGAGGGCTCGCTGCTGGCGATGGACAACGCCACCGGAAACGTGCTGGCGCTGGTGGGCGGGCGGGACTTCAATCTTTCGCAATTCGACCGCGCCTTACAGGCGGAGCGGCAGACCGGCTCGTCGTTCAAGCCGTATGTTTACACCGCCGCGGTCGAAGAGGGAGCGACTCCGGAGGAGATTGTCGTCGATCGGCCCGTCTCGTTCGGCAACTATGTGCCGCACAATTACGACGGCAAATTCAAGGGCCGCATCTCGCTGCTGGAAGCCTTTGCCGACTCGCGCAACATTCCTGCGATCGAACTCGCCAATCGCGTAGGGATACGGAAGGTGATTGCCACGGCGCACCGATTCGGCGTCACAACGAACATTCCGGCCTATCTGCCTGTCGCTCTGGGCTCGGCGGAGATCACGCTCGAGCAGCAGGTCGATGCCTATTCGGTTTTTCCCAACGATGGCATTCGCGTGGCGCCTCGGCTGGTTCAACGGGTAGTCAGCGCCGATGGAGTTCCGCTCAATGAAGATACGCCGGACGTACGCGAAGTCGTCAGCCAGAAGACCGCTCGCACGATGATGGTGTTCTTCCGCGGCGTCACCAGCGAAGGAACCGCCGCGAAGCTGGTTGCGCTCCACCATCCGCTGGGGGGAAAAACGGGAACGACGAACGAGTTTACCGACGCCTGGTTCATTGGTTTTTCGCCCTCGATCACCTGCGGGGTGTGGGTCGGCTACGACGACCGCCAGTCCCTGGGCGATAAGCAGACAGGAGCAGCTGTGGCACTGCCTCTGTGGACCACATTCATGCAGACGGCCATTGCCACGACCCCCAACGAAACCTTCCCGGGGGACGCGCAGGCGCCGGGGCGTCCGCAGCTGCAGAAGACCGCGGCGCTGGCCCGATTGCGTTAACGGGCAGGTGAACTCAGGGATTCAAAGAAATCGAATTTCGTTCCGATCTGAGCCTGCGAAAGTAGCGCTGCGCCTGCCGCACATCGCGGAGAATTTGCTCTTTCAGGGCTTCAGGGGAAGGGAAGCGCCGCTCCTGGCGCAGCTGTGCCAGGAAACAAACTTCGATGGGCGTCGCTTCTGCGAGCACAACTGGCGGCGGCCCGTCGAGCAGATGGGATTCAATCGCGAACCCTGCTCCATCGAAGGTCGGGCGGGAGCCTGCGTTTGTCACCGCGTTGAGAACCGGCGCATCGGCTCCTTCGCCGATCCGCAATTGCGTTACATAAACGCCGTCGGGAGGCAGCAACTCGTTGTAGGGCGCAAGGTTGATGGTCGGAGTGGTCAGCTGTTTGCCCACGCCGCGTCCGTGAACGGGGGTCGAAAGGATTGAAAACGGCCTCCCCAGCAGGGCTCGAGCCATGGAGAGCTGGCCCGCAGCGATGCGCCGCCTGACCTCGCTGCTGGAGACCGTAACACCTCTCACCGTCAGAGCGGCGTGCGAAACCACGCCGAAGCCGAGTTCCTCGCCCAGCTTCCTGAGTTCGACAATACCGGCGGCAGCGCCGTGGCCGAAGCGAAACGTATCGCCCTCGTGCACCTCAACGACCCGCAACGCGGCGCAGAGACAACCTTCGGCAAACTCCCGGGCCGACTGCAGGGAAAAGTCGCGAGTGAAGGGAAGGACGACGGTGGCGTCAATGCCGGTCTGCGCCAGCAGGCGCAAACGCTGCGGGATGGGCGTGATCAGCTTCGGCGCCTGCTCCGGTCGCAGCAGAGCCAGCGGATGGGGATCGAAGGTGACGGCGATGGCCTGCGCCCCCAGGGTTTGCGCCCGCTCGCGCACGCGCACAATGATCTGCTGATGCCCGCGATGCACGCCATCAAAATTCCCAATGGCGGCGACGGTGTTTGCCGCCTGCGGGAATTCGGCGATGGATCGGAATATTTGCATGGTTCTACAGTTCGAACGGAATCCGCAGTCCGTCGTACGCGAGGCGCACATTGTGAGGAAACGTTTTTTCCATGGTCTCGTGATCCACCTCATGGGACATGTGGGTAAACCATGCCCGGCGGGGCGCGACACGTTCCACCCAGCGCAGCGACTCGGAGATGTTGGCGTGGCTGGGATGCGGCTGGGGGCGGAGCGCATCGACGATCATAACGTCGAGGCCATCGAGCAGTGGCAGGCTCGATTCCGGAATGCTGCTCATATCTGTCAGGTAAGCGGCGGAGCCAAAGCGGAAGCCGGCCACCTCGATGGTTCCGTGGGTCAAAGGGACGCGCTGGAAGGAAGCTCCGGCGACCTCCGCCGCCTGATTGCCTTCGAGATTCCGCAGTTCCACGCGGGCACGGGTTGGATAGGTGGAGTGTGCTGAAAACGTGTATTCGAAAATTCGCCGGAGAACACCCGCCGTCTCCTGGTCGGCGTACAGGGGCAGGGAACCGGGCTTGTGCTCGAAGCTGAGGGGTCGCAGATCGTCGAGTCCAAGGATGTGGTCGGCGTGAGCGTGCGTGTAGAAAACCGCGTCCACGTGACGAATGCTTTCCCGCAATGCCTGTTCGCGGAAATCGGGGCCAGTGTCGATCAGGACCGTATGTCCGGCCTCGCCTGTATCCCACATTATGGCGATCGATGGGCGGGTGCGACGATTGCGTGGATCCGGCGAGGTGCAAACGAGGCAGCGGCAGCCGAGTGTGGGCACGCCCATCGAAGTTCCACTGCCAAGAACGATGATTTCAGCTTCCATCCGGCTTGAGGCTTACTTGTTCTTTCCATCAGCAGGACGCTGCGCCGACTGGGCGATCGCATTGGTAATTTCGAGGAACATCATGCGCAGCTCGAAGAGCACATTCTGCAGAGTGGCCTCTTCTTTTTGCGTCAGATTGCCCTTCGTCTTCTCGTGCAGCAGCGCGAGCATGTCAATACTCTGCCGCGCACCAAGAATGTCGACGCGCGGCTTCTGCCCAGGTTCGGTGCCGGCGCCCATGGCGATCATCGCGGAGACGTAAAAGGACTGGACGATGTGTTCAAACGCGACGGTTCCAGTAGCTCCCATCCCGGGGTTCGCCTGGCGGAGCATGTCGTCGAGCTGGCGCGACGACTCCTGGTAGGCCGCACGCTGATCGGCCGTTTCCTGGGCGGAGAACTGGGGCAATTCCGCATCCTCGGCAACCGTTTGGTCCGCGCCAATCTCAGTGCTGGGCGGCGAGGGCATGGTTACCACTTTTTCCGAAGCTGGCGGCGCCGGCGGCTTTTCCTCCGGTTGCCCGGCGTCCGGCGCATCATCGCGCAATGCGCCGTCGAGGGTGAATTTGCGGCGGTCGGTGACAGTAAACGTGGACTGTTTCTCATCCATAAATTGTGGTTCTCCCTTTAAGGATCAACGGCCGGTTCAGGATTTCGCAAAAAGCAGCGCTGCTCCAATCGGCACCGCGATCCCTCCGCCGTAGGTGATTGGCTCGGTCTCACTTTTTTCCAGTGCCTCGACACGGGCGATTCCCAACGCCAGGGTTTTGGAGGATTCTGGCAATTCAATGTGGGCAACGCTGGTCAGTTCGCCCACGGCCGCGTCGCCGGCGTACAGTTCGATCTTCTTGCCGGGTCCGAGGGTGGGGGTATCTCCGTGCAGCTGGAACTGACGGAGGGACCGGTGCACAGTAGCGCGCGTGCGGATGCGCTCGACGATTTCCTGGCCGATGTAGCAACCCTTGGTGAAGCTCAGGGCACGCTCGAGGTTGGTTTCCTGGGGCAGGTGCTTGTCACTGAAGTCCAGATCGTACTGCGGTAACCCCTCGAGGACGCGAAGGTCCTCGATTGCGGCTATCCCGCAGGGCGCGGCTCCCGCGGCCTCCAGCGCGCTCCACAAATTCAGAACCTGGTTGGCGGAGACATGAACTTCGAACCTGGGGACGACCGGCCCGTAAGCAGAGAGCAGGGTGACATCGATGCCAGCCAGTTGCTGGCCGGGCCGAAAGGTACCGGTCTCCGGGACGGTGCCGCCCAGTTTCTTCAGGATATCCTTCGCACGCGGACCTGCGATTCCGATTGCTGTGGTCGAGCTTTCTAACTCTTCGAGCTTCACATCGTCCATAATGATGTAGCGTCGCAGATGGGTGAGGAGGCGTTCGGACTGGGAGCGGTCGGTTTCCAGCAGCAGAGAATCGTCGTAAGCTGACACGTCGCCATCGCCCTGGATTCGACCCTGGGCGTTCAGAATCAGGGTGTAGCCGGTTTGGCCAGGCGTCATGCTTTTCACGGCCTGGGTGATCATGCCGTTGAGCCAGCGGACACGATCTTTTCCCGAAGCGCGAAGAAAGGTGCGATAACCCAGGTCGAAGATACCGGCTGCGGAGAGCAGGGCTTGCAATTCCGCGACATTGCCGGTGAAGAGGAGCGGCGTCAGCGCACCCCGGTGCAGCTTCAGATTGAGAGCGGGAGATTGGACGGTAAGTTGTGCCGCTAACGGTGTTTCGACGACAGCGGCATCGGGAATCTGGCAGGTCTGGCTCATAGATTGCTCTCAGAAAAAATTATAGTCTGCGTTGGAGGGGAAGGCTTAGCAGGCGGATCACCGGAAAGGGCGAAAAGGAAAAGGATGCAAGGAAAAAGCAACGCCTGGCTTGTGGCGATCGCACTGTTGGCGGGGTTGACTGGCGTGGCACAAACAACGCCTGGCAGTCCCACTCAGGTGACGCCGCCGCAAACTCCACCGGCTCAAACGCCGCCGGCGCAAACGCGCCCGCCACAGGCGCAGGCAAAATCCGCGCCCGAAAGCCACATTACTCCGCAGCAGGCGAAGGAGCTGTTCTCCTCGATCGGACCGATTCTGCAGTTCGCGTCGCAGGACACGAAGTTACCTATTAAGCACGAAGTGAAACCGCACCTGACCACGCGTCCGGAGGTGGAAAAGTATCTGAATGAAAAGATGCGGGACGATAAGGACGCGAAGCGCATGGAGCGGTCCGAAATTGTGCTGAAGAAGTTTGGTCTGCTCGACGCCGATTTTCATCTGCAGTCGTTTCTGGTGAAGTTGCTCGACGAGCAGATTGCGGCTTACTACGACAGCAAGACGAAAACGGTGAACCTGCTGGACTGGATTGCGCCGGATACACAGAAACCGGTGCTGGCCCATGAATTGACCCATGCCCTGCAGGATCAGAGGGTCAATCTCGATAAGTGGCAGAACCAGACCAGCGACGATCTGTCGCACAGCTATGCAGACGACAAGAAGCACGTGGCCACCGACGAGGACGATACGGCCAGAGAGGCGGTTCTGGAGGGGCAGGCGATGGCTGTCTTCGTCGACTACAGTTTGGCGCCGGCCCATAAGAGCCTGCGGACTGCGCCCGAACTGATCGAGAATCTTCTGGACGGTATGACCGACGATGGGGATTCGCCAGTCCTTTCGCGCGCGCCGCTGTTGCTGCAGGAGTCACTTTTGTTCCCGTACAGAGACGGCCTGAAATTCGAAGCCGCGCTGGTCGCCGATTCGTCGAACCCCGCCGCCGCCTATGCCGGGGTTCTGGACCGCCCGCCGGCGAGCAGTTACGAAATCATGAATCCGAGCGCCTATGAGCACGAAGCGAAGGTTCCGCTGCTCACGATGCCCGATATTCATGCCGTCATTGATGGGGAATACAGCCCTTACGACATTGGCGTGATGGGCGAGCTGGACGTGCGCATCCTCGCGGAGCTGTTCGGGGGGAACCAGGCTGCCGCTCAGTTGACGCCTGCCTGGGATGGGGGCATTTATTATGCCGCGCAGAAGAAAAATGCGCCGGACAAAGATTCGACTTCGTCCGTGGCACTGCTGTATCTGTCGCAGTGGAAGTCTCCCGACGCTGCTCAGGCGTTCGTTAAGATGTATGCCGACGAGCTGAGCAAGAAATATACCCAGGTCGCGCGGGATAAGTCCGCGGAGACCAGTGAAGACGAGCAGATCTACAAAACGAATGAGGGGACGGTGCTGATTGTGAGCAGCGGCAACGACGTCTTTGCGAGCGAGAGCTTCGATCTTGGAATGGCACGCAAGCTGCAGTTCCTGATGCTCGGCGCTCAGCAGGCGAGCGGGGCGCAGATGGCTTCGGGGCGCACCGCGCCAGCCACGGACCGATTCCGGGACAGGGCCTCCGATCCGGCTGGCGCCATGGTTAACTTCATGGCTGGATGCGGCATGATGAAGGCGGCACTTCCGCACCATTTATACTGATTTCCTGCGTTCATCCAGCGTCACGCATCACCGGAAGCCCTTTGCAATTCGGCTCCGAGCGATGTTGGGCGTGTCCGCCAGGGAGTCGTATTGCAGCAGGCAGAAATCGGCATCATCGGGGGCAGCGGGCTGTATTCCATGCCCGGCCTCACTGGCGTTCATGAAGAGCGCGTCACCACCCCTTTCGGCGAACCCAGCGATGCTGTGGTGCTCGGCGAACTGGAGGGACGTAAGGTTGCCTTCCTGGCGCGGCACGGGCGCGGACATCGCATTCTTCCCTCGGAGCTGAACTTCCGCGCGAACATTTATGCGTTCAAGAAGCTGGGGGTGGAGCGGATAGTTTCCGTGTCGGCAGTCGGGTCGTTGAAGGAAGAGCACAAGCCCGGCGATTTCGTGATTCCCGACCAGTTCATCGACCGGACCATCCACCGCATCTCCACTTTCTTCGGCGATGGCGTCGTTGCTCACGTGGCCTTCGGCGATCCGGTCTGCGCCACGGTGGCCCAGGCGATTACAGGTGCCTGTAGTGCTGAAGGCGTCACCGCCAGAGCGGGCGGGACGTATGTATGCATGGAGGGTCCTCAGTTCTCCACGCGCGCCGAGTCGAATCTTTACCGCAGCTGGGGCGCCGATGTGATTGGCATGACGAACCTGCAGGAGGCGAAACTGGCTCGCGAGGCGGAGATTTGCTATGCGACGGCAGCCATGGTGACGGACTACGATTGCTGGCATGAGGGGCACGAAGACGTGAGCATCGATCAAATCGTCGCAGTGATGAATCAAAACGCGGCGAACGCCTGTCGCGTGGTCAGAGCGGTGGTTGCGGAGATGCCCGGCGAGCGGAAGTGCGGCTGCGGGTCAGCGCTGCAATATGCGATTCTCACGAGTCCCGATGCCATTCCGCCAGCGGCGCGGGAAAGGCTGGACCTTTTGGTTGGAAAGTATCTCAAGCAAAGATAGGAACACGAGGAAGATTTTTCGCATGGCTATTCTTGTGGTCGGTAGTGTGGCATTCGATGCAATTGAAACTCCTTCCGGCCGCCGGGAGCGTTGTCTGGGCGGCGCCGCCACGCATTTCTCGCTGGCGGCGAGCTACTTTACCGACGTTCGCGTGATTGGTGTCGTCGGCGAAGACTTTGGCCCTGGCGAAGAGCGGGTCTTTGCCCGGCGCAAGATCGACATCCGCGGCATCGAGCACGTTCCCGGCAAGAGCTTCTTCTGGAGCGGCTCTTACATGAAGAACCTCAACGAGGCACAGACTCTGAACACCGAGCTGAACGTATTCCAGAGCTTCTCGCCGAAGATTCCCGCTGAATATGAGGACAGCGAATACCTTTTCCTCGCCAACATCGACCCTGTTTTGCAGGAGGAAGTGCGCCGCAAGATGCCGAAGGTGAAGATGGTGTGCGGCGACACGATGAATTACTGGATTAAGGACCATGCCGAGAATCTTGGCCGCGTTCTGAAGGGTCTCGATGCGCTGCTGATCAACGACACGGAAGCGAAGATGCTCGCGAAAGACAACAACCTGGTGGTTGCCGCGGGCAAAGTCCTCGAGATGGGCCCGAAGGCGCTGGTCGTGAAACATGGCGAATACGGCGCGACCGCCTTCTTCTGCGAGCGCTCGTTTCCGGGCGACGCGCAGGCCCGGACCACTCCATTTCGAGTACCTGCGATGCCGCTGGCTGAAGTGGTCGATCCGACGGGGGCGGGGGATTCATTCGCTGGAGGCTTCTTCGGCTACATCGCTTCACAACCGGCGCTGACGCCCGCCGTCTTCCGGCGCGCCATGTTTTATGGCAGCGTGATGGGCTCGTTTGCCGTGGAACGCTTTGGCACGGAGCGGCTGCAGCAGTTAGAGCCCAATGAAATTGAGGAACGCTTTGCGCTCTTCCGCCAGCTCTCGCACCTCGACTAAGAAGCTGCGCCTGCGGGAAAGCTCTGCGGAGCTCGAGAGCCGCTCCCTCCGCCACGAGACCATCTTCGCCGCCATGGTCGCGGCACTGTTCTCGGTGCTGGCCTTTGGCTACTGTTTTCCGCGCAACATGCTTCTGCTCTATGGCGACGCGGTGGCGCATCTGCACATTGCTCGCCGCATCATTGACTCGCTGAACCCCGGGATCCGCCAGATCGGCTCGGTGTGGCTGCCGTTTCCGCATCTGCTCATGATGCCGTTTGCCGCGCGCATGGTGTGGTGGCAAAACGGCATCGCCGGCGCTATCCCGTCGATGGCGTGCTACGTCCTCAGTGTCGCCGGGCTGTGGCGGCTGGCGCGTTATTGGCTGCGCCCCGCCGGGGCCGTCGTTGCCGCATTGTTCTTCGCGCTCAACCCGGGCCTGCTCTACATGCAAACCACCGCCATGAACGAGCCCATCTTCCTTTGCCAAATGATATGGGCAGCGCTCTTCCTCATGGCGTACCTGCGTGGCATCAGGGACGGGCTCGCCGGACGCGCTCTCGCTGGCTGCGGGATCGTGCTGTTCACAGCGATTTTTACTCGCTACGACGGGTGGATCTTCGCATCGATTGTGTGGATCATCGCTCTACACGCTTTGTGGCGCTCTCGATCCTGGAAAACGCCGGCGGGCGGCGCATTCGTTCTGCTGACAGCGATGCTGATCACTGCGCCGATCCTCTGGTTGGCCTGGAATGCGCGTCAGTATGGCGACTGGCTCGATTTCATGCGCGGGCCGTATTCCGCGAAGGCGATCGATGCCCGTACCTCCACTCCGGGCGCTCCGCATTACCCCGGCTGGCACAGCATGCGCGTCGCCGCGCTGTATTACCTCAAATCGGCCGAGCTGGGCGCGGTCCCGGTGCGTTGGGCCAATCGCCTGCTGATGCTGGTGCTCGCAGGAACGGCCGCGGCGATCCTGTTATGGCGGAAGCAGGAACTCGCTCCATTGCTGCTGCTTTGGATGCCGCTGCCCTTCTACGCATATTCGGTTGCCTGGGGCTCGGTGCCGATTTTCATTCCTGTCTGGTGGCCGCATTCCTGGTACAACACTCGCTACGGTATGGAAATGCTACCCATCTTTGGGTTGTCGCTGGGATTCCTGGTCGCGTGGCTTATGGGCTTGATGGAGAAGCGCTGGCCGCGCGAGGCTTCGCTGATCCTGCTCGCAGCCATGGTTCTGATTATCGTCGACTGCTCCGCCCTCATGCGCTCGACGCCACTGGTGCTGCGCGAGGCGATTGAGAATTCCCGTACGCGTATCCCTTTTGAGGCAGCTTATGCGCGTGCTCTCGATCAACTGCCGTTCGAGGGCATGATCCTGGTCTGGACCTCGGACCACATCGGTGCGTTTCAACGGGCCGGCATTCCGCTGCATCGCACCATCAACGAGACGGACTACTACCA
>Ga0181520_10004382_pt1 | contig 23674 bp, 22 predicted proteins | sample PEATcosm2014_Bin_29_FD_132451 | JGI IMG/M metagenome (GOLD analysis project Ga0181520, IMG submission 132451) | Peatland microbial communities from MTU Mesocosm Facility, Houghton, MI, USA - PEATcosm2014_Bin02_30_metaG | ecosystem: Environmental > Terrestrial > Soil > Wetlands > Peat | place...
AAAGTTCTTTCGTCCATCACGAAGGTAAAACAGGGGTGGGTTCTGACGGTTTTCGGCGCGCCTGGAAACAGGGACAGGGGCAAAAGGCCGCTGATGGGAAGGGTTGTGGAATCCTTAAGCGACAGGATGATAATCACATCGGACAACACTGAAAATGAGGAACCCATGGCAATTATAAAAGAGGTCTTAAAGGGCGTAAAGAGGCCCGGCAGCGCGGTTGTGGAACCTGACAGAAAGAAGGCGATAAAGCTGGCGATTGAATCGGCAGGGCCCGGGGATGTGGTGCTGATCGCCGGCAAGGGCCATGAAAAATATCAGGATATTATGGGGAAAAAATTCGCGTTTGAGGATAAAAAAGTGGCGCTTGGCGCGCTGAAAGCGGTCCTATGAAACTTAAACTAAACGAAGTTTACAGGGTTTTTAACACAGGGTTTTCCGGCACTGACGCGGCTGTCGCGGGCATATGCACGGATACCCGCAAAATAAAAAAAGGCGATATATTTTTCGCCCTTATAGGCGAGACCGACGGCCACATGTACGCCGCAAAGGCGTTTAACGCCGGGGCGGCCGCGCTTGTGGTGCAAAAATACGCCGAAGGCGTGGAAATAGCAAGGCAGATAAAAGTAAAGGACACGACTGCGGCGCTTTTGACGCTTGCTTCATATTATTACGGAAAATTCAGCGGAATAAAATGCGCGGCTGTGACCGGCAGCAACGGCAAGACAACCACAAAAGAACTGCTGGCGGCGATACTCGGTGAAAAGTATCAAACGCTGAAAAGCGAGAAGAGCTTTAACAACGCAATAGGCCTTCCGCAGACAATATTCAGGCTTGATAAAAAAACAGAGGCGGCGGTTTTTGAAATAGGAATGAACCACGCCGGAGAGATAAAAAACCTTGTCTCCGCCATAGAGCCGGGCGTTGCGGTGATTACGAACATTGGCAGGGCGCATATCGGATTTTTCAGGGACGGCCTTGCTGGAATAGCCCGGGCCAAGGCCGAGATATTTACAGGCGTAAAGGCCGGCGGGACGGCGGTGTTAAACGCCGACGACCGGTTTTTCGGCTTTCTTGCAGGAAAAGCGAAAAAGAAAAAACTAAAGATTGTAACATTCGGCCTGAAGAACCAGGCAGATGTAAAAGTGGAGAGCTTTGAGCCGGCCGGCAACGGCACCGGTTTCAGGGTGAATTGCCTTAAAGAAAAACTTTTTATGAAGCTGAAAGGGGAGCACAATCTTTACAACGCCGCGGCCGCGATTGCCGCGGCACTGGCGCTTGACGTTCCGGGCGCGGCGGTAAAGAAGGGGCTTGGGAAATTTGAAATGGAAGGTTTCATGAGGTTCGAGGAAATAAGGCTGAAAAGCGGAGCGCTTCTTATAAACGACTGCTACAACGCGAACCCCGATTCTTTCACTGCTTCAATTGAAGCCGTGAAAAAAGAGGGATTTAAGCCATTGATAGCGGTTATGGGCGATATGCTTGAGCTGGGAAAAAACGCCGCTTCAATGCACGTGGAAATAGGAAAAAAATTCAGGGAACTGCCCTTAAAAAAGTTTTTTGTCTACGGCAGCCATGCAGGGAGCGTAAAAAAAGGGTACGGTGCCGGCGCGGAAATATATAAGGACAGGGCAAAGCTCGGCGCCGCGCTTAAAGCTTCTGTTAAAAAGGGAGACACCGTATTCGTGAAAGGCTCAAGGGGAAATAAACTCGAGGAAATAACTGAAATATTGAAATAATCAAGGAAAATTTATGAACGAGGTGGCAGGAGAATGTTTTATCACTGGGTTTATCCGCTTCATATTTATTTATCTTTTTTAAACGTATTCAGGTACATAACCGTGAGGGCGGCTTTCGCCGCAATTACGGCCTTTGTAATAACCCTTATTATAGGAAAACCGGTGATTGCGTGGCTCAAGTCGCTGTCGGTTACCCAGGTAATACGCGAAGAGGGTCCAAAGGAGCATCTAAAGAAAAAAGGCACGCCTACAATGGGCGGAATTATTATGCTTGTCTCGTTCTTTGTGTCAATGGGGCTCTGGGGAAGGTATGACAACAGCTATACATACATACTTCTTTTCGCGGCCTTCTGGTTTGCGCTCATAGGTTTTCTGGACGATTATATGAAGCTGAAAATAGGCACAAAAGGGCTCTCCGCCGGATGGAAGCTTGTAATGCAGTTTTCCGGCGCGCTGGTAGTGGTGGCCCTGTACCTGTTGTATGAGGATCCTTCATTTACATATACAACTTTTCTTAATATGCCATTTGTCAAGCATCCGGTTAACCTGCCGGTCTGGCTATATACAATATTCGCCATGCTTATTGTGGCGGGATGATCGAATGCGGTAAATTTCACCGATGGAATGGACGGGCTGGCCTCGGGGCTCTCGCTTTTTGTGTTCGGCACCTTTGTTGTAATGGCCTATATAATAGGAAACGTAAAAATGAGCGATTACCTGCTGCTCATGCACGTGGCAAAGGCCTCGGAGGTTACAGTGATATGCGCGGCCTTTACAGGCTCCATTCTGGGGTTCCTGTGGTTTAACGCGTATCCTGCCGAGGTTTTTATGGGCGACACAGGGGCGCTTATGCTGGGCGGCGTAATCGGCACAATTGCCGTACTGATAAAACAGGAGCTTCTGCTGCTTATAGTCGGGGTGATTTTTGTGGCGGAAGTGGCTTCTGTAATAATCCAGGTGGGTTCGTTCAAGCTCACCGGAAAAAGGGTCTTTAAAATGGCACCGCTGCACCACCATTTCCAGCTCAAAGGCACGGCTGAGCCGAAGCTTATAATAAGGTTCTGGATAATAGCGCTTATCGTCCTGTTGTTTACATTGAGCACGTTGAAGCTGAGGTGACGAATGATTGAACTTGAGGGAAAGACAGTACTCATTGTCGGGGCGGGGAAAAGCGGAGTTTCAGCCGCGAAGTTCCTGCTCGGCAGGGGTGTAAAGAAAATAATTTTAAGCGACACAAAGCCCAAATCAAAGCTTGAGGCCGAAGCGCTTGAGCTTGAAAAAAAAGGTGTGGAGCTTGAGACAGAGGGTCACAGGGACGCATCATTTCTCGAGGCTGATATTATTATTTTAAGCCCCGGCGTTCCAATACAGGAAAAGTGGCGCGAGGTGGCCGCGAAGTACAACAAGCTGCTTGTGGGCGATGTTGAATTCGCGTCACAGTTTATTGACGCCAAAATAGTTGCCATAACTGGAACCAACGGCAAGACAACGGCCACCACCCTTATGTATGAAATAATGAAGGCCCAGCTCGGGGATAAGGTGAGGCTTGCCGGAAACATAGGCATACCTTTCTGCGATATATTAATGGAGAGCGGAAAGCCCGAATATATAGTAATAGAGATATCAAGCTTCCAGCTTGAGGCCATTAAGGATTTTAAGCCGGAGGTGGCCGTGATATTGAATGTTACCGACGACCACCTGGACAGGTACAGGACAATGCAGGAATACGCCGAGGCCAAGGCCAATATTTTCAGGAACCAGGGGCCAGGTGAGCACCTTATCCTCAATATGGATGATAAATTCACCAATATAATGACCTCAATGGCCAGATCCACAAAACACTTTTTCAGCGCGTACAGGCAGGTGGATAATGGTTATTATTTTGACGGTGAAGATTTTATAAAAAGCACCGGCGGCATAAAAGAGAAACTCTTTTCGGCGGGTTCAATAAAACTTATCGGGCGCCACAATTATGAAAATGTTATGGCATGCATAATGGCCTCGGATCTGCTGAAACTTGACAGGGCGGGGGCAATAGCTGTGATACAAAATTTCAGCGGCCTGCACCACAGGATAGAATTCATCGGCGAGGCCAACGGGATAAAATGTTATGACGATTCAAAGGGAACCAACGTGGACGCTGTGCTAAAGGCCCTGGATACTTTTGACGAAGGCCTGGCCCTTATACTCGGAGGCAGGGAAAAAGGAACTGATTTTACCCCGATATTAAACGCCCTAAAACCCAGTGTGAAGGCAATAATAGCCCTTGGAGAAAACAGGGAAAAAATATATTCCATATTCGCGCAAAAATTGCCTGTTTTTCAGGCGGCTTCCATGGAAGAGGCGGTCGGGCTCGGGCTCAAGGTGCCGGGCATCGGGGTGCTTTTGCTTTCGCCGGCCTGCGCTTCTTTCGACCTTTTTAAAAATTACGCCCACAGGGGCGATGAGTTCAAAAAATATGTGTTAAAGGCGGCGGCATGAAATGAAGCAGGGATTAAAGCCGGGGATTGATTACACGCTTTTTATTACATGCGTGATACTCATGCTTTTCGGCATCCTTATGGTTTACGACGCCAGCTCGGCTTTTGCCAGCGAAACCACAGGCGATTCCGCCTATTATTTTAAGCGGCAGATAGTCTGGGCCGCGCTCGGGATCATCGCGGGGTTTTATTTCTATAAAAGGGATTTCAGGCAGCTGGATAAAATGATAGTCCCCGGGATGATTGCCGCAATTGTCCTTTTATTCGCGGTTCATGTACCCGGGCTGGGAAGAAGGATCGGAGGGGCGAAAAGATGGCTGCATCTGGGGCCGCTTTCCTTCCAGCCCTTTGAACTTGCGAAAATATTTTATGTGCTGTATTTATCAAAAATTTTTACGGACGACACCGGGCCGCTTTCGCGCAAGATAATACGCTCGGCGGCGGTTACCGGCATAGTTGCGCTGGGGCTTATATTCCAGAAGGACCTCGGAGGCACCGCGATAATAATGGTCCTTTATTTCGCCATGCTGCTGCTTGCGGGTGTTCCTGTGTGGTTCTTTGGAGGGGCGCTTGCCGCGGCCGTGGGGCTGGTGGTGCTTCTTATAAAAGTGGAGCCTTACAGGATGCAGAGGATGCTCTCTTTTACCGATCCGTGGAAGGACTTTTACGGTTCGGGCTGGCAGATTGCGCAGTCTCTCATATCGGTCGGTTCGGGCGGTATATTCGGCGTCGGGTTTTCCAACAGCCAGCAGAAATTTTTATACCTGCCGACGCCGCATACGGATTATATATTTTCAATAATAGGGGAAGAACTGGGGCTGTGGGGGGCCGTTCTTGTAATATTCGGCTTCTTTATGATTTTGTCGCGCGGTGTTTTTATAGCGATAAACGTGAAAGACAGGTTTTATAAATTTATGGCGACCGGGCTCACGCTGGCCATACTGACGCAGGCCATAATTAATATAGGCGTGGCCATCGGCATCATGCCATCAAAAGGGACGACGCTTCCTTTTATAAGCGCCGGCGGCTCGTCGCTGCTTATAACATGCATCGCCGCGGGGCTGCTGCTTTCAGCTTCACGCGAGGCTTACGGCGGCCGGCCTTGAGGGTGATATTCGCCTGCGGCGGCACCGGAGGGCATATTTATCCGGCGATAGCAGTGGCCGAAGAGCTCCTTAAAAGTGATAAGAAAGCGAAAGTGCTCTTTGTGGGCACAAGGGATGGAATGGAAAACAGGATAGTAAAGGGGCTCGGCTTTGATTTTGAGGCGCTTGAAGTAATGCCCTTAATAAGAAAGTTTACCGCGGAAAACATAGTAAACGGATTTTTTGTAATCAAGTCGTTCTTTACAGCCTTACAGCTGATAAAAAAGTTCGAACCCGACGCTGTGCTGGGCACCGGCGGATTTGCCTCGTTTCCCATTGTGCTTGCGGCGGCAATCAGCGGGAAAAGGGCGGTTATACACGAACCGAACATGGCGCCCGGGCTGGCAAACATCTGGCTCTCGGGTTTTGCCTCGGCTGTGACGCTGGGGTTTGCCGGGACAAGGGACATTTTCCGCAGAAAAAAAGTTTATGTGACAGGCAACCCGCACAGGGACATGGCGGCACACGAAAAAAAAGGAGCTGCGTACAAAAAATTCGGCCTAAAGGCCGGATATAAGACGCTGCTTATAATGCCGGGTTCGCGCGCGGCAAAGTCCATAAACGCCGCGGTTGCCGGGATGCTTTCGGGTTATAAAGAAAAGCTGAAAGGGCTCCAGCTTATATGGATGACAGGCGGCGATGATTATACGGCGGCTTTAAGCGCGGTGAAAAAGGCAAAGACAAGGGCCGCGGTGGTGAAATTTATTGACGACGCGCCCCTTGCATATTTGATAGCTGACGCCGGGATAATGAGGGCGGGCGCCGGGACGCTGACCGAGATAGCGGCGGTAAGGCTGCCGTGCGTGATTGTGCCTTACCCGTACGCGACGGCCAACCACCAGGAAAAAAACGCGGCGGTATTTGAAAGGCTCAACGCGGCGGTGGTCTTAAAGGACAAAGAGATGACGCCGGAAACGTTATATGGAGCCGTGGAAAAAGCGCTTAACAAAAAAAACGCGGCAAAAATGAAACTGGAACTAAAAAAAATATACAGCGGCAACAGCGCCGGGCAGATAGTAAAGATATTAAAAGGAGATATTAAATGAAGAACGAGGTAAAAAACATACATTTTATAGGGATAGGCGGATCGGGCATGAACGGCCTGGCAGAAATATTTATTAATCTCGGCTACAGGGTCACCGGCTCCGACATGAAGGAATCGGATAATACCAGAAGGATCGCCAGGATAGGCGGAAAAATATTCATAGGCCACAGCGAAAAGAATGTAAAAGGGGCTGACATCGCGGTTTATTCCAATGCCGTGCCCGAGACAAACCCCGAGATAACCCGGGCGAGAAAAATGAAAATACCCGTACTGCCGCGTGCAGTAATGCTTGACGAGGTTATGCGCCTGAAATACGGTATTGCGATTGCCGGTTCACACGGCAAGACAACCACAACATCGATGCTTGCCACAATATTTATGGAGGCAAAGCTTGACCCGACTTACATAGTGGGGGGTGTGGTTAAATCAGGCGGGGTGCATGCCAGGGCCGGCAAGGGAAGGTATGTTATTGCCGAGGCATGCGAGGCGTTTGGTTCTTTTCTGCACCTGAACCCTGTCATAGCCGGTGTTACCAACATTGACAACGACCACCTGGATTATTACAAAAAAATGGACGCGCTAAAAGAGGCCTTTGTGAATTTTATAAATAAGGTGCCTTTTTACGGCGCCGCGTACTTAAACGGGGATGACCCGAATGTTAAGTCAATTAAGGACGAAATATTTGTGAAGGCGGTATATTACGGGTTTGACAGGTCGAATGATATTTACGCGGCTAATGTCCATTTCAAAGGGTTCATGCAGCGCTTTACCGTCATATATCACGGCAAGAATCTCGGGGTCTTTGAACTGAACATTCCCGGCAGGCACAATGTGCAGAATTCACTCATGGCCATCGCCATTTCACTTGATACGGGAATAAAGGCTTCCGTTATAAAGCGAGGCCTTAAAAAATTCAAGAATGTAAAAAGGCGCTTTAATGTTTTTAAGATGAAAAATTTTACGGTAATTGACGATTACGCGCACCATCCCATGGAAGTGCTGAAGGTTCTGGAGACAGGAAAGGAAATGGCGAAGGGCAGGGTAATTGCGGTTTTTCAGCCGCACCTTTTTTCAAGGACGCAGCAGCTTTATAAGGAGTTCGCAAAGGCGCTTTCAACGGCCGATATGGTGATACTGGACAAAATATACCCGGCCAGGGAGGCGCCGATTATAGGCGTCACATCCGCCCTTATTTCGGACGCGATGAAAGAAAACGGATACAAAAATATTTTTTCCGAGACGGAATGGGGCTCCATATCCGAGAGGCTGCGCAGGTCGGTAAAAAAAGGGGATATGGTATTCCTTATGGGAGCGGGAAATATATATGAATTGAGGGGCGAAATAGAAAAATGGGCAAAATGAAACCGCTTTTTTTTGACAGCTTAAAAGAGGCAGGTATAGAATTTTATCCCTCTTACGCTGTCAAAAAGAGGACCACGTTCAATATAGGCGGAATAGTGGACTGCTATGTAAGGGTAAAGGATTTGACGGAGCTTGCCGTTGCTGTCAGGGCGGCAAAAGCCGCGAAAAAGGAAATATTTGTTATGGGCAACCTCTCCAATGTCCTTATTTCTGACAGGAGGATAAATAAGGTATTCATCGGGCTGGAAGGAAGCTTCCTGGAAATAAGCAGGAAAGGGGCCGCTTCCCTTTACGCCGGCGCCGGCGTAAAAGTATCCGGGCTCACTGCTTTCCTTATTAAGAACGGCCTCACGGGGCTTGAATTCATGGCCGGTATACCCGGAACAGTGGGAGGCGCCGTTTATATGAACGCCGGAGCCTATGGAAAAGGAATAGGCGCGTTTATAACAAAGGTGCATTTTATGGATAAAAAAGGAAAGTGCGGGGTGATAGTAAACCCTGAAAAAGCCTTTACATACAGGCACTCTATATTTCAAAAGAACGGCTTTATTATAACAGGCGCGGAGTTTAAGTTAAAAAAAGGCGACAGCGTGAAAATAAGAAAAGAAACGTCAGAACTTATAAAGACACGCCATAAAAAGCATCCTTGGGACGCTTATTGCGCGGGAAGTTTTTTCAAAAATCCGGCGGAATGCCCGGCAGGCAGCCTTATAGAGCGGGCCGGTTTAAAGGGAAAAAAGGCCGGAGGCGCCATGGTTTCAAAAATGCACGCGAATTTCCTTATTAATATTACAGGGAAGGCAAGCTTCGGCGATGTTGTAAAGCTTGCCGGGCTGGTTAAAAAAGAGGTAAAGAAAAAATTTGGGGTCACTCTGACAGAGGAAGTAAGGTATATAAAATAGCAGGGCCGGCGGAAATTTAATAATTATCAAGGAGAAAAGTAGAAATGAAAAAGGCAGGAGCGGGGAAAAAGCGCATAGGCGTTATTATGGGCGGGCTCTCAAGCGAGCGTGAAATATCACTGCTCAGCGGGGCCGCTATTGTAAAGGAACTTAAAAGCCGCGGGGAGAATGTTGTGGCAATTGACCTCAAGGCGCGCTCAGTGGAAAAAATAGAAAAAGCCGGGATAGACGTTGCCTTTATTGCGCTTCACGGGACCTTCGGCGAAGACGGGGTGATACAGGGGATACTCGAGTTCCTGGGAATTCCATACACAGGAAGCGGCGTCCTGGCATCTGCTCTGGGCATGAACAAGGTGAAAACAAAGGAGATGCTGGCCTTTAATAAAATTCCGACCGCCGCATGGCGGGTAATTGACGGAAAAAAAGATTTAAAAGCATTGAAGTTAAAATACCCCCTGGTATTTAAACCCGTCTCCGAAGGGTCGTCGGTGGGTGTATATATTGTAAAAAATGAAAAAGAGGCCCTTAAATGTTTCTCCGCAGCCAGGAAATACGGGCCCGTGCTGGCTGAAGAATTCATAAAGGGAAAGGAAATTACAGTTCCGGTTTTTTGCGGCAGAACCCTTCCCATAATAGAAATAGTGCCGGCAAACGAATTTTATGATTATGAGTCGAAATATACGGAGGGCATGTCCAATCATATAATACCCGCGCGCATAACGCCGGCAGAATCCAGGCTGGCGCAAAAAACCGCGCTTGAGGTCCATGAATGCGTGGGCTGCAGGGATTACTCACGAGTGGATATGATTGTCGCCGGCGGAAAAGTTTGCGTGATAGAGATTAATACACTGCCGGGGATGACCTCGCTCTCGCTTTTTCCCGACGCGGCAAAAAAAGCAGGGATTTCTTTTTATGACATGATAATGACACTGGTAAATAAAGCGCTTGCAAGGAGCGGAAAATGAAAAGCTTCGGCAAAAGGTACGCGGCATTAAACACAAGGGTGGCGGTAAGAAATGAGCCCCTTTTCAGGCAGCTTCCGGCCGTTGCGCGCCGGCTCGTAATGGGCGCCGTGCTTGTGGCGATATTCGCCGCCAGCGTGAACCTGCTTGTAAAATCCGTCATAGGCAGGTTCAGGCCGGTCATGCCGGAAATAAAGCTGCCCAGGATAAGCGGGATTTCGTCGCCAAAATTTCAGATAATAGGAGACCACGAATACCTTGTAATGTCCGACGGCTCCGTAAAAATGGCCGAGGCGAATATTGACGGCTCGAGCCTGCCGGTGCTTTCCGGTATTTCCATAAATGAGGACAGGCAGGAATATAAGGCGGCGCTGAAAGAGGCGCTGTCAATCGCGCCGTCTTATCTTGAAAAAATATCGGAGATAAATCTGCGCGACCCGAAGGAGATGATGATGGTCTCCACGGACGGATCAAGAATAATATTCGGCGATTCCATAACAGGGGAAAAGCTGGATAATTATATAATTGCCCTGAAGAAAATGGAGGAACTGGGCAGGCCCTTTAAGGTTATGGACCTGCGCTTTTCCGACAGGGTAGTATTAAAATAAAAAGGAGAGCCAAACATGCAGCATGGCGAAGCAAGCCTTATAGCGGCCGTTGATATCGGGACCACCAAGGTCTGCACGGTGATAGCGGAAGTGCGGGATGAGGAGATAAATGTTATCGGCGTCGGGTGGACGGAAAACAGCGGCGTTTCAAAGGGGACCATAAATAACATCGCGGAAACCACCGAGGCCATTAGAAAATCAGTGCAGAAGGCGGAAGAAATGGCAAAATCCAGGATAGATACGGTCCTGGCCTCCATTTCCGGAAAGCATATAAACGGAATGAGGGGCCACGGCGAAACAGCCCTTTCAAACCAGCGCCAGAAAGAGATAACAGAGGATGACAAGCTCAGGGCCATGGAAGGGGCGACAAGCGTGCGCCTCTCTCAGGACAGGGAAACCCTGCATGTGGTGCCCATACAGTATATAGTTGACTCCCAGGATGAAATTGACGACCCGCTGGGCATGACCGGCATGAAACTTGAAGTGGACGCTTATATGATTACGGGTTCAATCACGTCGATAGACAATGTAAAAAAAGTTGTGGAGCGCGCCGGATACAACTGTGAGGACATGATACTTCAGGGGCTGGCTTCGGCGCACGCCGTGCTTTATCCGGACGAAAAGGAGGTCGGGGTGCTTTTGCTTGACATAGGCGGCGGGACAACCGACATAGCTCTTTTTTACAGGAAGTCACTGAGGTTTGTCCGCGTGATTCCGGTCGGCGGGCAGTTTATCACCAATGATATTGTACAGGGGCTCCAGACGCCGAAATCAGTGGCCGAAGAACTCAAGAAAAAATATGGCATTTATGAAAACCCGCAGCCGGCGGACATGCAGCCGGCTCCGGAGGAATTCATCGAGGTGCCGGATATGGGTTCTTCGAAAGTGGAAAGGGTGGAGCGCAGCACACTTTCAAAATTTATCAAACCCAGGGTGCAGGAGCTGATAAAATTTGTGGAGGAGGAACTAAAAAAAGAGGGGATAGAGCGCTCCATGTACGCCGGCGGCATTGTTTTGACCGGCGGGACGGCCCAGCTTAAGGGCATCGATACGCTTTTTAAGGAGGAGATGAACCTCAGGGTGAGAATAGGGGCGCCGCTTAAGGAAAAAATAGTCGGGCTCTATGACCTGGTAAGCACCCCGGAATACGCGACCGTAATAGGGCTGATTGAGTATTATATAAGGGAACAGGGCAGGCATAATTTTATTTCGGGCGGCAAAGGCTCCGGTATATGGGAATGGATAAAAAAGAATATTATCAATAAAATATAAGGGAGGCGCAAAATGAGTGAAATCGACGGAAAGTTAAAGTTTGAACTGGCGGAAATGCAGGACGAGTCAAATCCCGGCATCAAGATCAAGGTAATCGGAGTGGGCGGCTGCGGGTGCAACATCATTAATGACATGTCGGAATTCGGCTTAAAAGACGCTGAAATCCTGGCTGTCAACACAGACATCCAGTCGCTGCAGCGTGTGCTGGCCGGAGAAAAGGTTCAGATAGGCTCCAAGCTTACAAAAGGCGGCGGCGCCGGTTCAAACCCGGAAAACGGGGAGCGCGCGGCGGAAGAGGACCGCGACCTTCTGGAAAGCAAGCTGCGCGGGACAGATATGCTTTTTATCACCTGCGGGCTCGGCGGCGGAACGGGCTCGGGCGCGGCGCCGGTTATCGCCGACATTGCCAGGGGGCTCGATATACTGACGGTCGGTGTTGTGATCACTCCGACTTCAATGGAACTCAAGACTGAAAAAAAGAGAAGAATCGTGGATCATTCAATGAGGCGGCTAAAAGAAAAGCTGAATTCCATAATAACCATCTCCAACCAGAAAATACTTGATATTTTTGACGGGGCCATGACAATGCCGCAGGCGTACAAGGAAGCCAACAGGGCGCTTATAAATATTGTGAACGGGATAGTGTCCATGATTTCAAAATCCGGCATGCAAAATATTGATTTTGAGGATGTGAAGGCCACATTAAAGCAGAAGGGCGACACTTTTCTGGGCATCGGCCGCGCGAGCGGAACTGATAGGGCAAAAAAGGCATTTGACCGCGCGCTTAAAAATCCCTTCATCGGGGATGTTGATGTGCTCGGGGCCAAAGAAATGCTGATTAACTTTGTCGGGGACATCACAATCGGAGAGGTAAAAGAAATTGAGAACCTGCAGAAACTGACCGGGACCGAAGCCTCCATGAAGTACGGGTTCGTATGCGACGAGAGCCTTGAGGATGAAATAGAGGTTGTTATACTTATCTCCGGCATTAACGCGGGAGCCCAGGGAAAATGCGGCGAGGAAGTCCCGGAAAATGTGGAAAAGGCCGCGGAGATGATAAGGACCAATGTAAAACAGATAATGGACAACAATTACGAGAATGTTGAGATACCCACGTACAAGAGGTTCATGAACTAAAGGAGAACAGATGAAAAAAGTCCTGGCTGCGGCCGCGTTTTTAATGCTGGCCGCATGCTGCGCCCTCGCGGATGACAGGGTATCCGCGGGCAGTTTAACAGAAAATGGTATTTACTCCGGATATGACCGGGCCCTAAACCGCGTTATACTTAAAGGCGCAAAATCAAGCGCGGTGCTTGTCATAAATTATCCTTTTATTGTCTGCGGCGATAAAACATTAAGGCTCGATGAGGCGCCTGAAATTGACGGCGTCGATGTTATGATTACGGCATACACGGCGGCCCGTATAAAAGAACTCCTTGCAGTCTCTCCCGATGAAGGCGGCGACACCATTACAATACCGGGAGGGGAAAAACCCGTAAAAACCCCGGCGGCCCCGGCAAAACACAGGGTGAAAAAAATCATTGCGGCCGCGGCGATTCCGGAAGCGGCGCCCACAGAGGCGGCTGTTGTTTCCACAAGGGAAACTCCGAAAAGGCCCACAACAAGAAAGCTTATTGTCCTTGACCCCGGACACGGCGGCAACGACCCGGGCGCGTCCGGGCATCACGGGCTCGAGGAAAAAGAAGTCGTGCTTGCGGTGGCCCTTGACGTAAAGAAACATCTCGGCTCTTATCCTGCCGATGTGCTTATAACAAGGGAAACAGATGATTTTATCACACTGAAAAACAGGACGGTCTTCGCCAATTCAAGGAAGGCTGATATATTTGTTTCAATTCACTGCAATTCATCTCCGAACCCGCAGGTTTCAGGCACGAGGACATATATATATAACAGGGTGGCTTCTTCAAAGGAAGCGGCCGATGCCGCGAAGTATGAAAACAGGGACGCGGGAACATTTGAGTTCCTTATGAACGACCTCAGGAAAAGCGCGTATGAATACCTTTCAATCGAGCTTGCCGGCAATATACAGCATGAAATGACAAATGACCTTAAAATGAAATGGATGCCTTCGGAAAGGGCACCGTTTTATGTTCTCGCCAATACTAACATGCCGGCGGTGCTTGTGGAAACGGCCTTTATTTCCAATGATGCCGAAGAGGAAAAAATGAGGACGCCTGAATTCCGTGACAAGATTGCCGACGGCATAGCCAAAGGGATAATGGATTATCTTGACCAGGTAAAATAACCGCATGAAAAAAAAGATTCCCCGTGGTTTTAAACTTGTAAAAAAAGGCTCCTTAAGGCTTTTATCCTGCTCCGCAATTTCAGGACTGCCCGGCTTTTCCCAGTACTTTACCATGCGCCTGGGCGGGGTGAGTAAAAAACCTTTTAATTCCCTTAATGCCGGCGGCCACACCGGGGATGATGAAAAAAAAGTAAGGATTAATATTTCACTCATAGAAAAGAGTCTCGGGATTAAATACGCCGGAGCTGCCAGGCAGGTGCACGGCGATTCTGTTATAATACTGAAAAATCCGGCATCAGGGATAAAAAAAATAACCGACACCGCCGCTGACGCCCTTATCACCGATATACCGGGGCTTGCGGTTGGCGTAAGGACGGCTGACTGCGCCGGCACCATAATAATAGATCCGGAACACAAAGTTGTGGCGGCGGTTCATTCCGGGTGGCGCGGGATAGCAAATAAAATACCGGCGAAAACCGTGAAGATGATGAAAAAATATTTTAAATCAAGGCCGGAAAAATTGATGGCCGCCGTATCGCCTGCGATCGGCCCGTGCTGTTATGAGGTAGGCAATGATGTCATGAAACTAAAAAAGCAAGAAGTTTACCGCGGAATCTTCACCGAAAGAAAGGGCAGGCATTATATGAATCTCTGGAAAGGCGTAAAAAACCTGCTTGAAAAAGAGGGCGTAAGCCCCGATAATATACATATATGCTCCATGTGCACTTTTGACAACCCGCGTTATTTTTTTTCACACAGGCGGGATAAGGGGCACACCGGAAGGATGCTCGCAATGGGGTTTTATAAATAACAACGGCTTTAGGGCGCGGAGGCTCGGATAAAATGGAACAAAATAAGGCAGAACAGGACGCTATAGACCGCAAGCTCGGGGACGAATGGAGCGAATGGGCCGGCGACCTTTCCAGGTATGAAAAAGAGATAAAAGAAGGGGCGGCCCTTTTTCTTATATACTATTTCGCCTCGCTTTTTGTTATTGCCGCACTTTTTACCGGTATTTATTACATGATTTCACCCAGGCTCTATGAAATAAATACGGCGCTTAACGCGGCCGTAATGTGGCTCATAATTACGGCGTCAGTGCTTGTATTTATATGGTCGCTTCTGCTGCTGCTGACGCTGGCCACTGGCAAAAACCTTGTTTTCGCGCCGAAAAGCGAAGGGCTCCATGTGGAATGGATATACCCTTTTGTTTACAGGATTGCGTCAATATTCGGGGTCTCAAAGGACCGCGTCGGCCATTCGCTCATAAAAGTAAACAACGCCCTAATATTCGCCACAAAAAAAAGATTTGTAGCTTCAAACCTGCTTGTACTGCTGCCGCGCTGCCTTGACCCGGAAACAAGGGCAAAAGCCTCTGAAATAACAAAAAAATACGGCTGCCATGTTTTTACGGCCACGGGCGGATCTTCCGCAAGGCAGATGGTGAAAAAAACAAGGCCGGACGCGATAATAGGGGTGGCGTGCGAGCGTGACCTGGTATCAGGCATGTCTGATTCTCCGGGAATAATACCGATAATAGCAATTACAAATGTAAGGCCGCACGGGCCGTGCAAGGATACTGTTATAGATGTTGAAGAGTTTGAAAGGGCGATAAAATTTCTTGTGAAAAAATGAGGCGCCTTTGCCGTCAGTAAAAGTATTTGATCCCCATTTTATATATAATAAAAGGGGCTGCGGCTGACAGAGAAGCAGCAGCGTCTGGCTGGGACTGGTAGCTGAAAAAAACCAGGGTGCCCTCAATAAATAATTTATAGTCGGAAATAATATCGGATTTAAGGCCGACTGTCGGATTAAAAAAACCAATTACATATGTGTTGTTTTCATCAAGCGCGGCATTAACACCGATGCCGGCATAAAAAAATTCGTTCAGATTGTAATATATATTCAGTTCCGTGAGCCCGACAGCGCCGCCATTGGTGTATATGCCGCCCGCAAAGAGTGATATTCTGGATTCCCTGGTTAGCAGCCTTGTGTAAGAAATACCGGGAATTGCCCTGTTCGCAAGGCCGACGTCAATGCCTATGGCCTGGGTGTAATGCGGGGTGGCAGTGGGTGAAGGATAGGCAGTCTGCGTAACCGCCGCTGCCTGGGCGGCGCCGGCGTCCGCGGAACCAGCCGCTTTTAGAGTTAAGGGCATGAAATATAAGGCCGCTGAAATCATGGCAAAAACGATTAATTTACGCAGCATTGTTTTTCCTCCATGGTGATATATCATTCATATATTTTAAGGCCTTAAAAGCCAAAAGTCAATTTAAAGTTGACTGGATTAGCCGGGCAGGATTTGTGATATAATTACACCATGAAAAAAATAATATTAACACTGATATTTTTTGCCGTATCCGCCGTTGTTTTTATATACGGCGAGCCGCAGGAAAGCGGCGCTCCGTGGTTAAAACCGTGCGTTGGCAGGGGGAGCTGGGCGCTTACGGTAAGGCACGGAGCTTTTTCATATGAGGCGCGAGTCTCCAGCCTTGACGGGAAATTCAGGTTCGAGATACAGGACCCTTCGGGCAAAACCGCCCAGATTTTTATTTATGATAATAAGCGGCTTTACAGGCTGGATTACGCGGCTGGCCGCGCCTACTCATTCTCAATGCCGGACGGAGCCTGCGCCGCTCTTTTTAACGGTGTGTTTCCCCAGACAACGGCCCTTTCCAGGATAAACAGGCAGGTCATCGGCAGGGAAAAATACAACGGCAGGGAATGCGTTGTAACGGCATATGACGGGCTGATGCCGCGGCAGCAGGGCGCGCCGGCATGGGTAAATATTAAGGAATGGACGGACCGCTCAACGGGCGCCATGATAAGGGCCGCAGGGGGGGATTTTGAGACAACCGTCTCTGATATAAGCTGGAGCCTTTTTATGGATGGTAACGCGTTTAATGTGCCGCGTGGATTCGTTGTAACGAATATGGAAGAAACGCACGCAAACAAAGAGGCGTCCCCTGAAAAATTTTTTAAAATAACTATACCGGCCGGGGCGAAAAAATGAAATATTACAGGATAGCGGTTTTCGCGAATCTTGAGGGAACACTTACCTACTCTTACAATGGCGAAATCAGGGACCTCACGGGTTTGAGGGTCAGCGTACCTCTGGGAAAAAAGACGGCCACAGGAGTCGCGGTTTCCGCAATAGAAAAACCCGACATACCTGCCGAACGCATTAAAGAAATAAACAGGGTGCTGGATATAACGCCGGTGCTTACAAAGGAAATGATAAAACTCGGGCTATGGGCGGCGTCCTATTATTTATCGGCGCCCGGCCTGGTATTCTCGACGATACTTGCGCCGCTTTACCGTGTAGCCTCCGACAGGATAGTGAAGCTCATCGCCGGCGTGCCGGCGGATTTTGAAGGCGTGGCCGGTGAAATAATTAAATACCTGGAAGCAAGGCCGGGCAAATGGGCCAGATACAGGGATATGCAAAAGCATCTTAAGGCCAGGGGAATGAAAAGCGCCGTTGAAGAGCTTGCTGAAAAGGGTGTAATTGTTGTTTCTGAAAAGGAAAAGACAAAAGGGATAAAAAATAAGAGGGCAAGGCCGGACAACATGCCGGATGAGGAAGCGGAGGACCTTACCCTTAACAGCGAACAGAAGAAAGCTGTTGGTGAAATAACAGCGGCCATTTCATCGGGTATTCACAGGACGTTCCTTTTGTTCGGAGCGACAGGTTCCGGCAAAACAGAGGTATATATAAGGGCGGTAAAGGAAGCGCGCGCAAAGGGGTTGGACTGCATAGTGCTCGTTCCGGAAATTTTTCTTACCCCGCAGACTGTCCTGAGGTTCCGTTCTGTTTTTAAAGAGGATGTCGCGATATACCACAGCGGGCTGAAACCCGCGGAGCGCCTCCACGAATGGGAAAGGCTCAATAATAATGAGGCGCACGTCGCGGTAGGGACCAGGTCGGCTGTTTTCGCGCCGCTTAAAAAAATAGGGCTCATTGTGGTTGACGAGGAATTTGACACTTCATACAAACAGGAAAACGACCCGAAATACAGCGCCAGGGATACGGCAGTTTACAGGGCGTCCATAAATTCGGCCGTCGCGGTTCTTGGCAGCGCGACTCCCTCGGTGGAGTCGTTTTATAACGCAAAGAGCGGCAAATACACAATGCTGAAACTTTCAGGAAGGGTATTGGAGAGACCCATGCCGCAGATACAGGTCGTTGACCTGAAATACGATCTGAATAAAAGCAGGGACCTATTTTTTTCAAATGAATTTATAAGGCAGATGAGGGAATCCGTCGAAGCCGGTGAGCAGGCGGTCCTTTTTATCAACCGCAGGGGGTATTCGGGATACAATTTTTGCCCGGAATGCGGCCGTATTGAAAAATGCGTGAACTGCGAAATTCCCCTTGTTTACCACAGCCATGGCGCCTCCTTAAAATGCCACTACTGCGGATATGAAAAAAAACCTTCTGTTATATGCCCGGAATGCGGGAAGCCCATTTTTTACAAAGGGGCCGGAACCCAGCGGGTGGAGGATGTGGTTTTAAAATTTTTCCCTGACAGAAGGGTGGAAAGGGTCGATCTTGACACCATGGACGGCCATGACCGCTACATAGATGTTTATTCCAGGATTAAAAACAGGGAGATAGACATATTAATAGGAACACAGATGGTGGCAAAAGGATTTGATTTTCCGGGGGTCACGTTCGTCGGAGTCGTGACCATAGACGCGCTTCTTAACCTTCCTGATTTCCGCTCCGAGGAAAGGGTATTCCAGCTTTTAATGCAGGTGGCGGGCCGGGCCGGCAGGGGTGATATACCGGGCAGGGTCGTCATTCAGACATTTAACCCGGGCAATCCGGCGGTTGCGATGGTCAGGGAATACAAGACGGAGGAATTTCTTGAGGCGCAGCTCAGGCAGCGCAGGGAACTGGGCTATCCGCCCTATAAAAAGATGATACAGGCCATAATTCAGGACGCTTCATTTGAGACGGCGGTTGACAACGCGTTAAGGGCCCTTGAGACAATAAAACAGTCGGTAAAAAATTTAAAAGCCAGAGTGGACATACTCGGCCCCTCAGAGGCGCCGCTTTCCAGGCTGAGAAACAAATACAGGCAGTCAATAATAATAAGGTCCGCAGACAGACAGGCTCTAAACGCGGTTGGTGTGGAGCTCAAAAAGCTCTGGCGTTTCATGGACATTTCTGTGACGGTGGATCCCGTCAATACGCTGTAAAAAATCAAGGGGATTAAATGCTGCAATCAAGGGACGCTTTCGGACGCGGGCTGCTCGAATTCATTCACGATAAAAAACGCAACGAAATGATAGAACGCGATGACGGCGTAATGTTTTACGTGGACAACGCCGAATATTTTACCCCGTACAATAAATGGGCCCGTTACGACAGGCAGGCCATGGGCCACGCCAGGGGCAGGGTGCTTGATATCGGCTGCGGGGCGGGAAGGCACGCAATTTACCTGCAGGAAAAAGGGATGAAAGTTACCGCAATTGACAATTCTCCGCTTGCCGTAAAAATCAGCAGGGAACGCGGGGTAAAGGATGTGAGGGAGCTTTCCATAGAAAAAATATCACCGCGGCTGGGTAAGTTTGACACGGTTATAATGATGGGGCATAATTTCGGACTTTTTCAGGACGCTAAAAAAATGAAAAAGATTCTTGCGGTCCTGGATAAAATGACGCCCGTGGGTTCCATAATAATTGCGGAATCAATGGATCCACACAGGCTTATGGGAGCGGAAGAATACAGCTATCAGAGGCGGAATCTTGAAATGGGCCGGATGGCCGGGCAGGTGCGGGTGCGCATCATTTCAAAGGATATAATAGGGCCATGGTTCGATTACCTCTTTGTTTCAAAGAAAGAAATGAAGCATCTGCTTGAGGGAACGGCCTGGAGGGTGAAAAAGTTTTACGGCGGCCTTATGCCGACATACGCGGCTGTTATTGAAAAAAGGGCCTGATTGTGGTATGATAAGTAATGAAAAAAAATAGAGCTACGGTTAAGGGAAGATGTCCGGAGTATCCGAAGAAAGCGGCTTCATTGTGGGGCAGCAGCAAGGCAAAATCACTTTTTTTCTGCTGCTGCGGTTCAAACAAGATAAAAATAATGTCGCCGGGCCCGACTTACGAGCAGAAAAAGTCCGGCATTGCGGTCGCTGAAGCCGGCCCCGGAGTAGTTATTTCCTGCCCCAAATGCCATGTAAAGCACAAGCTGAAAAGCGCCACACCGGGGTTTGACATTATTCATCTGTAGGGTCTTAATAGCATAAAACCGGATTTACCCAGCCGTTTAGAATATGTTATAATGGCGCATGTCAATAATTAATGGAGGGCATCGTGGCAAAAGCCGAAGGAAAAACATTCAGGTTTGATGATGAGTCAAATATAGAAACAAACATACTTGAAACCATTGATTATAAGGGCGAAGAACAGCTTGTCGAATACTACACAAATGAATTTTCCGCGGTCTGCCCATTTTCCGGACTCCCTGATTTCGCGAAGGTTACAATAAGGTACATACCCGCCTCAAAGATAGTTGAACTTAAATCCCTGAAATACTATTTTATTTCCTTCCGCAATGTAGGCATTTACCAGGAAAAAGCTACGGACAGGATATTTAAGGATATTTATAAACTGCTGAAGCCGAAATACCTTCTTGTTGAGACAATATATAATACCCGCGGCGGTATTGACTCGAAATGCGCTATTGAAAAAGGAAAAAAATGAAAAAAGCGGTAACAGCAATATTTCTGCTCCTGATGCTTGCTTCCTGCGCAAAAAAAGAACCCACAACAGAACAAAAACTTTCATCTGCCTCGGCCCCGGTTGTCCTCTCGGGGCTTACAGACATGTGGAGGCTGGGGGATTCCCTGAATATGGCATCCGCAGCGGCCCTGCTTGATAAAAAGGAATTTGCAGAGGAAGCCGCTTTTGCCCTTTCAAACCTGGCTTCGCCCGCGGTTAATAACCTTGTACTTTCCGGAATGGTTGACGGCAGGGATAATGACGCCAGGCTGCTCTATTTCAGGCTTGCCTTTATAAATAATCCGGCTGATGATTTTATAATTTCACGGGTTATGGCCCATTATGGAAAATATAAGGGAAACGCCGCTGCCGCGGTAAATCTCGCCGCCGGCAATGAAAGCACCGCGCTTAAGGCGGCGGCTGGTTTTGAAAAGAACAAAGTTTTTCTTGAACCCGGGCTTGCGAAAGAATTTATACTGAAAATAGGGGAGAAACGATACGCTTCCCTTTATAATTTTCTTGAATCTGTCTGCCTTACCCACAGGGAACTTAAGCCCTTCGCAAAATGGGCCATGCACAGGATAAAAAAGGCGGGTGGAATTTCATATAATTTTTCCGATGAAGTTATAGAGAAAAACAATTATTTTAAGAAGGATTTAAATAATCCCGTATTTCAGGCAGTTTCCGGAACCTATAAAGCCTGGCACACGGCAAACCCGGATATTCTCGTAAAAGACGACATACTCTTTTTTTATTACAGGACAGGCGACGGCACCGACAGGATATCACTCATGACGGTGCCATACCAGATATTTAACGGAAAAAATATGATTGATTACCCGAATAATCCAATAATTGGCACGTCGCAGAAAGGCTTTGACAGCCGGGGCGTGCTTGACCCGTCAGCTGTTATTTTTGACGGAAAGGTTTTCCTTTATTACAGCGGGATAGGCGATACGGAGGATTCGATAGGTCTGGCAGTTTCAAAGGACGGAAATAATTTTGAAAAATATGAAAAAAATCCGGTGTTAACCGGAAGGGCGCCGGATATTATACTAAAGGACGGCGTTTTGTATATGTATTATGTAATGGTGAATAAATCAGGCGGATATTCAATATATCTGGCCACATCAATTGACGGGTATAATTTCACCCCATTCGGCAACAACGCGGTTTTTTCACCGGACACCAATCAGGAAGCATGGGACTCCAAAAGCGTAACCACGCCGAGAATATTTGAAAAAGATGATGTTTATTATATGATGTATTGCGGCGACAAAAAATACAGGGACTACCCGCCTTTTTTCGGCCTGGCCTTTTCATATGACCTGCTTCACTGGTACAGGTCCACGCAAAATCCGGTATTTTCCAGGGGTAAAAAAGGGGAATTTGACGACGGCGCAATATGGTTCGGAGACCTTTTTCCTTACAATAATAAATGGTACCTGTACTATGAGGGCTGGGGAGGCGGAGCCAGCCACAACGCTGAATACGGGGCAGGTGGCCGTTCGCAGATAGGACTTGCCGCGGGGGAATTTAATATTGAGGAATTATTGTAATGATTTTAAATATAGCAGTGGTAAAAATTGAGCGCGAATTGCAAACTATTGTAAAAACAGCCGCGTCAAATTGATAACCGGAAAAACAGAAAAAAACGAAATAACTGGCAAATGATTTCCCTGTGGTGTATAATTATACCGCAAAAATTAATTACACATGTCCATAAGGCCATTTCACGGAGCAATACATGGGAAAAAAAACAGGGAGCCGGGGTTTCCTTTTTAAGAGCGTCATAATTCTGTTTTATACCGCGGCAATTGCCTGCGCCTGCGAGGCCGCGGCCACACCTACATTTACACCGACAGTTACGCCAACTCTAACAAACACTCCTGTTGTCTCTTCCATATGGAGGGTAAATGCCGGCGGGCCTTTGTATCCTGACAGTTGGGGCAACACCTGGATAGCGGACACAAATTTTAACAGCGGCACCGCGCATTGCGTGACTAACACTGTCACCAATACCAATGACAGCACCCTTTACCAGTGCGAAAGGTACGGCAATCCTTTCACATATGCTTTTAATGTTCCCGCTGGAGTTTATCAGGTAACATTGAAGTTTGCGGAACTATATCAGACCGCTACCGGCGCAAGGGTGTTTGACGTCTCAATAAACGGAACGCAGGTATTGAGTGATTATGATATTTTTCTGGATACAGGCGCAGAATACAGCGCTGTCAGCAAGGTGTTCAATAACATTTCACCCGCCGGCGGAATGATAAGCCTGCAGTTCGGGCCTGCATCAGCTGATAATGCGCAGGTTTGCGCTATCCAGATAAATCCGCAGCCGCCCAGCCCCACGCCCACGGCGACTGCCTGCGGGACTCCGGCGATAACCCCTTATATCCAGGTGAACGGCGGTGCCTGGCAGCAGGTAAACACTATTAATGTGAGTCAGGGTTCCAGCGTAACCCTGGGGCCGCAACCACTTACAGGAGGCACATGGAGCTGGACCGGCCCGGCAGGATTCACTTCAAGCCAGAGGGAAATAGACGGAGCACCGCTTTCCAGCGGCTTAAACACATTCAACGTAATATATACCGATGGCTGCGGAAACCAGGCAACTATGAACTTCAATGTGACTGTGCTAACTGCTACACCAACTGCCACTATTTTAGCAGTAACTGCGGGTTGTGCATCGGGTATAAGCATAGACGGAATAATGAACGAGGCTGCGTGGTCATCGGTTGCCTCAAATCCTATATCAAAACTGTGCCAGGGCACGAATCCGGACGGCATATCGGGCGGCTTCAAGACCCTGTGGGATACTGAAAACCTGTATGTGGGGCTTGTTATAAACGATACCTATCTTAATGCCACGCAGGTAGCCTGCGCTAATTACAATGATTCGGCTGTTGAAATATACCTGGACATGAACAATGACTGGGGCAGCTTGACCTATCCCGGATCCACTGGTGATTTCCACTTCATGATAAGTTATGACTGCCTTCAATTTTGCCAGAACGCATCCCTGGCTGTGACTCCACCCGGGATGCAGTATGCAAGTACCCATAACGCGTCCGGCTATACCATGGAGGTAAAGATACCCTGGCAGTATCTGGGGGTAAATCCAGTCATCGGCGCAAATTATGAGTTTGATGTGCAGG
>Ga0181520_10004383_pt1 | contig 23667 bp, 29 predicted proteins | sample PEATcosm2014_Bin_29_FD_132451 | JGI IMG/M metagenome (GOLD analysis project Ga0181520, IMG submission 132451) | Peatland microbial communities from MTU Mesocosm Facility, Houghton, MI, USA - PEATcosm2014_Bin02_30_metaG | ecosystem: Environmental > Terrestrial > Soil > Wetlands > Peat | place...
GGCCAGTAGTTCTCATCGAAGACTTGCTCTGCGTATGAGTCGCTTCCATCCTTCTTTTCTCCCCTATGCCAGACTACTAATCCTCCGAAGATGCTCCTGCATGAACTTCCGCTACCTTGCCTTGCTATTATGGAGAGCTCTTTTGGAGATAGGTTTAAACCAAGAGCGGCGTTTAGAGCGTAAACCAGAGTTGCTATTCCTGAAGCGCTGGACGCCAAGCCGCTTGCCGCTGGAAAATTATTCTTCGAGACTATGAGCACCTTTGCGTCCGTCTTTGCCTTCTCTCGCAGTTTGTTTATTATCCAGAGCCTCTCGTGTACCTCCTTGTCTTCAAGATCCATCCTTTGGTCGTCTATATAGAGTGTATCCTCCTTCAGCTTCTTTGAGAAGACTACGCTGGTGGTCGTATGTAATACCTTGCCCGAGTGGGTGATGCTAACTGATGAATTGTAAGGCAGTATCAGTTTCTCGTCTCTCTTGCCCCAGTACTTGATAAATGCTATGTTGGGGGAGCCCTGTGCGGTGAAGACCTTGTCTAAGATTACCATGAATTTATACTATTTTGGTAACTTAAATACCTTTCTGAGAGTCTTAAGTGTCATGCAAATTAACGAACTTTTAGGAGTTCCGTACATGCAGAATCGACATCTGGAAATCGCACCGTTTTGCTGCTGTTTTTTATGCCTTTATTGTAAGGGGCGTCTATCAGTAAAAGCAGTTTCCCCTCCATTTGTTCTATTGAGGAGGCGAGCCTGGGCGCATCGTCTATGTATATATTGTAAGGAAGGGCCGTTTTGTCGCTGTATTTTTTTGTCACCACGATATGCGTCTTCATCTCAGGGTAGTATAAATTCAGCCATTTGTGCAATGGTGCAGCGGCCTCCTCGCCTCGACTTGAGACTATATCCACCTTGAATGTTTTTGACAATCGGACAAGGATTTCATTGTTTGCGAGTCTTGGTATGTCTTTCCAATGTGCATTCCAAACGTCATTATACATCCTGTTGAATTCTTCGTTAGTTACATTAAGAAAAGGTTTTCCTGGAGTAGGATATTCCTTCAGGTCCTTAGGGGTGTAGTGGATTCCGTATGTCTTGTGAAGCTCTTTGATTACAAGTGCGAAGGGGTTTGCCAAGACCTGATCAACATCGAGGGCTATGGATATGCTATCATGCCCTTTTACAAAATCTGCTATTGCCTTTTTCATGATTATCTCCAGTGATTTGTTCAATTATTAGCATTTGCTACAGCAAGCTATAAATAATATCACAGGCGTTTATTATCGAGGGCATATGGAAAAGATCGAGGTTAAGGCTCCAGGAGTAGTGAAGCTCTTCGGCGAGCATGCGGTTGTTTATGGCAGGTCCTTCGTCCCGGCAGCCCGTGGAAAGTATGCCTCGGGTTCGGTCGAAGAGCCCAGAGGCACCGAGCTTCGGATAGTGCTAAGTGATTTCGGGGAATTTGCCATAGCACTTGATAAGAGGAAATTGGGATTGCTCTACAAGAGATATAAGGCGAGAAAGAGCCTCTCCGATTATATAAGTGCGAATAATGAAATTGATCCGAAGATTCTGCCCTATGCAACAATAGCCGCAAGGCTGGCTAACGAGTTTGAGACTGATGTTCTTGGTAAGGAGGTTAGCATAAGCTCGGAGATACCGCAGCAGAGCGGTTGTGCAAGCAGTGCGGCGTGCTCGATTGCGTTTACTGTTGCCATACTGAATGCTGGAAAAGTGAAACTTGAGGACCCGGTGATAATTGATATCGCCCGCGACGGCGAGCGTGTTACACACATATCGGAAGGCGCCGGAAGGATGGATGTGACAGCCTCCTACTATGGAGGATGCTTGGGAGTGACTGGAGAAAAAAGGAAATTTGTAAAGACAAAATTGAATATTGTGTTGGTAGATACGGGACCTAAGAAGAGCACAGCTGAGACTGTGGGAAGCGTGAGAAAGAGATATGATTCCGATAGGGAAAAGACCGAGGAGATCCTCGATGCGATTGAGGAATGCTCAGTGAAAGGGCTCAGTGCGCTGGCTAAGGGAGACGTAAAGACTGTTGGAGAGTACATGTACAAGGACCAGGAACTGCTAAAGGAACTCGGAGTCTCGAGCGAGAGACTCGACAGGGTTGTTGAGATTGCAAAGGAGCACGGAGCCTACGGAGCCAAGTTGAGCGGTGGTGGTGGAGGCGGAATTGCCATAGCAATCTGCAAGGATCCTGATGAGCTGATAAGGGTAATGGAGGAGAAGGGATTCAAGGCCTATGGCACCAGAATAGCGATTGACGGAGCCAGGAAGTACCTGAAATGAGCTTGGTCAGCTATGTTCAGCACATAATGATTTAAATATAGCTTTTCCTATTAGATTGGCGAATTTGTGCTACTGGGTATAAAGAGGATATACGAGAAGGCCAGCATTACGGACGGCAAGCGCATACTGGTGGACGGGCTCTGGCCAAGGGGGGTTAGGAAAAGCACTTCCAACATAGACTTCTGGATGAAGGAGATAGCGCCCAGCGAGAAGCTCAGGCACTGGTTCAGCCACGATCCGAAAAAATGGATGACGTTCAAGAAGAGGTACTGGAACGAGCTGAAGGAAGGCGGCGCGTTCAAGGCTCTCCAGGAAAAGATAAGGAGTGAGGACGTTACGCTTGTGTATGCGGCAAGCGACGAGAAAAAGAATAACGCGGCTGCGTTGGCAGGATTCTTGAAAGCGCATCCTCCTAAACCGATTAAGGTGGATATCAGAAAGAAAGTTGCAGAAGATCTGGAGAGGGAACTCCAAAGTGTCAATGTGTTCTGAATGCAATTGAATTGTCATTCCTGAAAAATTCGTACTCCGTTTGCTTCGCACTCTTTGATAAGATCTCTGTCAAATGTAAATAATTGCATCGATCTCTCTTTTGCAACTGCTAGGATAAGCTTGTCATTGAAGCGCTTGAAAGAAATCGAATTTTCTTTCATTACCATTTTACACGCAGTTTGGAGGTTTGCGGAAGTTATGCCAATGACCCCGTATGTATCCAAGACTTCTTCTATCTTCTCATTTACCATTTCTTTGCTTAATTTAAGACGGTCCAGGACGTATGCTAACTCTTCTACAACTACGCTTGGTAAAAATCCGCGTTCTATCTTTTTGATTCCGGTTTCTGCCCTTTGATGAAACTCGGAATCAAGTAATATGTAGTCGACTAATACACTTGTGTCTATTAGGCTCTCCATTTAGTCCCCTCAGTCCATCCTTCTCCTATTGTTTCTTCTATCTCTTTTTCGGTTATACGTCTACCTAGCTTTATTGGTTTAATATGTATTTTCCTTCCGGTGTTTTTAGATTCGCCTTTCAGTTTACTATTTATAAGCAAGGAAAGTTTTCTGGTGCTTCCGTATTCTCGCACGGATTCATCTACGAGTTGTCTGTATAGAGCATCTTCCAAAATTATTGTTGTCTTGACCATGTTTATATTATACCATATAAACATATATAAATTTAACGTTTAAAGGACTAATTTAGGTTGATGCGACATTTGTTATCACATTTAAATAACAGTGTAGAGAGAGAAAAAGAGATTTGAAAAAGTTAGGCTAGTTCGATCTTCTTTATCTCGAGCTTTGCTATCTCTCCGATGTTGTTTACCTTCTTTATGCACTCGTTCTGGAAGCTGTTGTCTATTATGTCCTTTATCAGCTGACCGGCTTCCCTGCTCGCCGCGTATTCTTTTGCCGTCCTTGAGACCTCGCTTCTTATGGCCTTCTTCTTCGTGGTGGTGATCTTGTTCCTTGTGACCACGAGGAGTTTGAGTATGATGCCCCTTCCCTTGCTGTCCTTCAGATTGTCCACTGTGTAGATAGCGCTGCTGTGCCTCTTGACCAGGGAATGAAGGTAGCTGTAGGTCTGCTCCAGATACTGGAGTTCGGTGTGCGCGGCGTTGCCGTTAACGTCTACGACCTTTAGACCCACTATCATGAAAGAGTGCTCCATCCTGTTTGTTATCCAGGACATACTCGATTTTATTATTCTGCCCATCATCCTGCTGTCATCGTCAGCCGGCATCTCGCCGATGACGTTGGTACCCAGCAACTCCGGAGGGTAGACGTTGAACCACTTCTTTTCCTTCCATTTCTCCATTCCTTTCGTTGTCGCCATAAATATCAACCCTTGATGATCAGCGCCGCCTGCTCGTGGTCGTATTTCCAGTCCTTTGGCAGGGTGCCGACCTTCTTGTAGTACTTGCTCAGCCTCCAGATCTTCGATTCCGTCCTTACGAGCCTTGTCCTGTTGTGTATGTCCTGCTTATTCGAACTCAAATGTTTTCTAAGCCCTACTGCTTTCTTCATTAGACTTAACAAATCTGCAGGTAATTCCCTTGAGAGCCCTTTCTCATTCATTATCTCCACAAGCCTCTTTCCCATGACCTGCCTTATGTAGGGCACTCCGTGCTTGTCCTTGAGGTACTGGCCTATTATCTCCGGGCCTAGCCCCTGTTTCGAGTAGCCTTCTATTATCTTTTCTATCTCCTCCTTGGAGAGCTTCGCTTCCGTCGGAGCTATGCCTATCTCTACGTCTGGCTTTCTCGACTTCGACTTTCCATGTTTTCCAGTATGCATTCTTGCCATTATTACACTCAGGTTAGATGAATATTTAAGAAGAGAAAATCGCTGAAGGATATCTCTGTTCTTATATTATTAACAAGAATATTTATAAGGATGTTGCTTTGCCCAGTCTTCGGCGGTGCGCCTGGTTATTGCATTTTCTGCGTGTCCGTTGCCTCGTTGCGGTTTCCTAAATAAGAGCTAAGAACGACAGTCTAAGTTTACTAGACACCCGGAGGGGCTGGCTGATTGGCAGCAGTCCACCAAGGAGGGCAGGCACCAGAAGTGCAAGAATACCAGCTGATTGGGGTTACGCAGCTATCCTCGGCATTATTACTGTACCAGCAGCTGAGGGGGCTGCCTGCGGAGGTACCTGTTGGAGCTGATGCTCCGTAATTCCAACTGGAAGAAGACCAGTAATAGAAGCCACTTGGGGTTACACAGCCATAGGCACCATAAATCTGGTTCCACCAGCAACTGAGTGGACTGCCCGCTGCTGTGCCAGTGGGCGCGGGCATTTCGTAGCTATACCAAGCACCTGAGGTATAGAAATATAGACCGCTAGGAGTTACGCAAAATGGACCATTGGCGCAGCTGAGGGGGCTGCCCGCAGACGTGCCTGGAGGCGCTGAAGCGTAGTATGTCCAGGCGCCGCCAGCGAATTCATAATAGCCGCTGGTGGTTATGCAAGTATCTGCACCCAGACCAGTATTGGACCAGCAGCTGAGGGGGCTGCCCGCAACTGTGTTAGTTGGAGCTGAGGCATAGTACACCCAAGCGCCGCCTGTGAGTTTATAAAAACCGTTGGTGGTTACGCAGACATTTGTACTCAGGACATTACTATTCCAGCAGCTGAGAGGATTGCCGGTAGAAGAGCCTGCGGATATGCCTGGAGGGGCGGAAGTTAGGGTTTGCCAGGTTTCTGGATTCCCATTGTAGTAATAGGTACCGCTGAGAGTTACACAGATATCGTTGGCAGTATATGGGGAAACGGACCAGCAGCTAAGTGGAGGAGTCTGTTGGAAGTTTGCTGTTTCAATAGTATTAGAAGTTATTATAACATTCGCGATGGCGTTTGTTCCAGAATAACAGTTTGTTCCCGAACATGTCCATCCCGTAAAAACATTGCTGCCGATTGGAGTTGCAGATATCGGTACTGTGTTTCCAGGAATGACATTCTCGCTGCCTGGAGAGACTGTTCCTCCATTTGATGGAACTGCGTTTTCTGTGAATGAGTATATTTTTTGCTGGAAGTTTGCTGTCTCAATTGTATTGGAAGTTATCACTATGCTTGCGGTGTTGCTTGTTCCAGAGTTGCAGTTTGTTCCCGAACAGGTCCAGTGGGTAAAGACATTGCTGCCGATTGGAGTTGCAGATATCAAAATTGTGTTTCCGGAGATGACGTTCTCGCTGCCCGGAGAGAAGGTTCCGCTTGTTGAGGGGATGGCGTTTTCTGTGAATAAGTATATCGCGTTGAATGTGGCTGTTTCCACAGTGTTTGAGGTTATCGTTATGCTTGCGGTGTTGCTTGTTCCAGAGTTGCAGTTTGTTCCCGAACAGGTCCAATAGTTGAAGACATATCCTGTGTTGGAGGTTGCTGAAATTGAAACTGTATTTCCAGACATTACATTCTCGCTGCCTGGAGAGACAGTTCCTCCTGTCGGAGGATTTGCGGATTCAGTCAATAAATAAATGAGGTGTGCAAAGTTAGCGGTCTCCACCGTATTTGAGCTTATTATAATGTTTGCGACTGAGTTTGATCCTGAATAGCAGTTGGTTCCTGTGCAGGTCCAACCGTTGAAGGCATAGTTTGGATTTGTAATCTCCGAAAACTGGACTGGATTTCCGGCAAGGTAGCTGCCACTCCCTGGAGAGACTGTTCCTCCTGTCGAGAGGACCGCATTTCCGGTGAATGAGTAGTAGAGGGGCGCTGCGGTGTTTATAATAAGGGATTGGGTGCAGCCGATAGCGTTTGCCGTAATGAGAGTGTTGCCTTGCGCAGAGCCAGAGGCGAGGGTAACGGTATTTCCATTGGAGTCGGTGTTCGAGAACGGAGGCGACAAGCTGACTGTTATTGGATTATTTGAAGTGAAGTCGACTGTAACTCCGGCAACATTTATGTTTGAGATCTTGACGTTGGCAGTCAGCCGATCGCCGACGCCGGAAAGAGAGATTGAGCATCCTGGCGGTGGTATCAGTGACGAAATCGGCGCCGAGAAAGTTCCACCGTAGGTCTGTGGAACGGGAGAAGCACAACCCGTCTGTGTCGGTTGCGTGCAGACGGTTGTAGATAGGTAGATGTTGCCGTTTGAAATCTGTTTGGCTGTTATCGTCTGGCTGAATGTTATTATGCATTCGAGTATTCCTCCTGGAAGGATGAAGTTGGGGGCGCATGTGCCTCCGAACGAGCCAACGCCAGTTATGTTGATGGTGGCGGAGGGATTTTCTATCGCATATTGCTGTGAATTCGAAAGAAGGAACACAGCGCTTGTGGTCAATGAATTTGAACCTATTGTCATCGCCTTGCAGGTCACGTATCCCTGGAAGCTGCACTGGGTTGGTACCGTAGTGGATGTGAAAGTCAAGAAGGCGTAAATAAGCACAACGGTAATGGTAATGAATAGGATTGCGAAACCATAGATCGAAAGGAACTCGATTGCAGATTGCGCATGCTCCACTAGACGCCTTGAATCTGGAATTTTTGATGATTCCCGTTTGGCGTGCCTCTTAACCATGTTAATCGATAGTGAATATGAATTTAAAAAGATTCTGTTCTGATCATGTTTATATGACATAGCCGCTTTGTCTTTATCTCGTTTGCATTTTAGGATAAATTCCAACTTTTAGTAGTTTTCATTGGAGGGCTTGGCTTTTTTCAACTCGATTTATAGAATTTCTTAAGTGTGTTCGTTTAACGTCCACTCCCATTAAGTTTGTTTATAAAGCGGTAGTGCGATTGAGTATGTGATTTTATGTCAGAAACGACTAGAATTAGAACAGATGGAAACCGACCAGATGCGGCTTTTAGGGTTATTGCGGTGCGCCCTACAGGGACTGGAGGAGTTATACATTTTGGCTCGTCAGGGCCGCGTGTAGTGATTAGAGGAGGACAACAGTTCGTTCAGCCAGAAACTGAAGAGGTTGGGACTGAAGGTCCCAAAGCAGTAGTAAGAGGTAGCGAGACTCTTTCTGGTCCCGAGACTCTCCTTGGCGATCTTCGTAGAGGCCCTACTGCAGAAGAAAAGGGAAAGTAAGGAGAAATAACTAATTATTTAGAAATAATTATTTTTATGTCAGTTCCAGGGATTTCTTCTCTGGCTTTTCCTTTAATTATTTTCTTTATGTTCATGGCTCCTGCTATCTCCTTTTCGCCTTCTTCGGGGCATCCTTCGATTATTACTTCCTTTAGTTCCGCATTCAGTGCCAGCCCGTTGGTGTGCTTCCATTGCCTAATGAACACTATCGCCTTGCAGATCTCGTTTCCAGTTTCAAGGCTCTGCTTGTCGTAAATCTTTTCGTCAAACTTGGGCCATTCTGAGAGGTGTATCGAACTCTCCGATTTGCTGTTCTTGTACAGGTTTAGATATATCTCTTCGGTGACGTACGGCAAGAACGGCGCCAACATCTTTATAACTGATAAAAAGACAGTGTTGAGTGCATAATTCGCGCTCTTGTCATTGTTGTAGATCCTGTATTTTATGAACTCGAGGTAATTGTCGCAGAAATGCCAGAAGAATTCCTCAACTACCCTCTTCGCTCCTGAGTAGTTGTAATCCTCGAACATTTCTGTTGCCTGATTGATAGTCTCCATAAGCCTTGAGAATATCCATTTATCCATCACATTTGAGAGTTCCTTTTTCTCCGTCTTGTTACTTGAGACGAACTTTGCAACGTTCCAGAGCTTGTTGACCAGCCTTGCTCCGGAGACTACCTCCTTCTCCTGGAATGATGCGTCCTCGCCGAGTTTTGCTGAGCTGGCCCAGTATCTTAGAGAATCCGCACCGTATTTCTCGACTATTGGTATCGGTTCTATGGCGTTCCCCGCGGACTTGTGTATCGGCTTGCCGTGCGAATCAAGTCCATACCCGGAAATCATTGCGTCTGTCCAGGGCAGTTTTCCGGTGTGAAGGTAGCACTTTACTATGGTCGTGAAAAGCCAGAACGAGATTATGTCATGTGCCTGAGGCCTCAACGCCATCGGGTATATTTCAGCTATCTCGCCTTCAAGGCCCCATCTCCTGTTTATCAGAGGAGTGAGGGAGGAAGTGGCCCAGGTATCGAAGATGTCAGATTCCGGAATGAATTCGGAAGAGCCGCATTTTGGACACTTCTTTCTGGGCTTGTCTTTAAGTGGATTCACTGGGAGGTCCTCCCTTTCGGGAAATATCGGCTCATCGCATTTTTTACAGTACCATAATGGAAGTGGAATGCCGAAGTACCTCTGCCTCGATACACACCAGTCCCATTGTAAGCCGTTTACCCAGTTCTCGTACCTGATGCGCATGTGCTCGGGATGCCATTTTAGCTGCTTGCCAAGCTTCAGGAGCTCGTCCTTCATGTCCAGGTACCTTATGTACCACTGCTTCTTCACTATGAACTCTATCTCGGTTTTGCATCTTTCATGGACGTTAACCGCGTGCTCGATCTCCTTCTCTTCCAGGAGCTCGCCGCTCTTCCTAAGCTCTTCGATTATTGCTGCCCTTGCTTCCTTTATCTTCATACCCTTGAAATGTTCATGGGTCATCTGGCCTTTCTCGTTTATAACTATCCTTAGGGGGAGATTGTAGGCCTTGTACCACTCTATGTCAGTTACGTCTCCGAAGGTGCAGCACATCACAATTCCGGTGCCCTTCTCCAGATTGACCCTCTTGTCAAGCCTGATTTCCACTTCCTGCCCAAAGATGGGCACCTTTACCTTCTTTCCGGCAAGCTTTGCGTTCTTCTTGTCTTCAGGGTTTATGAATATCGCAACGCAGGCGGGCAGCATCTCTGGCCTTGTTGTTGCTATCACCACACCAGGCGCGAACCTTATCTTGACGAATTTTGACTTTAGGTTCTTGTCCTCCAGTTCCATCTGCGAAAGCGCGGTCTTGTCTTTGGGACACCAGATAGTAGGAGTCTCTTTTCTGTAGACCTTTCCCATCCTGTTTAGCTCGAGGAATGAATATTGTGATATTTTTTGCACGTCCTTGCTTATTGTGGTGTAATAATGCTTCCAGTCAACTGAGATTCCCAGCCTTTTCCAGATTTCAATGTACATCTTTTCGTAGTCCTTTATTGTTGTTTCAACGAGCTCTATGAACTTCTCCCTACCGACATACTCGGCGGTTATGTCGTTCTGCTTCTCAACAAGAAGCTCTGTGGGAATGCCGTTGTTGTCAAGGCCGAAGGGATAGAAGATCGAGTGGCCGCTCATTCTTTTGTATCTTGCCACAAAATCCGCTTGCGAATAGGAAAAAACATGTCCGACATGGATGAATCCGGAAATTGTTGGTGGAGGAGTGTCTATCGCATAGACTTTTTTGCTCCCAGGCTTGAAGTCGTAGGTCTTGTTGTCTTTCCAGTACTTGGATATTCTCTCCTCTGCTTCTTTGGGATTGTACCTATCGTCCATGACTCTTTATTGCCTTGAACAGGTATATAAATTTTCTCAGCGGACTCAGGTGAAATGCAATTAGTAAAGTGAGACTATTTCCCGATATTTCAGAGTTTTAGAAACCTTTCCAGCAATAGGTATTCTGTTTCCGCACTTTTTGCATCCGTTTTCCGCATTGAGAAGCCATTTTGTTATTGAAAAACCGTCGCGCTCTATGGCAAGGGAATTGCACTCGGGGCAGTAGGTGTTTCCCTTGGTGGTTCCGGGCACATTGCCAATGTAAACGTACCTCAGGCCGTTCTTCTTTGCTATCTCGTAGTGCTTCTTGAGGGTCCCGTATGGAGTTGGTATCGAATCGAGCATTTTGTAGTCAGGATGGAAGCGCGTGAACTGGATGGGTGCGTCTGGTCCCACATTTTTGAATACCCATTTTGTCAGATCATCACAGGCTTCAAGCGATTCGCCCACATCAGGTATTATCAGATCCGTGAACTCGAGATGGATGCCTGCTTCCTTCATGGCGAGTATTGCCTCCTTTATCGGCTCGCTTGAGAAGACGGTTTCGTACTTGTTTGTGAATTTCTGCTCCGCATTTCCCTTGAAGTTGACAACGGCTGCATCTATGAGACCCTTCATCTGTCCGACTGCCTCTTTTGTCATGAAGCCGTTGGTCACGAAGAGGTTGTAAAGTCCGTGCTTGTGTGCTATTCTTGCCGTATCCAATGCATATTCCATGAAGATTGTAGGTTCATTATAGGTGAAAGCTATACCCTGGGCAGAATTCTCTAAAGCCATCTCAACTATTCTTTTGGGAGACAGTTCCACTCCAGCTATCTCCTTCTCCTTCGAGATGTTATGGTTCTGACAGAAGGAGCAGCCCCAATTGCAGGATGAGGTTCCTATGCCGAACACGTAGCTTCCCGGATGGAAATGATTGAAAGGCTTCTTTTCTATTGGATCGAGCTGGACAGCGGATGCGATTCCGTATGTCACCAGCTTGAGCTTGCCGCTTATGTTCTGCCGGACAAAGCAGAAGCCCTTCGATCCTTCAGGAATCTTGCATCTCCTGGCGCAGGCTATGCATTCGACTTTTTTGTCTGCGAATTTGTTGTATAGGATAGCGTCCTTGATCATGGTTGCATTATGCGCTTTTTAGGTATTTATCTCTATCTCCAAATTTGAGATCTGAATAAAGAAGATAACATCTTAGATTTTCTTATTTGCCCGTATTATGAGATAGGCTTATTCTTTTTGGAAGTGATGCGTATATGCTATTTATGAACTTCTTTTGTTCACTACTCCATTCTTTATTATTCTTGCTCTTAAGGAATTTTGCATAAAGTTCTATAAACCTAAGATTATCCTCGAGGTTTCTTTCCTTTATTTCTTTAAGTTCTCTAAGAAATTTCTTTCTATTCATATATTCAATCCATCTTTATTCGTAGAACTTTCTCTGTGATGTTTGTGTTTACACCGAACATATTTATATAAGAATGTAGTTTATCTTTATCAAGATATCGTTCAAGAACATCGTACAGATGTTTCGCATCCAGGTAGTCTTTTTCGCTGCCTAGAAATAACTTGAAGGCTATCTGTGGTTCTAGTTCTGCTATATTCAGTTCAATGTTTCCAAGTTTAACTTTGATCTTACTCCGAAACGTCATTCTGTCTATTTCTTTCTTAGGCAATTTCATTTCAAAATTGGGAATGAACTTTCCTTCTTCTGCAATCCGGATAGATATGCCTTCCTTTAGAAATTCGTATGCTTCTTCCTTGTCTCCTGCGTTTATCATATAAAAACCATTTTTACTCAATTTATCGCAGAATTTATAGAAAGCTTCTTTGCTGGGTTCGATGAACATGTCTACATCTTCAGTGGCTCTAGACCTTCCGAATAGTATGGCTATGTATCCGCTCATTATTACGTAGTCGAAGTTGATTAGATTAACTATTTTTATTACTTCTTTATCAAGCGTGTTAAGCTCCTTGTCTTTCAGTATGATGGTTTTGTCCTTGATTAAGATTTCCATAAAACCCACTTATTGATAAAATGTACAAGTTTAATACATTGACTGTTAGCAACAATTAGGTATTATCCCCACATCTCAGCCTTTATGCTCTTTTCTTCCACTCCCAGGCTTGTCAGCGCCTCCTTGCAGGCCTTTACAAAGGCAGGAGGGCCGCAGATGTAGCTTGTCCTTTCCTTTAGGTCTGGAACGTTCTTTGCAATCATGGCTGCGTCCACATGCCCTGTAGTGCCGGTCCATCCGTCTCCAGATTGAGGTCTTGTCACTGTTATGTCAAGCCGGAATTTTGGATCCTTTAGATACTCGTCCAGTTCATCTTTGTATATCAACTCGTTCGGAAATTTGGTACTGTAGATCATGTTGGTGTCGATTCCTGCATTAAGTTGTTTTGCGTACCTGAGCATCGACATGAAAGGTGCAATTCCCGTGCCTCCCGCCAGAAAGAGGAATTTCTCTCCGGAGTTTATCTCGAACTTGAACTGGCCGTATGGCGCTGAAATTGAATAGAGATCGCCAACCTTTGCGACTTCAAGCTTGGAGGTGAGTTTGCCGTGTATTAGGGCTATAATGAACTCCAGTTCCGGTGAGGGTGGCGAGTTTGCTATCGAGAATGCCCTTGCTATAGCTTCGCCTGTGGAGGGATCCTTGTACTGGAGCATGGCAAACATGCCCGGAGTGAAGTCGATTGGGGCGCCGTCCTGGGCTCTGAAGACAAACGAGGAGACTGTGGAAGTGAGCTTTTTGATCTCTGTAAGCAAATAGGACTTGTTAAGTATCATCCGAAGCACGCTTATTCATGATTAGGAAAAGTATTTGTGCATTGCGTAGGAAGCGATTGGCAGTCATGCGCCGCTTTTTGCGCCAGTTGCCGATTCCGCCATCTTCTCGTGCTTCTCGAAGGACTTGACTATCTCCTTTAGCTTGGGATTTATGTTATATCCGAGATCGTAGCCGCGCTCCGTGCGTATGTGCGTGGGCTGAAGAACGTTGAGATGCATTGAAAGATTCCTGAGCGTTAGTATGAGGGTCTTCCTGGTGAAGCTCTTTCCCAGCATGGTGTACAACTCCCTTGTTGTCCTCGGGGATTTTACCATTAGCAGCTTCAGAACCGCGTAGTTTGGCTTGCTTAGGAGCTTCCTCATCAGCCAGATTTCGTCCTCTTCCTTCGTTCTTTTTGACATTGGTGCAACCATAGAAACATCTTGTTAGATAGTATAGGGAGATAGGTTTTATAAAGGTATATTTAATTTATCCAGAGGGTTCCGCCTTTATCGCCATACACTCCTTTGAGAAAGGTATATAAAGATTTCTGTATATTATAATACAAGATATTATACTAAAGTAAATAAAGAGATACTATGATAAAAGATTTGGGCATGAGGATGTTATTCAAAAAAGCGGAGAAGGGAAGGCTGAGTCCGTCGAAACTGAGTTTCTTCCTAGAGGATATCGAGCACGGGGAGACGATAAAGGAGGTAAGAGCAGGAATAGACAGGTATATTGTCAGATCGGGTAATGTTTACTCTTATCTAGTAGGAGAGAGGAAGATAGATGGCAGTGACAGGGTCCTTATGGAACTTGCAAAGGCATGCGTGATAGAGAAATTGGCGAATCTGCCGGATGATTCAAGCACTTCTCTTTTCAACGCCGCACGGGAGATAGCATACAATGAGATGTTAAGAAGAACAGATCAGGAAAGAGCCGGTTACCTCGCCTATTTTGTTGCTCACGACACGGCAGGGACTGGGCCTTTCAGCATATTTATGGAGGACAGAGGAAATATAGAAGAGATAGAAGTCAATTCGGCTACATCTCCCATTACGATTTACAGCACAAGCTGCGGCAGATGCAGCACAAACATAAGATTTACTGATGAGAATGCCTTCAGGCACTGCCTGAACAAATTCATAAGCGAGAACGAGAAGGAGCTTGGAGAGGCGAGCCCGATAATAGACGCGCAGGTGAGCGAGGCGCGAGTCCACGCACAGATGAAACCGTATGCACTTGCCGGCGCTGTCGCTTCAGTCAGAATAGGAAAAGGCAAGTCTTTGGGGATATACAGCCTGCTCAAGAACGGGGCCTTGAGCCTTGAAGCGCTGACTTATCTCTGGCTTGCTATCGACGCGAAGATGAATATAGTAATATCAGGGGCCCCTGCAAGCGGAAAGACAACCATGCTCGGAGGGATCGCCAACCTAATACCGAGCTACAGCAAGTTGGTGACAATAGAAGAAGAGATAAACGAATTGAAGTTTAGCGAGCCGATCTTCAATATTGTCTCATTGCACGGGTCCAAGTACGGGGAGACAAATACAAGGAGTCAGGTCATAAACGCGTTGAGGATGAGGCCCGACAGGATAGTCGTGGGAGAGATACGTGGAGAGGAGGCGAGAGAACTTTTTTCAGGAGCCAACCTAGGGATACCTTTCATAACCACAATGCACAGCGGAGAGGAGGGCCTTGCAATAATAAAGAAACTTCTAATAAAGCCGATGATGGTAGAGACCAGGTCGCTCAGCATGCTCGACCTCTCGATTTATATGAAGCAGTCTGGAATCAGGTCAAGGATTATATCAACCATACAGGAGTACAGGTGGCTCAGCAGGGCTGAGATAAAGGAAGGGATAGAGGTTGGCGATGGAGATTCAGTCGAAAACAAGATAGTGGCTAACGAAGGGAGAACTACCGAGGAGGTCATATTCGACTCTAAGGCCTTTTTGCGATATATGAAAGAGAATGGGATCACGCCAAAAGCGGCGAGGAAGGAGGTCTTGAGAAGGATAAGCTTCCTGAAGAGTTCGTTTTCTAAATCGAAATCGGATGAAGAGATGGTCCAGGCACTTTTGAAATACAGAAGAGGTATTGTTGATGAATAGGAGCAGGAGGATTCTCAGGTTTGCGGGTTTTCTGAGCCTATCGGCCTGCTTTGGCATTTTGTTATACGAAACTTCAGGTTCCAGGGGAGTTGGACGCCTCCTCATTTTTGCTCTCATCTCAGTCTTGTTTATTTATACGCTATCATTATTGTTGAAAAGGCTGGCAGGTCTCGAGAGGAAGGAGGCCTTCAGGACTAGGCTCATGACCGGATTGTATACATTGTGTGATTATAATTCAAATGGCCTGCCGCTTCTTGCTTCCATAGAAAAAGTTGCGGCCGCAGTTGAACTTGCGGAACTAAAGCAAGATCTGCTCCTCCTTTCAAGAAGAATGAAACTTGGAGAGAGGCTTGAAGATTCAGTGAATTCGATAAACAGTTTGAAAGAGGCACTGACTCTGAGGCAAGATCTACCAGTGGCGTTAGACATTGCAGGAATAAGCACCACACTTTCCTCATATGAGATCGAGCTTAAGGAACGCCTTTCGGTGATTGAAGCCGCCTGCCAGAGATATGCAACGGTAAACATGTTCATCTCCACAATATTGCCGTCATTCATAATCTTCTCGTTTATAGGAGGCGCCATAATCTCCAACAGCGCGCCGAGCACGCTCCTGTTCGGGACGGCGATGCTCATCGCGCTTCCAATGGTCTATTCTGTGAGCTATGCAAGATTAAGTGGTAGGTTGATTGGATAAACCGATAAAAATTTTAATGATTGCGGCGGAGATCGCACTCGTATTTGGAATATTTCTTGATGGATATTATCTTGGACTTCTTGCGGTCCCGTTGATATTGTTTCAGGTGTATTCTGCGCGAAAGAAAAGGGGAATTAGTAGAAAGGAGGTTCTGATACTTTCGAGGAGGCTTTTGGGAGGGATGAACAAGGGTGAGAAGATTAGATGCCCTTCAGATAAAAGACAGGGGAACGGGAGTTTAGCGAATTTGGTTTGCTTGCTATTGAAAAAAGAACGGCTGGGGGAGTTGGACGCTGTGCCGAATAGGATCAGTGGAAGCCGGCAGGGAAGCGAGCTTCTCGAACTAGTAGCATTCCACCTAAATACAGGAAAGGAAATAAAGAAGAGCTTGGCCCTCTTTTGCAAGAGGCTGGAAAATGAGATAGAGATGGAGAACAGGCTTGTCGCAAAGGTTGGCGGCATGCAGACCCTGACCTACGCAGGGCTTGTCTTCTTCCTACCGCTCTTCGGAGGGATAAGTTCGAGCATACTCGGAGCATCACTCAACGTGCTGAACCAGAACGCGCTTGTCTTCCAGCAGCATTTCCTTTTCATAATCGCCTGTTACATAGCGATAATCCTCTGCATAAGCACCGCGTTCAGGAAGCCGAATGCGAGCCTTGTGGAACTGCTTTACTCGGTGATGCCACTTCTGACAGTCTCGCTGTCTGTGCTCTGCCTCACGGCCCATTATGCTACTGATATACTATAGGTGATGAAATGAAAACGAAAGACGTAATAGAAAGAACGGTGCCTCCCGAGGCAAGGGCTCTTCTTGCGGTCGCAAGAAGCATGAAAGGACAGGGTTCCCTGGAGTACATAATGATGATAGCTGCAGCCAGCATCGTCATAGTGATAGCGCTAGCCATGGTGGTAAAGCTCAGGGGAGCTGTGGGCAGCAATGTCGTCGTCAACGGCGTCAACGTGAGCGTTACCCAGGCCATATCCAACGAGTTGGGCAGCCTCTCGAAGAACATAACATGAGGAAGCGTTCGGATGAAGGCCCAGCTCTCCTTTGAGATGCAGCTCTACCTGGCACTTGCCGGGATAGCCTTGCTCTTCGCTGTCTCCGAGTTTGTGAAAGCTTCTCCGGAGATAACAGGCTCGATCACAGGCTACAGGATAGCCGAGTTCGTAGACCTGCTAAACGAGAATATGTTGGCTGGAAACTCGACCTTTCTGGCTTATCTTCCGGAGGGCCTCTGCAATTCGAGTGCAATAGGCAGTTCCATGGATACTTCGGTTGGAACTTATGAAACGGTTACTGGTATTACGGTGAATGGCTCTGCATTCTGCCCGGACAACAGTTTTGCAAGGCTTTACCTGAAGTATAGCGCCGCTGGCGGCCCTGTGGAGGTGTCCCGATGATTGCACAGATGAGTTTCGAGATTATGATGGGGCTCTTCCTCGCCGTGCTGATCGCACTTGCCATTTCTTACATGCTGGTGAAAAGCGCTGTGGTCTACAATTCGGACATGGCTCTGGACAGGTTATACGCATTTCAGGCCAATCAGTCGGTAGTCGGACTTGAAAGCCTCTGTAGGTGCCATAGAGAGAGATGAACGCATGCGTCTCCAGATAATATCACTTGATTTGATGGTCGCACTTCCCATAGCGTCTGCTGCGATACTGCTGCTTTTCTCAGGCTTCTACAGCTCTCAGTCGTATCTTACAAATTCCGCTGGTGGAAGCGAGAAACTCCTTTTGCTTTACTATGACTCCCAACTTATAATTAATCTAATCGGGACGACAAATCCTAACTACACTGGCGCCATGAATATTTTGGAAAACGCTTCAATCGTATATGGAATAAACGCTACTCTCTCGGAATTGAATCAGACACCGGTTTGCATAGGAATGAAAGTTTGTAGGATTGTAACCGTTTCTTCAAAATCGTACATTTTAACGGTGATGAGATGAAGATCCAGACGAGTCTAGAATTTCTCCTCCTGCTTTCAGTGGTTGCAATGCTCGGTTTTAGCACGCTGGTATTTTATGAAAAAGGGATGGGACTCAACAAAGAATCGCTTAGTGCTTTTGAGTTGCAGGCTCCCAATCCGAATTCAGTAAATTTGACTGTTGCTCCAGATCCCCAGATATTAATTTATTTTCCGCTGAATTCCACGCTACTCTCCGAAAACGAATTTCAGATAGATGCATATGGCTGCACTTCGGGAAGAGACGATGTGAAGTTCCTGTCCAACACGACTGAATTTTCCCAGGACAACATCTCTTTTGCGTCAGACAACATAACAATGGTGAATGGACAGTTCGAACCTCTAATATCGGGTCCAGATAAGATAAAAGTGGAGTACGGCTTAGTCTGTTCTGGAATAAACAAGACTTCTTCGGAGATATTTGAAACTTATGCTTTGAAAAACGGCCAGGAGGGAGGCCAGGAAGGAAACCAGATTTCCGGATATATACTAAGAAGGAATGAATCGCTTAATTATAGTGGCAGCTCTGACCAGGTAACAGACCTAGAGGAGTCGAGTCATTGCACAATGACAAATGTCAGAACTGGAAGCATTTTCAGCTTTCCAGTGCAGTGTGGGACTACCAATGCTTGGGACTATGTGATATTCGATGACAATTGCCTGGAACCGTATTATTCCTATTCGAGTACCTTTTGCATAGTTCCAATTTCGACAGGGTACAATATAAGCAGCTTTGATCAGTATGACTACATTGCAACTTACAATATCTCGCTGATCATGTACACGCCAGCTGGAATTTTGGAATCCAATCTCTCAGACAAGAAACCGGATGGGGAAATATTCCTCAATGGAATTGATGTTGGAAATGCAGATGTGATTAGTGTGTATGCTGGTGCATACCAGCCTGGAATAGAGATAATGAGAAACCAGAGCGTCTATTGGAATGTTAATAATACGGTTTATGAGGATTATGTCCAAGCTGAAAACAACCTCCATTCAACGTTGTCCTTCTATAATTTATCCGGAGTTTCAACTTCGACACAGGACTCAATACAAGAAGCCATATCTGCGTTTGAGAGTGCATCTAGCAGCATCGTAGCATCTAAGATGAACAGTGCAGATGGTGCTTGCAGGATAAGCAATGACAATTATGTCTGCCCTGCGGTCTCCCCTTTCGAATATACAATAGATGCGAATATCTCAGATTCTCTTGGGCTTCCGAACACGACTTTACCTTACCAAGGTTCGGAGATAGTTCTCTCCGAACGGTGAATTGATGAAGGCTCAATTTGCAACGATTGAAGCGATAATATCGTTATTATTGGTAGTAGTGTTCATTGGATTCGCTCAGACGACCATAAACAATAGCAATGGCAGAGAATATTCCGCAAGACAACTTCTTGTCTCAAATCTAGCGAGCTATGATTTCATCAATCAGATATCCGAAAATTATTCGAGTGGTGAGTGCATGAATAGTTATATTGCAGGTAATGGAACATGTCTATCAAGATATATGCAAGATTACATTTCAATATACGGGTTGAGCTCTTTTAGGGTTATTTTTGGAAAAGGTAACTTTTCTGAAGAAGGAAAGACAACGTGTTTTCCCTATAATTCCCTGCTGGGAAAGGAGGAATTATGCATAGAGGCTGATTGAATTTCGTTTTATGGGATAGTGATAACATTTGCACTTCTTGCGGCTTCCGTTCAAGTTGGATTGTTAATCAAATCAGTTGGGAGTATAAATTCGGTAACTGAGGATTATTACAGACTCGGTTCGCTGACAACTGTAGAAACCGAAATAAGCTTAATAAATTCGGGAGTTAGCCTGCAATATCTCAACTTTACCTCAAACCTTGATAATGTTTTTGTCTCATATGAAAATATGAGTTATGTGATAGACACGGGAGCAGGGAAATATGTAGTCTTCCCTGGAACGTAACTGTTCACTTCGCTCTCCATCTTATAAACTTCATTGCCACGAAGAAGCAAATTACTGTCTCTATAACAAAGATATATATTGCGGGAGGGAAAGATGGCGTCAGTCGATAGATATTTTGTATTAGGATAGATGCTGAGGTAGAAGGCAACACAAGAAATGCATAGAGCAATGGTTTTGGCAGAAGGTTGTATGGATAGAAAATAGGTGGAAATAGCCCGAGGATAAGTGTGATTATGGTTGTGTAGCCCCATACGGCTCTCGTGTGCGATGGCAGGAAGGATGCGAAGAAAGCAATCGATGAAACGGCTATATACAAAAACAGGAGAATAACAGCCATGAACACAAATAATAGTGGAGTGTATAGATGAAATATAATCCCTATAGCTATGTAGAGGATAATGCCAGGCAACGCAAAGAACATGTTGTTGAGCATCAAACCGAACATGTAAGACATTGGGGTGAGTTTTGTTGCAACTATAAGGTCTTGGAATTTCCATTGCAGCCTGAGGTTTGCGGCATCGTTCATCGTTATAAGTGCATTCGATACTATTATTGAGATGAAGCCACCGAGTATCGCAAAGGGAATTAATGATCCGGAAGACACTATACTGAAAATGAAGAGTAAGGAAAGTGGAATTAGCAGGGAAGAAACAATGTATGCGGCAACTCTCCGTATTGTGTTGAATCCGTATATTTTTGCAAATATGTACACAAATCTTAGATTCATTTAATCTCCTTGAGGATAAAAAGGTCTTCTAGGTCTAGTGGTTTTATGTCAAATCCTTTGTTGGCGTAATGTAGGGCTTCTTTGTTGTGGAGATAGGAAATATCTGTGCCTCCTATCCTAAATCTCATTTTTCCAGTAGCAACTCCTTCTACCCGCATTAGGCCTCGCATGGGTTTTAAAAGAGAATTTAGGCTGCCTTGCATTGTTACTCTTCCTGAATCGATCAAGACTATTTCATTTCCGAGAACTTTTGCCTCTTCCATGTAGTGGGTTGTGAGCACTACATTGCCTTTTAGCTTCTTTATAGCAGACCAGACCTCCATCCTGGAGATGGGGTCTAGACCCACAGTAGGTTCGTCTAGGAAAGTTAATCTAGCATTTGACGCAAGCGCCATTGCAACAAATATCTTCCGCTTCATTCCGCCAGAAAGAAAATCAGAAGGCTTGTCCCTGAAATCATATAGGCCGAGCAATCTGAGAGTTTTCTCTATCAGAGAATCTATCCGATCTCTAGGAATCTCTCTTGCGGTGAGATACATGAGAAGCTGCTCGTATGGGGTTACTATTCCTATTGCCTCTGCTTCTTGAGGTATACTGACTATAAGATCTCGAATTTGCCTAGCTTGATTTACAACATCATAGCCCAATACCTTTGCCTTGCCTGAAGTCGGCATCAGTTGAGTGGATAAGATCCTAAGCAGCGTTGTCTTGCCGGCCCCGTTTCTTCCAAGGATTATTGTTGTCTTTTTGTTAAGCTCTATGTTTAAGCCATTGAGTGCCAGATAGCCGTCTCCGTATCTTTTTACAAGATTGTTAGTCTCTATTATTTCCATAAGCGACACGCTTTTATTATTTGCGTTTAACTGATAAAAGTTCGGCGAACTTTTTCCTATTTACCTAGAAGATTTCATTTATCATATAATTTCTCTCTGTTAAATTTCCACTTCTTTCCTTTTATTCCTTCCTTTAAAATTTCAGTGGCTTGTGAAATCCCTTGCGTTTACGCATGTGGATGAAACAAGCCGTAAATTCTTTTCTATCGAAAAATTGTCAACGCGGCCGTTAGGCCGCGGAGACTGAAAACCATGGGTAGTGGAAACTACGAAAATAAAAACTTTGCGCACAACGCGCATTCGGTGGGTGCAAGTGAATATCACTTGCAATGGGTGACAAAGTACAGGTACGAAACTCTTGCAAAAGAGTCGCACTGGAAGGATTGCGAAACTGCAATTCGTTCTGTCGCCGAAAAGCATGGGATAAAGATAATTGAATTAGGGGTGATGGAAGACCATGTGCATGTTGTGGTCACAATTCCTCCTGAAATGTCAGTATCTCATGCAATTGGACTCCTAAAAGGTGGGAGTTCGTATGAAATGTTCAGGAAACATCCAAACTTCCGGAAGAGATACTGGAATGGTCATTTCTGGGGAAGAGGATATTTCTACAGGTCTGTAAGCAACATCACCGATGATGTTGTTAGGAGATATGTTCGCGAGGACAACAGTCAGAGACAGAAAAGGCTACCTGTAGCCCAATAGAAATCCCACACCTTTAGGTGTGGGTAATTTAATAGCTGGCGAACTTCATTTTCAAGATCTAGATTTCTTTTCTTTTGCTTTAGGAAAGTCTTTTTGTTTTTAGCTTTAAGGGAATTTTCATTTTTCATAATTATCAGCTATACTCTCATTTGGATTCAAGTTGAGTAGAACTAATACACATTCGGAAGGAAAGATTTATAAGTATAATGGTAGTTATACTTACTATGATTATACATAGGCCTGAAGAGCTGAAGAAGCTTGAAGAGGGCAAGAAATGGATACTTGTGTATGGAAGGAGAAAGACAGGAAAGACCTTCCTGGTAGAGAACAATATGAAGTATGATCTCTATTTTTTTGTAAACAGGGACAGGACAATAATCTCAAAAACAGAGGCTAAGCAAGTAAGCTATGACGCGTTTCTTGAGGTACTTAAACTTAGCTTAGAGTCAGGAAAGACGATAGTAATAGATGAATTCCACAGATTAGGTGATTCTTTCTTTGACTTTCTGCATTCATCCAAGAAGACTGGACGCTTGATACTCTTGACTTCGACTCTTTACCTTGCTAAGAAGCTGCTTTCTTCAAATTCTCCATTGCTTGGTCTCTTTAAGGAAATCAGAATTTATCTTATAAGTCTAAGTGAGTCTCTAAAGGCATTGGAAAACATTGATATTGGAAAAAGGGAACGTCTAGAACTTGCAATAATACTTCGGGAACCAATAGCAATAGAGTATTTTGATGAAAAGAAAAACGCACGAGAAACTCTTGCCGAGATACTGATAAGTTCAATTAACACGAGACCGGCGCTCACTGGAGAGATTTTTGCAGAAGAAGACAGGAATATGTCCGCAGCGTACAAGGCGATAATAGGGGCAGTGGCCTCAGGGAAAATGGTCTCAGGGGAAATTTCAAGCCATCTTTTTTCAAAAAGGCTGATAAAGAAGGACGACCCCAGTATAATACAGCAGTATCTTGAAAACCTTTTGAAGATTGGCATATTGAGGAAATTGGAGATATTCGGCAAAAAAAGATTTGTATACAAGATAGAATCTCCGCTAGTAAGGCTGTTCTACTATGCAGACGAGAAATATGGAATCTCCGATAGGAAGCTTTCAGAGGAAGAGGCTACAAGAATAATAGATGAGATAATGCCAAAAATTGTAGAGGACAATGTAAGGGAGTTCCTCTCCGAAAGTTTGGGTTTGAAAGAAACAGTAGTAGAAGCTGCAGATTATGAGATAGATGGCTATCTACTAAAATTCAAGCAACCTTCAGTACTGTTAGAAGTCAAATGGAAACAGAAAGTGAGCAGCAAGGAAGTGGAACACACAGAGAAAAACTTGAATATTTTGAAGGCGGAGAGAAAAATACTCTTCGTGCAGGATAGCAGATCCGTCCATTCCGAGACACTTGAGGTAATGGATGTTAGCGACCTTGCAAGTCTGAAGGTTAAATGACACGTTATTTAGTGTGGAGAAGTGAGGTGTTTTACGTGCTTTATAGATGTTGTTAGGTTTAGTTGTTAGCATATAAAAAGATATATTTATATATCTATTTGATATAAATATAATATGATATCATGAAGGCTATACAAACACAAATAACGCATTCGCCAACATTAGATACAGTTTTGATGGTAGAAAAAACCTTACAGGATGCAAAAGAGGTAATTAAAGTTGCGGAGCTAAAAAGAA
>Ga0181520_10004385_pt1 | contig 23664 bp, 9 predicted proteins | sample PEATcosm2014_Bin_29_FD_132451 | JGI IMG/M metagenome (GOLD analysis project Ga0181520, IMG submission 132451) | Peatland microbial communities from MTU Mesocosm Facility, Houghton, MI, USA - PEATcosm2014_Bin02_30_metaG | ecosystem: Environmental > Terrestrial > Soil > Wetlands > Peat | place...
CATTTAAGAGTGAGAATCGAAATAAAATCGTCAGGTCATTAATTTATCCTGCTGTTATTTTCTGTTTATTAACAGGATTATCGATATTTATTTCTTTCAAACTTGTTCCTCTATTAAAAACATGCCTGCCGGCAAGTTCACGGAACAGCTTATCCGCGAAAATTCTAATCGGGTATGCCGGTTTCATAAAAGGATATTGGTGGGCCGTTCTTTTATGTTTGGCAGGAGTCATTTGGTTTATTAAGTATCTTTGGGACAACTACAGAGAAAAATTAATGGAAACAGTATTTAATATCCCATTGATAGGGGGGTTAATCAAAAACATTGAGTTGTCCCATGTGTTTATGAATTTGTATGTCTATCAACGAAGCGGGGTGAACATTATCCAAACAATCACTAATATTCATCAAGCCAACAATACCTATATTACTGAAAAACTGGTCTTAATCCGGGAAAGGATATTTAAGGGGGCATCGTTAGGGGATGCTTTCAGGCAAGATCCATTCTTCCCGCCGTTTGTTTGCCAAAACTTAAGTAAAGGACAGGTCAGCGGATTTTTACCACAATATTTAGAACGTATTTACAAGTATTATGACATAAAAACCAAGGAATCCATTGAAGCGATTATTGCGATGGTTGAACCTACATTGCTAGTGATGGCAGCTTTGTTCTTACTCACGATCTTATGTACCTTTATTTTGCCAATTTATACAAGTATGGGGCAAATGGGCGAAGGGGTGTTCAAATAAACCAACTAAAAAAGCCCCGCATGGCCAGTTGGCTAAGCGGCCACCGCAGAAAAGCTGCGGGGCAAGCGGGGTCCAGTTAAGGAGAGGAGACATGAACATGAGGGACAAGATTAACAACAAGAAGGGCTTTACTATTATCGAAATGGTAATTGCGATGGCGATTATCACTGTCATTTTACTGGTCGTTGTGCCATTAGGACAAGCTGCGATTGATAATAGCCGGATAGCGAACGCCATCGCTAGTGTCAAAGCCATTCAGACCGCGGCAGTCGAATGGGCCAACGATAATGGGGGTGTTTATACTGGTATTACTTTTGGCGGGCTAACTGGAGCTACAGCAGGAACCACCGCGTATTTGCCAGCACAGTTTAGCGCGACATCCACAAATCCTTGGAACGGCGATTATGTCGTCGCTGTTGATCCTAATAACTCGGAGATGGTTGATGTTTCGTTAACTGCCGTACCTGCCACACCAGCCGCAAAGTTAATAACAGCGTTAACAAAAATATCAGCCATAGCGCCAATCTATACGGCAGCGAGCGAAACATGGAAAATAGTATTGCAATAAAAAAGGGGTTTACGTTGTTGGAATTAACGGCCGTTATGGTGATCGTTGGGGTGTTATTGACGGTGATTATTAGTAACTGCACTAACTTTATTAATCGAGCTAAATTTCAGGCCACAGTGCGTGGAATGGGCTCAATCGCGCAGGCAGCAATAGATTACTATAATTCATCCAATAACCCCAACGATCCAAGCAATCCAGTGCCGTTAGCATGGCCTTCAAATCCTTTGATGTTGGCCAATAATGCCGATTCTAACAACAATAATATGCCTCAATCCGTTACTATAAATCCTTTTGGGTATAGTTATCAGCTCAGTACCGGGAATAACATGATAACGGTCACCACCTTTATCCCTAAAGGGATACTGGTAGATCCCAGCGAAGGAAGTTTTTTAAATATTACTCATCAGGCAACGGTAGATCAAGTCAGTATTACACAAAGCATACCGAATGAATTTTCTGGAAGGCTAACTTATGATCTTCAATATTTGGATAAGCAATAAAAATGCCTTCAGTCTTTTGGAAATGACAATAGCTGTCATTATTATGACCGTGTTGTTGACCTTTGCTGTTCCATCCATGTACCGGGTCTATTTGGAAAAAGCCGGGACTAAGACTGCATTGGAAATTCAAAATATTCAGGATGCGGCACGCAGTTTTTACTTACAAAAGGGGATTGGTTGGCCGAGTTCAATAAATACGCCCCCCAACGATCTTGAATCATCAGGTTATCTTCCCGCAAGTTGGAATGCTTTAAATCCATTCAATAACAGTTACACGGTAAGCTCAACATCTGCTCTTTTTACAGTTGCAACAACTGTAAACGATGGGGCTCAAAATATCGTGGCTTCCAAATTACCTTTAAGTAATATATCTGGAACAACAGTTACAAGTACTATAGGTCTCCCAGGGGGGCCAACAACACCGCCGGTGTATGTTGTAACAGGGACTATTGGGAATGGGGGGATTATACCGTTACCAAATGGGTATACGGATAGTCAATGCCAATGGTTTGTAAGTGCCCAAAATGCCGAGGTTTACGATAGCTCAGGCAAGGGGGGCTGTGAAAGTTTAGAGACTCTTAGTACTTATTTAACTGGACCAAATGGTCGAACCGCTGTGGCTACTGATACTGGAGATTGTAGAGGTTCGTGGAGTTTTAATTTGAATTATCTCGGGATTTGCTTAAGTTAAGGGGCACTAGGGCATAGAGCATCAAAAAGAACGGTCGCAGAAAAAAGCAGAAATACCCCCAAAAAAGGGGGTTTTTACATCAAAGATAAATTGTAACCGCCACGTGATAATGTCGTATTTTTGCCACATAAAAATGTCGTATTGAGATAATGTACTCCGTAAGGAGGGCATTATGGAAGGAGACATTTTAATGATGAGGCAGAATGAATTAAAACGATTGGAATACATTAAAAAAGCGATAGGCAAACAGGTAACGCAGTTGGAAGCATCGGGATTTCTAGGAATTAGTTTAAGGCAAGTGCAAAGGCTGGTAAGGCGTGTAAGGGAGATAGGGAGTAAAGGGATAGTACATCAAGGAAGGGGTAAGGTCAGTCATCGACGGATAAGTGAAGTAATCAAGGCTAAGGTATTAAGGGCGTATGGTAGCCGGTATAAGGATTTTGGAGCAACGTTAGCAAGCGAGAAGTTAAGGCAGCATGAGGGAATAAAGTTAGGGCGAGAGACGTTGCGTAAGTGGCTAAGGCAAGAGGGCTATGAGGCGGCCAGGCGAAGGAGCCGCAAGCATAGATCACGCAGGGAACGCAAAGAGTATTACGGTCAGATGATCCAGATGGATGGCAGTCATCATGATTGGCTGGAAGGCCGAGGTCCGAGGATGGTACTGATGGGCTACATTGATGATGCGACCAGTAGGATCTATGGCCGGTTTTATGAATATGAAGGCACAATCCCGGCAATGGACAGTTTTAAGCGCTATTGTCTGAAGTACGGTGTTCCTCAAAGTGTCTATTTAGATTGTCATAGCACGTATAAAGCAAGTGCCAGAGACACGTGGTATCACGATAATTATGGGTATGGAACGGGATTAAGTGAGTTTGAGCGGGCGTTGAAGGAATTGAAAGTCGAAGTGATTCATGCCTATAGTCCGCAGGCCAAGGGTCGTGTAGAGCGTTTATTTAGGACCTTACAGGACCGACTGGTCAAGGATTTAAGACTTGAGAAGGCCAAGAATATTGAAGAAGCAAATAGGGTCTTAGAAGCATACTTGATTGACCATAATCGACGGTATTTAAAGGAACCAGCGAGGAATGCTAACTTGCACCGCAGGACGCCAAAAGCCGAAGAATTAGACGATATGCTTTGTAAGAAGAAGGAACATCCCTTGCGTAAGGATTTTACGGTTGTGCATGATAGGAAGTTATACCAGATTGATGAATGGACATCAGTCAATCGTATTGAAGTCAGAGAACTAGTGGATGGAAGTATGCGGATGATGGGGCGAGGAAGGAGTTTAAAATTCAAAGCCATAGCAGATAGGCCGATCAAAAAGCGGATACGTTTAAGCCAAAAGATCCGTTGGCCTAAGGGTATAGTAAAGCCATATAGACAGATAGGAAGGGTAGTTCCCTTAAAACGCTCAGTATTTAACTTTGTATAAATACGACATTTCTATTTGGTTAAAAATACGACATTTTTATTTGGCATTGACATACATCAAAGATAAATTTGCCTTTAATATATTTATATGGCATACTTTCAATATACATAAGGAAAACTATGATTAGACGTTTTATTGCTTCACTAGTTTGTTTTACCTTTATTTTTAATAATCTCCAATACGTACAGGCCCAGGATTTTAGTATTAATCAGCTTCCTGTGCCGGGTACTATGGTGGGGATTTCTTCACCATTTGCGCCTTTGGTCTTAAAAGGGTTGATTGTCAATCCCCAAAAGCCTCTCGAATTTCAATTTATCGTTGATACAGGCCGCGGCCCGCAAGATACCTCAGCAGTAAAAGATCAAGCCAATCAATTAGTGAAATACTTTCTGGCAGGGCTGACTATTCCTGAAGGTGATTTATGGGTTAATTTAAGCCCTTATGAGAAGAATAGGATGGTCCCAGAGGCTTTAGGCCAAACAGAACTGGGACGTGATTTATTAGCCCAAGACTATATCCTTAAGCAGTTAACTGCTTCTCTTATTTATCCGGAAAAAGATTTAGGCAAAGAGTTTTGGAGTAGAGTATACGCCAAAGCCCAAGAGCAATTTGGTACAACCAACATCCCAGTAAACACCTTTAATAAGGTATGGATTCTTCCTAATCAAGCCCAAGTCTTTGAAAAAGGCAATGCTGCTTATGTCACTAAAGCTACGTTAAAGGTAATGTTAGATGAGGATTATTTAGCCAAACAAAAACATCAAGTAACACAAGCATCGAGCATATCATCCCAAATCGTCCGTCAAATCATCCTTCCAGAAATCGAAAAAGAAGTCAACACGGACAAAAATTTTGCGACGTTACGTCAAATCTACCAAGCTCTTATTTTATCCAAATGGTATAAGGAAACCATTCAAAATGGTCTTTTGGATGCGGTTTATACAAATAAAAATAAAGTCGCCGGTGTGAATGTTAATGACCCTGCGGTAAAAGAAGAAATTTATCAGCGGTATATTAAAGCCTACAAAAAGGGTGCGTTTAACTATATTAAAGAAGACCCAACGCTTGATGGGCAAGTTATGCCAAGGAAGTATTTCTCTGGGGGGATTACTCAAATGGGCACCTTCTCGCTCATGAGAACACATGATGACGCAATGCTTTCAGAAAGTTTGGAACCTGGCAGAGGGATGTTTTTGCTGACTGTTAATTGTGATGCGCAAAATAATTTATTGCGAAATAGCTTTCCATTCGTGGTGCCTGCTCCAAAGCCGAAGACCCACCCCCAGCAGAAGCAAACAGTGGGCAACCTTCGTTCCATAAGCGTAATTCCAAATCGGATGCTTTCTCTCAAACCTTCAGTTAAGGTTGAACGAAAGTTTCAAGAGCTAAAATCTCCATCAACAATTCAACCTAAGAGGAGTTTCGATTTTTCAAAGATTATTGGGGCCACCGTCAAATTATATGATCATGCTATGACATCTCTTGGGATAGCCATTGGTGTAATTGTTAGTGCTGTTGGGTATTTTATCTACAAAGTTGTAAAGAAATATTTTGTTCAGGAAAAAGTAACAAGCCGGGGAATCATAACTATTCCTAGTTCTGCGGTAAACCAAAATCGAGAGCAACAAATAGCGGCACCTCAAGCATTAACACGGCCAGGTTTTGAAACACAGATTATCACTCCGTCCAGGCCGTCTAGGAACTACGAAAATACCCAGCCAAACACCAACCTACCTTTAGATTTTCGTCATGAATTAGAGAACCATATTCAACAGTTGGGTGATGCAGTTGATCGTGGTTCCAGAGAAGCGTTAATAAGAAACTTTAGACCTGTTAGCCCACAGGAACTGCCCATGCCCATGCCTCTTTCCATGCTCGATCAAGACAGGACAGATAGGGACAAGGTTATCCATATTCTAGAAAATTTGCAGATGATGCTTGATGGAACGACTGAAAAGGCCTTGCATGATTTTGAACTGGCGATCGACAATTCAAGGGACAGTGTGACACGGCAGGCATTGAATCATTTGGACGACCTTTCGGACAACGAGCTTCTTGGGATTCTGACCAATGGGTATGTCCAAAAGCTGGGAATAGAATTCAATAGTATCCTTGATAACTTAACTCATCAGTTCCATCATGTTCTAAGCCCAAGTATTTATGAACAAAATCTCTATGTAAGCGATGAAATAAATGAAAGATACCCACGTTTTCCCCGGTATTTAAAATGGCTTTTAACCAACAATCTTTCGTTTGAAAACGATTACAATCTCCGTCAAATTTTGGATCTTATCCATAAACGAACATATGATATACCGGCATTCCCTGACATGATCGCTGGCTATTCTAAGGCTGCTTTAATTAAATCCCTATATTCGAACCCTGAATTAGCCCGACGAGTATTGCTCTTTCTTGCAAGGAACGCTTCACAACAGTTCAGACATGCGGCCGACTCTGATGTAAGAAGAGAAATCCAGCTTGAACTAGCCCACAGTCTATTGGATGATCCCTTTATAGAAGGAGAAATTATTCCCGATGAAGGTGAAACATTTCCAGCCGCCTTAGAATTAGAAGCATCCCCTCAAATAGTAGCTCTTCCGGCACCAGGTATGGACAAAACAGAAAACCATCGGGCCGCTCTGAAGAATCTGACGGATGGCTATACTCAATTTATGGCCCGGTATAAGGAACATCTAACAGCAATCAGCAAAACCGAGGCCGATCTTAAGGAATTAAGTGAAGGGCTGGCAGAGGCAAAGCGAGAGAATAACCGGGTTATTATTGATGCTTTACAACCCGCAGTGGAGGGATTGACCTCCAAGCTTAGAAAACTGAATGAAAAGATGCCTCGCCTTAATCAGGATAAGGCCAAGTACGAAGAGCAAATCAACACAATTCGTAATGAATTAGGCCCGTCAGAGGGCACTAATCTGTATTCTCTAGATCCGATGTCAACGTCAGTCGTTGCTGTATTCACTGTGATGTTTGGAATTCCATTATATATCACAAAGAAAATCTTAAACAAATGGTATAACACAACCGATGGTAAAACTTTGGGCATGGCTGCAAGCATGGCTTCTTTAGCCGCGGGATATTATTTGTACCTTGAAAGTTTAAGTCCACAAATCGAGAAGTTGCTTACAGACCCGTCTAATGCAGATCCTTGGCTTGCGACTTTCTTTATTATCTGGCCGGTGGCCGTACTTAGCGGTATTTGGGGCGGTAAAGTTGGAAAAGGTTTTTCACATGATACGTTGTATCAGAAGGCTAAACTTTCGTATACGAATGAGAAATACGATGAAGCAATCAGCTTTCTTGAACAGGCTATAAAATTAAATTCTAAAAATGAAAATGATTATACCCTATTGGCTGAATCTCAATGGATGAAACATAGTTTGAGCGAGTCTATAGCCTCCTACAAAAAAGCCTTAGAAATAAATCCTAATAATGGTGGGATATACAATAATCTAGGTATTCTTTATTCAGAAAGTGGAGATGAAGAAAAAGGTATTGAATCGTATAAGCGTTCTATTGAACTGGAAGCAAATCATCCAGAGGCATTTGCCAATCTAGGTGAAACTTTACACAAGAAAGGCCGGTTATTGGAGGCAGCAAGGTATCTTCAACGCAGCCAGGAAATTAAACCCATCGCTTCTGTCACAGAAGAATTAAATCAAATTTTACGACAGACAGGGGAAATTCAAAAGTCTAATAAATCGGTTGATCTCCCATTCTTTAAAACAATGCAAGAAGTTGTGCCTTGGAAAAATAAATGGCTAAAAGATTGGTATAGCGATTCGGAAACTTGGTTTCAAGCGGGATTCTGGGGAGGGCTACTTGCAGGGGGCGCCTACTTATGGGGTGCGTATCAATGGAATTGGTGGCAACTGGGAGTAGAAAACGTTACGGCAACTAGAAAATGGATTGCTGCGATAAGTACGCTAGGGGGCGGTGTGCTTTTAGGGTTGGGACTTCCTTACGTCGTAGGGAAGATCGCTGATATTTATATTACCACAAAGCAATTCTTTAATTTTCCATCAAACTATAAAAAACTTCAAGAGGTGAACAAGAAATCATCTGATGAGCTCTCAGACAGGGATCTAAAGGCTGTTGCCCCTATATATGCCAGCATGTCTAAAGAATATTTGGAAATCATCTTCCGTTCTTGGGCAGAGGCAGGTCAGGAGGAAAAAATAGCAAGGCTGTTAAAATTCGGTAAGTGGGATTCCGATAAAACGAGGCTTTATGGTGATATTGGAGAATATAAAAGAATATCCCGAGTTGCCGCATTAAAATTTGCCACAACAGTTCAAGGACAACAAGCCATTTTTGATTTCATTGATAAAGAAAAGGACATGCTCGCTCAGAAGGGCATAACTAATGCCATATCTTTAATGAAGGATATACTGCCACAGGTTACGGAAACACCCATAAACAAGGATGGATTTTTCTACTGGCTTAGTGCAGTTGTTAACCTGCCCAAAAATATTTTGGACCAGGGGTCAAGACAGGTTTTAGCGGTGTTTACTGATTTGAGGGAATATGAGCGGGCAAGGGAAGATTCATTTACGAAATTCGGACCATTAAGTAATAGTCAAGCTAGTGCAAGAGTTAATGTGGCTATTGACGGACTTAAGCGGAGGTTGGAAAAAGACGGAATAAATTATGCAGCTATCCTGAAAAAGATGCTTCCTGACATTAATAAAGCATCCCGAAATGTAGACGAATTTATTTTTTGGATCAATGAAGTTATGCGTTTTGAAACGCAGTGGTTTTCTTCGGGAATTTACATGACTGTTTTACAAAATCTTATTGGCTACAAACGTGCTAAAGAAGAGGCCTCAAGCAAACTTTGCCATACCCTACAGGAAACAACTCAATTAGTCCAGGCAGTAGATGGTTTGCTAGAAGAGTTAAAGAGTAAACAAATATCCGGGTACGCTGGCATACTTAAAGATATTGTCTCAAGAGTTACTGAAGTTTCCCGCACTTTAGCAGAATTTCTTGAGTACATAGCGGTTCTAAAATCATTTGATACGAATATGTGGGGTGGTACGCGATCAGTTTTGCAAGCCTTTAACAATCATGTGGCCTACAAACAGGCAAGGGAAGGTGCCGCAGATAAATTCACACAGAATGACACAACTCGTCAGAAATTCCTCGCAGGTATTAACAATTTAAGAGATCAGTTGGTCAAAAAAGGTTTCCCTCAAGCCTCAGATATGCTTAAAGATATTATCCCGGAATTAACTAAGACCTGTAGAACTAAGGAAGAATTCATTTATTGGCTGGGTGAATTGATTGGATTGAATAACTCTGTATGGCAAAGAGGGGCGCTAACGGTCATTAAGAATTTCAACGATTTGGCGGGCTTTAAAATGGCCAAAGAAACGGTTCTAGATAAACTTTGTGCCAATCAACAGGAGAGAGACAAATTAGCCCAAGCCATTGATGCTTTAAAGGCAAAATTAGAGGAGAAACTACCAAGCTGTGCTGGTTTATTTAAAGATGTTATTTTGGAGATATTAAAGGACATCAATGTACTAGCGAACCCACCTAACAGACTAAATGATTTTAAGTGGTATCTTGGCAAGACAGTAGATTTTGAAACACCGACATGGGCAGCAGGCACCACTCAGGTTTTATCCGGGTATCAGGAAATAAAAGAATACATCATAAAGAAACGAGCATTATCTGCAAAGTTTACCACCAATCAAGACGAACAAAAGAGACTCCTTGCCTCTTGGGGGAATATAGATAAGTCTCCGAATTTCGTAAAACCTTCATTCATCAGCCTCCTTAATAATACACTCAATAAGATCGCCAATTTTGCCGCCAATCCAAGAGATTTTGTTCTCTGGATTGTAACGCTATCCGAACTCAATAAAGATATCCTGGAAGTGTTCTGCCGGGATATTGATACGGTTTTCGCATATTACAAAGAAAAAGGTAGTTCCCGTGATTTTGATCATTTCACTTCCGCATTAAACCATTTCTATAAAATAAACCATCAAATAGTATTGATAACTCCCAATCTTCTGGATATTTTAACAGATCCTTCTTTGGATTCCCAAAAGCGTGCAGAGAAACTGGCACAAAATTTAATGGAACAGAAAATAGTGCAATTGGGAGCGCCTCATAATTTAGTGGGCGTAAAAGACTCCGTTAGCGTTGAAGAGCTGATAAGGGTAATAGATAAACGGAACAGTAAAGATAGAGAAGCTGAACTTAATGGAGACGTTAGTGGAATGAGTGGGGAACAAACTCTTCGCAGATTTATTCAGTACTATACTCCTGTAAAGGAAGCAATACAGAAAATGGGAAGGGAGGGTGTTTATAGCTATTATGAATCACAAAAACCGATATATTATCGTCATTTTCTCGAAGATGCCACGGGTTTACGGCCTGGATTTAATCGACCTGGTGAGAAATTTAGAGTTTCTTATTCCGATAAGCCAATAAGCTGGTCAAAGCAAGAGGAGTCACAAGCGCTTCCAATTACTGATGATGTTCAGGAATTAAAGCAGTTTGTCCGCTATTTACGGGCGGATTGGCCTGATTTTTACAATGATTTAACAAAACTTCGCAAAAATAAGATAAAAGAAAAGCCTTTGGAGGAAAAGGTTACTTCGGATTCCATTATTGTCCTGGCCAAGCAGATATATGATGAAGTCCTTAAATCGCAGTTTTCCGACCAGCAAAAGATTGATTTTGTGACCAAGATCATGGAGATAAATGCGTTTCAGGAAACAGCTGATTTAAGGGCCAAGATTTTAAAGGCCACCAACAATGAAGACAGGTTAAGATCGATCTCCCAATATTGGGAAAAAGTATTGGATCTTATTAAACAACATAAATGGATCAAGAAGAATTCTGAAATTTTCGTAGATATTTCAGGGAAGATTAAACAAAGGGTGGTTGTGATAAATAATCAGATAGGCGATGGAGCGAAAGAGATCATGCAGTTTTATCAATCCGGGGGCACCTTGGCTGATTTCTTTAAGGGATGGGTTAGTGATGACTGCACGCGATTTATAAGCGGCGATCATCCGCATTTTCTTGACACACAAGCATTCGTGATGGATCCCGCGTTTTTTCTCTTTAAGGTTGTTGAGAAGAATGAGTGGATAGGCAATGTCTATTCGTTCCTTTTTAAAGATAAGAATGGGAAATTTTATCTTTATGTGGACATGTTTCAGCTTGATGGCAGCCATCCTATAACAAAGACAGATTCTGATAAGCAAGCGCATAGGATAGAATTTAGTTCACGATTCATAAGGGAATTATCAAGTTATTTGGGGTCAATAGGCGTTGATTATCTTTTAGTAAGTAAGAGTCCCGCACAACGTGGAATACCAGGGGAGATTGTGACGGCAATAAAGCGTGATTATAAAATAGAGAATACAGAGACAGTAAGTTTAAGGAAACTGGGAGGCACTGAATTTTTTTCTGACGCCGGAGTAACGGAAGAATATGACTATACTATGGGGCAACATATAAGCAATAATTTTCAAGACGTATCCGGGTATAAAATTCAAATCGATAAAACATCTTCGAAGATCCTTCTGGAAGAAATGGCCAGTGAAGCATCCCGCCTTGCCGACATTATCCGTGTAAAACAAGAAGGCCTAAATGTGATAAATCGTAAAGGCTTTAAAGCCGCTGCGTCCGGAAAAAATGTCCTTGCGTTGCACTTAAAAGAAGCTTCTGAAAAGGAGACCGCTGAAATCAAAATTTTAATGAAAAAGTTAAATGAATTACAGGAGAAGAGCGGAAAAATGAAAGGTAGGGTTGAACAAGCGGCGCGCAAGGATTCAGCTCAATTATCCATCAAGAAGTTTGCCATCGGGCTTGCTTTAGCAGCCACGTTATTTTTTACACCTCAAATAGCTCAAGCTGCACATTTTACGCATAATCCCAATGGAACCCTGCAAGTGACAGTAGAAAAAAATGACACCTTCGGACAGATTGTGCTGGATTCAGGATATAAGGGGCACTTGTGGGGGGCAAATGGCAATGTGGCCAAGCTAAGTGGAAACGTCGAGAGCCAACTGCCTTCGCATAATGTTGACATTATTAAACCTGGGGAACATTTCAATATTCCAAGTCCTGAAATTCAACGTACTATAAACGGCATTAATGAACAGACGGAATCAGTCCAGGCGGATATCGATAATTTGCGCCAAGAAGACAGTAATTTAAAGGTACAAGTCGGCGATTTGACGGCTAAGTTAGGTCAAGCAAACAAAGAAATTCAACAGCTTAAATCAAATAATAAATTGCCAGATGAGGTTGCCAAACTCCAAAATAAGAAAGAAGAATACGAGCGTCAGGTATCAAACCTAAGGATGAAACAGTCGAAAACGCAAGACGAATTAAATAATCTGACGGCTGAAAAGGAAAAAATAAAACAAGAAGTATTAAATTTAAAAAAAGAAGGTCCAGCCGCTCAACAATCAGCCGAAGATTTGAAAGGGGAGTTGAGTCAGCTTAAAACACAAATAACGCAGTTGCAAAATCAGACATCTGAACTCAAATCACAAAAAAATGCCCTTGAAGGCAATATTGACCAATTAAGTAAAGATAAACAAAATTTGGAGAATCAGTTATCCGATTTAAAGAAACAAATTTCTCAAACCAAAAATACTTTGGATCACGTCAATAATAAGGTTTCCCCAACTTTCAGCAATATTTGGGCCAGTTTCTCATGGTGGCAAAAACTTGGTATTTCTCTTTTTGCTTTGACCGGAATTGGAATAATTATTTCGGTTTTTATCATGTGGAAGAGATTCAAAGAGAGGGAAGGTATGGAGGAAAGGGTGGCTGACCTTAAAGATCAGGCTAATGATTTAGAGAAGAGGCTTGAAGCAATTCGTCAAGAAAAAGAGAGTCTTGGCCAAGAAATTGAACTAAAGAAAGAACAAATTAATCAAGAGATTGCCAATTTAACAGAACAAAAAAATAAATTGGCAAATGAAGTTAGTCAGCTAACCGGAAATATTGAGATAAAAAAAGAAGTCATCCGACAAGAAGAAGAAAAGATAGTAAGGCTTAAAACGGAAGCTGCCGCTTATGGAGAAACGGTTGAGACATTAAAGGAAAGGTCAGAAACATTTCAAGTTGAATTAAAGACCCTGGAACAACAGAAGGAGGAGGCTAATAAAGAATTCACTTTACTGAAAGAAACTTTAGGTGCCGAGAAAGAAAATTTTGTTGAGCAAATCAAGATAGCAGAAGAGGATTTAAAAAGAATAACGGATGGAATATCTGCCCTTGTTGCTCAAAAAGAACAACTTGAACATGATATCGCAGATTATCAAATTCAAAAGGACACTCTAAAGGAAGAAATTATTGCGTTTAATCAAAAGAAAGATGATCTGACCCATAATATAAGCGAATTAGAAGAACAAGAAGGGGCGTTGATTGATAAGGATTTCGAACGCGCAGCACAACTTAAGAAAAAACAGATCTTTCAACAAATTGGAGAGTTAACTCGCCAAAAAGCCGAAATTCAGACTCAAACGCAGACTCTTCAGGATCAATTTGATGCCCGGCAACAAGAATTAGCAGGAATATTGCATGAAGAAGAAATGAAATCTGCTTCAATAAGAGAAGAAATCGCCCAATTTGAACAGGAGCTATCCATATTAAGACAATCAAAGGCAGACTTAAATACTGCGCTTCTAGAATATCAACAATCTATAGATCAAAAGAAAAAAGAATTATCCGATCTCGTAAGTGCCCGGGGACAATTACAACAAGAGATCCAAAATTTAAATAATCAAAAGGATTCTTTAACCGATAGTCTTGGACAAAACCAGCAAGAAATTGATAAACAAGGGCAACGATTAAAAGACATCCAGTCCCAAATCCAAACCAATGAACAAGCATTGTCTGACCAAAAAGAGTCAATTCAATACCAAATAAAAGCGCTCGATCAGGAATTTACTAAGAAAAAACAAGAAGCTCAAGAAGCTTTAGAAACACTTAGAAGATTAGATGAAGAAAGAACAAACATTAAAATTGAACTTAGCAGCCTTCAACAACAAAGGGATGAAAGAAATCGACAAATCTTAAGTTTGAGTGAGACCATAAACGGTTTACAAATAGAAAAAACAGAGCATGAAGGGACAATTCAGGATCTAAGAAGACAAGCCGGCAGCTTAATAGGAGAAGTTGAACAGCTTAAAGAACAAAAAGCGAGATTGCAGAATGAAGTGGGCGCCTTGCAATCCAAAAAGATTGCAGATCAGGTCGCCGGACTTAAGGAAGAAGTAAAAGCCGTTGAAAAAGAAGCAGAATCTATAGTCCCCTCACCTGTAGAGGCAGAACCGGCCGTTGATGAATTAGTGGAACAAACCAGAACCGTTGCTGTTGAAGCTGGAGTTGAGCCTAAAGTTGAAGCAATATCAGAAAAGCCTAGTTCATTTAATGAAACAGTTAATGATATGTTGGGACACATAGCCCCACAAAGTAATACCGGCATTTATGATGCAGTGATTAATGAAATACGGAATATTCTGGGGGGTTTAAAATTCGATATACAAGAGGATAATCTATCAAATGGTTACGATGGCAAAAATATAATTGTCAATATACCTGCGACAACGGGAATGGAGAAAAAGCCTAAAATCTTCCTTAACGCGCATATCGATATTCACGATCATGGGTATTATTATATTTCTCCTGGAAGCCAGAAAGTACAAAGGTCCGTTACTGGGGCTTTGGATGACCGTGTGGGAGTAGTTGCCATATTGGGGGCTTTAAATATCTTAAAAGAAAAAATTTTAAGACTCGGCATACCTCATGGCCCCATTATCTTGATATTTACTGATAAAGAAGAACAAGGAGCTAAGGGAGGGGAGGATCTTGCTAATAAATACAAAAATAAAGAAGGTAAGTTTAAGGGGTTGTTTGATAATACAGGTATTGTTTTTGTTGTAGACGGTCCTCTTATATGGCCCCCTAGCAGAAAACTTCCTGAATTTCTTGTATATGCGAACGACAGAGAGCATCAGCTTAAAAATCCCTTTGTTGTATCTAAACCTTCAAATATAGATCAAGAAAGGTTATACAAGATATTTAATGACTCCGTTGAGAAGTTACATTTCAAACATTTTCAAAAGCCACAGTATGCTAAAGAGGACGGCCTAGGGGATCATTGGAAATTTGCCGAAATTACTGATTATTCCCTTGGAAGAAAATTGCCGGTTATCAATTTACGGTGTCCTCATAATGCTTACCATGACGAAAATGAAAACGTAGATGTAGAATATGAGCTTGTCCCAGTAGCACAATGGCTCGCAGAGATTGTGATGGGTCTGATAGAAGAAAATATGTCCACAATAAATAATACTACAGTACCTGATGTTAAGACTTCCGGTATAACAAAAAAAGTTGCTGAAGGACAAAAGCCAGTAATTATTCGAGAATTTATAGTAGACAGTAAGTGGGAACTCTCTCTACTTGAAGGCAGCACACCGGCTTCTTATGGCTTAACAAGGATTTTATTTCAAGAATTGAGTGCAGCCATTAAAAATGTAAGTAAAAAAGACCCATTCTTTTATTATGACGCTTGGGGAAGTGCTTTTAATAAGAAAATAACAATTCTTCAGGGGTATGGGCGATTGGCAAGTATAGATGAAAAAGGGAACATCTCCATTGACTTGGATGCTTTTGAATCGGATTCTTTATTAACCTTGGAATTAGAACATGAATATTTGCATCAATACTTTGATAAAGCAAAAGGCTGGGTTGGTTACGGCATCAAAGAAATTGGATCTATGCCCAAAGCGGTAGAGGAAATATTAATACTGCTATATGAGGTGATTCATTTTCTTACGTTAAATAAACAAGACCAAACGCAAATCATTGAAACCCTGAAAAGGGTTGATTCTCTTGATTCTGGCGGATTTGTAAAAATATTGAAGAAGTATTCTCAGGATACCGATATGACAGGATTGATTGAGGATTTGATTTATTACGTTGAGTCCAGCGGAGCATATTCTCAAGATATAGTAAGCTATTTTAATGATAAAAATATTTCTCAAATTTGGGACGACATTAAATTCTATTTTGCTAAAGATTCTACAGAATCTATGTTTGAACACTTTGTCTTGGATTTGCTTTCTTTGGGCGATAGATCCTTTGACCTTTTAAACCGCATAGCTTTGACTAGATTTGTGATTAGTAAGATTGGATGGAATCGTTATTTGACGGCAGTTCCTGAAATAATTAATAAACTTGGTGATCGGGCCTTCGACGCTTGTTTAACTCTGTTACAGGATAAAGATGAGCGCGTGAGGTCGATTGCAATCCAGCACACCTATGATTGGAAAGAAAAACTCAAACAAATTAATTACGAATATAGTCGTTTTATGGTTACATTTAGAGAAAAAGAAACTGAAGTTACAAAAGCCGATGCAGATCTACAAGAACTAAGCGAAGCGCTTAAAAAGGCCAAGAGTGATAATGATCAAGTTATTATTGGCGTTTTGCAGACACGGATAGATAAATTGACCCCTAAACTTGTACAGCTAGTTGTAGAAAAGTCCCGTCTTCTGGATAAAGAAAAAGTTCGTTATGAAGAACAAATTAGTATTATCCGCAGCGCACTTGGTGAGGCTGGAGGTGCGAATTCATCAAAAGGCAAGGAAATAGAGGCTCTCTTAGAGAGGCTCGGCCCACAAGGGAATACGGGAATTCATGCTGCTGTAGTTGAAGAAATTAAAAATATACTCGGGGATGAGAAATTTCAAATACAAGAAGATGAATTTAGTTCTCGTTTTACTGGTTCTGGCAAGAATTTGATTGTCACGATTCCGTCTACACCTGGAATGGAAAACATTCCCAAAATTATACTGAATGCGCATATGGACATCTACGAGCATGGGTTTGATTACATCTCTTCTACTGGGGAAAAGAAGAGGTCAGTAACGGGGGCTATGGATGATCGGGCAGGAGCTATTGCGATATTGAGTGCTTTAAATATTATTAACGACAGAATTTTAAAGAAAAATATTCCCCATGGTTCAATCATTTTAATATTCACTGACAAAGAAGAGCGGGGGGCGATAGGATCAGGCAACATTAAGATTAAATATCGAAATAATAAGGGCGCAATTAAAGGCTTATTTGACAATACAGATATCATCATTGTTGTCGATGGCCCTCTTTTATCGAGAAAGGATAAAGACAAACCAAATGATCATCAACGAAACAATCCTTTTGTTATTTCCAGACTTTTGAATATTAATGAAAAAAGTAGAATTTATAAAATAATTTATGATTCGGTCAAATTATTGAATTTTAAAGATTATCAGGAACCGCGTGTTCCATACGCTGATGGTGTAGGGGATCATTGGGAGTTTGCAGAGGTATTTGACAAGAAACTATATCGATTTGTCCCAGTCATAAATCTACGGGCTCCATATAATGATTTTGATGCTCAAGGGAAGATCGTCTATCATAGCCCTGGCGAAATAGCTGATGTTGAAAATGGATTAGTACCAGTAGCTCAATGGCTCGCAGAAATTGTAACTCAATTTATAAAAGTCAATTTCGCAGGTTCGCCCAAAGGTATAGGCATGTTCACACCCGATGAACATATCAATGTCAATGCTGTCATATCACAAGCACAACGGGAAGGGAGGGGAGAGCTGATTTGGGGCAACGCCTCTGGCTGGAGAGATGATCGTGCAAAATTCGTTAATGATATCAAAGGGTATATTGTCAATTTAAGAAGGTACTCTTCAGTAACTATTCCTAAATTAGGCAGAATAGATATTTCTAATATTTTATCTTCATCAAGTATTGTATTGATTGTGCCGCGCGCCAACGCGCCTCCGGGATTATTGGTAAATAATAAAAACTCCTATTCTGTAGCCCACAACGGTCTTGCACAAAACTCCATCTATATCGATCAGTATTCTTTTAATAAATTCTACTCTTTCGAAATTGCCATTTTACTTGCCCATGAGGCGATTTTGTTAGGGGCAAAAAGACTTGCAGCTCAAAAAGGCCTCCCCTGGACAGAAAAGTTGGCCAAAGAAGTGGTCCGCTTGGCTGATGAATTTGAAGTTCAAATTGTCGGCAAAAGCAATAAAGGTAATGGAAGCCGTTTTGACGACAGAATTCAAGAAATTTTAGCATTTAATTTACCTGAACCTAAACCTGTAAGACCTATTATAAATGAACCGGAAATTTTTGAAGTAAAATCTGAACAGTCTACAGCGACTATTCCACCAACCAGGCCTGCTTACTTTAGTGATCCTCGAATATCTCGTTCTGAACCTCAAGTAAAATCTCAAGTAAAATCGCCAGAGGACAACGGTAAAATTCTCCTTGATTCCCTTGATACTAAAGATGATGTCTTGGCGGGGTTGCGCAAATTATTCTTAAACAGTATGTTAAATTCCAGCACTGTTAATTTACCGGCCAAGTTACATGAACTTCCACCTAAAATTGCCAATGAAATCAATCAAGCGTATGCTTTAGGGAAAATCGATCGGGTGACTCTTGATCCTGATTATTTTGTGTTTCTTACGGTTTTCTTTTCACGCTTATTCCCCAATCATTCTAATAGCTTGATCAATTATTTAAGAAATTTGGACATCCAGATCATTGATACTGGAAGTTTAACTTTTGGCGGAACTTTAGACGGCCATACTTTTTTCATTCAAAGGTCTGTGTTTGAATATTTATTAAAGAGGCAGATCAGTGTTGACGAAATAATGCAGGGCATAAAAGGCAGGGACATGCAAATTTTGGTTGCTTTATTCAGGGTAATCATTCATGAGATTGGCGCTGCATTTTATAAGACTTCCCACGAAGCAAATCAAGAATTAGAAAAACTATTTTTAGCTTTGTTATCCAAGACCAGCGTAACATTACCTTATAAAACCCAAGAAGAATTTAGGAATATCAATAATACTGTTGACCTAAATAGTCTTCCCAGGACTGACTGGGCCATCGATGAGAGCTTGTCTTTAGATCAAGTTGTTGAAATCAAATTCACTATGGCAGATATGGTTGGTTTATTCAAAGAGATAGATTCCAAACTCATTAATGCCTTGTATGGTCCAAACCAGGCATTCAGAAATAATGCAGCCCAAACTTTATCAATGTTTAGGGCAGTTGAGGGATTACCATTTCTTAGGGAACTTAAAGAAAAGGAGCCAGGCAATCGAATAGTTGTTCAGTCGATTACAGATTTGACGAATATCAATGCAGCAAATAATCATCTGTTGAAAGGCGGTATCAACCTTAATCAAATCGCTGTCAAGCGTGCTGGCCATGTCATTCAAATACGATTCGACCCCATACAACTTAATGCCATTGAACAAGGAGGATTTGAAGGCTTTACTCCTGTTATTACGAGCATTATTCCAATTCGGAATCTATTGCCTTTGTTAGGAGTAAATACAACAAAGACATTAGTTAAGAATTCCGAAATGAAAAATGAGTCTGGGATTATTTAATTATTCTTTAAAGGAGGAAAAAATGCACGGGAATTACAAAATATTACCAATAGCTTCAGTGGTTTTTAAAACATTGGCTTGGATAGGCCTTGTTTTAGGGGTGATTAGTGCTCTGATTATCTTTATCGGGATGGATGAATCTGGGACGCCGCGCTGGATGGGGGGAATCACTTTAATTGCGGGGGCAGTTTATTTCTTTGTTTTCTTTGTGGCCGCTGAAATGATCCATTTGCTATTGGATATGAACGCAAGAATAAAGTAATCTCCACAGCCACTCTGAAATGGGGCAGGGTGGCATCCATGGCCCTGCTGGGCCTGTAAAGACCCGGTGGGGGCGTCTCTCAAGGTTAGCTAATGAAACAGGGGAAAGAATTTGAAACTTTACTTGCGAAAATTTTGTACTTTCATAGTTTTGTTAGCTTTCACTCTGACAAGCACAAATATACCTGAGAGCTCTGTATTTGCCCAAGAAATTCTTTCTTTACCTGCTCCCGGAGTGATGGTTCATTTAAGCCATGAATTTAATCCACCTATTTTAAAAGGTATTAAAGTACACACTGATAATCCATTCCGCTTCGATTTTATTCTTGATAAAGGTGACAGTCAATTATCTAATGACGCCCTCAAAGACGAATCTTCCAAACTTATCAAATATTTCCTTGCCTCTTTAACCATTCCTGAAAAAGACCTTTGGGTTAATCTTTCCCCTTATGAAAAAGACCGCATTATTCCTAATAGTTTTGGGCTTACCGAAATGGGGCGGGACCTCTTGGCTGAAGATTACATGCTTAAACAGATAACAGCGAGTTTGATTTATCCTGAGGATGAAATAGGAAAGAAGTTCTGGAAACGTATTTATGAAGAGTCTGCGAGGAAATTGGGCACAACCAATGTCCCGGTTAATACTTTTAATAAGGTGTGGATAGTGCCAGAGAAGGCAATTGTTTATGAGAATGCGAAAGCAGGGACAGCGTATGTGATGGAAAGTAAATTGAAGGTAATGCTGGAAGAAGATTATCTGTCCTTAGAAAAGCATGAAGGGATACAGAGTGATGATCCACAAGGCAAGAATGTAAATCAGATAGGCAGTCAAATTGTTCGTGAAATTGTTATCCCAGAATTGACCAAAGAAGTCAATGAAGACAAAAACTTCATCCAGTTACGTCAAGTCTACAATTCTCTTATCTTGGCCGCTTGGTACAAGAAGAAGGTAAAAGACAGCATTCTGTCCCAAATATATTCAGATAAGAACAAAATTGTTGGGATCAACATTGATGACCCAAAAGAGAAAGAAAAGATTTATCAGCAATATCTGAAAGCTTTCAAGAAAGGTGTCTATAACTACATCAAAGAAGACATTGATCCAATCTCGCAAGAAACAATACCGAGGAAATACTTTTCAGGTGGGGAGTCTTTGTATCAAGTAGGCAGTGTTTTAAAAATCACGAAAGATAGAGCAATGCTTGGATCCACAATTAAAAAGAATTTAATCATCATTGGCGCTTCACTGTCACTAGCTGTTGGCTCTTTCCTTTATTATTCATCTCAAAATAAGGCGGTGCACTTTGCCCCCACTGGCAATGAGATTTTACTTATAGTAGGTCAGCAAAAGGAAATCATTGATCAATATGTAAAAAATGTAGGAATTCCGGCAGGATTTATGACATACACTTCAATTCAGAATTTAGAAGGATTAACAAGTCCAGCCGATATGGGGGCTGGAACTCAAAATGCTCAATATTTAGTGGATCATTACCCAAATACTGTTTTAGAAATTGGATTGAATATGGTTGGAGCGTTAGATGATGTTGATAATGGGAAATATGGAGAAAACATTAAAAAACTAGGGGATTGGATAAAGCAAGCCAAACACCCTGTGTTTTTAAGAATCGGTTACGAGTTCGATAACCCTAAAAACAATTATAATCCAATAAAATATAAAATAGCTTTTAGACGAATTGTAGATCAATTAAGACAAGTTGAGCACGTTGAGAATGCAGTTTTTGTATGGCAATCATACTCCTATGGGCAGGGAACAACATTTAAAGACTACTACCCTGGAGATAAATATGTGGATTGGGTAGGAATGTCTTATTTTGAGAAGGGTAATGAAAAAGTTGGAGCAGAAATATTCCGGTTTGCTGATGAAAAAGGGAAACCAAAGATGATTTGTGAGGCTTCATCTTGGAATACAGGAACTCTTGCAAGCAGACAATCATGGTTTATAAATTTCTTTAAATTCGCACATCAAGAGCATGTTAAAGCAATTGGATATATTGATTCTAATTGGGATGTATTACCAATGTTTCAAAAATATAAGTACGGAGATGACCGTATAGAGCAAAACCCAGACATTTTGAAACTATGGAATAATGAAATCCGACATGGTTACTTAAATTCTTCAAAAGAATTATTTAAAGAGATTAACTACGTTCCTGCGGTAAAAAATCAAGACCAGGCAATGTTGTTTAGGAGAAATAACGCACAACAGGTAGGCAATGAAGGCCCACATAGTTCTTTGCCAAAAACAAAAGCAGTCCAGAACATAGTAAGGAATCCTATATTTTTCCCATTATTTTCCATGGCGTTAGTTGGCGTTGCAAGTTACTTTTATGGGCCGATAGCTGCTATGCTCTTTTTTACTCCCTTTGTCTTAACAGCATTCCTTGGTATTATCCAAGATATTGTTCACGTTAATCCAGGAGAAGTTGAGAGTATATAATACTTCCCTGAATTCAGACCACTGGTTAAGGTGTAAAACGTGGTAAAATCACCTACAGCCGGAGGTCAAAATGAAGAAAAGAAAGATTTATCCAAAAGAGTTAAAAGCCAGGGTGGCCTTGGAGGCGCTCAAAGAAAATAAAACGGTTGCTGAACTGAGCTCTGAGTATGAAGTCCACGGCAACATGATCAGCAAATGGAAAAAACAGCTCCAGGACAATATTGCGGATATTTTTATTCGCAAGAACGATAAAGATCCAGACGCCCAGGAACAGATAGACAATTTGTATAAAGAAATCGGGCGTATTCAGGTAGAGAACGGCTGGCTTAAAAAAAAACTAGGCTTGTAAGCCGTGCACAGCGGGAATTGTTCATTGACAAAGAAGATCCGGTATTGAGCGTTCGAGAGCAGTGCGCATTGCTGGGTTTTAACCGGTCGAATGTCTATTATCAGCATCGGGAAAAAGACATCAGGATTGAGCACGGGCTTCGCCAGGCCATCGACCTGCTGTTCATGGAAGATCCATGCGGCGTTATTAAAATGGTGCATTATTTACGCCGTTTAGGCCATGGTGTTGGAGAGAAGCTGGTCCGCCGGCTGATGCGTTCAATGAATCTTTTGGCCATTTATCCGAAGCCAAGACTAAGCCAGAAGAATCCGGAACATCGGATTTATCCATATTTGCTCAGAGGCGTCGAGATTGTCAGGGCCAATCAAGTTTGGGCGACGGATATCACGTATATCCAATTAGCGCGCGGGTTCTGTTATCTGGTGGCCATTATGGACTGGTACAGCCGTTATGTAGTGGCCTGGCGACTCAGTAACACGTTGGATGCCTCCTTTTGCGTGGAATGCCTTAGGGATGCCCTGGGGCGCGGGAAACCGGGTATCTTTAACAACGATCAGGGCAGCCAGTTCACTTCGTTGGAATTTACGCAAGTGCTGTTGGATAATAAAATCCGGATCAGCATGGACGGGCGAGGCCGGTACTTAGATAACATTTTTACCGAGCGTTTATGGCGGACGGTAAAATATAACAATGTTTACATTAATGAGTATGTGACGATGCTGGACGCTTATAAAGGTCTTGGGGTATATTTCAATTTTTACAATACCAGAAGACTTCATCAGTCTTTGGGTTATCAAACACCATGGGAGGTTCATTCAGGGATAAAATTTTGTCCCCCTGCCAAGGCAAGCGCATTGATTCTGCCGGCAGGATTTTCTAACGGCTCCCAGGTTAACTTGAATTAAGATCGTTGCGTACAGAGGCTTGTAGAGGCCGTATTCTTTGAAATTTATGATGTTTTAATAAAAAACGAATTTTTCGGAGAAAATTTTTCTAAAAAATTTTCCCCTTAAATTCTCTTAACATTGGTCTGGACAAAGGAAGTATTTTAAGCCTAATAGCATTCTTCTCAATGTTCTTTAGCAATAATCTTTCATTATTATCTGATGACGTGTCAAATGATAAAGACTCATCCTCTAATATAACATTTTTATCAATACTGTTAATC